>Ga0154020_10004694_pt1 | contig 16246 bp, 12 predicted proteins | sample Klosneuvirus_201_FD_109709 | JGI IMG/M metagenome (GOLD analysis project Ga0154020, IMG submission 109709) | Active sludge microbial communities from wastewater, Klosterneuburg, Austria - Klosneuvirus_20160825_MG | ecosystem: Engineered > WWTP > Aerobic digester > Activated sludge | place...
ATTCCAGGTACACAATCAGGTTCAGAAAGCCAGAATCAATCAGCAGATCAGCGAACTGAATTTACTGAAGGCAAAAAGCACCCTGCTCAACGAAATCAACGGGGCTTTGAATGCGTACAATGCAGCTAAAGCCAGATATGATGCGGCGGTTAACAATGTGGAAGCACAAAAGCTCAGTCTGGATTATATACAGAAACGTTTTGATGCCGGTGTATCCACTTCGTTCGATTTCATTCAGTCTAAGAACAACTTTCTGCAGGCACAATCAAACGAAACGCAAGCCAGATTTGAACTGGTGTTCCGCGGTCTCATTCTCGAATTTTATAAAGGCAATCCAATCATACTATAATTACAGCAAACGATTCTATGACAACTAAACGCATCATCATCATACTTGCATCGGTAGCCCTTGTGCTGATACTGGTAACCGTATTCAGCAAAAAAGACAAGAAAGGCATCAAGGTTGCCGTTGAAAAGGCCGAGCTGCGCAACATTACCGAAGAGGTAACGGCCAGCGGCACCATTTATCCTGAAAGCGAGGTTAAGATCAGTCCCGATGTTTCAGGCGAAATCATTGATTTGTATGTGCAGGAGGGCGATACCGTTCAAAAAGGTCAGTTGCTGGTCAGAATTAACCCGGACATATACGAAACTCAGCTGGAACAGGCAAAAGCCGGACTGAACAACGCAAAAGCCAGTTCAGCCAACGTACAGGCACAGCTTACCCGTACAAAAGCCAATGTTGAACTGCAGCGGAAAAACTACGAAATGCAGAAGAAGCTGTTCAGCGACAAGGTCATCAGTCAGCAGGAATACAATACAGCAGAAGCACAGTTTGAAATGTCGAAAGCAGAACTGCAGGCTGCAGAGAAGCAGGCACTGGCATCGATATACAATACCGCTTCTGTGGAAGCCAGTGTTTCACAGGCCGGTAAAACCTACAAACGCACCAGCGTGGTGGCACCGACAGCAGGTGTTGTTACCGGGCTGGTCTCTAAAAAAGGAGAGCGTGTGGTTGGTACAGCCCAGATGGCAGGCACCGAAATGATGCGCATATCCGATCTGGACCGCATGGAAGTGCGGGTCGATGTAAATGAAAACGATATTGTGCGCATCAATACCGGAGATTCTGCCGGGATAGAAGTGGATGCGTATATGGGCAAAACCTTTAAAGGCATTGTGACACAGGTGGCCAACAGCTCAAAAAGTTCTTCGGCACTTTCTACCGATCAGGTTACCAAATACGAGGTTAAGATACTCATATTGCGCTCATCATACGAAGCCATGATGGCCGAAAACAAAGGCAAAATGCCATTCAGACCGGGTATGAGTTCAACCGTACACATTTACACCAAGCAGGAAAACAAAGTGCTGGCAGTGCCGGTTGCCGCCATAACCCTGAAGGAAAAGAAAGACAATGCAGGCGAAAAAGAAGAGGTGGTATTTGTGGTAACAGATGGTAAAGCGGTCAGAAAAGCCGTTAAAACCGGCATACAGGATACCCGCTACATTAAGATTACGGAAGGTATAAAACCGGGTGACATAATTATATCTGCGCCTTATGAGGCCATTAACCTGAAAATCAACGACGGATCTGCCGTCAGGGTGGTTGACAAAGCGGTATTGTATGAAGAGAAGGAATAAAGCGCTTAAATACCGCTTTTAAAACATTCTCCACAAGCGGATTTTGTGCATACTATTTATTTTAAAATAGCGTTACTTTGTATAGCCTTATGAAAACGTATTTTACCTTGCTGATGGTGGCAGTAATTGCCCCTGCATTTGCACAAAGCAATGCTACAGAACCTGTGAAAACAGGTAGTCAGAGTTGTGAAGATCTCGTATTTAATACCCGCGAACTGACTCAGTTTGCATACAATACGCGTTGTAAAACCGAAGCATATCCATTTCTGAGCGAAGATGGGAATGACCTGTATTTTACCAACAATCAGTCATACGACTGGGTGTTTTATACGCATAAGGATTCCGTCAACAGCGTATGGTCGGTGCCCGTACCTATCAAACTGGCCAACCACACCTCGTCAATACGATCTGCTTATCTGAGCCCTGATTGCAAGACCATGTATTTTGTGGGGAGCGGATTCTACAAGGCAGAGGCTATATCGGGCTCCAGGATAGAATTTTCACAACCTGAGAGAATCGAAATCATCAATACGTCACAATATAAAGATGCAGATGTGCAGCCATTTTCTTGTCTGAGTTTTGCAGACAACATGCAGCAAATGTACGCATATACAGGAGTAGACGCGCGCGATGAAGGCTTCAATACCATGGGGCTATACAATAAAACCGGCGATAACACGTATCAGTTTGTCCGGTTTATTTCCACTACCACTAAAGAAATTGGCACCCTGAGTAGCGATGGACTGACCTATTTCTTCACCAACGATGATAGTAAGAACATACTGTTTTGCAGGAAGCGCACGACGGTAAAGGAAGAATTTGGTGAAGAAGTGTTTGTTGTTAAGGAATTTGAAGCCCATCTGGATCTGACACAACTGCGCGTATCAGGACTTGCAAATAGTATGGTCATGGTGCTGAGTGAAGGGCTTTGGGATAAAAATGACATTTTTTTCTACAATTACAGCCATACAGATCTGGCATATGCATTGTACGACAAACGCAATGAAGCCAGCGCTGTTGTGGTTTCTGAAGAGATTCTTCCGGTGCTTGTATCTGAGAAAGATGCGCCACAGCCGCTGCGCAACGTTGAAATAGTTGGCCAGACAGGAAGTAAGCTGGCAAAAATCGAAATAGGCAATCCATTTCCAAATCCGGCGAAACATCAGTTCTACATATACTACAATGTCAGTGGTGAGAATCCGCTGGCTCCCCCACCCGTTATCGTTTTACTCGATCAGTCCGGCAGAATTGTATATACCCAAAAGCTGGATTATTTGCGCGGCGAGGCGGAAGTAAAGCCCGATCATCTCGCATCGGGCGTGTATTATGTTCGGATAGATTATAACGGTTTGTCTTCTGCCGTCAGTAAGATTACGCTGAGTTTCTGATTTTATTAAGCGCAACCGTAAGACCAATGCACAAGAGCATAATGGCGGATCCGGCCATAAAAGGTGCGGCGTACATCAGCATATAGAGAAATCCTGAGAAGAGCGGTCCCATGGTTCTTGCCAGTGATCCGAAAGATTGCATTGCACCCAGTATGGTGCCCTGTCTGTCTGCCGAAGCTTCACGGCTTACCAGGGCATTTGCGGCCGGCATGATGAGGCCGTTGGCAAGTGCTATGGTCATTATGGCCAGCAGTTCAACCGGGATGAAATAAGCAGCAGGAACCAAAGGTATAAGTGCCAGCCCGATGCACATAAACACACTGCCCAGTAAGAGCATTTTTTTTTCGCCCAGTATGCGCACAAAAGTACTTATGAGTCCGGCCTGCACGATAACGGAACACAATCCGATAAAGCCAAAAATATAACCAATTTCTTTGTCGTTATAATGGTATTGCTGTTTCCATAAGAGGGGAGAGGCAATCTGCATCATGCTGAATGCCGCTATGAACAATGCGTTTATCAGAAACAGAATACGAAGCGTTCGGTTTTGCAAAGCCATCGCGATCTGGGCGAAAATTGCTTTCAGTGAATGTTCGGCTGTTTGTCTGCGGTGGTTGCTTTCCGGCAGAAAGAAGTATACAAAAACAAAATTCAGCACACACAACCCGGCGGTAAAATACCCGATGGCATACAGCCCATACTGAGCCTTTAGAAAACCGCCAATGGGTGGTCCGAGTATGAAGCCCAGGCCAAATGCAGCCCCTATCAGACCCATGTTCTTTGCCCGTTTTGCCGGTTCAGAAATATCAGCCACATAAGCCTGTGCTGCAGAGAAATTGCCGGATCCGATGCCGGCCAGCAAGCGTGAAACGACCAGTATGGCAATGGAACTGGTGAACGAAAATATCAGATAGGCGATGGTGCTGATAAGTATGCTGATCATGATTACGGGTCTGCGGCCCTTTCGGTCGCTCAGGCTGCCCCAGTAGGGTGCGAACAGGAACTGCATAAACGGCGGTATTGCGGCTACCAGACCAACCATGTATTCCGGATTGCCCAGATCGTCTGCCACCAGTCCGGGAAGTATCGGAATAACGATACCAAAGCCAAGCAGGTCTATGAATATGGTGAGGAAAATGACCGCCAGTGCCTTCACGCTTAATTCCGGATAAGTTGGTTGAACATGAGTATACTGCTGACGCCGGGATTCACTTTTTTAAGTTTGATATAGGTGAGGGAATTGTTGCTGAGATTGGAAGCCGCCACGTCGCTTTTATTTGCAAAATATAGATTTCCGCTGTAGTCGCAGGCAATGATATAGGCGCAGGTGGCAGGATCAAATGCGATGTTGCCTACTTCAATTCTGAAAAATGTGTTGTAGCGGTTGTCTATCATAAACAGCTCTTTAACATCAACCGGAAGTCCGCTTTCGTCGGTGTACTGCGCAATAACATTGGTAGAGAATACCGGACTGCGGTCGTACAAAAGGCCAAAAGAGCCAAGCTGATGGATTTTTATTTCAGCGCTTTTATTGTCCTTCTGCAGCGCTTTAATCCGATCGTTGCTGAACACTTTGAATTCTTCAAAACGTATTCTGTTCATGGCGTTAAACTCTTGTTCACGTCTTGCCCGCAGACGCTGATAGGCTTTGTAGGCTTTGGCAAAACGGATGAGTTGTTTCTTCATCAGTTTCTTGTCGTCGGTATCGGTGATATTGGCTTGCAGCTTTTTGAAGCCTTCAGCCGTTTTTAATGTGATTTCACAATAGGTTTTGCCCCTGCCGTAGTGTACAATGACGTCAAAGTAGCGGGCGTGTTTTACATAGTCATCGTTAAAGGCTTTCTTGTTTTCGGGGTCGGTGAGCACGTTGAAATTGATTTTTCTGAATGCAGACAGTTCGGCCAGCAGGCCTTGTTCTGTTTTATCGAGCACTTTAAAGTACTGTCGCTCTTTGTTTCTGACCTTAGGAATAACCTTCTGCAGTTTAACGTATGATTTTCCGCGCTTAACCTTAATGCCTTTCCGTTTTCCGTCCTTATTAAAGTCTTTGTTCCAGCTTCTGTCCAGATCGGCGTAAAATTTTCCGCTTTTAAACAGCAGCTGGCTGTTGTTGTCACGGTCGTTCAGCAGATAATGGTGCTTGCCGGTAAAGCGCTCGCTGAATGAGGTCGTGTCAAACTGATAATAAGCGGCGTTTTTTGCATTGCTTTCTATTTTATAAAAATCCAGAGGCGTAAAGCTGTTTGCAAAAATCTGGTTGTAAAAATTAAGATCCTGCCAGGTATTGGATTCGTAATCGAAAAAATAGGTGATGGCACTGTCTGCAGAAACCGGCATAACAACCCGGATCTGATAACCTGCTTTCAGATGCGCAGAACTTCTTTCTGTAGTGGCGCTCAGATTGAACAGAAACTGATTGCAGAACTGTCGGTCGCCGTTTTTCAGATTCAGTCCGGCAAAAAGCAGATCTGTTGCCTGATTCATTTGTGTGAGCTTCAGGTATACCGGGTCTGTAATGTCTTCGCCGTTTTGATTTACAAAGCTATTGGAAGCGATGCTGATCTTCAGGCCGCTGTTGGAATAAATAACGGCATTGTCCGCCGGGTTAATGGTGAATGTTTCACTTGGTGGAAAGAGACGCGGATATGGCAATCTGAACTCAGATGTCAGTTTAAAATCAGGCTGAAATTCTTTCTTAAAAGGGCTGATGTGGGTAAGCTCATTTTCGCGCTCATCGCTTTCAAATTGCTGAGGAATGATTTCCCCTTTATAAAGGGTTTGCAGAAAAGCGGTTTCGAAATCGGCCAGTTTTCCGTTGTTCGAGAAGTAAGATATACCGATGGCGCTTATTGCGTCGGTGTACAGGTTAAACAGTATGCTCAGTTTTTCTTCGTTCAGTTCGCTGATGCCATTATTCGTGAACACGGAAAGGTTGTCGTACAGATTCAGTTTGCTCAGTGTTTTGAAACGCAATACGCCCGGGGGCAGGTCTGTAATGCGGTCAACACTCAGGCCAAGCACCTGCATTGTTGTTTGTTCCTGAATATAGCCTGTAAGGGCAGAAAGATCTGCCGGCAAAAATTCGCCGATAATGTGCAGTTCTTTCAATTGGGGTAATGCCGACAGATGGCTCAGGTTTTCAGGTTTTCCGCGAATGTACAAATAGAGCGTCTGAAGATTGCCTATTGTGCGGATGTGCCGCAGTTGTTCCAGTTTTTCTTCGGAAACACTAAGGTGCAGGATTTCCAGTCCCCCGCATCCAGTAAATGTGGCGGCATTGATATCGCCCTGGTAGTTGCTCAGATCCAGTTCTTTGATAAATCCGCAGATGCCGCTGCCGGAAACAATCTGATCCAGACGGCTTATGGTATTTACTTTAAGGGCTTCAATGAAGTTGAATTCGCCCGGATTGCGCAGAAATTGCTCTACCTCCTTTTCTGTGTTTAGTTCCAGATGGTCGAAACGAAAGGTTTTAACATCTTTCAGGTTGAAGTAATCGTTGTTTTGTGCAAAAGAGACTACACTTGTGCAAAAACAGACAAATGCAATGCTGAGTTTTTTAATCATTCTACGCCTTTATATTCGATGCCAGCCTGGTACAACAGTGCCACTTGCCTTTTAAATGCATCGGCCTTATGCAAAGGTATCTTAATTTCGGCAGAAAAACATTCCTGCTCATTCAGAACGTTGACAAGGGCCTGATATTGTCTGGCGATTCTGAATACCTCGTTTTCATTGCCAAAAGGGCAGGTAACGGTGTAAACTTCTAAAACCGGATATTCGCTGATCTGGCAAAGTGCCAGACATTCGGCTGCAGACTGACCATAGGCCTCTATCAGTCCGGGAACACCAAGCATGGTGCCGCCAAAGTATCTGACCACCACAATCAGAATATTGCTCAGTTCCAGTTTCTGTATCTGTCTGAAAATCGGTTTACCCGCCGTATTGGATGGTTCACCGTCGTCGTTGGTTCTGAAATTCTGCCGGTCGAACCCGATTGTCCATGCATAACAATGGTGACTTGCATCGGGATAAGCAGACCTCAGGGTGTTCAGATGCTCTTTAATCGTTTGTTCATCGCGCACGGGATAGGCAAAGGCATAAAACTTGCTGCTCTTGGATTTATAAAGCGTTTGCGCAGGCGCATTGATCATTTTATATGTTTGATTGAACAACATCAGCCGAAAAGGACAAGATAAATGGATAATACAGAGATCAGCAAACCTGCAATTTTATAAAGATTCAGTTGTTCTGAGAACAGAAGCGCTGCCAGCACAAACGACAATAACATAACCCCCGAATTGTTGATCAGGTAAAACTGACCGGAACTGAATGCACCACTGCGCAGTGCCATGAGCATGAAGTGCACCGAAAAGTAATTGGGTACGCCCAGTATCAGTCCGTACAGCAGACTGCGGTGTTCCTGAAACAAAGGTTTACCGCTTGAAACAGAAAATAAAACCGAGCTCAGCAGGGCTGCGCCAAAAATAAGACTGATGGCGACGGCCGGCGAAAGCAGTCCCAGGTGCTTCTGTAATATGTTTAAGGCGGTGTCGATAAACCCCGAGCCGGCAAAGATGAATAATGGAACGCCGAGGTGTTTGAGTGAAAATTTTTCACCGGTTTTATACGACATCAGCACAACGGCCGGAATGGCCAGCAAAAGAGCTGCAAATCGCAGGTATCCGAAGGGTTCATTCAGCACAAGTGCACCATAGCTTACCGGTATAATCAGCGATAATTTGGCAGACGCACTGCTGATGCCCACTCCGATTTTGGAGGCGGCATAGCCCATGCTGTAGAAAACAGCAAAAAACAGTATGCCGAGACCGGCACAGGCCATAAGCAGATTCGGTTCCAGACCGTCGGTCCTGAATCCGCCATTGATCACGATACCGGTAACAATGCAGGCAAGGTAATTGCCACTGATGGCAGGCAATAGTTGGACCCTTCTGAGGTCGAACCACTTGAAACAAATGAACAGGGCAGAGGACAACACAACCGACAATATCAGATACAGCATATCAGTAAATGAACAGTGTGTCATCCAGCAGATCTTCCTGCGAGACAGAATTAAAGTCTATTCGGGGGGCTTTTATTCCGCCATTCAATATGAGATGTTTGGAGCGGAACACCCGTATTTCATCAAATAAACCAGCTTCCAGAAAACTGTTTAACAAATGAAAGCCACCTTCTACCACCACACTGCCAATGCGGCGTTCATGCAGTGCTTTCAGAATCGCTTCCGGTTCCGTGCTGTCCGTTTTAACATATTCCAGATCGCCTGTATGCCCGTTTTTAATGCCGTTAATCAGGATGCTTTTCTGACCTTTCCGATAAAAATTAAGCGGAAGACCTTCAGAGCGAAGTGTCCGGTCTATGGCTACCCGCACCGGATCGCGTCCTTTCCATAGGCGGGTATTCAGTTGCGGGTTGTCCTGTATCAGGGTTTCTGTGCCCACCAAGAAAGCATCTTCTTCACTCCGCCATTTGTGCAAGCGGGTTTTTGCGGCCAGACCACTGATTTGTTTAATCTGATCACCGCCCATATATCCGTCGGCAGATTCGGCCCATTTCAGGATCACATACGGCCGCTGTTTTACCTGATTGACGATAAAACGTTTGTTGACTTTCCGGCATTCTGATTCCAGCACACCGCAAATGACATCAATCCCGGCTGCCTTCAGTTTTTTGAGGCCGTTTCCGGCTACCAGGGGATTGGGGTCTGTCATGCCCGCAACAACCGACATAACCTGCTTTGAGATCAGTAAATCTGCGCAGGGAGGCGTTTTGCCATGGTGTGCACATGGCTCAAGCGACACGTATACGGTTGACGCCTTCAGAACATCGGCATCCGTAACTGCGCGAATGGCTTCCACTTCAGCATGCGCACCGCCATAAATTTTATGGTATCCTTCTGCGATGATCTGGTCGTTGTGCACAACCACGCAGCCAACCATTGGGTTTGGCGACACATGTCCGAGCCCTTTTTGTGCCAGTTGCAGGCACCTGTGCATGTATTTTTCGTGTTTGCTTGTAATTCTGCGAAATTACTTAAAACTTTGCATACATGCTTACAGTAAGGGAGGCCTATCAGATAACCAGAGATGCACTCCGCACAATATACGATCCGGGTGAAGCCGGAGCCGTTGCAGATCTGGTGTTTGAGCGCACCTTTCATATTCCGCACAAAGACATAATGCTGAACGGAGATGCGCTTTTTTTGCATGAACCCGAGCGGATGCGCGTGATAGAAAGGCTTTTAAACCACGAACCCGTTCAATATATTACCGGGTTTGAACTGTTTCATGGGCTCAGAATACGGCTGAATAAGCATGTACTGATACCTCGGCCTGAAACAGAAGAACTTCTGGAATGGATTTTCACGGAAGAAACGCAGGCGCCCGAAATTGTGGCAGATCTGTGTACCGGCAGTGGTTGTATTGCCATAGCGCTGCGCAAACAGTTTCCGTCTGCAAGTATTTTTGCAACAGACGTATCGGAAGAGGCACTCCGCATAGCGGCAGACAGTGAACTGGAAAATTTTGATGCCGCCCGTATTCAATGGGTCCGCAATGATCTGTTGTTCGATGAGCTGAATATACCTGTGCCGGATTTGCTGGTCTGCAACCCGCCATATATTATGTCCTCAGAGCGTGCACAGATGGCCGGTAACGTTCTCGAATATGAGCCCCACACAGCGCTGTTTGTATACGATCCGGACCCTTTGCTTTTTTACAAGCGGGTATTGCATTTATTCGGACACAACGCAATGACAAAAATTTATTTCGAACTGAATCCGCTTACTGCAGGTGATCTGGCGGCGTGGTGCAGTGCTGTAGGTCTCAACTGTGTTATCCGAAAAGACATGTCAGATCTTGATCGCTTTGCTCGGATTACGGCATAAATCGCGTAAATTTGCGCCCTCATGCGCCTATTCAAGATACAAAGGATGAAATCGGAAGCGCCATTGATTGCCGCTTTTGCGATTTTCAGCATCATCGTCAGTCTGGTATTCTTTCCCCTGATTTTATGGTTCAGCTTTCTGGTTTTTCCAATCATGGCCTTGTCATATCTTGTTCTGCGGAAATTTAAACTTGGGCTGTTCCGCAAGGAATGCTTTCTGATCCTCGACGAAACAGGCATACGGTATTGTTTTCACTTATTTCAACAGGCAAGAATATTGCGCTGGGATCAGATCGAAAAAGCAAACTACCAGCTTTATGAGATCAACCTAAAACTGAAGGAGAGCGGAGAAGTCATTTGCATTCAAACCTCGTATCTTGATGAACCTGCAGAACTTGAAGACCTCAAAAGCATGGTCGGCGAGAAATGTGTAACCATGTAATTACAAATCCGGCTTATTAAGGCAATATGGTGATTTCGGTGTCTACGCCGGTGTGATCAAAGATTTCTTCAATCTGTTCGTTGTTGAGCGCAATACAACCTCTGGTCCAGTTGTCTTTCCAGTGTGTAGCAGGATCTTGCTGCGGCCACCACAACCCATGAATAAAGATGTCTCCGCCCGGATTTACACCCATCCGGCGGGCATTGCTCAGATCGGCTTCATTCGGGTAAGAGATTTTCAAGGATCTGTATCCTCGGCTATTGGGGTTTTTATAACTGATTCTGTAAGTGCCTTCCGGTGTTTTGTTATCGCCCTGACGGGTTTTATGGCCTACCGGACTTGCGCCCAGTGAAATTCTGAAGACTTTAAAGGTATCGGCAAAGTAGGCATACAACTTCTGTTCAGATTTTTTTACCCGGAAGCGCTTGATAATAGATGTGATGCGTATCGGACGGTCTTCCTCAGTCAGTTCAGGTGCTTTGTATTTTGGGACTACGGGACGCACTGCGGGTTTGCCGGCAGATGCCTGAGCAGGTTTGGTTTTCCAGCGGTAAATGGTATCTCTGTATACCTTAGGTTTTGTTGGCCCGCTGCTGCCGGTAGAAGATATGCTCAACACAGCAACAGCAAGAAGCAATATCATCAGTACGGGCAGTTTCATATATAGGCAACGGACCCGGATGCCGTTTTATTGCGCTTAAATTTACTTTTTCTTCAAAAGCAGTTTTTGCATGAACATGTGCTCAGCCATTTGCAGAAAAGAAACCATATCCATCCATTTTTCTTTTGGCAGAAAATGGGTTTTATAGATCTTTTCGATGTTGAAGATGATGTTGCCATCTTTAATAACCGCGCTGGTTTTGAATATACCGGCCTCATTTTCGAAGGTGGTGTTAAAATCTTCCAGATTTACGCATTCGTATCCTTCGGGGATTTCTATGCTGTTGTGCCATCTGATCTCTTTCAGATTGCTGTTGTAAACATCGCAGAAGCGTTCATTTACCTTATAGTCGGCAATCTGATATTGTTCGGTCATCAGCCTGCCCAGATTAAGCACTTTAAGCGAGTCGTTAAAACCGGATTCAAGCAGACCTTTTACCTTGAAAACGGCTTTGAAACCATACGGTTTGGATTCATCGTCCGGAAAATTGCCTTCTTCAAATATGCGGTTACTGTCTATTTCAATATCCCTGAACTGGTATTCGTTGTACAGAAATGCAAGCATGCGGTCTTTGTAATACCCCTTAAAATACATGCGGTATGAGGAGTCCAGTCTCATGTATTCTTCAATCCATTCGTCGTTAGAGCTGAATTCTTTCCAGTTGTAAAGGTCGTTGTAGTTTACAAGACCAAAAAATTTGTAAGGGGTGCTCAGGTCTTCATGGTCAAACTGACTTTTAATGTAATCGCTGATGACCGCTTTTTGCTGACCAGTCATGGAATAGGTATTCACAAACGTGTATTCAAATGCCGTATCGTCTGAAATAACGATGTCGGCATGCTGTTCGTACAGGTTTTCATTTGCAGGAACCGGCGGATAGGTGATTACGCTGTGCGGGTTTTTCTCGCTTTTCGGATCGAATACAATCAGTTCAGTGCCGGCCAGAGAACCGAAACGCTGGTAAATATTGCTCTCTTCATCGTATGAAGTTACATACAGGTCGCGGCCATTTTTCATCGGCAGATATAAGCCCCATGTAATCTCGTAAGGCGAAATGACATCAGACCATTTTCCGTCGTATTTGTGCAGACAGGCCATCATTTTATAGGGTATGCCCAGTTTGTCGCAGAAACGCGCCATGATTACGGCATAGGCAATATCGCCGAAAGGCTTTTCATTCAGATCGTCTTCATTTGTCAGGTATTCGTGCAGCTTATTCAACTTGCTGTATTTATCCTTGTCTTTTTTAGTGAAGGTTTTCTGAAACGATGCAAAAAATTTGCTGAGACTGGCTTCATGATAGGCTTCACCGCCCGACTGGGTATTCAGGTAGTACAGGTATTTGGGAATGTATTTTTTGTCGAGGTAAAATTTGCGACCAAGTGCAGCGATATCGGCGGCATCCGGATTTTCGTCTGCGAACTGGTAAGGAAAAAAGGGCTGTTTTGCAGGCGCAGTCTGAATCAGGGCGTATTTAATAACCGGATGGTGCAGGTAAAAGTAGCTGAACTCCTCGCTTTTAAAAGATTTTATATGTGTAAGCAGACATTCATAAGTGGTTTTACCGGAATTTGTCTTAGCTGTGAAACGGTAATCGCCGTTGAAGGTTTTTTGAATCAGTTTGAGTTCGCCGGGCACATGCATAACCAGAACACTGCTGGCCATGGCATAACTGTTTTCAATAAATTTATTTTTAAACAGCAGGTATTTGTATGGGTTGCGGTTGTATACTTCGGCCGGAACCTTGTTGTATTTGCCGTTTTTTAACAGCACTTTCTTGAAGTCCTTGGTTTTTGTTGTGTAGGTGAATTCATATTTGTAATCGATAATGTCGCCCAGTTCCAGATTTTCAAGGGGGATTTCTTCTTTTTTCTTTTCATTTTCCTCGTCTTCATCCAGGTTTTCATAACCATCTTCAGGATAGTTCACATTGAAGTACTCATAGATGACATTCACTTTTCCGTTTGGCTTAATCTGTTTCAGTTCGTAGCGCTTAAGGTCGTTGTTTTTACTCAGGGTACTGAAGTTGTTAAGTGCAGAAATGTCTTTCAGAATATACTGAGCTCTGTATACAACGGTTACTTTATAATCGTTGAATCCGTATGGCGTATAGGTGTATTCTTCCATCATTCTGGCAACCACCACCGATTCGTTTTTAAAGGTATCGTTATAAGGACTGCTGAAGTAGGTCTTCTCATAATCGGATTGGCCGTAGATGCATAAAGAGAGGATCAGAAACGGCAGCAATATTGATTTTTTCATTGGTAGGGGCAGTTTTGTTTTATTGAATTTCGATGTAGGTGTTGTAAAACGTTGACAACTGTTTGCAGTCGTTCATAAAGGTTTGCAGCATAGATACCGGCAGATAATCCGTTTTGTTGATCAGTACCTTGTTGTAAACAATGCTGTTGCCAAGCACTTTCATATCCAGTCTGAAGGTATAATAAGCGTTGTCAATAACGACTGATTTAGGCAGACTGATGACCCTCTGGCCGGGCTTAAGGTTCATAGTGACATTGCGTTTGATGTAATTTTTGTGGCCAAGATCCAGATCAACACGTCTGCTGGAATCGAACCATACCCCGTCGAATTCCCTGTCCCATTCCAGGTTTACAAAAACACGGTCTTTGCCTTTGATGACGTGTCCGCTCACATGCAGGTCGTAAGTAATCAGCGGATTGATGTCGCGGTTTCCGAGATCAGAAGACACAATGTTTTTCGCTTTGAATTGTATGTTCTCATCTGTCAGGTAGTTGTAAAGCACTTCATTTTTGTCTTCGGTATTTAAGAAATTGAATGCTCTGATCAGATCCAGTTTGCTTTCACCTGCATATGTTTTCCGGATTTTAGCTTCAATAATTTTGTCATTCAGCTGCAGAATTTCGCTGGATGATGCTTCGTTGTGTTCATAGCCCCATTCCGGAACGGTTTCGATGGTGTAGTTTTCGCCGTTCTCAACAATACAGCGTCTGCCTTGAATGCGGTTGGCATATTCGTACATGGCACAATAGTTCTCTGTACCATCCAGAAACACATATTTGCCATTCATTTTCACGGCACAAATGGCGTGGTTGTCTACCGGCATGCCGGGTATATCGTAGCTGAAATTCTGATGCTTGGTACCGATCCAGACCATGCGGGCGTCGAAACCGAGCACTTTTAGCATGTTCTTGGTCAGGTTGGCCATGCCTTTGCAATCGCCGTAGCGTTTTTTAAATACGTCGGCGCATTCGTCCGGTCTGAAGCCTGCAATGCCGTCTTCAAAAGCGATGTAGCGGATGTTGTCCTGAATCCAGTAAAATACCGTTTTGATTTTCTCTTCATCGGTTTTTTTGTCTTTCACCAGATTTTTGGTAAATGTGGCAAAAGCTGAAGTATCGTTGGTAAGATTGGACGATACCAGTCTGTACCATCTGTACAGATCGTCGGTATTGTTCAGAATCTGATGGCTGCGGCCATTGCTTTTTGCCGATTTGAAATGAAAATACAACATCGGATAGTTGTATGAAGGACCGCGGTCTGAAGAGAAATTCTGAAATCCTTTAAGGCGCTTGAATGTATAGACCAGATACTTGACTTTTTCTTTTGCAGCTCCGGTTTTCGGGTATTCGTAAACCGTATCCCTTGTAAAATTCAGGCCTTCAAAGTTTTTTTCAACGATGTCAAACTGCATAAAATCATGTAATGCAATCTTGACAATCTTTTTCTGGGTGAAATGATCGTCCGGAATGTACATCACACTGTTGAATTTTGCATCGCGGCATTCTTCTGTATATCCGTATGACACCTGAGTGCCCCGAACCGGCAGGTTCAGGTCGTAAATTTTGTAACGGCTGTCGGTCTTAAAATACATATAACCGTCTGTGCTTTCATCCCGCTTTTCAAGTGAGGCCGAATTGTTGTCGATCTTGGCATAGAATTTACCGACTGAAACCATTGAATTATAGTGCAGAACAATGGGTTCGTCTACAAAATCGCGTATGGTTTTGTATTCGTATTCATAAGTCGAGGTCATAAACACCTGACCGTCCGGAATCGGACGTTCGGTGAGTACCGGTTTGGCCGATTTGGATCCTGCTTTTTTCTTTTTTTCGATGTTCAGCAGGCTGTCGGTTTTGCGGTTTTCTGCTATGTATTGCTTATAATACTGAGATGAATCGTATTTGTCATTGAACGCAAAATCGATGGTTACTTTTATGCGGTCATTGATCAGGCTTTCTTCCGGAAACTCTTCAGCCAGATCGCCGGCTTCGGCAATGTTATCAGGCCCTACATTCACTTCTTCCTGACCCTGAAAGACTGCTTTGGTCTCAAAGCTGCTCGGAATGTGGATCCGAGGCCCCGAACAGGCAAGTAATAAAATCATGAGCGAAAGCGGCGCATTTTTAAAAAGGTTAAATTTCATATAGGGGAAGGGGCATTTTTGTTTTTCAATAATAATAAAAAAAGATAGGTCAGAAAACCGTTCACGAAAATAATTTCATTGCCAAACTGATAGCCGCCCAGATAGGTCTTGCCATAGCGTTGCAGCAGAAAACAGATAAACGGAGAAATCATGCAGATAATTGGGATCCAGCGGTCTCTGAAATTGTATTTTGTAAACAGGCCGGCAGCGAACAGTCCGATAAGCGGCCCGTAGGTAAGCGATGCCATCATCAGGATCAGATCAATACTGGCTTTGCTGCTGAATGCATACCGTATGAAAATGATGACCAGCAGCAGTAATAAGGCAAAGCCAATGTGCACGCCGTGTCTGATGCGCGTTTGTTGCGATTCAGCGTATTTTGCATTCATGCCAAAACCGAGGAAATCGATGCAGAATGACGTAGTCAGTGTTGCCAGTACAGAATCTGCACTGCTGAAGGTTGCAGCGGTCAGTCCGATCAGAAATGCAAGGGCGGCAAAAGTGCCGAAATGTCCCAGCGCCAGCGCCGGAAATACGCTGTCTGTGTTTTGCGGCAGCGCTATACCTTTTGTTTGCGCATAATGGTAAAGCAGAATACCAAGTGATAAAAACAGGATGTTAACGAGTACCATAACGACGCTGAACCAGAACATATTCTTGCGTGCATCTTTCAGCGAACGCATGCTGAGGTTCTTTTGCATCATATTCTGATCCAGTCCTGTCATGGCAACGGTAAACAATGCACCACCCAGGATGTGTTTAGCCCAGAAATTGCCTTTTAATACATCCGTTTCAAATAC
>Ga0154020_10004695_pt1 | contig 16245 bp, 18 predicted proteins | sample Klosneuvirus_201_FD_109709 | JGI IMG/M metagenome (GOLD analysis project Ga0154020, IMG submission 109709) | Active sludge microbial communities from wastewater, Klosterneuburg, Austria - Klosneuvirus_20160825_MG | ecosystem: Engineered > WWTP > Aerobic digester > Activated sludge | place...
CGGGTGAATCCGGCACCGGCAAGGAGCTGGCCGCTTTGGCGTTGCACCGCAACAGCCCACGTTCGGCGGCGCCCTTTGTGCCGGTCAATTGCGCCACCCTGTCGCTGGAGCAGATCGAGGCCGAACTGTTTGGCCAGGCGTCGGGCCTGCGGGGGCCGGGCACCCCGGGGCGCGATGGGCTGTTCGTCCATGCCCAGGGCGGCACGCTTTTCCTTGACGAGATCGGGGAGTTGCCTGCCGCGCTGCGGGCCACGCTGCTGCGGGTGCTGGAGGAGCGGCGCATCCGTCCGGTGGGCAGCGAGCAGGAGATTCCGGTCGATGTGCGCATCGTCGCGGCAACCCACCGCCGCCTGGCCGAAGAGGTGGAAGCCGGGCGCTTTCGCAAGGACCTGCACTACCGGCGGCAAGTGGTCGAGATCCACCTGCCGTCATTGCGCTCCCACAACGAAGACATCCCTGAGCTGGTGGATCACTTCGTCGCCAAGCTGGCGCCACAGCTGGGTGTGCCAGCCATCGAAATGACGGCCGGGGAGCGGGGGCATCTGCAGCAGTACGACTGGCCCGGCAATTTGCGCGAGCTGCGCAACCTGAGCGAGCGCTCGCTGATCGTCACCGCGCTGCACCAGGGGTTGCAACGCCAGGTTCCGCTCGCGCAACCCCGACTGTCGGCCACCACCGACCTGCACACGCTGGAGAAGCAGCACATCCTGGCCGTAAAGGCTTCCGTGGAGGGGCGACAAGACGCGCGCCGCGCAGCTGCTGGGCATCTCCCGGCGGACGCTGGAGCGGCGCTGCACCGCGTGGGGCGCCGGATGAGGAGCAGGTTGGAACTCGCACTCAAGGTGTATCCATGATCCACAAGGACAACATCACCGGCCTGGTGCTGGCCGGCGGGCGCGGCAGCCGCATGGGCGGTGTGGACAAGGGGCTGCAACTGCATCGCGGACAGCCGCTGGCGTGGCATGCGCTGCAGCGACTGGCGCCGCAGGTGGGCCGGACGGTGGTCAATGCCAATCGGCATCTGGAAGACTATGCCGGGATGGGAGCGCCTGTGTGGCCGGACACGCTTGCGGATCAGCCGGGACCGCTGGCGGGCCTGCTGGCCGGGCTGCAGCGCTGTACTTCCGACTACCTGGTGACGGTGCCCTGCGACAGTCCGCGGCTTCCGCTTGACTTGGTGGAACGTCTGGTGGATGCGCTGGTGTCGGCGCAGGGCCACCGCGCGGCGGGACTGGCAGTGGCGGCCACCCGCGGGGCCGATGGCCTGCCGCAGTTGCAGCCGGTGTTTTGCCTGATGCATGTGGGTCTGCAGCGCCCATTGGCCGAACATGTGGCCGCAGGTCGGCGCCGTGTCGACCGCTGGATGCTGGAGCAGCAGGCGGTTGTCGTGACCTTCGATGACGCAGCCGCCTTCTTCAACGCCAACACCCTGCAGGACCTGCGTCAACTGGACGCATGACGCACCCGGCCGAGGCGCCAACCCGGGCTCCCGGCTGGGGCACATCGCACTGGACGGCACCAACATCGCAGCCAACGCCAGCAAGCACAAGGCGCTGCCCGACGGCCTGGACGTGCCCACGGAGATCGCCGGGCGCGAAGAGTGCCTGAGCGCCTGAGCGCCATTGCGACGGCCAAGGGCAAGGTCCAGAGACCAGCGGCGGAGCGCCAACAGGCCGAGCCCGCCTGGATTCAAGTTGGAGCGAGTGGGGGACGAAAACACCCTCAACCGGTGTCCATCGGCGGAGCTGTTGTATTGGGTCCGGCCGCTGGCGCCCCCCAAGCGCTTCAGGAAGCTCCATGGATCTCCACAGTCATGCCGTCAGTTGCCAGGATACTGCCGCCGCGTTGCATGCGCTCCACGCCCAGCTCGATGAGGCATCGCAGCCCCAGCTGGTGTTTGCCTTTCACGGCGCCTGCCATGATGACCAACGCGTATTCGCCTACCTGCGCACACGCTTCCCGGAAGCCGCACTGATCGGAGGCACATCCTCGGGCGGCCTGCTGACCGACACCGGTGTGCATGACGCCCACAGCATCGGCGTCCTGTGCCTGCATGACCCCGACGGTGACTACGGTGTCGCCGCTGCCGAGCTGGGCAGCGACGCGGCAGCCACCGCACAGCAGTTGCTGATCGACGCCCTGGCCAGCTGTGGCTGTGCCGGCGAGCTGCCTGAACTGGTGTGGATCTACCAGGCACCTGGCCGTGAGGAACAAGTGCTCGAAGGATTGCGGCGCGTCGTCGGCGACCGTTGCCCGATCATCGGCGGATCCTCGGCGGACGACGACGTCAGCGGCGCCTGGCGCCAGCTCGGACCTCAGGGCAGCATGGCCGATGGGCTGGTGGTGGCGGTGCTGTTCCCTTCACGACCCGTGCGCTACGCCTTCCAGGGCGGCTACGAGCCGGTGGGCCCGAGCGGCGTGGTCACGCAGATCGGCTACCACGCGGATGGCCACCATGGTGTCGTCACGGCCCGGCGGGGCCGCGAAATCTTCGAGATCGACGGTGAACCCGCCGCGCAGGTCTACAACCGTTGGTCGCAGGGGCGCATCAGTGCCCAGCTCGGCGTCGGCGGGTCGGTGCTGCTTGACACCACGCTGCTGCCACTGGCGACGGTGGCCGGGCAGGCCGACGGTGTCTCGCACTACCTTCTGGCCCATCCTGACGCCGTCACAGCGGAGGGCGGGCTTCGCACGTTCTGCGACCTCGAGGTGGGTGACCGCGTGTATGCCATGCGCGGCGACCGTGAACGCCTGATCGAGCGCGCCGGTCGGGTGGCGCTCCAGGCGCGGCGCGCCCTGCCTCAGCGCGGTGACGGCTGCCGCGTGGCAGGCGCCTTGCTGGTGTACTGCGGGGGGTGCAAGCTGGCCGTGGGAGAACAGATCGAACGCGTGAAGGAGTCGGTCGCGACGTCGATCGAGGGTGCGCCGTTCATCGGCTGCTTCACCTTCGGGGAGCAAGGCCGGCTGCTGGATCGCAACCGACACGGCAACCTGATGATCTCGGCCGTGGTCTTTGGTGACTGACCGAGGTCATCGTGAGTGACCTCATCGAAAGCGCCGAAGCGCTGCGCGAAGCCCTGCTGACCCTGCGGCAGGAGCACGAGGCGCTTCAGGCCGCCAGCGCCCAGGCTGAGCACCTGCTGGCGGCACTGGAATCGCTGCTCGTGCTCGACGACGCGGAAGATCCGTTCGTGCGGGTCTTTGCGGCACTGCGGTCCGTCTTCACCTTCAGCAGCGCCCTGATGCTGCATCGCTCGCCCGAAGCGGGCGACGACGATGCCCTCGAGTGCATCGTGGCCGACCCGGTCAGTCTGGTGGGCACACGCTGGCCACTGGAGGCGACCTCCCGCAAGGCGTTGGGGGGTCGCGTGGTGGCCACCCTGGGCACAGGCGGTGGAGCCGCTGGTGATTCGCAGGCGGCCCTGCACATCCCCGTGCGCGTGCGCGAGCGGCGGGCCATCCTGGTTCTGCTCAGGCCGGTGGCCGACGGCGGATTCGACCGCGAAGACGTGGCCCTGGGGCGCCGACTGTCGCTGCTGGTCTCGCACGCGCTGGCCACCCGTTTTGCGCACCAGTCCGAAGCCGAGGGCCAGCGACTGATGCAGTTGTCCGAACAGCTGCACCTGAGCGAACAGGCCGCCTTGCGCAACGCAGCCTTGCTCAAGGGAGTGGTGGCAGGGCTGCCGCTGGGCCTGACCGTGCAGGACGCCAACGGTCGCCTGCTGATCATCAATGAACCCGCGGCCCAGGTGTTGGGTCAACCGGTGGATGACCTGCTGGGACGAGAGTCGTTCGACCTGGAAGAGGGGGGCGCGTGCGAAGTGCTGGCCAGCGGTCGGCGTTTCGAGCAGCAATTGCACAGCCAGACACAACACTCGAGCGAGCACGAGATCATGCTCGCAGAACAGCCGCGCACCTTGATGGTCACCAGCAAGCCGCTGGAGGTCGTGAACGACGGGCTGCTGCTGACGACCCTGCTGGACATCACGGAACGCAAGCGCTTCGAGCGTGAGCTGGCCCAGCGTGCGTTTCACGATGAGCTGACCGGGCTGCCCAATCGGGCGCTGATCCAGGAGATGGTGACCGCCGAACTCAGCCAGCGCCGACCGGGCGAATCGCTGGCACTGGCCTTCATCGACCTCGATCACTTCAAACAGGTCAATGACTTCTACAGCCACGCGGTGGGTGACGAACTGCTGCGCGCCGTGGCGGACCGGGTGCGCGGGAGCATTCGCCCCAGCGACACACTGGCCCGCATCAGTGGTGACGAGTTTCTTCTGCTGATCAACCCGCTGGAACGCGCTGAAGATCTGCGCCCGCTGATCGACCGAGTGATCGACGCGCTCAAGCAGCCCTTCCAGATCGAAGGTCACGAACTGCTGACATCCGCCTCGGTAGGAGCCGCCGTCTGCCCGCTGCACGGTACGACGTACGAGGCCCTGCGGCGCAGCGCCGATCACGCCATGTACCAGTCGAAGCTGCAGCGCAAGGGCGGTGCCACCTACTTCGAGGACGGCATGGCCTGCGTGCTCTCGACGCGAATGGACCTGGAGCAGCGGCTGCGTTCGGCCATCCGGCACCGGCATTTCCAGGCAGCCTATCAACCCAAAGTGGACATTGTCACCGGCGCGGTGCGGGGATTCGAAGCGCTGATGCGTTGGGTCGAACCCGACGGCAAGGTGCACATGCCCGGTGCCTTCATCGAGCTGGCGACCGAGCTGGGCCTCCTCGACGAACTGACGCACTTTATGCTCGACGATGTGATCGCCCAACTGCCGCGCCTGAGCCAACGCTTCGGCGATGCCGTGACGGTCAGCCTCAACATCGGCGCGAGGCAGGCGGGTGACCTGCACTTCATGGACAGCCTCATCCGCCGCATCGACGCGAATCTCGGACGCCAGCTGGTGCTGGAGTTGACGGAAGACGCGCTGGTGGCCGCACATTCGTTTCAGAAGCAAGTGCTCCCGCGCCTGCGGGAGCTGGGCGTGCGGGTCTCGATCGACGACTTCGGCACCGGTTACTCAAGCCTCGCGATGCTGAGCGACGTGATAGCCGACGAGGTCAAGGTGGATCGCGCCTTCATCAGCGCAATCCAGCAGCGACCTCGCAGCCAGGGCATCCTGCGCGCGATCGAATCCCTGTGCGGGGCGCTGCAGATCGACATGGTCGCTGAAGGTGTGGAAACCCCTGCCGAGCTGGACCACTTGCGCAAAAATTCGGCGATACGCTGCGCGCAGGGCTACATCTTTGCTCGGCCCTTGTTTGTCGAAGAGATCCTGCATCCAGACTGGGTCACTGGCCCCAAAGCCGAGTATGACGGGGGAGGAAAAGTGCAGTCCAAACACCCCTGCGCCGCCTCGGAGGTGCCCTGCAGGGCCCTCACGCCGGATCCACAAGGCCCGACAGCCTTCCATCCCGGCCGTGCAGCTCAAAATTCGCTCAGCCTCTGACCCACACCTGCGCGCGGGCGCAAGTCCGACAGGCTCCTAGAATCGCGGCCTCGGAATGGGCGGCGCCACGCCGCCGGCTGAAGGCACACAGATGAGCATCAAGAGCGACAAGTGGATCCGCCGCATGGCCGAGTCGGAGGGGATGATCGAACCCTTCGAACCCGGTCAGGTGCGTTTCGCCGCGGACGGTCACAAGATCGTCAGCTACGGCACCAGCAGTTACGGCTACGACATCCGCTGCGCCAACGAGTTCAAGATCTTCACCAACGTGCACTCGACGGTGGTGGACCCGAAGAACTTCGACGAGAGGAGCTTCGTGGACTTCAAGGGGGATGTCTGCATCATCCCGCCCAACAGCTTCGCGCTGGCGCGCACGGTGGAGTACTTCCGCATCCCGCGCAGCGTGCTCACCGTCTGCCTGGGCAAGAGCACCTATGCGCGCTGCGGCATCATCGTCAACGTCACCCCGTTCGAGCCGGAGTGGGAGGGCTACGTGACGCTGGAGTTCAGCAACACCACGCCGCTGCCGGCCAAGATCTATGCGGGTGAAGGCTGTGCGCAGGTGCTGTTCTTTGAAAGCGATGAAGTCTGCGAAACCAGCTACAAGGATCGCGGCGGCAAGTACCAGGGGCAGGTGGGTGTGACGCTGCCCAAGACCTGAGAACCCTGAACTTCGGAACGTTTGACAATCCCTTGAATGGGGACTGACCGGTGGAGCGGGCATTGATCCGCGCTTCGCCGCAGGGCCGAATCGCTATCGTGGACCTCAGCGGTGAATCATGCCGCTCCAGCAGAGGTTTCCATGAGCCTGCGTTTGCCCCAACCCGAAGTCTTTGAGCACAGCGTCGACGAACTGCCCAGCGAATGGCGGGCCTTGTCGGTGTTTGCTCCGCTGTTGTCGCGCCCTCAGTCCGCCCGTGAAGAGGGGGCGGCCCGACGGATGGGGCCGCAGACGTTGGAGGAACCCACCTGGTCGCCCGCGGCTCCCGGGCTGGAACCGAGGCTGCTGGATCGATTCCAAGCGCTCATGGCCCGCGAAGGCTGGTTCGTCCACAGCGCCCGGATGCGGTTCGATCGCCTTTACGCGCGTGACCGTCTGGCCCTTGGGCACACCAGTGCAGCCTGGGACCTGCGACAACTCTCGCTGCGCTTGTTTCGACTCTACGACGACCCTCAACCGTTCGATTGGCAGCATTGAACTGAAGCGCGGATTCCGGTTTGCCGGAAGTTCCAGCATCAGGTTGTGTCAAAACGTTTGCTAGCATCGGCGTGTAGAAATTCACGCCTTGCACGGTACGTCAGGGTTTTCCCGCCGGCGCTTGGGTGCCGGTTGCGTTCTGCCCCGGTCCTGGGGTGGGCGCCAGTCGCCTCAGTGCGAGACGGAAACGATTCATGCGTCATCTCGTCCGACCCAGCGCCCTCGTGGCCACTTACTTCGACACCCTGGCTCCCAACCAGGTCGCCACTGCACGTGCCCTGCAGCAGGTGGTGCTCGGTGCTGCACCGCAGCTGGAGCAGACGGTCAAATGGGGCAACCTCACCTTCATCTGCGAGGGTCGCAACCTGCTGGCCATCGTCACGCACAAGGCCCATGCCCATCTGCAGGTCTTCAACGGCGCGGCCCTGGCGCGTGAATTTCCAGAGCTGGAGGGGGTGGGCAAAGGCATCCGCCACCTCAAGTTGAGGTATGCGCAGCCGCTGGATGCCGACCTGATCCACGACCTGGTGCGCGCTTCGGTGGCCCTGGGGGTGCGTCGCGAAGAGTGAATCTGGAAGAGCCGGCTTCTTCCCGACCCCGGCACGACCGCTGCAGGCACTCTCACCGAGAGCCGCTGGTGCAGCCCAGAACAAGAAGGCCCCTCTCGGGGCCTTCTTGTTTTCGCAGGGGTGAACTCCGCGCCATCCGCTCCTGTTCTGCTGCGGTTCAGCTCGGGTAGAGGCTGCGGGTGCGCTGGCCCTGGGGGCCGTAGAAGCTGCTGCCGCCCGCCCCTGCGGGCATCAGGACGTCCATCGCATGGTCCAGGGCGACGGTGGCGCGGGCCAGCGATTCGCGCTGGGCCGCCACCTCACCGCTGGCGTTCATCAGGCGGTTGCGCAGCGCCGGCGGTACGCCCTGGCTGCCGCGTGCGGCCCGGCTGAAGCCGTCCACCGCCTGTTCCAGCGCCACGCGCAGGGCTTGGGCGTGTTCTTCGATGGCACAGCTGTCCCGACGGTGCAAGGCACTGCCGAGATCGCTGAGTTCGGTCTCGACGGCGGCCAGCAACCGCTCCAGGGGGGCCGTCGGAAGGCTGGTCGATGCAGAACGACCGTTGTCACCGGAATCGGGCAGGTGCGGTAGGCAGCTCATGGGCGGCAGCTTCCTTCGGGCAACATCTCGACGTGGCGTGAGCAGAGGCACACGCCAGAAGGGGGATGGGTGTGGGTGGCGCCCCTGCGGGCGCCGGCAGGGCTCAGCGAGCCGAGTCGATCTTGCCCAGGAGGTCCTGAGCGTTGGAGATCAACTTGTCGGCGATCGCCTCGGCGTTGATCCGGTAGGTTCCATCGGCGATGGATTGCTGCACCTGGGCCACCTTGGCGGCATCGAAGCTGCCGTCCGCGCCATCGAGCATCGATTGCGCCGCACTGGAGAGCTTCACCGTGGTGCTGCTGTTCACCGCTTCGGCTGCAGAGTTGCCCGCGCTGCGGGCTCCCTCGGCAGCGCCGCGTGCGGGGGTCTGGCCGACCTGTGCGACGCCGGAGGGGACTGCCGTGTTGCCGATCTTCATCACATACTCCTTGTGGCCGTAGGCGGCCCGGAACTGAGGTCTCGCGAGTGAGAGCCGATGCCGGTGATTGTCGGCCACCCGCCGTGCTGCGGGAGCAGGACGGCGGGGGACAACGCCACAGGGCGGTCGGTCTGATCAGACCCGGCGAGAGGACTGTCCACAGGTTTTTCGGAGACTGCCGGCGCAACTTGAGAGCCGTTGCAGGGCATTTTGAACTCACCCCCTGTGTAGGTGGTGTTATCGGCGGGCCACGGGCCGGCTTCAGTGCGCTGGCGCAACCACGCGAGGCGAACGGTGCGGCTCATCTGGGCTTCCTGTGATGGACGGCGTGGCCGCTCAGAGCTCCAGCTCCACCCGGCGCTCGCCGGTGGGGGTGGCGGTGATGATGCGGCCGGCCTCGGTGCGCAGACGCACCGGCTGGCCCTCGATGCCATGTGACAGCGCGGTGGCCGACCCGGAGACGGCATAACCCGGCCCGCGGGCGATGACGCTGACCACCTCGCCAGCCGCGAACCACTGGCGCTGGCGCAGGCTGTCTGCCCGGATCGCTGCGCCGTAGGGCAGGTGCACCGCCAGGCTGCGCCCGATCAAAGGGGCCGGGTCCAGTTGGGCGGCAGACGGGTGGGCAGCCAGGTCCACATCGGCCCATCCGAGGTCCGATGGCTTGATCACGTTGCCCGCGGTCAGCGGCTGGGCGGCCACCACCGCGCGCGCCCACACCTTGACGGTGACGGGCAGATAGACGTTCCAGCGCACCGGACCGCTCAGGCAGCGCAGGCCGATGCGGGTGCGACCCCAGAGTCGGCTGTGGGTCGGCAGATAGGGTTCCACCTGGCTGCAGGCGGCGAGCTTGAGGCGGGGGTCCAGTTGGCCCGGTTCCACCTCCAGGCGGGCGCCGGCAGGCGTCTGGACATGGCGCACCGCCAGGGCCAGGGCTGCACCAACGGCTTCGGCCAAACCGGCTGCGCCCTGCTGGGCGGCGCCCGGTCCGAGGGCCAGCGTGGGCAGTGACGTTGCCGGCAGGGCAACTGCGGAGGGGGGCGGGCTTTGTGCCCAGGTCAGGGTGGCTGCACCCGCCAGGCACAGGGCCGCAGCCCAGCGGGGCACAGCAGGTGGGGCGGAGGCAGGGGCAGGCATGCCGCGACTCTAGAGGTCGGGTGTGCTGCCGCATGCCGGGAGAAGGCAGGTGGAGTTGCCGCTTTTCCCGCTCATGTCGGCGCCTTCGCCTCGAAGAATATCGCCAGGCCCCCTCAAGCCGGTGGAGCCGCGTCGCATGAAGGAGCCCGCATGATCAACCGCCTGACCGACCCGCTGGAGTTCCAGTCCCAGGCGCTGGTGCTGCGCGCTGAGCGGCAGAGGCTGCTGGCCAGCAACATCGCCAACGCCGACACGCCGGGTTATGTGGCGCGCGACATGGATTTTGCGTCGGCACTGCGCCAGGCCACCGGTGAGCAGGCCTTGCCCGCCGCACTCGCCCACACCCACGCCGGTCACCTGTCTGTGCGCAACGGGGCGGCCAGCCCGGCCGGTCTGGCCTATGCCGCCCCCAGCCAGACCAACCTGGACCGCAACACCGTGGACATGGACCGCGAGCGGGCCAGCTTCGCCGACAACGCGGTCAAGTACGAGGCCACGCTGCGTTTCATCAACGGCAGCGTGGGCACGATGCTCAATGCCATCAAGGGCCAATGAACGGTCTCAGCGGTCGGCTCAGGCGCACACGGAGGTTTTGTCCCATGTCGATGCTCAACATCTTCAACGTCTCCGGCAGCGCCGTCAGTGCGCAGAGCCAGCGCCTCAACACCGTGGCCACCAACCTGGCCAACGCCGACACGGTGGCGGGCCCCGATGGCCAGAGCTTCAAGGCCCGCCAGGTGCTGTTCCAGACCCTGGCCATGGGCGACAGCGGTGCCGCGGGCGTGCGGGTGGCCAACGTGCTGGAGGACCAGACGCCGGGACGCCGCGTGCACGACCCCAAGCATCCAGCCGCCGATGGCGATGGCTACGTCACCTACAGCAACGTCAACGCGGTGGAGGAGATGGTCAACATGATCTCGGCCTCGCGCTCCTATCAGAACAACGTCGAAGTGATGAACACCGCCAAGACCCTGCTGCTCAAGACGCTGCAGATGGGGCAGGGCAGTTGATCACCCCAGCTGCCCCAGGCACCCGCCCGCCGTCCGGCAAAACCCCTTGTGTTGAAAGGCCGACCGCCCCATGACCACCGCCGTCTCCTCCAGCAGCGACACCGCATCGCTGTACCAGAAGCTCAATGGCAGCAACTCCTCACAGACCGCCACCAGCGAGGCGGCCGATCGATTCCTGAAGCTGCTGGTCACGCAGATGCAGAACCAGGATCCGCTCAGTCCGATGGACAACGCCCAGGTGACCAGCCAGATGGCGCAGATCAACACCGTCTCGGGCATCGAGAAGGTCAACGAGAGCATCCAGTCGATGAGCTCCCAGCTGGTGCAGATGCAGGCCCAGCAAAGTGCTGCACTGGTCGGCAAGGGGGTGCTGCTGTCCGGCAACGACCTGACGCTCAAGGACGGGGTGGGCACCGCCGCCTTCGACCTGGCCGGTGCGGCCGATTCGGTCAAGGTGGAGGTGCTCAATGCCGCGGGCCGTGTCATCGACACGGTGGACCTGGGGGCAGAGACCACCGGGCGACACGGCTTCGAGTGGACCGCGCCGCAGGCCCTGGCGGAGTCCGAAGGGCTGCGCTTCCGCGTCACCGCCACCAGCGGCACCAAGGCGGTCACGGCCAGCCCGCTGTCGCGCGACGAGGTGCTGTCCGTCAGCACCAGCGGCAGCACCTTGAACCTGCAGTTGGCCAGCGGCAAGACCGTGGGCTACTCCGACGTCAAGGCTTTCTCCAGTTGAGCTGGGCTTCGGGTTGCGGCCTTCGGCCTGACCCCTGCTCCTTTCGACCCGCTCACCCACCTTTCCCCCGGATTTCCCAGGAGTCCCTTCCATGAACTTCCAGCAAGGCCTGTCCGGCCTGAACGCCTCCAGCAAGAACCTGGACGTCATCGGCAACAACATTGCCAACGCCAACACCTACGGCGCCAAGTCCTCGCGGGCAGAGTTTGCGGACATGTACGCCTCCTCGGTCAACGGCATGATGGCCAACCAGGTCGGCATCGGCGTGCGCCTGGCGGATGTGGCCCAGCAGTTCACCCAGGGCAACATCACCAGCACCAGCAACCCGCTGGACATCGCGGTCAATGGGGCCGGCTTCTTCATGGTGCAGAACCCGGAGGCCGAAGCCAGTGCCGCGATGCCGCTGTACACCCGCAACGGCCAGTTCAAGCTGGACAAGGACGGCTTCATCGTCACGTCCGACGGCGCCAAGCTGCTGGGCTACGCGATGGACAACGGCGCCATCAACGCCGGCACGCTCACCACGCTGCAGCTGCCCACCGGCCTGATTGCGCCCGAGCAGAGCACGGGGGTGACGGCAGAGATCAACCTCGACTCCCGCAAGACGGTGCCGACGGTGGCCTTCGACATGGCCAACCCGAACAGCTACAACCACGCCACCTCCATGACCGTCTACGACGACGCGGGCGAGGCGGTGGAAGTGAGCTTCTACTTCCGCAAGTCGGTGGAAGGCGATCCTGCAGCCGGCGCTGCCGACACCTGGGAGGTGTTCGCGAGTGCGGACGGCACGCTGCTGACCGAGCCGGGTGGCTCCAACGTGATGCAGACCCTGGCCTTCGACACCTCCGGCGCGGTCACCGGCACCCCCAACTTCAGCCTGAGCATCCCGGCCAGCGGCACCCACAGCGCCATCGACCTCACCTACGACGCCACCACCGGCCTGGGCGGGGTGGACCTGAGCAGCATCAGCCAGTTCGCGAGCGGCTTCAGTGTCACCGACCTGAAGCAGATTGGTGGGCGCGCGCCGGGGCGGCTGTCGGACATCAGCATCGGTGCCGACGGCATCATCACCGCCAGCTACACCAACGGCGACACCGCGGCGGCCGGCCAGATCCCGCTGGCCAACTTCCGCAACCCGCAGGGTCTGCAGCCGCTGGGCGGCAACGTCTGGCGGGCCACCGGCGAGTCCGGCCTGCCCAATGCGGTGGGCGCGCCGCAGTCCGGCAGTCTGGGCTCGCTGCAGTCCGGTGCGCTGGAAGAGTCGAACGTGGACCTGACCAACGAGCTGGTCAACATGATCACCGCCCAGCGCATCTACCAGGCCAACGCGCAGACCATCAAGACGCAGGACTCGGTGCTGCAGACCCTGGTCTCGCTGCGCTGAGTCCGGCGCATTCCCAGGTCTGAACAGGAGCGGCCATGGATCGCAGGATCTACCTCTCGATGGGCGGTGCCAAGGCGACGATGCAGCGGCAGGAGATCCTGTCGAACAACCTCGCCAATGTCTCCACCCAGGGTTTCCGGGCCGAGATGCAGGCTTTCCGCTCGGTGCCGGTGCGCGGAGATGGGGCCAGCACCCGTTCCTACGCGCTGGAAACGACGGTGGGCTACAACCCGGATCCGGGCGTCGTCAGCGCCACCGGCCGCAACCTGGACGTGGCCATGCGCGGCAATGCCTGGCTGGCGGTGCAGGGGCGCGACGGCACCGAGGCCTACACCCGCGCCGGTGCGCTGGACACCGCAGCGGACGGCACCCTGGTCACCCGCAGCGGGTTGACGGTGCTGGGCGACGGCGGACCGATCACCGCACCGGCCGGCGCCCAACTGCAGATCGCCTCGGACGGCACGATCAGCGCCCGTGCGGCCAACGGCTCCATCACCCCGGTGGGTCGGCTCAAGCTGGTGACGCCCGAGGCTCCACTGCAGCGCGGCGACGACGGCCTGTTCCGTGCACCTGAAGGCGACCTGCCGGCCGACGCCACCGCGCGGCTGCAGGACGGTGCACTGGAGGGTTCCAACGTGTCGGCGGTCGAGACCATGGTGGCGATGATTTCCGCGGCCCGCCAGTTCGAGATGCAGATGCGGTCGATGCAGACCGCGGAGAAGGACGAGCAGCAGGCCCAGCAGCTGCTCTCGTTGAGTTGAATGAAGTGAGCCCGTTGAACCGAGCGCAATGAACCGGGTGCCGCAAGGTGCCGATGAAGGAGCCCCGCCATGATGCGTGCCCTGTGGATTTCCAAGTCCGGCATGGAGGCCCAGCAGACCCAGCTGGACGTCGTGTCGCACAACCTGGCCAACGTGGCCACCAACGGCTACAAGAAGGAACACGCGGTCTTCGAGGACCTGATGTACCAGACCCTGCGGCAGGCCGGCGCGGCCAGCTCGGACCAGACCCAGCTGCCCACCGGCGTGCAGATCGGCCTGGGCGTGCGCACCGTGGCAACCGCCCGGCAGTTCGGCCAGGGCAACCTGCAGCAGACCAGCAACCCGCTGGACGTGGCCATCAAGGGCAGTGGCTTCTTTCAGATCCAGATGCCCGACGGCACCACCTCGTACACCCGCGACGGCAGCTTCCAGCTCAGCGCCACCGGCCAGCTGGTCACCAACACCGGCTATGGCGTGATGCCCGGCATCACCATCCCGGCCAATGCGCAGTCCATCACCGTGGCCGCCGATGGCACGGTCTCGGTCACGCTGCCCGGCGAGGCTGCTGCGCAGAACGTGGGCCAATTGCAGGTGGCCAACTTCATCAACCCGGCCGGCCTGGAGTCCAAGGGCGGCAACCTGTTCCAGGAAACCGCAGCCTCCGGCACCCCCAACAGCGGAGCGCCTGGCAGCAACGGCATGGGAACCCTGACGCAGGGCTTCGTCGAAACCTCCAACGTCAACGTGGTGGAGGAGCTGGTGACCATGATTCAGACCCAACGCGCCTACGAGCTGAACTCCAAGGCCATTTCCACCTCGGACCAGATGCTGGCCCGCCTGGCGCAACTGTGACGCGCCGGAGGTGATGCCATGACCAAACGCTGCTCTTCCCCCATGCTGTGCCGCCTGTCGGTGCTGGGTGCCGCCTGCGTGGCCCTGAGTGGCTGCAGCCTGATGCCCGGCAGTGCCAAGGTGGACATGCCACCGGTCACCAGCGCCCGCCCGGTGGCGGTGGCGCCGGCGGCGGTCAACAACGGATCGATTTTCCAGCCGGTGCAGTACCGGCCGCTGTTCGAGGACCATCGCGCCCGCCTGGTGGGCGACACGCTGACGGTGCAGATCGTCGAGAAGGTCAGCGCCAGTGCCACCTCCACCAGCTCGGTGGAGAAGACCGGCTCGGTGGAGGGGTCGGTCACCGGCTTCCCCTTCCTGAAGGCGCCACTGCTCAACCAGTTCGGCGTGGGCGGCTCCAGCTCCAACAAGTTCGCCGGCAAGGGCGGCACCGAAAACACCAACAACTTCAGCGGCACCATCACCGCCACGGTGATCGAGGTGCTGCCCAATGGCCACCTGATGATCGCCGGCGAGAAGCAGATCGGCGTGAACGAAAACGTCGACGTGCTGCGCTTTGCCGGCCAGGTGGATCCACGTGCGATCCAGCCCGGCAACCTGGTGGCCTCCGCCCAGATCGCCAACGTGCGGGTGGAGCAGCGTGGGCGCGGTCAGCAGGCCGATGCGCAGGGAATTGGCTGGCTGAGCCGCTTCTTTTTGAACCTCCTGCCGATCTGAGCCTGCCGACAATGGGTTCGACCGTTACAGGATCGGACCCGCCATGACGCTTCACCTTCAGGAACGACTGCTGCGCTGGGCGCTGGCCCTGGCCACCGTGCTGGCCGCCGCCGCGCTGCTGCTGCCCCTGGAAGTGCAGGCTGCACGCATCAAGGAAGTGGCCTCCGTGCAGGGGGTGCGCTCCAACCAGTTGATCGGCTATGGCCTGGTGGTCGGGCTGGACGGCACCGGCGACCAGACCACCCAGGCGCCCTTCACCTCGCAGAGCCTCACGGCCATGCTGCAGCAGCTGGGGGTGACGGTGCCCTCGGGCACCAACATGCAGCTGCGCAACGTGGCCGCGGTGATGGTCACCGCGACGTTGCCGCCCTTTGCCCAGCCGGGTCAGCCGATCGACATCACCGTGGCCTCCCTGGGCAATGCCAAGAGCCTGCGCGGCGGCACGCTGATCGCCACGCCGCTGCGCGGCGCAGACGGGCAGATCTATGCCCTGGCACAGGGCAACGTGGTGGTGGCCGGGGCTGGTGCTTCGGCCGGAGGCTCCAAGGTGCAGGTCAACCACCTGTCGGCTGGCCGCGTGCCCGGTGGAGCCACGGTGGAGCGGGCGGTGCCCACCCCGCTGGCGCAGGGGGATGCCCTGCAGCTGGACCTCAATGCCTCCGACTTCGCCACCGCGCGCGAGGTGGCGCGGGTCATCAACGACAGGTTCGGCAAGGGCACCGCCCAGGCGATGGACGGCCGGGTGGTCAAGGTGAAGATGCCCGCCAGCCCGGATGAGCGGGTGTCCTTCCTGGCCGACATGGAAAACCTGCCGCTGGAGCTGGCCACGCCCTCTGCCCGGGTGGTGATCAATGCCCGCACCGGTTCGATCGTGGTGAACCAGTCGGTCACGCTGGGGCCCTGCGCCGTGGCGCACGGCAACCTGTCGGTGACCATCAACTCCACACCGGTGATCAGCCAGCCCGCGCCGCTGTCGGGCGGGCAGACGGTGGTGACGGAGAAGACCAACATCCAGATCAATCAGGAGCCCGGCTCCCTGATCCAGCTGCCTGCAGGCGCCAAGCTCACCGACGTGGTGAAGGCGCTGAATTCCCTGGGCGCCACACCGGGCGACCTGCTGGCCATCCTCCAGGCCATCAAGGCCGCCGGCGCGCTGCAGGCCGAGCTGGAGGTGATCTGAGCCATGGTGGCCAGCCCTTCGTCCATGGCGGGCAGCCCGCACCTGGCGGCCTCCGGATCCAACCTGGCGGCGCTGAAGGCCAGCGCCCGGCAGGATCCGAAGGGCGCCATCCGCGAAGTGGCCAAGCAGTTCGAGGCCCTGTTCATGCAGGAGCTGATGAAGAGCATGCGCGCCTCGACGATGTCCAGCGGCCTGCTCGACAACCAGGCCAGCGAGATGGCCACCGGCATGCTCGATCAGCAGTACGCCAGCC
>Ga0154020_10004697_pt1 | contig 16243 bp, 10 predicted proteins | sample Klosneuvirus_201_FD_109709 | JGI IMG/M metagenome (GOLD analysis project Ga0154020, IMG submission 109709) | Active sludge microbial communities from wastewater, Klosterneuburg, Austria - Klosneuvirus_20160825_MG | ecosystem: Engineered > WWTP > Aerobic digester > Activated sludge | place...
AACTGGAAAATACAGCACAATGTTCTTCATCATGCCTATACCAACATTGAAGGTTATGATCATGATATAGATTCGAGAGGACCTTTAAGATTATCAGAAAATGCACCGCTTCACAAAATTCACAAGTATCAGTATATTCATGCTTTTTTTCTTTACGGATTCATTACTATTTCAAAACTTGTTAAAGATTTTTCACAGTTAATAGAGTTTACAAAATTAGGATTAACTAAACAGCATGCACACAATCCTACTATGGAATATGTTAAAATGGTGATCTTTAAGATTATGTATTTAGTGCTCTTTGTCGGTCTTCCTATTATCTTTACTGAATTTACATGGTATCAGGTTATATTAGGATTTTTTATAATGCACTTCACCGGCGGTTGTGTACTCAGTACTATATTTCAAATGGCACATGTCGTGGAAGGTGCAGAGCAGTTGAATCCTAATGTAGATGGAAATATTGAAAATGACTGGGTAGTTCACGAATTAAGAACGACTTCTAATTTTGCAAGAAATAATCTATTCCTAAACTGGTATATCGGCGGACTGAATTTTCAGATCGAGCATCACTTATTCCCGAATATCTGTCATATTCATTACAGAAAGATCTCACCGATAGTAGAAAAAACAGCAAACGAATTTGGCTATGATTATAATCTCAAACCAAGTTTCATGAATGCACTTGTATCACATGTCAAAAGACTTAAACAGCTTGGAGTAGAGACTGCTTAAATAGATTTTATTTTTATGTAAATAAAAAGAGGCTTATATAAATTGTAAGCCTCTTTTTTTGTTAAAAGGAATATTAATAAATCAGATTACTTAGACCAGATCCCTTCAAAGAAAGATTCACTATTGTGACTATATCCTGCGATGCATCTTGTAAGATATCCGTTTTTTAACATGCTGTTATATTCTGACTGAAACTGGTTTTCAGTTTTGTGATGCTTTTCCCACCATGAATTATAACCCGGTGCATTCTTATACCAGATCCCGCTGAGTCGCGGCTTTCCATTTTTAACATATCCGTCGAGATATACAAGCTTGAATTTTTCTTTATCTGTGTATTGTTTAAATGAATTTACGAATTCTTCTAATTTCATTTCTGGCCTCAGATAAAATCCACCGGTGTTTTTCTTTTCCCAAAGAGCTGAAACATAAGTCTTACTGCCTTTATGCAGGCAGGACACATTTACCGGTACCCAATCTGCTTTGCTGTATTTTTTGAAATTATTTTCATGCCATGATAAAGTCTTTCCGTGATATGCAAACCAATCTATGCTGCTATCCTTTATCCATACTGCAGCATATTTCACGTTTCCTTTATGTAAATAAGAATTTATATTTATAAGCCTGTATTTTTCTTTGACCAATTTATCGAATTCATTCTGAAATTTACTTCCATCCATGTTATGTCCCGCTACCCAGTCAATATTTTTTGATGGACGGAATATTACATTAAAATATGTAATTCCCTTTACATCAAAAGCATTCACCCATACAGGATAATAACCGCATGTCCAGATCTTATCAAATTCCTCCTGATAATTTTTTTCAGGAATTCCAAACTTGCAGACTTCGCCCCATATGTTTGGATATTCACAATAAGGATGTCTTTCGGAAGGAAAAATAAAACATGCTTTATCATTCAGACCGGGAATTCCTTCTTCATTTAATTTTGTCCAGTTAATATTTGACTTTGGAGTAAGATAGTTTTTTTGACCAATTACATAACCGTTGCTGAATATCAGCGGTCTGAATATTCCACCCTCAGGTTCTGAATCCTTTGTGAATGTTTTAATATGAAAATGAAAATGAGGTGCAGTTGAATTGCCTGAATTTCCTGCCTTACCAAGCAGATCACCTTTCTTTATTTTATTTCCCTTCTTCAGAAATTTTTTATTCAAAGATCCTTTCTGCAGATGTGCATAAAGTGCAACCACTTTCTCATGCTTTATATAAAAATGATTTCCAGATCCACCAAGATCAAATGAGCCCCAAAGCTCATTCTCCTGCTTCAGTAATCCCTCTTTGCTTCCATCAGGTTTCCAGTTATTCGGAATATTATTTTCATAGTGTAAAACCTTTCCATCTGCCATTGCATAAACCGGCTTACCCCAAATCCTGAAATGCTTATTCTCTTTTCCGTCCTTTCCCCAATACAATTCCCTCCAACCATTTTTCTCAAATGCTTTCACGCCTACATCATATCCAAATACCTGTTCACCTCCTCCGTGCATGGAATATCCTGTCAGATATTCTTCTTTTGAAAAATCGATTGACTTAAATGGAATATCAAGATTTACAGAATATGGTTTTAGATCTTTAGTTATTGTGAGAGGAATTGAAAACTTTTTGAAATATAAATTAATTGTAAGCTTTTCCGGAAATGGAAATTCTAAATATATTACATCTCCGCTTTTATGATAATCTCTGCTGTTCTGCCACGCCCATGCATAATTCGGATCAATTATTAGCTGATCAGAAGGAAGTGATATTTTTTTCTTTATAGCTTTTGATCCCTGATCATACTCAAATACTACTTTATCTAGATCAACCGGTTTCGAACCTTTATTATAAATTACCACTCTTACAGAAAGCTGTGCAAGCGGTTTATCAAGACTTGTAAAACCTGGTGTCTGTTGATATACAATAAAATTATCTTCTACCGGTTCAAGTGATATTTCTAAATCTTCCGGAGCACCTGTGATTTTTTTTATGATTTCTTTTTGGATTATATTTGAATCGATTTTGAATGCTTTGTCAGGTTCCAATTTGTAATCTCTGATTTTTACAGTTTGTTTTTTAGATGCTTTTTTAAATGCAGGATCTTTTTTGGTTTGAGTTTTTAATGAAGTGCTTTTAATATTTGAATCTGTCATGTCCTTTGATACAGTTTTTTTATCTAAAACGGTCTTCCCTTTTATGGGCTTTTTGAGGATCTTTACCGATTTTTTACTAGAGGGCATAAGACATGAATTTCAATTTTAAATAATACAATTAATGAACGGTCAATTTGGATTTGAAATCAGATTTTAAAAAGATCAAAACTTTCCATTACTTAATAATTTTTAGGTCTATTCTGAATATTGATCTTTAAGATATGATAAAAATAAACTTTACTAAACGTTAAATCAATTGGAAAGTACTTTTGCTTCCGAAAAAATCCTTTTTCCTTTTCAATTAAAAATTATTCTAATTTTTTTTACTATAGTAATAAATTGCGAGTTGTACAAAATTTTTATAATTTTACATTCAATCCCAAAAACAAATAATTAAGATTGTCCGAGATTAATATCCGCCGTGCAGAAGAAAAAGATGTTGATGATTTACGATTTTTATATCGTGATACCGTAATTTATATTAATTCTGCTGACTACACTTCTGAAGAGATAAAAGCCTGGTCTGATACATCTAAAAATACAGCCGGACTCAAAAGAAAGATCTCAGAACAATATTTTATTGTAGCTGAAATAGACAAAATAATTACCGGTTTCAGTTCTATTGCAAATGACGGCTATCTTGATTTTATGTATGTTCACAAAGATTATCAGCGTAAAGGTGTAGCAATAGCTTTGTTAAATGAAATTGAATCACAAGCAAAGATATCTGACATTGAAAAAATCTACAGTCACGTAAGTAAAACTGCCAGACCATTTTTTGAAAAATACGGCTATATTAAAAAGGGTGAGATCATTAACAAAGTAAATAATATTGAATTTGTAAATTCCGTTATGGTTAAAGTCTTATAAATATTAATTTACTTTTCGGAAAGTTAATTTAATATTTAAAACTTCTGTTCCTATAATTCATTATTTTAAGTATATTTAGTAACAGACTATTTAATTCAATCAATAAATTTTTAATTATTTTATAACTGATATTTCAAAACTTTTAAGAAAGTTTGATATCTTAACATTTGAAATCTATTTTTAAGGATTTTCTAAAATCAGCTTTGGAGACTTTTACTTTCTGTAAGAATTCAAATTCTTAACTAAATTAATTAATCAATCAAACTTTATGAAAAATCTATTCAGACCCGCTTGTCTTTTACTTTATCTGCTTACATTGATTGCTTTCTTTTTTGGAGGAATGACTATGGCTGCACTGACTGGTGCTGCAAAAGATCAGGGACTTGCAGGAGGCGCAATAGTTTTCTTTTATGGAGTCATATCCATTGGAATGGGTTTTGTTTTTGCAATGATCTATTGTTTTTATGCATCTGATAAAGCAGTAAAAACAGCTAACTGGTCACTAATTGGATTAATAATAATTGTTGCCGGATTAATGGCTTATAATTATAATGAGCGTCAAAAAGAAATGGAAAAGAAATCTGAGCTGAAAAAATTCAATTATATACAAAATGAAGGAAAATTTCAGACAGCAGGTTTTGATCTAAACATAAAGAAAAACCTTAATTTTAAAAAAGATGAATTTGAAGATACTCAAATGGGACTTGGATTTTTTAAACCAAATTTTTTTGAAAAGCCTGTGATCTATTTTTATGGTCAGCCGAATCTTGAAAAATCTTTTCAGGAACTTTCCCCGACTGACAGCATTGTTACTGCTCAGGCGGAATTGGGCGGTTTTCAAATTACGAATGCACCTCCTTGGCTTGTTCCGGAACATTTAAAAATGGATTATGATATTTTATATTTTAAAGTTATCAGTCTTGGAAGAGATCTTATTGAAGTGGAAGTCAATTCTACAAATGGTCAGACAGGCTATATGGATCGCAGTGCAGGTGAAATTATTTTCTGGCCCGAATTTTTTCTTAGAATAAATTCAGTAGAATTTTTAGATCCGGTAAATCAGAAAGTTCTTCACAATAATGTTGATCATGCAAGTGAAGTTATTACACTTTATGATTTGATGAGACCGGTATTGATACAGAATGAATGGATGCAGGTAGAGCTTTATGATGACAGTTATAAAGTTACAGGTAAAGGATGGATAAAGTGGAGAGCTGATGGAAAATTACTTATCAGCTATTCTTTGCTAAGCTGAGATAGTTTTAAAGATATGTCTGGAACTCTGCATCTCACTTGTCTTTCCCACTATCATTACTACAGTCATTCCCGGCGTGTTTTTAGCGGGAATTCAATAAGTAATGATAAGGTTTGATTTCTGAAATTGAAGAACAGACTATCAGAAAACATTGAATCTGCCTCTAAGTATCGGAGACTCTAAGCTAAGAACATTAAAATTAAAATCCTTTAAGGCTTTGAGGTAAGAGAAAATTTTTTTAATATTAAATAATAAAATGAAAACATTACTCATGACAATATTTCTAACAGGTATAATTTTATTGCCGGTTAAAAATAATTTCGCACAAACAGAAACAGAAGAAAATACAAAGACAGAATCGTTACCAACATTACAAAGTTTACTTGATGAAAAAAAAGCAGCTTTTGAATTAAAGGCAAGTGATGAAAAGAAAAAGATATATTCAGATGGAACCCAGGCAGTAGTAAATAGTGGCGTTCTGGAAAATGCACTAAATAATGGAGATACTGCTCCTGACTTTTTATTGAAAAATTCTGCAGGTGAAGAAGTTACTCTTTATTCATATCTGGAAAAAGGACCGGTTGTCCTTACCTGGTACAGAGGCGGATGGTGTCCTTACTGCAATATTACTCTGAGAAGACTACAGCAGGAGCTTCCTAATTTTCAGTCTCTCGGTGCTAATTTGATCGCATTGACTCCCGAACTTCCCGACAGTTCTCTCTCTACTTCCGAAAAACAGAATCTTGAATTTGAAGTATTAAGTGATCCCGGAAACAAAGTTGCCGGACAATTCGGAATTGTTTTCAAGCTGACAAATGATGTGGCAGATTCATATCAGAAAGGTTTTGACCTTCACGCATACAACGGAGATGAAAGTAATGAACTGCCTCTTGCTGCAACTTATGTGATTGATACAAACAAAGAAATAATCTACACATTTCTCGATGCAGATTACAGGAACAGGGCAGAGCCGTCGGATATACTGGATGCGCTAAAGTCTAGCAAATAAAAAAAAATTCATATAAAATTTAGCCGTCAGGAATTACTGCCTGATGGCTTATCTAAAATAGAATATCTATTCAGAATTCTTCAGCTCTGAAATCTTCTCCCTAAGCCAATGCTCCCTCGACCTTAGCTTCTTTTTATTTATCTGATTTTCAAGCTCGGTCAGATCTTTATTGTTTACACCGGTTTTTATTTTAATGAGCAGAAGATATATTTTCAGAAAATTAAGAAAATATTCCCTGTGAATTTCAGGTACTTCAGAATGGTTTCTCAGATAATGTTTTAGCTTATCCATTTCTGAAAATGCCTCTTCAAATTTTTCTGTTTCATAATAAGTACACAATTTTAAGATTGAAGCATCACAATAATGCATATAATTCTGTCCTTTAAAACTTGTCAGACATTCAAGGGATTTTTTATAATGCTTACTGCTGAAAAAAAGTTTTGAGTATGATAATTTTATTTCATCATCTCTGTTATCTTCCGGCAGATATTCCGAATATTTTTTTATAAAATCTTCTGTCCATTTTATCCTTTTTACGATAATGCCGATGAGTACATAATTTCTGAAAGTAGTAGAAGGAAATGCTTTTTTATTTTCTGGAAAATGACCAAGCTTAAGCTGTTCATTGTATAGATCAAACAATTCTTTCTGAAATTTTTTAATACCCTGATTCTGCCTTAATATACAATAGTTTGTCAGCTTTTTGTATAGTGAGATCTTATAATTTTCATCTAAAGAATCTGAGAGTTCGACAAATAATTTTCGACCTTCAAAATAATTATCTATCTCCTCAGGAGTTTTGAACATTTTATAAAAATAAAATTCCATTATAACAATTTTAAATATACTCCTGTCACTACTTTGTAATTTATTTATTATTGACGGGCTTATTTCAATAGATTTTAGAAATTCATTTACAATGTTAAAATCAAAAGTTCTGTTAGTCTGCTCCTGTTGAATGAATTCAAATCCAAAGTCAAATAAATTTTTTAAAAATAACGCCGTAATATATTGTGAATGTTCATAATAATTAGTGTAAGTATTCTCTGAAATTACCTTCTCATTTGAATAAGAAATATTTAATCTGTCTATAAATGATAAACTAAAATATTTATTGTCACTTTCAGGCTCAGAGATAATAAGTTTTTTTGTCCGAGAATATTGCTTTTCAAAAAATCTACTGCTCTTTTGATTATAAAATGCTAGTAAAAGAATTTTGTTTCTTTCAGCTTTATTTTCCCTTAATGTTTTAATGATCAGATATTCCTCTGCAAGCTTAAATAATTCTGACATCCTGTTGTCAAGTGTCTGAACACTGAATTTTTTATCAGGGAAAAGATCTGAATAAAACTGATCGGATGTATATTCCTTCATTTTTTTTTTCTTGATTTTTAAAATCAGATTTAACAGACCTTTATAATTTCTGCCATTTGAAAAAAAGTTTGAAGTGATAAGTTTTTTAAATTCCTTTATATCATGATCTGAAAAAGAATCAATAAGTAAAAACAGCTTTGAATTTAATATATTCATGGGTAAAAATATTTAGATTATATGTATAAATAGCTTTAAATTAAATGAAATATTAATGTATTTTGAAAAATTTTATGGGTAGAACATAACTTTTCTTTCTTTGAACAATTTACTGATTATTAATAAGTTTGTATACATTTTTAACAAAGCGATATTTTTTTTAAATTAAACAACATAATAAACCAATTTTATAATTATGAAAATTTTCATACTTACATTTCTTTTGATGATCTTTACGATGACAGAAGGAATGACGCAATGGACTTCAAATGCATCTGACAATACAGTGATCAGCAATGCAGCTTCAGATCAGGCAACACCTAAGATCGCTACTACTTCAGACGGCGGATGTTATATTACCTGGTTTGACAACAGTGTTCCAAACTATTCTGTGTATCTGCAAAAGCTTGACAGACACGGAGTTCCACAGTTTCCAAACAACGGATTGCTGATAAGTAATCATACACAAAATACTTTTTTGCAGGATTTTAATATTGATGTAGATGCAAATGATAATGCTGTACTCGTATTTACAGATCTGAGAAACGGATCACAACTGAATCCGTTTGCTTATCTGATCAGTCCAACCGGAAATTTCCTCTGGGGAGCTAACGGAATTTCACTTACAGATTCTACTACTATAGTTCAGAATATTCCTGTAGTTACTACAACTTCAGATGGTAATTTTGTATTTGCGTGGCAGTATATTTCAGGAGGCAACAGAATTATTGCAATGCAGAAACTGAATTCTGCAGGCGTAAAGCAATGGGGATCTGCGCCGAAGAAATTAAGAGGAACAGGAGCAGAAAGATGGGAATATGCAAGACTGATAAAATCCAATTCAGGAAATGTGATAATGTCATGGATCGTATATCTTGGAAATATTGTAACTACAAGCTCGACAAAACTTTTTACACAAAAATTTGATGTAAATGGAAACGGACTCTGGACAGCTCCGCAGGATACTGTTCAGAATATCGGCAGGATCTATGGTCTTTCTTACATTCCTACACTTGTAAGTGACGGTCAGGACGGAGCAGTCTATACATGGACAGATGACAGAGATGTAAATACAAGATCTAGTGTCTGGGTTCAGAGATTTAATTCTACAGGTGCAGCACAGTTTCCAAAGAACGGTACTGAGGCAACTACACTTTCTACAAATCAACATTACAGTCCATCGACTACTTACCTGCCTTCTACCGGTGAGACAGTAACTTTCTGGACTGAAACAAATGGCGCGCAAACGGTAGTAGGCGGATTGTACGGACAAAAATTTGATGCCGCAGGAAATCAGCAGTGGGGAACTTCAGGTAAAGAATTTAAAGCAATGGATAATAATCAGCTTAGTTTTATATCTGCACTTTCTAATGATACCAGTGTAGTAGTTTCATATTCTGAATCACAGTTTGCAAGTGCAAATACACTTGTAAAAGGATTGAAAACAGGACCTTCATCAGAATCTTTATGGTCCGGAAATATTATTACTGCCGCTTCATTTTTAAGCAGTAAGGTCAGAAGGCAATCAGCAATGGATAATACCAGCGGAATGGTCACTATGGTTTGGAGTGATAACCGTTCAGGATCGGGTGACATACTTGCTCAGAATATAAATCTCGATGGGACTTTAGGGCAACTGACACTTGATGTAACATTAGGTAATGAAGCCATGTGGAACGGTGCTTCTCAGGTTCAGGATACAGTTAAGTTCCTTATCCGAAACAGTACTTCACCTTATGCAGCTGTAGATTCTTTTTCAGTTTTTCTTGATGCAAACGGAAACGGAAAAGTTTATTTTTCAGCACCGGCCGGAAATTATTTCATTCAGACTTCTCATAGAAATGCACTTGAGACATGGTCCGGAGCAGGTATTGCTATATCAAATGTAATTTCAAGTTTCAATTTTACAACATCAGCTTCACAGTCTTTTGGGAGTAACTCTGTGCTGACACTGGGAAGATATTGTTCATACAGCGGTGAAATAAATAAAGACGGTGTAATTGATATTTCAGATGTATCATTGATAGATAATGATGCATTTAATTTTGCAGCGGGATATATTTCTACAGATGTGAACGGAGATAATGTTGCAGATCTGACAGATCTGTCTGTTACTTCAAATAATGCTGATAATTTTGTCGCAGTTATGAAACCTTAAAATAAAGATAAATCAGATCACAAAAAAATGTCATCAGATAGATAACTCTGATGACATTTTTTTTATTTTTAGATAAGATTATTATAAAACGATTAAATGAAATTATCAGGCAACAAGTCTTTCATTAAGATCAGAAAGTATTTTATTAAGATCAGTACTAAAAAGATTATAAGCCCGTGCAGCACCGCCTTTATTAATAAACGGCGGATCATTAAAACTCATCATGTCAATTTTAAGAAAAGTAGATACATATGTTTTCATCATATTAAGCCATTCCATTTGCTCCTCTGAATATTTCTTACCGGCAGATTCATTTTCGACCAGCCAGTTTTTAAATTTTCTGTCGACAATATCACCAAAGGGTTCCAGCATTTCAATTTTACCAGTTACAAATTGAGTAAGGGAAATTACATTAACTGAATTATTCAGATCGGATAGCGGCTTTACGCGGTCAGGTTCGACTCTGTAAAAAGCATTCCAGACTTCATCGGGCGAAATTTCATAAGGCGGCTTTCTTAATTCTTTTGAAAATAATTTTATGTCGTCAAAAGAAATTTCCGAAAACGCATCAGCTGGTCCCGAGATCTTATTTATAACGGGTATATCTTTTTTATGTGATTCTACAAAACTTTTAAATCTGAAAATAATATCATTTGATCTGTCTTTTGCAAGCTCTTCTATTGAGGTAGTATTGATCTTCCCTGTATTCCTTCTTTTTAATTCGAGAAGTTCATGTCTGAATTTAGAATTGTCAAACGGTTTACATGCATCTGAGATCATATCATCTGTTACACGTTTTATTTCAGTATCTGAAGGAGAATAAGATTTGCTGCTTTCACCGTATATTTGCTGGGCTTTTGATAATTGTTTTTCTGCAGAAATGGATTCAATCATGTTGTTAATAACCTGCTTTAGTGAAGTAAGCGGAGGATCAAATCCTGAAAGAATATTAGTTAATTCAGATTTATCTTTTTCGTTCATGCTTTTTTCGATCCTTGTCAGACCTTCTATAAGTGAAGAAATTGTAGATTCATCTCTTATACCAATTGCAACTGACTGTACTAAAGATTCCAGCGAAAATGTTTTTACAATTTCCTGAACTTTCTCAGTTCGGAGTTTTACTGTAGAGATTTTTTCAGCAAGATAATAACACAGGAAAGGAAGAGGTATCGCAATTATGACATCCAAGATATAAGTCATCTTGAGAAACAGTGGTGATAATATTATAAAAAGTGCCCAGATATAAATAATAATTTGCCGTTTAAATTTATTCTTTACATAAGCAATACACAGAAGCAGTGCAGTGGCTACATGCCAATTTGGAAGTGTGTTAAACGGTTTTACATTTTTATAAAGACTATTTAATGCTTCAAAGAAAAAACCAGCTCCTTCTACTTTTGGTCTTAGTACATTCATTATCGGGAAATATCCATGCATAAAATTAACAAGACTCCATAAAAATATTGTAGCCAGCAGAAATATTGTAAGATCGCTGCTTTCTTTACTCTTTATGATAAATAAAATTACCATTAAGAGTAAAATATAAATCGACATATAAAATATCAGGAATCCGGGAATGAGTTTAAATTTATAATCAAAATCCAGCACAGTTTGTAAATAAGTTTCGCTGTATTCATTAAGGGGAGTAAGCAGATAATATTGAATAGATGCAACTGCAAGCAAAACAACATTAAAAAAATTCAGTGCACCCGGTTTAGATAGTTTCATTAATTATTTTCCAGTCTTGTTAAAATTTTTCGTATTAAATTAATTATTATAGTACATCATTTCAAGTTTGAATCTTTGTATTTACATTTAAAGCATTGGCATATTGATTCCAAACCTGTCTTTTTCTTCGATTGCAAGATCGTATCCGGCATCAGCATGTCTCACAATTCCCATACCCGGATCATAAGTGAGACATCTTTCCAGACGTACTTCGGCATCTTTACTTCCGTCTGCAACGATCACCATTCCGGAATGAATTGAATTGCCAATTCCCACACCACCTCCGTGATGAAGTGAAACCCAGCTTGCACCTCCAATGCAATGAAGTCCAAAATTCAGAATCGGCCAGTCAGCAATTGCATCAGAACCGTCTTTCATTTTTTCTGTTTCTCGGTTTGGAGAAGCTACACTTCCGCAGTCAAGATGATCTCTGCCGATAACTATTGGCGCAGAAACAATTCCATCTCTGACTAGATCATTAAATAATTTCCCTGCCTTTGCTCTGTCTCCGTAACCAAGCCAGCATATCCTCGAAGGTAATCCCTGAAAATGAACTTTCTCTCTGGCTGCTTTCAGCCATTTGTGTAATGGTTTATTATCAGGAAATGCTTTCATAATAACTTCATCAGTTCTGTAAATATCTTCAGGATCTCCGGATAGTGCAACCCATCTGAAAGGACCTTTTCCTTCACAGAATAATGGTCTGATATATTCCGGGACAAATCCGGGAATTTCAAAAGCGGATTTGAAACAATTATTATAAGCTTCACCACGCAGATTATTTCCATAATCAAAAACGACAGAACCTTTCTTCATAAATTCCCACATAGTTTTGCAGTGAATCACAACGGTCTTTCGTGCAAGTTCCTGATATTTTTGCGGATCGGATTTTCTGAGTGTGATGGCTTCATTAAAAGGCATATCCATTGGAACGTAACCGTTCAGCATGTCATGAGCAGAGGTTTGATCAGTGACGACGTCAGGTATAATTCCTCTTTTGAGAATTTCGGGAAGAATTTCGGCAGCGTTTCCGACGAGGCCAACCGATTTATCGGTTTTTGTCCGCTTAGCCTCAAGGATTAATTTCAGTGCCTCATCAAGATCATGAGTCATGACATCGCAGTATCCCGTATCTATTCTTTTTTGAATCCGGCTTTCGTCCACATCCACTCCGAGGATAGCAGCTCCGTTAAGTGTAGCTGCCAGAGGCTGAGCTCCGCCCATTCCACCAAGTCCGCAAGTAAGTACAAATCGTCCGGCAAGTGTACCGCCGAAATGTTTGTCCGCGCATGATGCAAATGTTTCATAAGTTCCCTGTAAAATTCCCTGTGTGCCAATATATATCCATGAACCTGCTGTCATCTGACCGTACATTGTAAGACCAAGTGCTTCTAGCCTTCTGAACTCATCCCAGTCAGCCCATGCCGGCACTATCTGAGAATTTGAAATCATTACTCTTGGAGCATCTTTGTGTGTTTTAAAAATTGCAACAGGTTTTCCTGATTGTACTAAAAGAGTTTCATCATCGTTAAGAACTTTTAAAGATTCTACAATTTTATCATAACATTCCCAGTTCCTTGCAGCTTTTCCGCTGCCGCCATATACGATAAGATCTTCCGGTCTTTCTGCTACTTCTGAATCAAGATTATTCATCAGCATTCTCAATGCTGCCTCAGTGGTCCAGCTCTTACATGAAAGTTTATTACCGGTAGGAGCTTTAATGTTTCTGCTCATTATTTAGATTTACTTAAAATTTTTTATCAAAATAAAAATTCTGTTCATTAAAATATATTAATAAAGTATCACCCTTTTATTCTTTATTTATACCTGCTTTAAAATGTTAGTTCAAAAATCCTTTTAAGTATTTTTCCTTTTTAACAGATCAATAAAGGACTCCCCCGTAAGCTTACTGTCAATCCATGAAATAAGATCGAAATATTCTAAAGCATTTATTTCCATTATGTCATCAGATATTTTATCTAATTCTTTTTTCCATTCTATAAACAGATAGTTCTTATCTTCTGTTTTTTCACTGATAAGTTTTCTGATCTGACCTAATGTAATGGATTCAAATTTATTGAATTTGTTTTTACTAGAAAGATACCTTTTGGTTGATTTCATAATATATTCTATAAGGTCATAATTTCCGAGTTCATAATGTATAAGCAGATTTAAAATTCTTGCAAAGCATTGAATATCCTCTCTGATTTTTAATTCCTTGTCATTTATGATCTCATTTATTCTGATCAGAGATTCATCATATTTTTTTAATCCGAAATAAATATATGCTATATTGTAAGCGAATAAAATTTTGGATTCCTTGTTGATCTTACTTTTCATTTTAACAAGACCTTCATCAATCTCAACAACAAGTTTTTCGCCTTTACGGAACTCTCCGGATTTCATATATAAGTTTATTTCCGTATCATATGATGTCACAAATATCCTCGCCTGTAAAGTCGAAGAGTCAGTCTTGATACTTCTTATTTTATTTATTGTTTTCAGTGCATCACTAAATTTTTTTAATTCGATCTCAACCAATAAAAGATTATATAGTGACGCAATGTAATTGTCCTCTTTTAAAAGTACAGGATTTTCTTCAAGCAGTCTGACTATTTTTTCACAATGAATTAAAAGATTTTTATTGTCTTTATTTGTCAGATAATATAATCCTTTAAGGTTGTAATAAAATGTTTTTGAAAGAAATGAAGTAGCGAATTTTTCAGATGTCAACAGTTCGTTTTCAAAGATGCTGTTGAATTTTTTTAACTCATTTCTGTCTCTAAAATCACCTTGTTTTTTTCTAAACATAAATGCCTTAGTCGCAAGGTTCCAGTATTCATTTAAGTTAATTAGTTTTTCAGTAGCAACATTATGTTCATTATAATATGAAATAAGTTCAGCCTCATCGGTATTTGAGTAAGAGCTTGTTCTGGCAAGGGTTTTTTCCCAGTCTATTACTGCAAGTATCTGAGCATGCTTTTCGTAAGTGTATGCTATTTTTTTAGCTTTCTCGAGGAGTTTCCTGCATTGTTTATAAAGAGATTTATCGTAAAGGATCTGTACATCTCTGAGAATATCCATTAGTTCGTTGACTTTGGATCTGTCAGAATGATATAAACGCAGACTTTTTAAAATGTTATTGTATAGATAATTTTTTGCAACATGGATCTGCTTAATGAATTTTTCTTTTGCAAATTTTTTTTTGATATCATCTTCATCGTAATTTTCCTGTTTATCAATAGCATCAAAAAGTTTCAGGTACTGATTGTTATCAGTATCTTTAATGTGCATTGATGCAAAAATTTTGAAGTATCTCTTTTCGGATTGCTCAAGTGATTTAATAAGCTGGAAAAGATCGTCGGTAACTTTCAAGAATAATTTCCCGTTTGTTTAGTTTTGTATGAATTTCAAAGGATTTAAAATAAGTAAAATAAATCTGTATTTTAATCTAAATTAGAATCCTACGGATATCCTTATTTTTGTTTGTGTTTCATATGCATATATTATATTTTTGAATAACTAATTTTTCTGAAAAATGATTATCACCAAAAAATTATTTCTTTATTTCTTATTAATAACTTTAAATCTTGTTTTGATCTCAGGTTATATTTTTTCACAGACTATAAATGCTCCGGGAGATCTTGAAGCCGAACCTGAGGATTCAAGTTATATAAAAGTTAAATGGGATGACAATTCAAATAATGAAGAAGGGTTTTATGTAGAAAGATCTTTGACTGCTGATACAAGCGTAGTTTGGGAAACAATAGGGAGCACAGGTCAGAATAACAGGCTCTTTGCGGATTACTGGGTAACAAATGGAGTTGAGTATTTTTACAGAGTTTATGCTTATGCTGGTAACATAAGATCAGCGTATTCAAATATTGCTTCTACAGTTGCTGAAATTGATACATCAATAATTCCTCGGGCACCATCTGATCTGTTAATAGCTGAAATTACGGAAACATCTGTCACAATTACATGGCAGGATAATTCCTATAATGAGTCCGGTTTCATTATTGCCCGAAGAGAGATCAATGAAATTGAATTCAGATATATTGATACTGTGCAGACTGATGTACTTACTTATCAGGAAGTTGGTCTGACACCGGACAATATTTATTTGTATAAAGTCTGCTCATACAATTTATTTGGTCTGTCGGATTTTACAAATACAGTTTCTGCCAGAACAAATAAGAGTACAGGCATAATAAATACTTTTTCTGAAATACCTGACGGATTTTATATAAGTGAAAATTTTCCGAATCCGTTTAATCCCGAAACAAAAATTAAATTTGCTATTGCTGAAAATTCAATAGTAAATATGGAAATATACAGCATTGCCGGTAAGAAAATTGAAACTATTGTAAACAGTGAATTGCATGCAGGAACTTACGAAGTGATCTGGAATGCATCAGAATTTGCGAGCGGTATTTATTTTTTACGAACCCGTGTAATTTATAACGGCGGCGGCTCAGTATTCAGTAAATTCAATAAAATGATTTTAAATAAATAAACTAAAAATATATAAAATGAAAAATTCAAAATTGTTTTTTGCAATAATGTTCATGTTTTTAATAAGCTTCAGTGCTGTAAATTCTAATGCAACAATAGTAAATATTACAGCTTCAAATTTTTCTTTTACCCCTGTGTTAGTAAATGTAACAGTGGGAGATACTGTAAAATGGACATGGACAAGTGGAAGTCATACTACAACATGCGATGGTCAGCAAGGAACAGTACTTCCCAACGGAGCTGCTTCCTGGGATGCAGAATTAAGCAGCAATGCTGTTACATATATGTATGTA
>Ga0154020_10004698_pt1 | contig 16242 bp, 14 predicted proteins | sample Klosneuvirus_201_FD_109709 | JGI IMG/M metagenome (GOLD analysis project Ga0154020, IMG submission 109709) | Active sludge microbial communities from wastewater, Klosterneuburg, Austria - Klosneuvirus_20160825_MG | ecosystem: Engineered > WWTP > Aerobic digester > Activated sludge | place...
CTCGAAGTTGTCAAACCCGGCTTCCACTGGCATGAAGCCAGTGGGGGGCAAAGCGTCAGTTTCTTCTTTGAGTAGTTGCCAAACCTGGTGTCCACCGGCGTGAAGCCGGTTGGGGACCACGAATTTCGAAAACGCAAAATCGCCACTCAAATTCATGTCTCAAACGACCGCCGTTCCGTCAACTCCACTACATTCTCATCATGCTCTCAACCAAAATGCCCCAGAATATACCGGACTGGACAGATCGCACCCAACCAGCATGCTGGAAATGCAGGCAATCACTGCGAGTGGATTGATCAGGCATCGGGCGCAGTGGTGACAATCCGCGAACGCTATCAGGTCGATCCGAGCGGACACCTCTGGATGTCCGTACCTAAATCCACCGGCCAGCCGCCGTCGTTCGAGTAGTCCAGCTTCTGTCACTCATCGTTTGTTGGTGGCCTGGTCCAGTAAATGGCTGGTCAGAAATCTGCGAATCTGACTGAGCAGTTCGTCCGGAGCATCTTCAAACACGTAATGGCCCGCAGCTGTTAGTTCGAGCGTGCTTGCGCCCGGAAAACGGCGACGGAATTCACTCAGAAAGTCCTTCGGTGTGAAGCACCAGTCCCGCATGCCCCAGACCAGCTGCACTGGATGATCGCGGAATTTTTCGAGCGACTGTTCGACCTCAGTCAGCGTCGTGTAACTGCGGTGCGAGGCGTTTAAAGGTATGTCCTGCACGAATTCATGCACAGCAACACGATTGGCCCACGAATCATACGGCGCAATGAAGCCAGCCCGAGCGGCGGGGCTCAGTGGTTTTTCGACGGCCATACTTAGCGCCGCCCGGGCGAACAGGTTGAGGCCGCGATCACCGATCGTTCCCAGCAGCGGAATGCGACACAGGGCAATTCGGAACGGGATCGCGTTACTGCGAAATGCCCCGGTGTTCATCAACACAAAACGAACGAAGCGATCTGCCAGCCGTCCGGCGCAGCCCATGCCAATCGCGCCGCCCCAGTCATGACTGAAGAGCGTTATCTGCTGAAGATCGAGCAACTGTACCAAAGCCGCGAGACGCTGGATGTGGCCGTTGAGTGTGTAGACATTGCGATCCTGAGGCTTCTCCGAAAAGCCGCACCCCAGATGATCAATTGCGATGACTCGATGATCGCGGCTTAAGTCCTTCACCAGTCGCCGCCAGGCAAACGACCACGTCGGATTGCCATGGATCATGAGCAGCACCGGCCCCTGGCCTTCATCGATATAGTGCTGCACATGTCCGTCCACTTCGAACCAGTGCGATGAAAACGGATACTCGTCCGCAAACCCATCACGCCGAGCCGCACGCTGAGTCAGAAGCGGATCGATTTGCTCCGGACTGAGAAGGCGGGCGATGAGTTCTGATGGCGGCATTGATGTCAGCAGACGATGAATGAAAGGAGAGTCGGCGGGATCAAACAATCAACGCGACGGCATCACCGCCGAAACAGACGCAGCACGTTGCCACCGGAGAGTATGTCCCTGGTCCGGTTCATTCCAGTATCATCGCCTTTCGGACTGCACAACCTCTCGAAGCTGATACACGGCAGACCGAATCTGGTCCTCATTGTGATCACAGCAGAGAGACATTCGCAGCCGCGCTGTCCCGGCGGCAACTGTAGGAGGTCGAACAGCGGGAATGAAAAAGCCCGTCGCCAACATTCGCTGGCTGACGCGGACAACGAGGTCATCATCGCGAAGCAGCACGCCAATGATTGGACTTTCCGCCGCGGCCGAAATCAATTCCATTTCGGCCTCCATCAGGAGTTGCCGAGCGAACATCGATCGCACCGTGAGCGTCGCGCGTCGCTGCGGTTCACTTGCTATCACCTGCAGCGCAGCCTCTGCGGCAGCACAGACCGCCGGAGGCAGGGCGGTGGAAAAGAACTGACTGCGAGCGGAGTTCCACAGCCATTCGCAGAGCGTATTCGAGCCTGCGACAAAACCTCCCAGCCCGCCGATTGCCTTGCTCAGCGTCCCGATCTTGACGGGAACACGATCTTCGACAGCCTGCAGTTCGCAGACACCACGACCGGTCGCCCCGAACACGCCCGTCCCGTGCGCTTCGTCAACGATCAGTGTGGCTTCAAAGTGATCGGCAACGTCACACAACTGCGGCAGATCGGCCAGCGTTCCGTCCATGCTGAAGACGGAATCGGTGACGATGAATGTGGCGTCGAAATCCATGCGACGGCGGGCAATCGAATCACCAAGCTTTGAAAGGTCTCGCCGATCATAGATCAGCAGCCGCCCCGCGCTCGCGCGGCATGCATCGATGAGGCTGGCATGATTGTCGCGATCACAGAACACCGCGTCCCGCTCGCCGATGAGCGACGTCAGAGTTCCCATGTTGGCCGCAAATCCGGATGGAAACAGCAGGGCCGACTGTGTCGCTTCAAATTTCGCAATCGCTTCTTCAAGCCGCATGTGAAACGGAGAACGCCCCGCGATCAGAGCGCTGGCTCCCGAGCCTGCCTGCTTCGCCGCGGCAGCCGCAAACGCGGCGACAACTGACGAATGCCGCGTCAGTCCCAGATAATCGTTGGTCGCGAAGCTGATGCAGAGCCTGCCATCGACGATGCATTCCGTCGTGCTAACCGCTTCCACGCTACGACGCATCCGCCGTTGATGCACGGACTCCAGCTTCCGCAGAGAAGCCTCCAGCCGCTGATGAAATGAATCGTTAGACATAGAACGGCGTCTTTGAGCTTTCCAGCGGGTCCGCAGACTCGACGTGTTAAAACGACTGGCACCTGAACCAGCCAGCGGGCAGAGCGTATCGGCAAGTCGCCGGAAATGCGAACGGTGCGTAGTCTCTCAACAGTACTTGCTTCTTTTCGCGTTCGGTCATCAAGCCACGTCTGATCTGAACTCGACCAAACGACCATGCGGCGCAAAATCTCTCTTGATCGTCACGGCTGACAGTGGATAATGCGCGGCGATATTCAGCAAAAAAACTTAGGAATAGACGATGCCATCGATTGAAGAACGCGTGAAGAAACTGGAGTCGATCGTCTTTGGCGCGCATCAACGCGGCCCCGCCGAACGTGACTGGCAGAACAGCGTGGGAATGCTCACAGACGACGATATCACGAAAGAAATCATCAAGGGTGCTCTGCAGCTGCGGGAACAGGAACGTGAGCAGGCACGTCGCGAGAGCGAACTGGCTGACACATGATTCTCCTCGACACGGACCATATCTCGGTTCTGCAACGACCGTCGGCGGCGGCCAACAGACTCAGCAACCGCTTGATTGCGAGCGGCGAAGTGTTTTTCACGACGGCTATTACACATGAAGAACAATCCAGGAGCTGGATTAGCCTGCTTGGTCAATACTCGTCTGACTTACCCAGGCAGGTGGATTGCTACGACCGTCTGGTCGAAATGTTTGCGTTCTTTTCTCACTGGCGGATTTACAGCTTCTCCGCGGCAGCTGCCGGTGAGTTCCAGCGTCTGCGGGAGCAGAAAGTACGAATTGCAACGAGTGACCTGAAGATTGCTTCGATTGCGATCGTTGAAAATGCCATTCTGCTGACCGCAAACGCACGGGATTTTGAGCGCGTGCCGGAGTTGAAGTTCGAGAACTGGCTCGAGGCGTGAAACCGAGGTTCCTTCGGCGATACGGCTCGCAATGCCTCAACTCTTTTGTCCCCGGGCTGCCCGAGCGAACACAGATGACACGCGGCTGAAGATGATTTTGGAATCGTCCGTCTGTTCGCATTTGACATTGGTGGAGGCCATCCAGATCACCGGGATCAGGTAAATGGCCAATCCAACACTGACGCCTGTCAGAAGTCCGGCGATCGCAAGATCTGATGGCTGCAGCTGTGGATACGTCGCCAGAAATCCCAACAGGAAGCCAATTCCCTCAAGCAGAAACGGTATCAGCCATCCGATACTGGCGAAGAGCGTTAATCGACTCCAGTGATTTCGATGCTCCGGGCAGACGGGACAGGCGACCGGGATTTTTTTCTGACTCAGGATGGCGATCACAACGCCCGGAATGACTCCAATAAATAATCCAAGGACCATCCAGGCCTGAGCCGTGGTGGACTGATAATGAATCACCTTTCGTACCCGATCAGTTGTGTGCCGACCGCAGACCACGCACAGATCCGGCAACAGTCCATCAGCGACAACTTTTGAATTGACGATCGCTGTGTCCGCCCGCGGCGCATCGTGATGAGCGTGTGATTCCGAACTGAAAACGGCCCTGCGAAGTCCTGAACCGCTGAGTGTCAGCAGCGTCGCCGCGATGCCCAGCGAGAGAAAGTAGCCCGATTTCAAATTGATGTGACGAGACCCGGAAGACGACGCTTCTGCCTGACCGTGGGCAGCAGGATCCGAGCCGTCAAATGCGGAGTCAGCCGGAGCAGCCTCATTCTGGATCAGCACGCAGGATTGATAATTTGACAGACCGATTATTTGATTGTGGGCGAGGAGCGGGAATTCGGCGTGTTCTGCCGTGGCCGCAGCAGCGGTCAGCCGAAAGTTGACCTGTCGAATCTCCGTCTGTGCCATCAGAGCCGCCAGCAATAAAATCACGGAGAGAACGACCGACGCGGACATCACCGAAATAGAGAGCCTCAGTCGCGGAGGCACGACCAGCCACAGCAGGGCAATACCTCCAAAAACAACGGCTGTCAGAACTCCGGTTCGCAGATCCAGTCCATTGCAGTGGTAGGTGCTGTTTCGGTCCCACTCAATCGCATACGATGTTTGGCTGTCGGAAGCCTGGCACAGCGTATACGGATTCAGGGCTGTGCGCGCGGCACCATCCCGCGCGAAATCATCATTCACCTTTAGATCGATGTCGGGTGTGGCCTGAAGAGGGCTCTTCACAAATTCCACGTCGAACCACGGCAACAGTGTTCCAAGCACGCCGAGAAGACACAGAGTCAGCATCAGTAACACGGGAGCCGCAGCGGTTTTTCCTTGTGTCGGACTGGCATCTCCCACGACCAGTCGCCAGGCACCCAACACTTCGCGATCTATGATCGTCGAGAATCCGGCTGCCTCTGAACGACGGTCGGCGGCCGTAGAACTCGAATCAGGTCGAACGGAAGGCAATGAGATTTGTTCGACGCCGGATCGCAAATCCCGAGCGGCCTGAAATCGACGCTCTGGTTCGCTGGCCATGGCCTTCAGCACGACGTCATCCAGACGAACATCGACGTTTGACTTCTGAGACGGAGGAGCGAAATGACCAACGGGAATCGTACCTGTCAGCATCTCATAGAAGACGATGCCCAGCGAATAGATATCCGCGCGATGATCCACTTCACGCGATCCCGCCATTTGCTCGGGTGCCATGTACCGGGGCGTCCCCATCACCTGATGAGTCCCGGTCAGAGTCCAGTCTTCTCCCGTGCGGCTCGCCAGTTTTGCCAGCCCGAAGTCAGCAATTTTCACACGTCCTCTGGAATCGAGCAGGATGTTTTCCGGCTTGATGTCGCGATGGACAACTCCTTCGTCGTGCGCGTACTGCAGCGCGTCACAAACCTGCGGTACAATCGTCACCGCCAGTTCCGGAGACAACTGTCCGGCCTGCATCAACTGCCGCAGATTCGCACCGTCCACGTATTCCATGATGAAGTAGAACAGTTTTCCGGAAGACGGCGAATGCGGCGAGGGGTCAATAAGCTCCGGCGCGTCGATCTCTCCGAAGTCATGGACCGCGACGATGCCCGAATGATTCAATCTCGCCAGCGTGCGTGCTTCGCGCATGAATCGTTCCGCAAACGCCGGATCGCCCGTGGTTTCCGGTCGAATGATCTTCACTGCGACCAGACGATCCAGTTTCGTCTGCCGCGCCTTGTAGACGGCTCCCATTCCGCCGTGGCCCAGCAATTCCAGCACGTCCAGCTGCGGAAAATACCGTGCGATTTCACCTGCTGCGGGTACAACAATCTTTCCGCCCTGCGGTGTCGTGACAGCAAATGCTGCGCTCTTGCCTGCAGACTGGTCGAGTCCTTCTGCGAGCAGGCAATCAGGACATAACCCAGCGGGCGCGTGTGGCGGAATGGACTTCTGACATGAGGGGCAGAGGGACGTGTTCATTGTCGGAGCGTTCTGAAAAAATGTCGCACGAATGTGTGGAAGAAAACTCATCTCAAGTGCTGGTCTTTGGCTTCCGTAGGGCTTGTCCCGATGGCTTGACATAGGCTCTCCATCCGGCCCTGCGCTGGTGGAAGTAAGACTGATCGGCTACCACGGCAAGCCCCACTCCCCCGTTTTTGCTCGCCTTCGGCGAGCAAAAACGGGGAAGGAGAGAGGTCAGGACGAGACTCGATTAGCCACGCAGTCTTCGGACCACCGACACGGGGTCGATGGAGCCGGGAATCGCTTTGGTTTTTCTTTGACTCCACACGATTTGAAGTGAACCCGACGGACGTCAGGAAGTCGCCTCCGTCCATAGATTCCGGATTTCCAGTCGATTGTTACACACTTTTTACCGATTTTCATTCTGAATCGCGCGGCGCAGCTGATTCAGTTCGTCATCGACGGTCTGATCATCAGCGATGGTCGCGGCGACTTCGCTTCTCAACAATTCGCGGTAACGCTCCCGCAACCGATGCACGGCGACGCGCAGAGCCCCCTCGGTCATGTTGAGCGTTGCCGCCAATTCAGCGTATCCGGCAGACATCGCCGGACTCACCAGAAAAGAACGGCAGTGCTCAAACAAGTCAGTCTTTCCCCGAGCGACGTATTCCGCCCGCAACTGATCGACCACGCGACCAAGCAGCGTCAGTGCCCACTGTCGTTCAAAAATCCGTTCCGCTGTTTGTTCATCAACCAATTCTGACGCATATCGTGTTTCACCATCATCGAAATCCAGCGACAGAATCTGCTTTCCGCCGCCACGCTTTTCCGCCCGAGCGCGGTCATATTCGTTCGCCAGAAATCGCTGAAAGATCGTGAGCAGGAACGTCCGAAACTTGCCCCGCGTCGGATCTGCCGATTCCAGAAACGACTTTTCAATCAGCCGCGAAAAGAATTCCTGAGTCAGATCGGTCGCCTCTTCCTGCGCGTAACCGCGCCGTCGCGCATAGGCATACAGAGGAAACCAATACGCGCGACACAGCGCTTCCAAAGCCGCATCGGCTTCTGGAGCCGAGCGTCGTCCTGCTTCAAGGACGATACTCCACTGCGTCGTGGCAAAGTGACGGTTTGATGAGTTTTCCATGCTGGGTTTCACTGGGCACGCGCCTGCAATGGCCCTTGTGCAATGACATGTTTTACTGGACACAGGAACGGGCGACATGTATAGTCATTGTAGACACATTTTTGGAATCCACGGAAAGTTCAAATGCCAACACTGCAAAAGTGGGGAAACAGCCTGGCGTTGCGAATTCCTGCCGCCATCGCCGGGCAGTTGGATGTCGCAGACGGAACGGTCGTCGATATCTCGGTCCGAGATGGTGAATTGGTGGTCCGTCCCCAGCGACAGCCTGTCCTCAGTCTTGATGCGTTGCTGAAAAACTGCAAGCCATCGCAACTGCATGGAGAAACAGATTTCGGAACTGACGTTGGACGAGAGGTGATCGAATGAGTCGCCGGGCATTCGTCCCGGATCGTGGCGACCTGATTTGGATCACACTCAATCCCGTCGCAGGTCACGAACAGGCTGGCAGGCAACCAGCCCTGGTTGTCAGCCCCAAATCTTACAATCGCAAGACAGGATTGTGTGTTTTGTGTCCGGCAACGCGACAGAGCAAAGGCTACGCCTTCGAGGTCATCTCAACCGGGCCAGACCGAAAGGAAAGCGTGCTGCTGTCTGATCACCTGCGAAATGTCGATTGGCGTGCCCGCAATGCGGAACTGATGTACTGCGTTTCGCCGGATGTGCTCAATGCCGTGATCGCAAGAATCAGCGCTTTGCTGATCGCGCCCGATGCGTGACAAAAACGGCTTTTGAGGCCGACAAACACTGCAAAACGGTGCCGGATAACATTTTCGACCTGATATGCTATCCATTCAAATGAATCAGCACCGCAAACATGTCTATTTGCAGACCGGTTCCCCCTGTACATCGTCTAGAAGTTGAAGAATGAACTCCATCATCGATCCCGACTGGGCATGGGCCGAATTCCAGCCCGACGCTGAGACACCGTGGAACCTTCGGACAGCCGCGCACTTGTTTCGCCGAGCGGGCTTTGGGGCGACTCATGGTGAGCTGACAGCGGCGGCGGAAAAAAAGCCGACCGCTATCGTGGACGAGTTGCTGGGTACGCCGGAACCCGAATCGTTTCAGGCTGAAATGAAATCGCTGGCGAACGCCGCGATTGCGACGGGCAACGTCAAGCAGCTGTCTGCATGGTGGGCCTATCGGATGCTCAACACGCCCGTGCAGATGCAGGAAAAAACGACTCTCTTCTGGCACGGACACTTCGCGACAAGTGCCGAAAAAGTCACCGACGGACATTTGATGCTGACGCAGAATGAGTTGCTGCGATCGTATGCGTTCGGCGATTTTTCGAAACTGCTGCTCGAAATCTCACGCGATCCGGCCATGCTGATCTATCTGGATTCGGACACGAATCGGAAGTCACATCCCAACGAAAACTACGCCCGCGAAATCATGGAACTGTTCAGCCTGGGCGAAGGGCAGTACACGGAAACCGACATTCGCGAACTGGCTCGCTGCTTCACCGGCTGGGAGATTCGCCGCAACGAATTCCGCTTCAATCGCTACCAGCACGACGATGGCAAGAAAACGATTCTGAGCCAGACCGGCGACTTCGGCGGCGAAGATGGAGTCCGTATTGTGCTCGGACAAAAATCGGCTCCGGAATTTATCGCCCTCAAACTTGTACGCTACTTTGTGATGGACGAACCCGCGCCTACGGTGGAACTCGTCGCTCCGCTGGCAAAGGAACTGCGTGATTCCGCGATGATAATCCAGCCCGTGCTGCGACGAATCCTCACCAGCAATCTGTTCTATTCTCCCCTCAGTTTGGGACGAAAAGTACGATCGCCGGTTGAACTGGCCATCGGCCTGCTCCGCAGTCTGGAAGGATCCACAAACGCCTTTGACCTTGCCGAAGAAATGCTGACACTGGGCCAGGGATTGTTGTATCCGCCAAGCGTCAAAGGCTGGGACGGTGGTCGCACGTGGATCAATTCATCCACGCTGTTGGGACGATCCAATCTGGTCCGCAAACTGATTACGAACGACAAGACGCGGTTCGGAAAGACGTCGCTCAAGGAGTACCTCGCTGCACAGAAGGCGAAAAATCCTCGCGACATCATCGACTATCTGGAAGCCATCCTCTTCGCCATTCCGATCCCGGACGCGGCAAAGGATCGCGTTGAATCCTTGATGAAATCCCGCAGTGACGGCAACCTGATCGAAGGGTTGCATGCCTTGTGTACAATTCCCGAGTTTCAACTCGGGTAGTCATCAGTCCCTTCTCCCCCTGGCAAGGGGGAGAAGGTGGCCGAAGGCCGGATGAGGGGGTTGATTGTGTAACGTTGTCATGAAAACATAAGACTTCAAATCTCTGAAATCCCCCTCACCCTAGCCCTCTCCCCCCGTGGATGATTGCAGAAGTTGGCACGCTTCAAGCGGGGGGAGAGGGGACAATCGCAGAAGGCACATTGCAACAAGTTTTCAAATAGCCACTTAACTCATCGCACTCCTCTCAGGAACCATCACCATGTCCAACTTTTCGAGACGCCGATTCCTTGGCACTTCAGCCGCCGGATCAGCCGTCCTCACATTCGGAGGCCTTGCCCCATCAGCGCTACAGGCGGCTGCGGAACACAACAAATCGGAACGCATCCTGGTCGTCATCGAACTCCAGGGTGGCAACGACGGACTGAACACGGTGATTCCCGTCAACGACGATACCTATCGCAAGCTGCGTCCAAAGCTGGCCATCGCCAAAGGCAACTCGCTCGACATCGGCGATGGGCTGGCATTCCATTCATCGCTGCGTGGTTTCGCCGATCTGCTGGAAGCCGGCAAACTGGCCATCATTCAGGGCGTTGGTTATCCCGATCCGAACCGTTCACATTTTGAATCCATGGACATCTGGCACACGTGCCAGCGGAAGGATAAAAATCGTACCGATGGCTGGCTGGGGCGATTCCTCGAACAATCTCCAGACGCCGACGGCGGCGATCCGATGGCCATGCATCTGGGGCACGACAAGCAGCCGTTCGCACTGATGTCGCGCAAAGTGCGTGTGCCGTCGATTCGATCGCTGGAACAGTTTCGACTCCAGGGAACTGAGGACGTACAGTTTCGCAAAGCTGTTGAAGAACTTGCCGAAGCTCGCCGAGGCGAAGGCAACGACTTGCTCAATTTTGTGCAGTCGAGCACCAGTTCGGCGATCACTGCGAGCGAACGACTCGGGACAGCCGTGAAGTCGTATTCCTCAAGCGTGGCCTATCCAAAGACCGGCCTTGGCGAACAACTGCAAACGGTCGCCCGACTGATCCATTCGGGTCTGAAGACATCGATCTACTATGTCACGCTGAATGGCTTTGACACACATTCACAGCAGCCCGATGCCCATGCCGGACTCCTGCGGCAACTGGGCGACGCGGTCAAATCATTTCTGGATGACGTGGATCAGCTGAAACAATCCGACCGAGTCGCCCTGATGTGTTTCAGCGAGTTCGGTCGCCGCGTGGAAGAAAACGCGAGCGATGGAACGGACCACGGCACGGCGGGCCCGATGTTCATGGCAGGCGCGGCGGTAAAACCCGGCTTGATTGGAAAGCTTCCGAGTCTCAACGATCTGAAGGATGGCGATCTGAAACATCACACCGATTTTCGTCAAGTCTATTCCGCTGCCATTGAACACTGGTTCCACTGCGAAGCAAAGCCCATTCTTCTGGGTGAATTCAAGTCCGTTGATGTCTTTAGGGACTCGGTATAGGGAATGTGTCCGCCATGAAACGAGATCGCCTGTTTCGGTCCGTAGTTCTGATCATCGTCTGCGTGCTGATGACGCAGCATCGAACGTCTGCAGTGCCGCCAAACGTATTAATTGTCCTGGCAGACGATCAGGGCTGGGGAGATCTCAGTCTTCACGGCAACACAAATTTATCGACGCCAAATATCGATGCTCTCGCAACGGCGGGAGCACAATTTGAGCACTTCTATGTCTGTCCCGTCTGCTCACCCACACGAGCGGAAATGCTGACCGGCCGCTGGCATCCGCGTGGCGGCGTGCGGGATGTGACCAGCGGCGGAGAACGGCTCGACCTTGATGAAACGACAATCGCGGACGTGTTTCGCAGCGCGGGATACCGGACAGCGTTGTTCGGCAAATGGCACAACGGAACTCAGGGACCCTATCATCCTCTGGCGAGAGGCTTCGACGAATTCTACGGCTTTACCTCCGGCCACTGGGGGCACTACTTCAGCCCGCTGATCGAAGAACAGGATGAGTTGACTCGGGGCGACGGCTATCTTCCGGATGATCTGACCAACCACGCCATCGACTTCATGGGTCGCGACGATTCGAAACCATTCCTGACGATCCTCACGCTCAATACTCCACATTCTCCGATGCAGGTGCCGGACACATGGTGGGACCGCGTCAAAGAGCGACCGATCGAAAAACAAAGCCTGACGCCCGACAAGGAAGATCAGCAATTCACGCGGGCCGCGCTGGCGATGGGTGAAAACATCGACTGGAACGTCGGTCGGCTGATGAGAACTCTGGATGAACGGCAACTGGCGGACAATACAATCGTCGTGTATTTCAGTGACAACGGCCCCAACAGCAATCGCTGGAACGGCGGTATGCGAGGCCAAAAAGGGTCGGTGGATGAGGGCGGCGTCCGTTCGCCGCTGTTTATTCGCTGGCCTGGAAAAATCACAGCGGGAACAAAGATCGGTGAAATCGCCGGAGCCGTGGATCTGTTGCCGACGCTCAGCGAACTGGCGGGGATCACCCCTCAACAGAAGAAACCGCTTGACGGCGTCAGCGTGGTTCCGCTGCTGAATAAGCCGCGCCCGGACTGGGAAGATCGAATCCTGCTGTCGCATTGGAATGGCAAGGTCAGTGCTCGCAATCAGAAGTATCGTCTCGATGAAAAGAGTCGGCTCTATGACATTGAAAATGACCTGGGCCAGACAAACGATGTGCAGACCGATCATCCGGATGTCCACGCCAGACTGGTCGCTGCCGTCGCTGACTATCGCGAACATGTGTTGAGCGAACTGACGAACTCTAAAACTGGCTTTGGGTTTACTCGAGAGGATCACCGCGCCGCCGTCATCGCCGATTCAAAAGGCAACCGGACGACCCTGCTGCCGGCGCGTGACGCTCGGATTTCGGGCGGGCTTCTGAGATCAAGCCGTCATCCCAATTGTTCATTCATCACAAACTGGACTTCAACGGACGACGCTATCTCATGGTCCGTGGAAATCGCGGAAGCAGGCACCTTTGATGTCGAAGTGCTGTACACGTGCGACGCGAATCAGGTGGGATCCACGATAGCGCTACAGCTCGAAAGCGCAAACGTAGTCGTTCCAATACCGATTGCGACAATTGATCGACCGCATGAATCGCCGCTCATTGGTGCGGCGGAAGACCGCGTTCCCCGCACCGAATCACTCGTAAAGGATTTCGGGCGGAAGAAGCTTGGGACGGTTGAATTGTCACCCGGCATTATCGGACTGAGCCTCAAAGTCACCAGCATCGCCGCCGAACAAGTCATGGACGTCCGTATGTTGATCCTGAAGCGACAAACAGAGTAAATCCCTGTTGTTAATAAACAATCGCAATGAGCCCCACGCCCACATTTCAGCGGCAAGTGTTTGCATGTGCCGAAGACGCCGCTGTGGTTCAGCATCATCCCGCCAACATCAAGAACGTCATCCTGCTATTCATGGATGGAGACCCTTCCCAGGTTGACACGTTTGGTGCGAAGCCGGAGTTGCAGTGACATCAGGCGAAGTCCAGATAAGGCAGATATTTTGACCACCGGTAAATCTGATCAATCCTCTCCTGGTCCGCGAAGCAGCGTGATTAACTCCGCCGCGTATCACAACGGCGTGCGTGTTGCGAACGTGCCGATCCCCGATGTGGGCGACGCCTGGCGTCATTCAGATCGATTTATTTGGGTGGGGCTTTTCGAGCCCAATGAGCAGTTACTGGCGCATATTCAGGAAGCGTTTGGACTGCACGAGTTGGCGATTGAAGATGCGAATAATGCTCACCAGCGCCCGAAACTGGAGATCTACGATGACTCCATGTTCGTGGTCCTCCGCACAGCACGGCTTTCCGATGAGGGCGAACATCGCATCGAGTTTGGCGAAACGCACGTCTTCCTGGGGCCTCGATACGTTGTGACCGTGCGACATGGTTCGCTGCAGTCACATGTTGGCCTGCGAGCCCGTTGCGAAGCCTTGCCGCAGATGCTGGCCAAAGGAGAGGGCTTTGTGCTGCACGCGCTAATCGATTTTATTGTTGATCAATATTTTCCGGTCACAGATGCTCTCGAACAGGAACTCGATGAACTTGAGGAACAGATTTTCAGCGGAAAATTCGTGCGGAGCGTCACGGCTCGCATCTATCACCTGAGGCGCGATTTGCTTTCGCTGAAACAAGCCGTCACTCCGCTGATTGAAGTGTCGGCGCGTCTCTCGCGGATGACGTCCAATTTGATTCCGCCTGATACGCGACCGTATTTTCAGGACGTCCATGACCATGTGATTCGCATCGCCGACCTGATTGAAAGCCTGCAGCAACTTTCTCATATCGCGTTCGAAGCCAACCTCGCGCTCATCTCCGTCTCTCAAAATGACGACACCAAACGCCTCGCCGCCTGGGCCGCCATCCTGGCCGTGCCGACGTTGATCGCGGGTTTGTACGGGATGAATTTCACGTTCATGCCTGAAAAAGACTGGGTCTATGGCTACCCGGCTTCGATCCTGCTGATGTTCAGTCTCTGCGGGTTTCTCTATCGCTGGTTCCGCAAGGTCGGGTGGCTGTGAGTACGCTTCGGATGGGCGATTGATACATCACGTGGTCAGGAATGAGGCTGTCAATCCTCGTTCCGGGGCTGGAGCCTCCGGAGCAAGGACATCAATTCAGACCGCGTTTTGCATCCGGTGGAGGCGGAGCAGGCCGCAGTCGATCAGGCGTGTGATGGACTGGCGAACGGCGTTGGGGTATACCGTAGCCCCGTCGCTCCGCCGACGGGTTGTGCCAGTTCCCGCCGACGGAGCGGCGGGTGTACGGTACGCAATTCCAGCTTCGAGCGCCTCGACAGGAAACAGGGCGCGGGCAAATGCCGGTCCGAATAAGCACATTCGTTTGGGAATTCTCCATTGCCGCAACCTTGAGCGATCCGTCGCATTGCAGCACAATTCGTCGTCGGCCAGGGAGAACTCTACCATGAACAGTAACTCAGTCTGCATGGTCGAATGTGATGCCTGGATTGCTGCAAAAAACGGAGACGCCAGTGAAACCAATGAAAGCAACAAAGGTATTGTCAGCAAAGCAAAGCGAAGAACTTCTCGAAGTGTTGAAGATCCGTTTTGAGGAGCACATGAACCGTCATCGGGGGTTGAAGTGGTCTAAAGTGCAGGCTAAGCTGGAAGCCAATGCGCAGAAACTGTGGTCACTCAATGAAATGGAAGAGACTGGCGGCGAACCGGATGTTGTTGGTTACGATCAAACGTCCGGCGAGTTCATTTTCTTCGACTGTTCAGCCGAGAGCCCCAAAGGCCGCACCAGTGTTTGTTACGACCGTGAAGGACTCGATTCAAGGAAGGAACACAAACCTAAAAATACGGCGATGGATATGGCAGCGGCGATGGGTATTGAGATTTTGACGGAAGAACAATATCGAGAACTGCAGAAGCTTGGAGAGTTCGACACGAAGACGTCGAGTTGGGTGAAAACACCTGCTGATATCAGAAAACTCGGCGGTGCCCTATTCTGTGATCGCCGCTTCGGCCATGTCTTCGTGTATCACAACGGTGCTCAGTCGTACTATGGGTCCAGAGGATTCCGTGGTTCGCTGCGGGTGTAGATTGAATTCGATTTGGCGAGGGCAGTATTTTTTGACAAAGGCTGGCGTTATGAATGAAGATCCCTACTGGGACATTATTGAAGAGCACATGGACAGTATCTTCATGATGTACGATACGTTTAGAGGAAAGGACCAGATCATCGAGTTCGACGTATCGGAACAGAAGATTTACTCCTACCCCGCAGCGGACTATATCCGGGCACTCAGTGAGCGAACGAGGGATGAAACTGCGCGCCAGTTTGCAGAGGCGAAAAAACAATCTCAATTCATGCTGTTCGTGAAGGACACCAGGAATCGACGATTTCGGTCGTATGTACTGGACTTGCCGGACGAGTCGAATTCGAAGTGACCTCAACTTGCAAGCTGAACTCCATACGTCCTGACGATTCACGCTTCTGGTTAACGGTGACCTGAGACAGATTGTCAGTGCGAAAGTTGTCATTGCTGGCAAGGATTTTCGCATCCAGGTAACATCAGCGACCCTGTAGGAATATCGTCAATTCAGATTGGTCAACCCCCCGCATGTTGCTCGAACCCCAAAATGTCGAACTGTTTTTCGGATTGCACCGGACGCTGATGCTCTTTGTGAACGATCGGCTCAAAGTGATTCCCGACAAATTCAGCACGCCAGAACACTTTCCCGAACTGTCACCGGACATTCGGATGAAAGTGCGTGACGCCCTGGTTGAAAACATGGACCTGATCGAGTCCTTCGTGTCTGAAAACCCTGCCCAGTTGTCGGAAGACGAACTCGACATTGTGGCCTCGTGGCGGCATCTCGTGGCAGGCCGTTTCTACATCTTCCGTGAACTGGCAAAGTACACGGTCTTCCTTTCGGGTTCCGACCCAGCCATCGCTTATGGCATCGTGGCTCTCTCGCAGCCCTTCGAGGAGTTGATTGGTCCCAGGCTTCCCATCATGACAGAAGCAGTCTTACTGCCATTCAAAGGTCACATCGTTTATGACGGCCTGATGAACTGCTACAGAATGTTATTCGGTCCGGGAATTCGGCGTTCACTGAACGAGAGCTTCAAGGAGGCGAAGACGCGGCACGGGATCGTCACATCTCTGCCAATATCGGACGAGGTTCGGCCACCGAAGGCGAAAGCGAAAACGCCCAAGGCAGCACCGAAGCCACCGTCGAGGGAAGACAAGGACCAGGCTCTTGATTTCATCGTGAGCCTGATCAATCACTTTTGCAAAGAGCATCTGAACGAA
>Ga0154020_10004700_pt1 | contig 16239 bp, 13 predicted proteins | sample Klosneuvirus_201_FD_109709 | JGI IMG/M metagenome (GOLD analysis project Ga0154020, IMG submission 109709) | Active sludge microbial communities from wastewater, Klosterneuburg, Austria - Klosneuvirus_20160825_MG | ecosystem: Engineered > WWTP > Aerobic digester > Activated sludge | place...
GCGTGGCACTGCCTCCCCCAGTCATGGCTGTCACCGTCAGGGCGTCGGTGCGCCATTCGAAGCCCATGGCCTCTGCGGGCAGATGAGCGCAATTCGCCGCGGTCGTCATTCGGTCCGTGCAGAGCGTGGAGTAGTCCGCAAGCACAGCGGCCTTCACGCTGACACGATGGGCCGTTGACTCACCAGCCCACTCAGCAACGACCACGCTCACGGATTCGCCTTGCCGGTCAAGAAACGCCAATCGGCGCCCGTCCGCAGACCACGACAGTGGCGACAGCCGCTGGTGTGCGAGCGCGTCGGGCACTTCGACGTTGTCGCGCCACCGCTCATCGCGCTTCAACGGATACAGCGCCTGCCCGACATCGCGCAGCGGTACGTGCCGTTCGCCTGTGGCCCAGCCTGCGGGGAGATCCAAGCGGTTTTCCGCCGGCGAGCGCGCCGTGCGATACACGCGATACTGGCTCTCGCTTCCAGTCACGAGGTAGGACGGGTGGAAGCGCACGAACGCAACGGCAGCGGCGTCTGGCGAGACACTGACCGCATAGCCCCAGAAGCGGTCCACGATCTGCGCCGTCCGGGCGTCGACGATCGCAACAACACCCGCAAGCGCGCCGTTCATCCAGCCCGTGACCACGAGCTTCTGGCCGCTGCGGAACACACCGGTTGCCTGCAGCATCTCTTCAGGCAGCGCCGCACGCAGCCCGGGCCGTCCGCCGCCCTCGATGTGCAACGCCAGCCCCCCGCCGCGTCGAACGACGCTGGCGCTCTCGCCGTCACCCTCCCAGGAGGGCAGCGCCGCAGCCTCCGGATCAAACAAACCCCCAGAGGTACGCAAGGCCACCACCGGGATGCCAGGCGCGGCCTGCACCGCCAAAGTCGTCATGCATGAGCCCAGAGCGGCGATCGTTGCAAGTACGACCGACGCGATGCCGTGGGTGCTGCGCTGCCAGTGTTGTGTCATCTCAACCCCTTCGCCTCAGCGCAACTGCGCGCTCCAATAATTGCCCAGATCGCCTACCGCGTTGGAGCTGCAGGCCGTCGCACCTGAAAAATGGTCGATGTGACCCTCGGTGCCTCCAAAGTCCCGGCTACATGCCGGGCAAAGGTCGTGCCGCGCCCGAACACCGAAGTTGGCATTCGACGTCTGCACCAGTTGGAGGCGCCGACCGCAAGCAATGCCAGCCCCACGAGCAACGGCCAATGAGACATCGGGCACAAGCACAGCGTTGCAGGACCCTCGAACATCGGGGACCTGGACGAAGGAGTTGTCAACTGTTGCCCCCGGCGGGAAGGAACCCGCGCAGGCGCTGCCCAAGCGTGTGGCAGCGCCCGACTTCAGCGTACCGTGGCTTGCGGAAACCCCCGTGCCGTTGAGGTTGACTTGCCGCGCAAACCGCGCGGACAACACGGCCGGCGCGAAGTTGCACGCCGTCAGCGAATCGACCACGTAGTAGTCGCCCGTCCCACCTGTACAGGCCGACTCGTCAGGAACGTTGTATTGGGAGTATCGAACCTGCCCCAGCACCTGCCAAGGTTGAACTGGCTCCAGGCGCCCCGTCGGCGGTGTTGGCGACACGCTCCAATTTACGCGCAGGCTGTTGTAGTCCGACCTTCTCAACGCAGTGCGATCGATGAGCATCGACGTAACCCCAGCAGGATATACGCCTTGACTGACCTGCGGCACTGCATCCACCGGAGAGCCGCTGAAAGTGGCCTTGAGAGCGCCGACAACATCCGAGGGACCGACCAACTCCAAGTCGACCAGCCCATTGGTGAGATCGAAGCCACGCACATTGACGTGCGCCTTTGTCAACTGGAAAGTCTCGGCCGACGAGTGGGACAGGGAACTCCAGGTAGCTCGGAACAGGTCACTTGTGACGCCGTCGGTTGCATCCGTCCATGTATAGAACATCACATTGAATGGAAACAAAACGCCAACACAATCGCCGTTGTCGAGCTCCAGCATTTCGATGCCCGTGCGCGTCGTTCCGCGCACCGCGGGTGTGGTCACGGCCCAATTGCCGGAGTCTCCTGTACAGCTGGCCGGGTTGTACTCCACCCAGCCGAGCATCCAAGTCTCGATCTCCGGCAAGACAGTCTGACTCCACAGGCCTTGCGGGCGGACTGTACGCGCCCGTGCCGTTCGCGCGGTTTGGCTCCCGGGGTTCTGCAGGAACGCAGCGCAAGCCTTGCGCTCAGCCGACAAACTCAGGCAGTTGGCGCTCGCGCTGGCTGCCGAGAAACACAGAAACGAGACCGAAAGCACGACCCCTGCCAACCGTGTACTGCGCATTCGTACCCCTCAGGCTTGCCACATGATGTAACGCTGAGCGGCACTTTCCTCCACAAACGTGAATTCGACCATCCAACAGGTTAGGGGGGTGGTGCATCCTTTTGTATTGAGTGCAGTCTCAACGCCCGGCAATCGCCCCCGCGATGCGCTCCAGCGCCACCTCGCGCTCGACCGCGCCGAGCTTCATCGCTTCCTTGGGCATGCCGTAGACCACGCAGCTGTCTTCGTCCTGGCCCAGGGTGCGGGCGCCCAGGTCGCGCATCTCCTTCAGGCCGCGCGCGCCGTCGTCGCCCATGCCGGTCATGATGACGCCCATGGCGTTGCGGCCGGCGGCGCGGGCGACCGAGCGAAACAGCACGTCCACCGAGGGCCGATGTCGGCTGACCGGCGGACCGTCGACGACACCCACGCGGTACTGCGCGCCGCTGCGTTCGAGCACCAGATGACGACCGCCGGGCGCGATCAGCGCCAGACCCGGGTGCACGCGATCACCGTGCGCGGCTTCGCGCACCTCGATCTCGCACACCGTGTTCAGCCGCTGCGCGAAGGCGGCGGTGAACTGCGCCGGCATGTGTTGCACGACGACGATGCCAGGGCTGTCGGCCGGCAGGCCGCCGAGCACGACTTCGAGTGCCTGCGTGCCACCGGTCGAGGTACCGATGGCCACGACGCGGTCGGTGGTCTCACTGAGCGCACGCGAGGCCGCCGCGGCAGGCAAGACCGCGTCGGCGGTGAGCTTGGCCGGTACGGCGCCCGCCACCCGCGCCACCGGGCGGCGCACCCGCGCCTGCGCCGCGGCCTTGACCATCGACACCAGGTCGTCCGCGCCTTCGAGCAGCGTGGCTTTCAGGTTGGCCTTGGGCTTGGCGACGATGCTCACCGCACCCGCGGCCATGGCCTGCATGGTGGTCTCGGCGCCCTGGGTGGTGAGCGTGGAGCAGATCACCACCGGCGTCGGCCGCTCGGCCATGATCTTGCGCAGGAAGGTCAGTCCATCCATGCGCGGCATTTCGACATCGAGCACGATGACGTCGGGCCACTGGCGCGCCATGCGGGCCAGCGCGAACACCGGGTCGGGTGCCGCGCCGATGACCTCGATCGCCCTGTCGGCCGACAGCAGCTGCGCCATGACCTCGCGCACCACAGCGGAGTCGTCGATCACCATCACCTTGATCGGAGGAGCCATGCGCCTTCAGTCCTTGCGGTAGATCGATGGCCTGACCAGGCGCAGCGCGTCGGTCACGCCATGCAGGCTTTCGGAGTGGCTGATGATGAAGTGGCCGCCCGCGCGCAACGCTGGCAGCAGGCGCGCCACCACCTGCTGCTTGGTCGGCATCGAGAAGTAGATCATCACGTTGCGCAGGAAGATGACGTCGAACTCGCCCACGTCCGGCAGCGGCTTGACCAGGTTGATCTGCTGCACGTTCACCCGATCGCGGATCGACTTGTCGATGCGAAACCACCCATCTCGCGGCCCTACGCCTTTGAGGCAATAGGCCGTTCGCAGCGGTGCGGCGATGGCGTGCGCATCGTCCAGCGGATACAGCGCCTGCCGCGCCGCATCCAGCACGCGGGTGCTGATGTCCGAAGCCAGCACCTCGAAGCGCGTGTGCCCGAGCGCGTGCGCCAGGGTCATGGCGATGCTGTAGGGCTCTTCGCCGGTGGAGCAGGCGCCGCACCACACTCGCACACCGCTGCGTCCGCGCCAGGCGGGCGCCAGCGTGCGGGCCAGGAACTCGAAGTGCTGCGCCTCGCGGAAGAAGTAGGTCTCGTTGGTGGTGAGCAGATCCACCGCGGTCTGCCGTTCGTCGGCGTCGGTGCGCACCAGTGCAAGGTAGTCCGCGTAGTCGCCGATGTCGCGCGCCGCCAGGCGCTTGGCCAGGCGGCCGCACACCAGCGTCTGCTTGGCGTCGCTGAGGTGGATGCCGGCCTGCTCGAACAGCAGGTCGCGCAGACCCCGGAACTCGCGCGCGCCGAGCACCGGGGGATGCGTCAGCTCAACGGTCGGCATGGTCGGGCGCAGCCTCGGGCGCCAGCGCGCGCAGCTCGGCGAGCTCGTCCATCGACAGCACCCGGCCCAGGTCCAGCAGGATGACGAAGCCCTTGTTCACCTTGGCCATGCCTGCGATGAAGTCGGCGCGTATGCGCGTGCCGAAGCTGGGGGCAGGTTCGATCTGTGCGCGGTCGATCTGGCGCACCGCGCTCACTGCATCGACGATGATGCCCAGCACGTGCCGGTCGTCCTCGGCCTGGATCTCGAGAATGACGATGCAGGTGCGACGCGACGCCTCGGTGCGGGCGCGACCGAAGCGTGCGTTCAGGTCGATCACCGGTACCACGGCACCGCGCAGGTTGATCACGCCGCGGATGAACCCGGGCACCATCGGCACCGCGGTGAGGTGGCCGTACTCGATGATCTCGCGCACGCCCAGAGTGCCCACGGCGAACGACTCGCCGCCGAGGCTGAAGATCAGGTACTGGCTGGTCATGCCTGGCCGTGCAGCGGGGGCATCGCCGCCTGCGGCACCGGCAGGCGCAGCCGTTGGAGCGGAAGTGGCCGTCGCGCTCATGACTCACGCCTCGAAGCGGACGAAGTCCTGGTCGCCGACAGCGGACGCGGTCTTGGCAGCGCCCGCGCGACCCTTGCGCACCGGCGCGGCCGAGCGCGCCGCACGGGCGATGGTCTGCGCCGCCACCCGGGCCGGCGGCGGCAGTGCGCCGGCGTGGCCGGCCGTGCCATGCGCGTCGACGGTGAAGAAGCCCATCAGGCTCTGCAACTGATCGGCCTGCCCGCTCATCTCCTCGGCCGTGGCCGCCAGTTCCTCGGATGCGGCGGAGCTCTCCTGAGTGGTCTGCGACAGCTGGGTCATTGCGGTGTTGATCTGGCCGATGCCCGAAGACTGCTCGTTCGACGCCGAGGCGATCTCCTGCACCAGGTCCGAGGTCTTGGCGATCGAGGGCACGATGGCATCGAGCAAGGTGCCGGCGCGCTCGGCCAGCGAGACACTGTTCTTGGCCACCTCGCCGATCTCCTGCGCCGCCTCCTGGCTGCGCTCGGCCAGCTTGCGCACTTCGTCGGCCACCACGGCGAAGCCCTTGCCGTGCTCGCCGGCGCGCGCGGCCTCGATCGCGGCATTCAGCGCCAGCAGGTTGGTCTGGTAGGCGATGTCGTCGACGATGCCGATCTTCTCGGCGATGGTCTTCATGGCCACCGCCGTGTCCTTGACGGCCTGGCCGCCTTCGGCCGCCTCCTTGGCCGCCTTTCCCGACATGCTCTCGGTGACCTTGGCGTTGTCGGCGTTCTGCTGCACCGAGGCGGTCATTTGCTCGATCGACGCCGAGGTTTCCTCGATGCCGGCGGCCTGCTCGGTGGCGCTCTGGCTGATGCTCTGCGCCGTGGCCGACACCTGCTCCGAGGCGGAGCCCAGCGCGTCCGACGCGGCGCGCACCTCGTTGATGATGCCCGCCAGCTTGTCGATCATGGTCTTGATGGCCGCGAGCATGCTGGTGGTGTCACCCGGGCGCAGTTGCACCTGCACCGTGAGGTCGCCCTGCGCGACGCGCCCGATGACGCCGGCCGCATAGTCGGGCTCGCCGCCGATCTGCTTGACCAGGCCGCGCGTGATGAGCACCGCAACCACGACAGCGACCAACAGTGCCGCACCGACGCAGACGATCATCGTCATCCGCGCCGTCTCATAGTTGCCCCGGGCTTCCTTGACCCCGGCGTCGAGCAGTTCGCCCTGGAACTGACCCAGTGCCGCGGCGGAATCCTGATAGGCGCGCAGTATGGGTCGAAGCTCACTTTGCAGGTAGGTCCGTGCAGCCGCGGCATCACCCACCTCGATCAGGGCGATCAGCTTCTCCTGGCCGGCGACATAGCGCTCGCGGTTGCCCTCGTTCGCATGGAGCAGTTCCTTGCCCTTCGGGTTCTGGATCTCGGCCTTGAGCTTTTCGATCAGACCGCCCAGCCTGCGGCGCGTGTCCAAGATCGACTCCTTCTGCTTGGCGATGTCCTCGCGGCTGCTGGACAGCATCATGTTGCGCAGGGCGATGCCGATGCTGCTGCCGCCCTGGATCACCTCGTTGGCCATGTTGGCTCGGGGCCAGCGCTCTTCGCCCACGCTGCGCATCGCCTCGTTGAGCTGGGCCATGCGGGTGATGCCGACGAACGACACCACCAGCATGAACACGATGACCAGTCCAAAGCCCAGGCCGAGCTTGGTTGCGACTTTCAGGTTCTTCAGCATTTGGGTTCACCTTCGGGGTTCAGTAGTGGGCGGGCGTCGGACGACGCCCGGGCATGGACGCATGGGGCGATCCCGCGGGCGGCCCGCCGGGATGGCTGCAACGTTGGTCGCTCTCCTGAACGGCTTGAAGAACGAGACTGGGGATATCGAGCAACAGCGCGACCGAACCGTTGCCCAGGATCGTGAAGCCTGCGATGCCACGCACCCGCTGGAACACGCGCCCCAGCGGCTTGATGACGGTCTGCAGTTCGCCCATGAGCTGGTCGACGACCAGGCCCACGCGCTGGCCGGCGCGCTGCACGACGACGACGTTCTGGCGCCGGCCGGGCTCGCCCTCGACGCCGTAGAGCTCGCGCAGCCGCACCAGCGGCAGCACCTCGCCGCGCAGGTCCAGCCAGTCGCGGCCGTCGGTGTCCTGGCGCGCCAGCTCCACGCACTCGCTGACGGCGCCCAGCGGCACGACATAGGCCGACTTGCCCACCACCATGAGGAAGCCGTCGATGATGGCCAGCGTCAGCGGCAGGCGGATGCTCACGGTCGTGCCCAAGCCGACATGGCTGCGCAGCGCCACGCTTCCCCGCAATGCGGCGATGCCGCGCTTGACCACATCCATGCCGACGCCGCGGCCCGACAGATTGCTGACCTGCTCGGCGGTGGAAAAGCCCGGCTGGAAGATGAAGTCGAACACCTCCTCGTCGCTGAGCACGGCGCCATCGGCGGCCAGGCCGCGATCGATGGCCTTGGCCAGGATGCGCTCGCGCGACAGTCCTGCGCCATCGTCGCCCACCTCCACCACCACCTGGCCGGCCTCGTGCCGCGCGTGCAGGCGCACCGTGCCACGGGCGGGCTTGCCCGCCTGTTCACGTTGCGGTCCGCTCTCGATGCCGTGGTCGATCGAGTTGCGCACCAGGTGCGTCAGCGGATCGGCGAGCTTTTCGACCACGCCCTTGTCGAGCTCGGTCTGCGCGCCGCTGATCTCGAGCACGATGTCCTTGCCGAGCTCGCGGCTGACGTCGCGCACCACGCGCTCGAAGCGCTGGAAGGTGCCGCCAATGGGAACCATGCGCAGCCCCAGCGCGGTGTCGCGCACCTGCTCCATCAGCCGCGTGACACCGGAGGTGGCCTGCACCAGGTCCTTGATCTTGTGTTGACGTGCGATCAGGTGGGCGCCGGCACCGGCAATGATGAGCTCGCCCACCAGGTCGATCAGGTGGTCGAGCTTGGCGGCGTCGACGCGCAGCGACGCTGCTTCCGACACCCGCGTGGAGCGGATCTGCGTCTGCTGGGCGAGCGCGGCGTCGAGCACTTCCTTGTGCACCTGCTGGCGCGCGACAAGCACCTGGCCCAGCGGTTGTGCGGCCTGGCCAGCGCACTGCGCGGCGGTCTGTTCGTCGATGGCGGCATCGAGCTCGGCGCGGGTGAGCGTGCCGCAGCGCACCAGGATCTCACCCAGGCGCAGGTCTTCCGTCTGCGCGTGGATCAGCGCCATGTATTCGCTGACCTTGCTGCGCGGCGGCAGGATGCGGATCTGGCTGTCGTCGCGCACAAAGTCGAACGCACCCTCGATCGCGGCCTTGTCGGCATCGCTGCGCAGCGCGAGTTCGAAGCCCAGATGGCAGGCATCGGGCTCGAGCGCGCTCAGTGGCGGCACGGCGTCGCTCAGGGTGACGATGCGTGTGATGGTGCCCAGCGTCGTGAGATAGCGGACGAAGCTCAGCGGATCGAAGCCGCTGCGGATGGTGTCCGGGCCGAAGCGCAGCGACAGGTGCCAGTGGTCAGGCCGGCTCGGGTCAGTCGCCGACGCAGGTTCTGCGGCATCGGGTGCGGACGGCCCGTTGCCCGCAGTGCCAGACTTGCGGACGGCCACGCTGGCGATCGAACAGCCGCCGGTCAGGACGGCCTGCATGCGGGCCACGAGGACGTCACCGTCGGCGGCGGCACCGTCCGCACCCGTGGAGCCGCTGGCCACCTGCTCGACCAGCGCGCGGATGTGATCGCACACGCCGAGGAACAGATTGGCGAGCTCGCCGTCGAAGCGCAGGTGTCCGCCGCGCGCCTGGTCGAGCACGCTCTCGGCCACGTGGGTGAAGGCCACGATGCCGTCGAGACCGAAGATGCCTGCCGAGCCCTTGATGGTGTGGGCCGCGCGGAAGATGGCGTTGATGGTCTCGGCGTCGTCGGGGTCCCGTTCGATCTGCAGCAGCGCCTGCTCCATGCCCTCGAGCAAGTCGCGGCTCTCGACGATGAACGCCTGCAAGGCTGAGTCGAGCTTCATGTTGCGTCCTCCGCGGCGGGTGTGTTGTCGGTGCCAAGTTCCGGGTTCAGGCCAGCCAGTTCCACCGCCTCGCGCGTCACCGCGCTGTGACCGGCAATATGCAGGTGGCCGCCGCGCAACCGGGCTTCGTGGCGGGCCGACAGCAGCAACTGCAACCCCGCGCCGTCGACCTCGCTCACGTCGACCAGATCGATCGCGAGATCGGCGTGCGCGGCCAGCGCCGCCAGCCACTCGTCCCTGAGGGCGTGCACACGGTAGACGGTGAGCTCGCCATCGACCGCAAGGGTGTGCGTGTTCAGGTGGATCATGGCAGCACCAGCTTGGAAACCACGTTGAGCAGGGTCGGCGGTTGGAAGGGCTTGACGATCCAGGCCTTGACCCCGGCCTCACGCCCGCGCTCCTTCTTGGCCGCGCTGTCCTCGGTGGTGAGCATCACCACCGGCGTGTACTTGTAGGACGCCTTCTGTTTCATGGCAGTGACGAAGCCGTAGCCGTCGAGCCGCGGCATGTTCACGTCGCTGATGACGAGATGCAGCTTGCGTCCGTCGAGCTTGCCCAGGGCGTCCTGCCCGTCCGCGGCCTCGACAACGTCGTAGCCCGCGCTGTCCAGCGCGATGCGCACGGCCGCCCGCAGCGATGTGGAGTCGTCGACGATCAATATGGTCTTCTTGGTCATGGCGATACGGTAGCGAGTTAAAAGAAGGTGACGTCTTCGGCAACGGAAGGTGTTTGCACCGAGGCCGCTGACTTTGCACGCGACACCGGCAATCCGCTGTGCGCCGCCTGCTCCTCGGCGGTGGTGTAGGTCTGGCGCAGGTGCTCGACCCATGCATGCGTTTCTAGCACATTAGGGGAGGTCACATATTGCTTCGATCGAAGGGTCTCGATCAGGCGGTCCTGATCGGCCTGGGTGTGCTCGAGCACCTGGTTGATGCGGTCCTGCGATTGCACGGCCACCAGCACGCGGTCGATTTCCTGGCGCACGGCCTGGCTCTCGTCGCTCAGCGCCTGGGAGCGCTGCATAACGGCTTCCACCGCATCGTGCATGCGCTGCACGACGCCCTTGATCGTGGCATTGGCGTGCTCGGCCGTCGCCTGGTCGCTGCGCGAGAACGCCTCGAGGTCGGTGTGGGCACGGGCGAAGGATGCGCTGATCTGCTGGACGACCTTGTCGATGCGGTCGCCTGCGTTGCCCGACTGTGTCGACAGCGTGCGCACCTCCTGCGCGACCACCGCGAAGCCGCGACCGCTCTCGCCCGCCCGGGCGGCCTCGATGGCGGCATTGATGGACAGCAAGTTGGTCTGCCGAGCGATCGCGCCGACCTGCGCGGCCATCTCGTGCAGTTCATCGATGAAACGTGTCATCGACATCACACCCGTCAGCAGCTCGCCCCGTGCGTGCAGGGCACCGTTCATGTCGTCGAGCCAGCGCAACAGTTCGTCCTGGACCTGGCGCAGCACCCCGAGCAGCTCTTCGCCACGCTCGCTGGCCGCGCCTTCGCTGGCCTCGCGCAGCCGGCGCGACATGTGGGCGAACTGCGACGTGAGTTCGTCCATCGCACCGGTCAGCTGGTCGCGTGCGCCCTGCATCTGGCGCGACCACACGGGCAGGACGGTCAGGCACAGGGCATCGAGCGGCGGTGCTTCGGCGCCGTCGGTGGGGATGGGACTTGTCGGTGTGCGCGCGCTGCGGTTGCGGTAACCGCCCCAGGCCAGGCAGGCACCTGCGTAAAGACCGCCCCAGGCGATCGCCGCATCTGGGGCCAGCGCCGTGGCAGCGATGCATCCACCGCCGACCGCGGCGAACAGCAGGCTTGCACGCAAGCGGGATGGACTACCGGGCCAGGCCGGACTGCGGCTGGCAGGGCGGCCCTCGACTTCGCAATGGGCGGTTGTCATTGACGCGACGCTCCCTGGTCTTGTACTTCGCGTATCACGCGCCGGATCGTCCCAGTCGACGGTCGACGGCGCATCGATCGGCCTCTTCGTGACAACCAAGGCTCGCTCTTGTCCATGAAACTATCGGACAACGCAGCCGCTGCATTGCGCTGAAATGAGGCCCGTTTTGCTGCCAGATCGGAAGACTGTGACGGGACGGGCGAGGAGCGCCGGCCGCCGAGCTCAGCGGTCAGGTATCACTCGATGCGCCGGGCGATGCGTTCCAGTCGCGGACGCCAGTTGCCACTGATATCGGCCGATATCAGCAAGTGGTGCGCGCGACCGATCAGTCGCTCGCGCGGCACCGGGCCGATGTAGCGTGAATCGGCGCTGTTGTCGCGGTTGTCGCCCAGCATGAAGTAGTGATCGGCCGGCACCGTGATGGGCCCGAAGTCGCGCCGCGACATGACCTGCGGCAGCGCCTGCACCGGATGTGAACGACCGGCCAGGTGCTCCACGGTGCGCCAGGCCGGCAGCGTGCGTCCCGGAGCGACCGCCTCCTGCACCTCCTGGCCGGGCTCATAGCGCGCAACCTCGCCGTTGATCACCAGCACGCCATCGCGCATCTCGATCACATCGCCGGGCAGTCCGACGAGGCGCTTGATCAGGCGGGCGTCGTCGACGGGTGAGGAGAACGTGACCACGTCGCCCCGCGCGGGCTCGGCCAGCGGCAGCAGGCGGATGTCGGTGAGCGGCAGCTTCACGTCATAGGCCAGGCGGTTGACCAGCACCACATCGCCCTCGAGCAGCGTGGGCCGCATCGAGCCCGACGGGATGGGGTTCCAGTCGGCCACTGCGGTGCGGAAAACACCGAAGCACAGCATGAACACAAGGAACCCGCGGTTCTCGCGCAGCCACTTCTTCATGGGAGCCACTTCCTTCTGGGTCAGCAGTTCAGCGCCGGTCCCGGCGCCACGTCCAGCAGCGCCGCAGCCTGCCGGTAGAACGCGATGCGGCGCGCGACCTTGCGCGCAGCCAGCGAGCCTTCGGGCTGCCCGCATTCGAGCACACCGTTGATGGCACGTATCGTCTCGCCGAATCCCATGCCGGCCATCAGCGCCTCGTGGGCGCTGCGCGGTGCCGGGCCGCTTTGCGTCATCCAGTACCACAGCGCCGTCTGCCAGGCCACCGTGGGATCGGTGGCCACGCGGTCGGGGTCGGCCCACAGGTCGACCCCGATGGCCTGGCCGGCCGCACGGTAGTTGAAGTTCCACGAAAGCTGGAACGGGCCGCGCCCGTAGTACTGGCGCCCGGTCGCACAGGGGTCGGCGTCGCTGGCGCGGCAATAGCGGTCGTGCTGGGCGGTGTCGTACTCGCGCACGGCGCGCAGTCCGTCGGACTCGTGCGCGACCTGGGCCAGGAAGGCGGCCATCTCCCGGCGCCGCAGCTGCGGCGCACCCGAGGCCGCGAAGCCTGGCGTGGCGCGCACGGCCTGCACGAAACCCTCGTAGGTGTAGAACGCGATGCGGTTCGGGAACAGCTGGTCGAACTGCGCGCGCGTAGGGATGTAGGCGTCGGCGCCCGGCACCGGCGCGCCCGGTCCGGCACAGGCCGTGAGCGACAGGGCCAGCAGGCCCGCGGCCACGCAGGCCGGTGAACGGCGGTGCAGGCGATCGCGGACGGGTCGAGGCGGCGGGCCGAGCACGGCGATTGGGGCGAGAGCGATCAAACGAGTTTGGGGACGCGGTCGCTGCGTTGACGTGTCGCAACGCTGAACGGGCGATCCCGCACTCCGGGACGAACCGTGCGGGTATACAGGTGCAATGTTGCCATGCCGCCATGCAGGCCGCCGGTCGCGACGGCCAGCGCGCACAATTCCTGCATCGGCGCAGCCGAGTGGCGCGCCACCTGGCACGCCAACCGGAGGTGCGCATGTCGACCTGGAGTCATACGCTGCACGATGAGCTGGCGCACCTGCGCGCGACCGCGCGAGCCCTGCCTGCCGCGCCGGGGGTGTACATCTTCCATGGCGACAGCGAGCACCTGCCGCTGTACATCGGCAAGAGCGTGAACCTGCGCAGCCGCGTGCTGGCCCATCTGCGCAACCCAGACGAGGCGCGCCTGCTGCGACAGACGCGTCACATCAGCCACCAGCGCACCGCCGGCGAGATCGGCGCGCTGCTGCTCGAGTCGCGGTTGATCAAGTCGCGCCAGCCGCTGCTCAACCAGCGCCTGCGGCGCAGCCGGCAACTGTGCGCCTGGCACGCCGGCAATGATGCGCGCTTGCGTCTGGTGGACACGCGAGAACGCGAGTTCGCCACCACGCCAGGCCTGTATGGCCTGTATGGCACGCGCCGTGCCGCGGTGCAGCATCTGGCCGAACTGGCCGACGCCCACCGGCTGTGCCTGGTCACGCTGGGCGTGGAGCCGGCGGTGGGCCACCGGGCCTGCCTGCGGGCAATGATCGGCCGTTGCGCCGGTGCATGCCGGGGCGACGAAACACCACAGTCGCACTGGCAGCGCACCTTGGCAGCGCTGGAGGCCATGCGCGTGGCGATCTGGCCGTTCGAAGGCGCGGTGGGCATCGTCGAACGCTTCGGCACCGAGCAGCAGATCCACGTGGTGCATCGCTGGCGCCATGTGCAGACGGTGGCCGACGCAAGCCAGGCCGACGCCACGACGCCGATCGACCCGGCTTTCGATGTCGATGCCTACCGCATTCTGTGTGGCCCGATCTTGACCGGACAGGCCGAACTGGTGAGTTTGCCGACCCCGGGTTGACCCCGGGACCGCTGGAGCCGGGCTGACGCTTAGGATGGGCCAGGCGCACCACGCCAGTGCACGCGCCACCACCCTTGAAGGCCGCCCCCTTCAGTACGGCCTGCGATCCGCATCCACACTTCAGGAGCCCGCATGTCCCAGCCTACCAAGTTCCTGCTCGACGAGAGCAAGATGCCGCGCCATTGGTACAACATCATGGCCGACCTGCCGGTGCCGGCAGCGCCGCCGCTGCACCCCGGCACGTTGCAGCCGGTGGGGCCCGACGACCTCGCGCCGTTGTTCCCGATGGAACTCATCATGCAGGAGGTGTCCACCGAGCGCGAGATCGAGATTCCCGAGCCGGTGCGCGAGGTGTTCCGCCTGTGGCGGCCCGCGCCGCTGGTGCGCGCGCATCGGCTCGAGAAAGCGCTGGGCACGCCGGCCAAGATCTACTACAAGTACGAAGGTGTGTCGCCAGCGGGTTCGCACAAGCCCAACACCGCGGTGCCCCAGGCCTGGTACAACGCCCAGGCCGGCATCAAGAAGCTGACCACCGAAACCGGTGCGGGCCAGTGGGGCTCGTCGCTGAGTTTCGCCGGTGCGCTGTTCGGCATCGATGTCACGGTGTTCCAGGTGCGCGTGTCGTACGACCAGAAGCCGTACCGCCGCGCACTGATGGAGACCTACGGCGCACGCTGCATCCCCAGCCCCTCCGAGATGACCCACTCGGGCCGCGCCATCCTGGCCAAGGATCCGAACCACCCGGGCTCGCTGGGCATCGCCATCAGCGAAGCGGTGGAAATCGCCGCCACGCACGACGACACCAAGTACGCGCTGGGCTCGGTGCTCAACCACGTGCTGATGCACCAGACCATCATCGGCCAGGAGGCCATGCTGCAGCTCGAAATGGCCGGCGACGACCCCGACGTCATCGTCGGCTGCACCGGCGGCGGCAGCAACTTCGCCGGCATCGCCTTCCCGTTCATCGGCCAGCAGTTGCGCGGCGGCAAGAAGCGGCGCATCGTCGCCGTCGAGCCCGCGGCCTGCCCCAGCCTCACGCGCGGCAAGTTCGCCTACGACTTCGGCGACACCGCCCACCTCACGCCGCTGACCAAGATGCACACCCTGGGCAGCACCTTCACGCCGCCGGGCTTCCATGCCGGCGGCCTGCGCTACCACGGCATGGCGCCGCTGGTGTCGCACCTGAAGGATCTGTCGCTGATCGAGGCCGTGGCCTATCACCAGCGCGCCTGCTTCGAAGCCGGGGTGATGTTCGCGCGCGCCGAGGGCATCGTGCCCGCACCCGAGGCCAATCATGCGGTCAAGGGCGCCATCGAGGAAGCCCTGCGCTGCAAGGCCCAGGGCCGCAGCGAGGTGATCCTGTTCAACCTGTGCGGCCACGGCCACTTCGACATGAGCGCCTACAGCGCCTACTTCGCCGGCAAGCTCGTCGACCAGAACTACGACGAGGCCGAGCTGGCGATGGCGCTGTCGGGGCTGCCGTCGGTTCCGGCCTGAACGAGCCACCAAGGTCCGGGCGGTGGCCATGAGCCGCCGCCTGGAACACCGGTCAGACAGCGCCGATCTTGAACACGGCGACCTCGTCGCTCAACCTCTGCGCCTGATCCTTCATCGACGACGCAGCGGCACTGGATTCCTCGACCAGTGCCGCGTTCTGCTGCGTCATCTGGTCGATGGTGGCGACGGCCTGGTTGATCTGGCGAATGCCGTCGCGCTGCTCCAGGGATGCCTGCGCGAGCTCGCCGATCAGCACCGAGACCTGATGCACGCCGTCGACGATACCCGCCATGGCCGTGCGGGCCTCGCCCACCTGTGAGGTGCCGGTCTCGACCGCTTCGACCGAGTTGCCGATCAACGACTTGATCTCGCGCGCTGCATCGGCGCTGCGCTGCGCCAGCGAACGAACCTCGCCCGCCACGACCGCGAAGCCGCGGCCCTGCTCACCGGCGCGCGCGGCTTCGACGGCGGCGTTGAGCGCCAGGATGTTGGTCTGAAAGGCAATGCCGTCGATGACGCCAATGATGTCGGCGATCTTCGTCGACGAGGTGGCGATCCGATCCATGCTCGCCACCACCTTGCCGACCACTTCGCCGCCGTGGGCCGCCGCCCGTGCCGCGGTATCGGCCAGCTCGCTGGCCTTGTGCGCGACGTCAGCCGACTGGGTGACCGTGCCAGTGAGCTGCTCGAGGCTCGAGGCGGTCTCCTGCAGGTTGGATGCGGTCTGCTCGGTGCGCGCCGACAGATCCTGGTTGCCCGTGGCGATCTGCGATGAAGCCACGGTGACCGACCCCACGCCCTGGCGCACCTGCGTCACCACGCCGCGCAGCTGCCCCGACATGCGGTCCAGTGCACGCACCAGCCGGCCGAGCTCGTCCTGCCGCTGCGCCTGGGCGCTGCGCGTCAGGTCGCCTTCAGCCACCGCCTCGGCAAGGCCAACGGCATCCGCAAGTGGCTGCTGGATCGAGCGCATCAATACGGCCAGCCAACCGATGCCCGCCGCGAGCACAGCCAGCACACTGAGCAGGCCGATCACACCCGAACGCGCGACGGCGGCATCGGCATCGCGCTGGATGTCGTCGCGCTGGCGCACCTGCACAGCGGCCAGTTCACCCTGGGCCGCCTCGTAGGCGGTCACGGCAGGCAGGAAGTCCTTCTCGATCGTGGCCATCAGCTCGGCCTGGGCGCCGGATTTCTTGAGCTCCTGGTTCTTCTTGACCAGGCCGAGCACCACGGCCCGACGTGTCGCGATGTCCTCGAAGGCC
>Ga0154020_10004701_pt1 | contig 16236 bp, 9 predicted proteins | sample Klosneuvirus_201_FD_109709 | JGI IMG/M metagenome (GOLD analysis project Ga0154020, IMG submission 109709) | Active sludge microbial communities from wastewater, Klosterneuburg, Austria - Klosneuvirus_20160825_MG | ecosystem: Engineered > WWTP > Aerobic digester > Activated sludge | place...
CACAACTATTTCGGCGATAACAGGATCACGATCTGATCGGATGCACTGATCCGTTGCTGCAGTTTCACTGAACATATTCATTGCAGCTTATTCAGAACACGGGATAACAACAATCATTTAATTATATCAACATAAAAAATACACATGAAAAAAATAATACCCGTATTGTCTTTAATGATCCTGGTTTGGGGATGTGCTAAAAAAATTACACCAACTGGATCCGGTTCAAACAGTTCAGGTATGCCTGCCGGTAATGCTGTGGGTACACTGCCCGACCCGGCCGGGTCTTCAGCTGCTGCACAGGGCTCCGTGGAAAATACCGGAACATTTGGTAGCAAAGTAGAGCCAAAGGAAAAAACAGCCGAACTGGCCTCGGTCATGGCCGGTCAAAGTACATATAATGCAAAATGCGGCCGTTGCCATGGCTTAAAAGTTACTACTGATTTTACGGCTGAGCGCTGGGCAAGTATCATGGCAGTAATGGCACCCAGGGCAAATTTAACCGACAGTGAAAAGGAAAATGTATATGCTTTTGTAAAAGCTAATGCAAAAAAATAACAGCGTTATTTTTCTTTTTGCAATTGCCTGATCTTTTTATTCATTACATAAAACCACAGTGGCGGAACCATGGCCAGTATCATACTGCCGGGGTAACCGGTTGGCAGTTGAGGTGCATCTTCATGGTGTTGCAAAACCTGGTATTTTCTGCTGGCCAGGTAATGATGATCGCTGTGTCGGCTCAGTTCAAAAAGCATCAGCCTTCCTAAAATATGATTGCTGTTCCAGCTGTGTTGGGGCATGGTTCTTTCATAATGCCCATCAACCCTTTGTTGGCGCTGCAGTCCGTAATGTTCAATATAATTTACGGTTTCAAGCAATAAAAAACCAATGGTTGCGGCCATTAAAAAATAAACGGTAACCAGCCAGCCAAAAACAAAGAATATCCCGGCAACAAATACAAGCTGTATGATCTGTGCCTGCAGCATTTCGTTTTTCCAATGCATTACGGGCAACCCCTTTTTCTTCATTTCGGCATTGGCAATTTTCCAGGCCGACAAGTAGGAAAAAATGATGGTCCGGAAATAGAAACTGAAAACGGGTTCGTTATAGCGTGCGCTGCTTGGGTCTTTCGGCGTAGCCACATGTTTATGATGTCCTTTGTTGTGCTCAATAAAAAAATGCATGTAGAGAGAAGTAAGCAGGAGTGATTTGGCAAAGACCTGTTCGTATGTTTTTACCCGGTGCCCCAGTTCATGCGCCACATTGATACCAAAAGTGCCGCAGAGTAAACCCATGCTGCCGATCCTGCCTGCGGTTTCCCACCAAAGCAGGCCGGTTGTTTTCATGGAGATTAAAAAATAGAACAGTGCCGCAAACTGTAACAGCACGATGCCATACAGCAGGTAATCATAGAGCCTGTCTTTTTTGGCCAGTTCTTCTTCGGCTTCAGAAAGATTTTTTTCATCAGGTTTGATGAACAATTCTATGGCCGGCATCAGTACCCAGGCATAGAGCATGGGTGTCCAGGTAAGCCATCCTTTGCCGGTAAAGGCCAGCCATGCCAGTACATACAGGAATAATGGGGATACATATTTGAAGGCCCTGGTTTGCATATCATTTTATTTGCAGCTACAAGTTAAATAATCCGTGGTGATTTATGGGTTTGACCTGGCCGGTTTTTTGCAAATGGAGAAAAAGTTCTATAAAAAAAGAGACTGCTTTTAAAACAGTCTCTCCTTTATCGCTTTTGGTCTGGATTTAATTCGCCTGGTGATTCTTTAACTGAACCGGTAGTTCATATGGTCGGTTTATTCTGAGAAATTGTATTTCCGGTTTGCTGATGGTTGGAACAGGTGGCTGAATGTATGTTTTAATTTTTCAGCCCAGGAATGATTTTCCACCATGTTGGTTTCAAAATATTCGGCCTGCATAATTTTAAATTTTACCAAAACGAGCCTGCCATAACTGCCTTTGGTATAATTGCAGATAGAAAAAAGGCCATGATCTTCGTGACCTGCAATACTTGCTTTACCGCTGAGCTTAAGAAAACTCCCCTTGCTTTTTTGGTGATAGTCCAGGTAAGCAAAAAACGGCCTGTCTATGACCTGGGATTGTAAACCGTTAAATGATGTAAAGAACCAGACCATGCCGTCATGATCTACCTTAAGTGTTTGTATGATATTATTGGGTAACTGCAGCAGGGGATCAAGTTCTGTTTTGAATAAGGCTGTATTAATTTCATTTATTTTCCCCTTTATGAAATCAAGGTGCTGGTCGTGGTAATTGATTTGCATGGTCATAACGTTTAATTAAGGTTCATTTTTTATTTTCAAAACGTATGCCAGTTTTTTATGGGCCGGGCAGTATAGATTCGGATATTTCCTGCATGATTTTTAAGGAACTGTTTACAGTACCTGATTCCGGGTACCAGGCCGGGGCCGGCAATATGTGAATATTGTAACTATTTAATGAATTTGTATAACATTTCCTGCTGCATTAGGGCTCAACTTTGGGTAATTTTAAATCGTCTCCGGAAACAGGTATGCGGTTATGTGGATTATCAGTTAAATAAACAGGATCATGAAAGCAAAAGCAAAGGCAAAAGCCATCCGGGCGGATGAGATACAGCAAAATAAGGATCCGCACATTGACCAGGATTTCCCGGGTTTTCCTCATCTTCCATCCGACATAGAAAGCATTACCCCAAAAACAGCAACTGAAAAGAAACTGGCCGGGGCTGACAATAAAAAGTCAAAAAAAGTTTATGGCGGGTAATGGTTTTTTGTCAGAACAGTTTTACAAAACCAGGAATATTCTTACATGCCTTTTACAGGCAACATAGTTTCTTATTTCCATCCCAACATAAACTGAAGTAATTGCTTAATACATATTTCAGCAATATTATTAAGCCATCGGTTTTATCAAATGTCTATTAAAAGGATAGTAAAAAAGGCGGGCAAAATACTTATTTACACAGTCGGTACTGTGTTTATATTGTTATGCCTTTTTTTTCTGTTTATTAATCTGCCTGCAGGAAAAAGGGCCGTGAAAAATAAGGTTCAAACCTACCTGCAGGATAAATTAAAAACCAAAGTTGTTATCGGCTCCATTAATTACAGTTTACCCAAATGGATAGTAATACATGATGTCTTTATAGAAGATCAAAAAAAAGATACGCTGATTTTTGGTGATAGGATATCCCTTGATATCAGCCTGCTCAAATTGATATGGGGTATTACGGATGTTCAAAAACTGGAATTAAAAAATTTTTTCCTGAACGTTAACCGGGCTGAAAAAGATTCAGCATTCAATTACCAGTTCATCATTGATGCTTTTGCAGGAAATAAGCCGGCTGCGTCAGGCAAAAAAGATACATCTGCATTAAAATTGAATTTAGGCAGGTTGATCCTTGACCGGGTAAGTCTACGGTTTACTGATAAAAACGGCGGATCAGATTTCAACGCATCCATAAAAAACCTGGATGTGACTTTGCATAAATTTCAACCGGACAGGGTCAATTTCGGGGTAAATGACCTGGTAGCTTCCGGCCTGGATTTCCAGATGCTTACTTATAAAGAAAAAATTATAAAACCTTACCTCCCTGTGCCCGAAGATAAGATCAGGGAACCGGGCTATGGTTTGAATATTACCACTTCGCAACTTTCTATCAGGGATGCAAATGTGTTGATCGAAAATTCGGTTACCGGTTTGTATTATCGCAATAAAGTAACACACCTGGCCATGGTAAAAGCGTTGTTTAATTTATCTGAATCCATTGCAACGGCTGATGAACTGGTATTGGATAGTTCCTTTGTTCAGTTAACAAGCCCTCCTGTAGCGACCGGTAAAGTGGAAAAACAATTGGTTACGGATGTAATCCCCATGCCCTGGCAGATCATAGTAAAACAGGTTTCGTTTAGCAAAAATCAAATCCGTTTTGATGATAACAATCTTGCAAAAAAAGAAGGGTTTGATCCCGGGCATTTTAACATAAAAGACCTGGGTGCCAATATTTCGTCGATCACCTATGCAGCAAAAATAACATCAGCAACAGTTAAGCAGCTTACATTTAAAGATACCAGTGGCTTTGCACTGGATACCCTGCATGTGAATTTTTTAATGACTGATTCAATTTTTTCTGCCAGGGAACTATATGTAAAAACACCACAAACACTTTTACAGGATTTTATTGAAATAAAATTCGACAGCCTGTCGGATATTACAAAACATCCACGCAACAGCCTGGTTGCAGCAACATTTAAAAATTCAACCATTGCTTTTAATGATTTGTACCTGCTGGTGCCGGCATTAAAAAAACCATTTCCCCCGGGGCAGTTTGCCAATAACCTCGTTCATTTTAATACTGAACTGCGGGGCAACCTGGCACAGATCTATTTACCATACCTGCAACTGGTTGGCTTTTCCGGCACGAGTGTTTCTGCACATGGCACTTTATATAATCTTACCGATGCTGATAAATTTTATTACGACCTCTATATTGACCAAAGCAGTTTTAAAAAATCGGATATATTAAAATTTGTTCCGAAGGAGAACCAGGAGTCGCTGGTTAACCTGCCGGCAATCATCAACCTGAGAGGCAGGGTTACCGGTAATAAGAACAGCCTGGTTTCTGATATCATTGCCAGTGGAAAGGGTATGGCATTCAACGGAAAATTTTCTTTGAAAAATATTACTGACGCAAAAAACATGAAGTATGATTTTATGCTCAGGGAGAGCAGCTTCGACAGGGATTTTATTATGGGGTTGATACCACCGGGAACTTTGCCACCCGGGATCAGGCTTCCGCCTAAAAATTATATAAGGGGAACATTAAAGGGAACCATTGATGACCTGGTTGCTGACCTGCAAATGGGCGGCAGTTACGGACTGGTAACCGTAAAAGGGTTTATTAAAAATGCGAAGGATAAAGAAAAAGCAACCTACGACCTGCTGGTTAAAACATTCAATTATGATATCGGTAAACTGATCAGCCAGGACAGTATACTCGGAAAAGTAACAGGGTCGTTTACTGCAAAGGGAACAGGGTTTAATTATAAAACCATGCGGTCGGATATTACCGCATCTGTAAAACAACTGCAATACAATCAATACAATTATCAAAATGCAGAGCTCACTGCAAAATTAAATGCAGGAATTATTGAGAGTAAAGGAAAGATCAATGATGACAACCTGAAATTACAATATGATATAAAGGCCAATGTGCAAAATGAATATCCTTCCATAAACGGTTTGGTAAGAATTGATACGGCCAGGCTTCGTCAACTGAACCTGTATACCGACACACTTGATTTTTCCCTGACAGCAAACATAGCGGCAAACAGTTTGCGCCCGCGCAACCTCGATATTAATACCATCATTGACTCTGTAAAGATGCAGGTGGGGACTGGTTTTTATGTGCTTGACAGCGTTTCACTGATCGCGTCATCAGCCAATGGCCGCGACAGCATTAATTTTTACGCTCCCTTTGCCAACCTGAAGGCATATGGCGCTTTTGATTATGACCAGGTTGGCGATGCCATCGTACAGTACATCAATCACTATTATAAAATAAGCGATACGGTAACCACAAAAAATATTGCGGAACAACAAATGGTTTTTGATGGCCATATAAAAAAACATCCGTTGGTTACCGGAATTGTCCCGGGTTTAAAAACATACGATGAAATAAATTTCAAAGGAAGTTTTACATCAGCCAATACCGACAGCGCTTTAAATCTTGTTGTAACAGTGCCCTATCTGGCTCATGAAGATAAAACCCTGCGCAATGGCAATATCAGTATAGCATCTAAAAATGAGCGTATACATTATAATGTGCAGTTTGATACACTGAATACTGCTTCCGGCATTTTTTATGGCACACAACTAAACGGGAGCGCTGCAAACGACAGCATCATGATCAATGCCAGAACCCAGGATAAAAAGGCAAAGGACTGGTTTGGACTGAAGGCCTCACTATATGCAAAAGATAAAAATTATTCATTCAGGCTGCAGGATAGTTTGTTGCTGAATTATGAACAATGGAATATGGCTGCAGATAACTACATCAGTTATTCACCACAGGGATTGATCATACATAATTTTAACCTCAGCAGCGACACAGCAAAAATTTCGATCAACAGCAGGCAGGAAATTGTCAATAGTCCCATTGACATGATCATTGATAATTTTAATTTAAAAAGTATCAGTGCTATCCTGAATAATGATACTGTTTTTGTTTCGGGTGTTATGGATGCAAAAATGGAAGTGAGTGAACTGAATAAAAAACTGCCGGCATTCACGGGTGATCTTACCATTACCAACCTGGCTGTTATGGAGCAGCCTTTGGGAACATTAACCGCATCGGCGCAAAAAAAATCGGAGAGTAATGTGGTTGCAGCCATGTCATTAATAGGCAATGGCAATGATATTGCAGCCAACGGGAATTATTACCTGGATAATGAATTGCAGCAATTTGATGCAACGGCCGTCATTGAAAAATTAAATATGGCAACCCTGGCAGGATTGTCACGCGGCGCAATAAAAAATGCTACCGGTAACCTGCATGGTAATTTTAAAGGGAATGGAAAATTTGCGGACCCGCGCTGGAAAGGCGATTTGAATTTTGATACCACCAAATTTACACTTACCCAGCTGGGTACTGCATTTAAAATAAACAGCCAGCAGATCATTTTTGATTACCCTGCCGTAACGGTTAATAATTTTACCATTCGGGATACGCTTGATCACCTGCTTAAAATTGATGGTTCAGTTTCTGTAAACAAAGTAAAAAGCCTGGATATTAACCTTGACATTGATGCAAAGGATTTTATTATACTGAATGCACCCAAGGCCATCAACAGAGAATTTTATGGATATGCTGTAGCGGATATAGATATAAAAGTTACCGGCAATACAGTTTCTCCAAATATTGAAGGCGATATTGCCATAAAAGATAAAAGCAATATCACCATCATCATACCTGAAAGAAGCTATGGTAAAGATGAAGGAAGAACGATCGTACGGTTTATTGACAGGGATACCTTTGAGATCAATCCGCCGGTGGTTGCTTTTGTTGAGGAAAAAGAAATAAAACCAAATTTTGCCCAGTACCTCAATTACAACCTGAATATCGCCATTAAAAAAGATGCAACATTAACGATTGTTATTGATCCCGTTACCGGTGATGAAATAAGAGTGCAGGGTGATGCCAACCTGAATGCCGGGGTTGACCCGGGTGGCCATATCATACTTTCCGGTAATTATGATCTCGATAAGGGTTATTATATTTTTAACTACCAGTTCCTGCAGCGTAAGTTCATGCTGGAGAAAGGCAGCACCATCGCATTCGCCGGCGAACCCATGAAAGCAAGGATGAACATCACTGCTACATATACAGTCAATACTTCTTCCAAAGACCTGCTGGGCAATGAAGTTGGCAGTGTAGACCCGCTGCTTGCCAATTCCTTCAATCAAAAAATACCATTTAAGGTAGTGCTTTATTTAACGGGCGTACTTAGTAAGCCAACTATAAAGTTTGACATTCAATTGCCCGATGAAAATGCTGTGATCAACAGTGACCTGAGAACAACGATTGAAAATAAACTGGCACAGATAAGGGGTGATGAATCGGCAACCAATAAACAGGTTTTTTCATTGCTGCTGCTGGGGCGTTTTGTTGGCGAACAAAGCAGCGATTTCTTTAAAGGCAACGGGGATAATTTCAATGACCTTGCCCGCCAGAGTGTGAGCCGTTTCCTGTCATCAGCCTTAAATGAAATAGCCGCAAACCTGTTAAAAGGGGTGGATATAGACCTTAACCTGAATTCGTACCGCGACTTTAACAATGGCGGCAATGAACAGCGCACCGACCTGAATGTGGCATTAACCAAATCTTTTTTAGATGACCGTTTAACCATAAGCCTCGGAAAAAATTTTGGCATAGAAGGAAGGGATGCAACATCGAAAACAAACAGCAGTTTTATACCGGATGTAACTATCGGGTATAAACTTTCAAAAGACGGAAAATATTTACTGAAGGCATACCGCAAAAACCAGTTCGAAGTGGTACTGGATGGTTATGTGGTGGAAACAGGTTTGGGATTTGTTATCACCATGGATTATGATAAGTTCAATGAACTGTTCAGGAGAAACAGGAAAAAGGAGGTTAAAGAAAAATGAAAGGAAAGTTTATTGCCGGATTGATCATACTATTGACTGTATCTTCCTGCAGTGTAAGGCGCTTTTTGCCTGCGGGTGAAAAGCTGTATAAAGGAGCAACAGTAATTGTTGAAAAAAATCCTGAAGTGAAACAAACCCGCAAGCAGTTAAAAAAGCATTTATCCCTGGCTGTAAGTCCCAGGCGGAATAAATTCATACTCGGCCAGCCATACAAAGTGTGGTGGTGGTACGTGATCGGCGAATCAAAAAATGAAAGAGGGTTAAAGCCATTTCTCAGAAAAAAACTGGGAGAAGCGCCGGTGCTCAGCAGCCGGGTAAATGCAGTTGTTACTGCAGAAAACATGCAGGCATTTATGGAAAATACCGGTTACTTTCACACTACCGTGCAGGGTGATACGGTAAACAAAAGTTATTTTACTCAAGCCATTTATACAGCCCAGGTTCAGCCGCAATACCATATTAAAAGTATAACCTGGGTAAGCGACAGTTCTGCGCTTTTAAAATTACTGGAGCAACGGCAAACAAACAGGGGAATATTAAAAGTTGGACAGCCTTACCGGTTAAGCGATATCAGTGCCGAGCGTGACCAGCTTGACCTGTTCCTGAAAACAAAGGGCTATTATTTTTTCAGCCCCGACTACCTGATGGCTTATGCCGACAGTACGATCGGGGGCAGGCAGGTTGCCCTGTACCTGAATGTAAAGAAAGCCACGCCCGACCAGGCAAAATACCCTTACCGCATCAATAAGATCACCGTGTTTCCCACTTACTCACTGGCGAGCGAACAGTTGGATACCAGCATCACCGGCGCGGTAAAATATGATGGTTTGTACATTAAGGATACAGCTAAAAAGTTTAATCCAAGGCTTTTTGCACAAACCATCACCTACAGGCCGGGCCGTTTATACAGCAGCCGTTCGCAAAATTCAACATTGAACCGGTTGATAAACCTGGGCGCTTTTAAATTTGTAAAGAACCGTTATGAACCGCTTCCCGATACGGGCGACCTGCGCCGGTTGAATGTATATTATTACCTCACACCTGCTAAAAAGAAATCCTTCCAGGGAGAACTGGATGCATTTACAAAAGAGAATAATTCGGTGGGTGCCCAGTTAAGTGTGAACTGGAAGAACAGGAACCTTTTTCGTGGTGCCGAATTGCTCACTATAAAAGCATATACTGCTTTTGAGGTTTCCATTGCCGATTCTTTACGCAATAACAACAGTTACCGGGTAGGCGGTGAAGCAAGTATCCGCTTTCCACGCTATGCCATCCCGTTTTTCAGGATAAAGGAGAATAATTTTTATCCGCCCAATACCAACCTGTTGTTGGGTTATGAGCTATACCGGAGGCAGTTGTTTTATACCAAAAACCTGTTCAGGCTGCAATATGATTTTACCTGGAAAAAAAATATCAGGACCGAATATACGTTTGCACCGGTATCATTAAGTTATTTAAATGCAAGTAATGTAACAGATAGTTTTTACAAACAGGCATTGGTATCACCGGCCATTTTACTGAATGTTTATTCCGAAGCCATTCTTGGCAGTTATTTTTCCTATACCTACAATAATGCACAGGCCAGGCGAAAAAACAGGTGGTATTTCAGTGGCAGTATCGACCTGTCGGGAAATATTGCAGGACTGGTAACCGGTGCAAAAAATTTCCGTGAAAAAACAATTTTCAATACCCCTTTTGCCCAATATGTAAAAACCGATCTTGCTTTACATTATACCCGTGTATTATCCAATGGATGGGATTGGGCAAACCGTATCCAGCTTGGCATTGGGCTTCCATACAATAACTCAAATATGTTGCCGTTTGCCAAGCAATATATCATTGGGGGCTCCGGTTCTATCCGGGGTTTCAGGGTACGTAACCTTGGGCCGGGAACCTATAAGCCAACTGCAGAAGACATGCGTTTTTTCCAGATCATTGGCGGGGATTATAAATTTTTATTCAATACCGAGATCAGGATACCCGTTACAAAAAGTCTCAGCACAGCCATATTTATTGATGCAGGAAACATCTGGACAAAAGATACCCTGCTCTTTGGCCCGGCAGGTAAATTTACAAAAGACTGGTATAAAGAACTGGCTGTAGCAACGGGAGTTGGTTTACGTTTTGATGCCAATGTTTTGATCATAAGGGCTGATGTTGGAATACCATTGCGGAAACCTTATTTACCTTTGGGAGAAAGATGGGTATTTAAACAGATCGATTTTGGCAGCGGAGCCTGGAGAAGGGAAAACATTATTTTAAACATTGCATTGGGTTTGCCATTTTGATCTTTACACAATACTTTAAAAAAATCAGTCTTGAGAAAATCATTAAAAATAGCAGGAGTTATACTGGCGCTGGCACTGGTTGGCGGCGTGATATACTGGCAAATGCATAAAAAGGGTATTATTAAAGACAGTATAGAAAATGCCATCACCAAAGGAACGGATAGTTTGTATTTTATTCATTACGACAGTTCATTCATTGATGAAGTTAACGGCAATGCGTCTTTTTTTAATGTGCGGCTGCAGTCTGATTCTTTACAAAAACAATTGCTGCAGTATGATACCGCTTCCGAGGCTACCATTTACAATATCCAGGCAGATGAGGTTTCCATACGTGGCGCCAATATACCCGGGCTTATCGGCAATACTTCCATTGAAGCAAATGCTATTTTGATCAGGCACCCGGTGGTGTATATTATAAGTTCGGGCAAAAAAGAAAAAAAGATACTCAACAAACAGGACAGCCTGGCTATTTATGAAAAACTGCTTGGCAAATTCAAAAGCATACATGCAAAAGAGATCATTATCGAAAACGGGCATTTATACTTTATTGATAAAACAGGTGAGCCGGCAACAGCCCTGCGCAATATCAATGTGCAGCTCAATAAATTCAGGATAGACAGTACCCGGGATTTTAATAATATCATCAGTTATTTTGTAAAAGATGTGGTTGCCAAAGTACAGGAAGTACATGTTAAGGGGGATAAACATAACGCAACATTTACTGATGTAGAATACAATGCACCAGCCAGGTTTATAAAACTTGCCGGGTTCCGGCAAAAAAACAGCGCCGGTAAAATAGTTTTGGATATTAACAACACATCCATCAGTAATATTTCCACTGATGGGTTTATCCTGCGGCAACAGTTACAGGCTGAAGAACTCGTAAGCGATGGCGGCTTGCTCACCTTTTATATTAAAAAGGGTTCCAGCGCAGATTCGCTTAAAGATGAACTGGAAATTGATAATAATTATTTTGATGAGGCACTGGTAAATAAAGTATCTGTGGGTAAAACCAATATACATATTTACAACAGGGCAAAACCCAATGAAGCGCCAGTAGTTATCAGTGCTGTTAAATTTGATGCAGTTGATATTCAAAAATTACATTCGGGTACCAATATTAAAAACCTGATCAGCAGCAGCAACTGGAAATTATCGGCCGCCGGGTTTTCGTTCTTTACGGAAAACAAAAGGTATAAAATACAACTGGGCGCTTTCGATATCAACAATGCCAATTCATCAATGCGTATTCAGAGCATTAAAGTGATCCCCCAATTTACGGAAGCCGCATTCAGCAGGATACTGAAAAAGCAGGAAGACCTGTACGATCTTGAATTCAGAAATATTGTGTTGGCCGGCATTGATACCCGGTTACTCATCCTTAAAAAAAGGCTGGAAGCAGCAACTGCAACGCTGCAGCCTGTTGTAAAAATTTACCGCGACAGAACCGTTGCTGAAGACCTGGATAGTAAGGTTGGCAAATATCCGCACCAGATGTTACAAACCATTAAATTCCCTTTCAGCATCAAAAAACTAACCATCAGGAACGGGTCGGTCAGTTATTCAGAAAAGGCAGAAGTCTCCGGAAAAACAGGTACGGTCTTTTTTAATAACATCAACGGAACAGTTAATAATATAACCAATATCAGTGACCTGATCAATAAAAGCAACCTGCTTGAACTGGATGCTACTGCAAGTTTTATGGGCATCAGCAAGGTGCAAACGTTATGGAAGCTGCCGCTCAACAGCAGTAATGGCGCATTTGATGTATCCGGCACAGCGGGCGGTTTCAATGCGGTATCATTAAACCCGCTCATTGAGCCATTGGGTATGGCTTCTGTAAAAAAAGGGAGCGTACAACATCTTACATTTAAAATGACCGGCACCGACCTTATGACAAAGGGCAATGCAACTATTTTGTATAAAGACCTTAAAATTGAAGTTTTAAAAATTGATTCAGGGGATGTAAAAAAGAAAGGCCTGCAGAGTTTGCTGGCCAATGCATTGATGAAAAACAGCAACCCGCTAAATGGAGTTACAAGATCTGATGAGATCAATTACGAACGGGATAAAACAAAGTCATTTTTTAACCTGCTGTGGAAGAGTATTTTTTCGGCGGTAAAGAAAACAACGCAAAAGCTTTAATTGTAAATACCCTTGTTTATTTTTCCCCAACACCTTTCTCTTTCATCAAAGTATAAATGGCTTTTGGTTCAACAGGTGATTGTGGGGTAAGATTCTCTGCACCGGTTGCCGTGATCACGATGGTATCTTCCAGCCGGATATGGATCTTCTTCTCCTTATCTTCCAAAATGGGTTCAACATTAAATACCACGCCTTCCACAAAGGGTTTGTCGTAAGGGCCCACATCATGTACGGCCATACCCACAAAATGACCAACATACCCGAACCAGTATTTTTCGAACCCGTGTTTTTTGTACACTTCTTTACCAACATTTCGCATATCGTTCATCGTTATGCCCGGTTTCATAGAGGCAATAATGGCATCACGGGCTTCACGTACACAATTGTAAAATTTTAACTGCTCTGCCGTAAATTCTCCCTGCACCGGCCAGGTACGGGTAATATCAGTTACATAATAATTCACTTCGGGTGCATAATCGATCAGCAATACGGTGCCTGCTTCCAGCTTATGGTTGTTTGCATTGTAGTGCCAGATCAATCCCCTTTCCCCGGAGGCGGCAATGGCAAAATAAGCCGGGCCGGCAGAGCCGTTGTCGTCATAAATAAAATCGCAGGCAGCTATGGTCTGGTATTCATAAATACCGGGGCGTGTTACTTTTATAGCTTCATTTATGCCCAGGCAGCCGATGCGGCCGCATTCCCTGAGCACAGCGATCTCTTTTTTATCTTTCACCCAGCGCATGTCATCCAGGATAGGCGTGATGTCATTAACAACTGTGGCGGGGAAACGCTCTTTCATTTTATTGTAAAAATTAACTTCTTTGGATAAACGCCCGTCCCAGGGATCGTCCAGCCTGCTGGTACGGATCATCATGCAGCGGTCGCGGCTCATCTCGGCCATTTCCTGGGGCGACTGCTGCAGAAAGAATGGCTGCCTGTTATCGGCATAGCGCTGCAATATATTTGTAAAATAAGTTTTTGATAAAACCCTGTTGAATTTATAGGCAGTCGCGTCTTTCTCACCGGCTTGTATATGTGCTTCCACCTTGATGTCCTTTGACATTACATCAGGAACCAGTAAAATCGATTCTTTTCTTTTGCCGTCGAGTATCAACACGGCATCGGGTACTTCCACACCGGTGAGGTAATAAAAATTATTGTCCTGCCTGAACTTGATATACGCTTCGGTCATTTCTGCAGCCTGCAGCACCAAAACACCATCACCTATTTTTTCCATCACTTTTTTCCGCCGGGCTTCAAAATCTTCGGGCGAAAAATATTTCCACATGGTTTGTGAAAAGGAAGGTCCGGTTACCAGTAACAATACACAGCAGGAAATAAATTTTATGATCCGCATACAGATGTATTTTATATTTATTAAAAGGGTTTAAGCAGCAATAGATGTAAACAGGCTTAAATATATTAAAAATTAAGTGATGCCGGCATGATTTTACAGGTAAAATGGATGAACGGATAAAGGCCAACTATTATAAAACGGGTGTGCAAAGAGCTCCATGTTTTTTTTAAGGACAGATAAGTTTACATTTACGCATTAAACCAACGGGTATTTGAACAGTCTTACACCCGTTCAAGGATCATTTAAAATGATATTACTGCTATGGCGGCATCCAACCGGTTAAAAAATCAGCATTTACTCTGGCGCAGCGCTTTTGGCCCCATGGCCGAAAATTCCGCTTCGCTGGATACCACCTCCCCAAAAAAAATGTGGGCATTATTGGTAACAACCTCTTCAGGAGCAGTTGAAAAGATCGAAGTGACCAAAAACCCGGCAGATGAATATATGATGGGCAGCACCGACCCGAAGCAAATTCAAAAAGCGATAAACGATCCTGAAACCAGGAAAAAGATCCGGGAACAATCCAGGGAAGATATAAAGACAATGAACCTGCGCTGGGTTCAAAGCATGATCAGCAGCGAGGCACAACTACGTGAAAAAATGAGCCTGTTCTGGCACGGGCATTTTGCCTGCCGCATACAAAACAGTTTTTTTCAGCAGGAACTTTTACATATTATCCGCACACATGCACTGGGTAATTTTGGCGATATGCTTAAGGCGGTCAGTAAATCGCCTGCCATGCTGCAGTTTTTAAACAACCAGCAAAACCGCAAATTAAAACCCAATGAGAATTTTGCCCGTGAAGTAATGGAATTGTTTACCATGGGCAGGGGTAACTATACCGAAAACGATGTGAAAGAGGCTGCCAGGGCTTTTACCGGCTGGGCATTTAATGCCGCCGGCGAATTTGTTTTCAGAAAGAACCAGCATGATACCGGCAGCAAGACTTTTTTGGGCCGTACCGGTAATTTCGACGGGGATGATATCCTGAACATACTGCTCGAACAAAAACAAACAGCCCAATACATCAGCCGGAAGATATACCGTTATTTTGTAAATGAACAGGTGCATGAAGAAAATCAACTATGGCTGGGTAACCGTTTTTACAGTAATCATTATGATATTTTAAAACTGCTGGAAGATATATATACCAGCGATTGGTTTTATGATGAAAAAAATATAGGTACCCGGATAAAATCACCGGTTGAATTGCTGGTTGGCATTCGCAGGCTGTTGCCCATGCAACTGGAAAATGAACAGTCGCAGCTGTTGTTTCAGCGGGCATTGGGGCAGTTATTGTTTTTTCCGCCTAACGTGGCCGGGTGGCCGGGCGGCAAAAACTGGATCGACAGCAGTTCATTAATGCTGCGACTTCGTATACCGCAGGTACTTTCAGCGAACGATGTACTGGATATAATGCCAAAACCGGATGATGATGTGCAGATGGGCATGCGGGAAATAGCGGCAAAAAAAATAAAAGATACCGTAAAGGGTGGCACGGCTGTCATTGACTGGCCGGCAGTGTATAAAATATTTGAAAAAACGCAGCGGGAGAAATTACTGGAAAAAATAGCTGCTTCGGTTTTACAAACAAAGGGCAAAGTGAGTAATGCTGTCCTGGATAAATACCTGAATACAGCAAGCAGGGAAAACTACATCAAGAGTGTAGTGATAAACCTGATGAGTACGCCGGAATACCAGCTTTGTTGATTGTAGATTTTAGATTGGCGATTGCTGATTTATTATCTAAGCGAAAAAACATACTATGGATCTTAATTTTTCAATAAATCTAAAATCTAAAATCTGCAATCTAAAATAGAGTTATGTTGATCAAACGCAAAGAATTTTTACAAGTCGGATCACTGGCAACAGCATCTTTCATGCTGCCTAAATTTTTAAAGGCATTTGAAAGACCCATGATGGTGCCACCGGGCAATAAAGTGGTGGTGGTCATTCAGTTCAGCGGCGGTAATGATGGATTGAACACGGTGATACCGGTACGTAATGATATCTATTACCGGGAAAGGCCAAGACTTGCCATTGCAAAGGATAAAGCTTTATCCTTAACGGCTGATACCGGTTTGAACCCGGCACTGGAGGTTTTTAAGGATCTGTATGATGACGGTAGCCTGGCCATCATGAACAGCGTTGGTTATCCTAATCCCGACCGTTCGCATTTTAGAAGTATGGATATCTGGCACAGCGCCAGTGAAAGCAATGAATATATCAATACGGGATGGCTTGGCCGCTATTTAGATGCACAATGCA
>Ga0154020_10004702_pt1 | contig 16235 bp, 14 predicted proteins | sample Klosneuvirus_201_FD_109709 | JGI IMG/M metagenome (GOLD analysis project Ga0154020, IMG submission 109709) | Active sludge microbial communities from wastewater, Klosterneuburg, Austria - Klosneuvirus_20160825_MG | ecosystem: Engineered > WWTP > Aerobic digester > Activated sludge | place...
ATCCACTTCAATGTACTACGAATATTAAAGTGAATAGATATACAATCTATCCACTTCAATGTACTACGAATATTAAAGTGAATAGATATACAATCTATCCACTTCAATGTACTACGAATATTAGTATATTTCAATAAATTTTATAATTTGTTATATTATAAATGTCAGATAGTATAACAAAAAAAAATATAGATTATTATAAAAAAATATTACAAGTTGTTAATGAAATTGATGTAATTGATAAGAAATTAACAAAAAAATATAATAGAAACCAACATGAATTGGAAATATTAAATGAAATCTTACAGTCATCTAATAATAATTTCTATACTATAGTTAAGAATTTGCAATGAAACAAAAATGTATGATAAAAGAATATGATGTAAATGAAGTGATTCCTAATTTGTGGCTTGGAAATTGTAAATCTGCATATAATCATAGTTTTCTAAAAAAATACAATATTAAATATATTATTACAATTATGGATGAATTTGACGAAAAATTTAAATATAATGATATTAATTATTTAGTTATTCCTCTGAAAGATTCGGATATATGTTATATTGATATGTTTCCAATATTTGAAAAAACTTCAAAATTCATTAATTATGCCTTAAAAAATAATAAAGGTGTTTTAGTTCATTGTAAAAATGGTCATCATCGTTCTGCTGCAATAGTTGCTGCATTTATAATTAAACGTTCAAATATTGATTATCATTTGGCGATTTCATATATCAAAAAATTACGTCCATGTGCATTTAAGGATAGGAAATGCATAACAGAATGGTTACACAAATATTATTTACGTTTGCATGCTTAACTAAAATTTATAACAATATAATATAATGGAAATCGGATATGGATCAGTAAGTGCTTATGATTCATTACGTTATAAACTTTATTTTGATGACAATATGGCATATTTTATAGATACAAGAAATAATAAATATCTTATAAAACTCGACAATAAATATATACAACGAATTAACAAAAATAAAAAAATATGGATTATTCTATCTCAATTATCACCAAAACAAATTAGTGATAATAATATTAGTGAATTTAAAAATCCAAGAATTTTGGTTTTGTAATATAGATACATTTAAGAGATAATTTTCTCACTATCCATAATATTAATATTAACCATTGAATTATAAATCTTATTACATAGTTCATTTAACATATTTATTTTATTCTGAAACTCTTCTTCTTTAATTATAAAAGTTTCACTAGTTAATTCAGCCTTCTTTATTTGTAATTCAATTTCTATTAACCATTCAAAAGTATTCTCGATATTTTTCTTAAGATTTTGAATATCATCTTCATGTGCTGCTAATACATTACACATAATACTGCTCATTAATGTATAACATAATTGTTCTAGTTCATCTTTTTTGGTATAGACATTTGTAAAGATTTCAGTATTATTATACTTTTCTACAAAATCATTACATATTTTATTTACTTCATCTATTTTTTGTTTGTATTCGGAAATCTTGATTTTTTCTTTTACATGTATCCATAACATTATATCATCAATATAATCTTTTAATTCGATTATGTGATCTTTATCCATATTATTTGTTTCAGACGATATAATTTCAAACACTGAATAACATAATGCTATTAATACATCTCTTAATCTTTTGATTTCATTTTTGGTCTCTTGATCTGTATTATTTATACCTAATTCCTCATTTTCTATCGCTTCAAAAATATCATTATCATCATCTTCGTTATTATCAACAGTTGTAGCATCTGTTTGAGAACTTGCCGCTTGAACTGTATCGGTTTCATTTGATACCTTTAACATCAATGTGCCATACTTTTTTTTAATTCTGTCAATTACTTTTAAATATTCTTTTTTATTTCTTTCATTATATGGCAGTTCACTTAACCATGATATAATATTTTTCATATCTTCTTTGATAATATCTTTATCATTATCTTTTAGTTTAAAATCACCATTATCAACATTCATCTTAATATTACTACATAAATCCTCTATTTCGTAATATAATTGTTTCTTTTCTCTTTCGATCTTGTCCTTATGTTCTAACTTTTTAGCTTCATCAACTAACTCTTTAATCTTTTCGTCGGATAATCTTCCTTTGTTACTATTAATATTAATAATTTTTTTATTGTCATTATTATTTAAGTCTAGAGCCGTAACAGTAATAATTCCATTTACATCAACTGCAAATGTAATCTCTATTTGTGGAACTCCCCTTGGAGCCGAATCAATACCTGTTAATTCAAATTCGCCAACCATGAAATTATCTTTTGTCATCTTCCTTTCTCCTTCATATACTTTCACTGTCACGCTCGTTTCATAATCAGTATCGGTTGTGTATTTCTTTTTTCTTTTAATTGGAATAACAGAATTTCTTGGTATTAAGACATTCATAACTCCACCAATAGTTTCCACTCCTAAAGATAATGGAATAATATCCAATAATACAACATTTTCAGAAAAAGGATCGTTTTCATGAGATAAAATATACCCTTGAATTGCGGCTCCTGCTGCAACTACTTCATCTGGATTAATTGATGAATTTGGTTTTTTACCAAAATATGTTTCCAAATTTTTAACTATTAATGGTATTCTAGTGCAACCACCGACTAATATGATTTCATCAATCATTTCCTTTTCCATCTCACATGATTTCAAGACATCGTCGACTGATTTTAAACACATAATAAATAAATCCATACACATTTTTTCAAACATTTCTCTCGTCAGTGTAATCATTAAATTCTTGTTGTCAAAAAAATCTTTAACAATTATAGTTGTTTTTGACGTTTCAGATAATCTTTTTTTTGCTTCTTCACATGATTGTTTTAATTTTTGCATTGAAATTGATGAAATATCATCCAGATTTTGATAACCGTTTTTCTTTTTGAATTCATTAATACAATATCCTATTAATCTATTATCAAAATCAACACCACCTAAATGAGTATTTCCAGCTGATCCTAATACCTGGAACACGCCATTCGAAATTGTTAAAAGGGTACAATCTAGTGTACCCCCGCCTAGGTCATATACAACGATAGTAATTTCCTTATCCTTATGAATAGATGCTTTTTCTAGACCATATGCTAATGCCGCTGCAGTTGGTTCATTAATGATTCTAACACACTCTAATCCTGCAATAGTAGCAGCGTCTTTTGTAGCTTGTCTCTGCGCATCATTAAAATATGCTGGAACTGTTATAACAGCTTTTGTCACCGGTCTTTTTAAATAATCTTGTGCCATATTTTTAAGTTCTATCAAAATCATAGAAGATATTTCTTCAGGACTGTACCTTTTATCATCAAAAGATGTTTTTAATAATATGTTATCTTTTTCATCATGATCTATTCCATAAGTTACAAAATCTAAATCCTTAACAACTATGTCATCATTATATTTTCTTCCTATTAATCTTTTAACTTCATAAAATGTATTTTCTGGATTTAATTCAATCTGTTTTTTGGCCTCTTTGCCAGGATATCTAGATTTTTTAGAAAAAGCAATCATACTAGGAATTGTACGATTGCCATACATATCTGGTATGATTTCTAAATTTTTATTACGCCAGACTGCAACACAACTATTTGTTGTTCCTAAATCTATTCCTACAATAATTTCTTCTTTATCAATATCTGATTTTTTGATTTTATTATCTTCAAATATTTCATCACTGCATTCTACAGATTGTTTTTTCTCACCATTGAAGTATAAATCTATTTCATCGTAATCTTCATCAGAATCAGACATGTTTATATATTATTAATCATAATAATATATATTTTATTTAAACTCAGTTTTTATGTGTAATTTATTGTTTTCTCTTCCTTTCTAAATAAGCGTCTTTTTTAGATTTATTATTATCACTATTACTATCATCGTTATTATTAATTTTAACTTCTTTTGTAATTGAAAATTCGCTAAGTTCATCCTTATCAAAAATACCATCATCAATTAATTTTTGTAATGAATTTAATTGTTCTTTACCTGCTTCTTCCTTCTTTTGTTGTTCTTTATAAAATTTAATTTTGTCTTGTTTAAGTTTATCATGATCTTTTGAGTCGTGTGGTATACGATATTTATAAACATGTTTGTATTCAAAATCTTTTTTATGTTCATTTTTATTAGATGTCGAATAAATAACTTTTAATTCATCATTATGTTTCTCTCTAGTAGTTTCGTATGATTTAAAATTTTCCTCTGCTTTTCTCTCATCTTTATCTTCTTTAGATATCCTATGAACAATTAATTCTTTTGGATCCTTATAATCTTTTTTATAATTTTCATTTTTAAGAATATTTTTATATGGTTCATTTGTCCTTTTCTTCCAATAATCTTTAATTTCAGACCCAAATTCTTTTTTATTTTTATCTAAATATTTAGTTTCTGCTTCTTTCCAATCTCTTTCTAATTTTTGTTTATTGTTTTTATCCCTTTCAATATGTATTGGTCTAATAACCGATTCTTTAATTTTTTCTTTGTCTAAAGTGGTTTCTATTTCATTTATTTTTTCAATCTGCTTAATCTGCTGTATTTCTTTTATTTTTTGTTGCATAATTTGCATTTGTTGAACCGTATTTTGATTAACACCATTCATAAACATGGGATTATTCTGCAGTAATTCATTTTGACGAAAAGTATTGTTCATATTTTGTATATTTTGATTATAATTCATTAAAAGTTTATTGTTGTTTTGATTCATCATATTATTAATATATAAAATTATATGTCTATTTTTGCCACAACTTTATATCTTATTATTTTATAATGAACTTTTACGATACATTGGGCATTTCTTATAATGCTTCGAAAAGTGAAATTAAGAAAGCATATTATAAATTAGTAATGAAGTATCATCCAGATAAAATAGAAAGTCCAACTGAAGAAACATATAAAAAATTTTACGAAATTCAAACAGCTTACGAAATATTAACAGATGAAGAAAAGAAAAAAGATTATGATAATATGTCATATGAGGAACGCGCAGAATTATACGATCTGATTAAAGAATATTTTACAACTATAAAGCCACAGTATTCTTATATATATAAAACAATTATCGATTTTGCTTATTCTAATAAAGAAGAGGAATTTAAAGATGACATTAATTCATTTAACGTTAAAAATATTTTTAATAAAATTATTACAAAAATTAATGATGAGATAATTAAAAGACGAAAAAATAAATCAATCGAAATTTATGGTTCAGAATACGATCTTGTTGTTTCAATGAAAGATAAATATATTAATAATTTCAAAACAGTTAAAATTATGAAGGAAGATGGCGAAGATAAAGAATATCTAGTACCATTATATGATTCTAAATTTAAAATTAAAGATACAGATAAAGGAGATATTGTAATTAATATTATTCTGAATAATGATACTAATTATGATATAATTGATAAATATAATTTATTTTATACTAAGTCAGTATCATTAAGTCAATATATTTATGGGGGCGAAATAAAGATACTATTACCTGATAATGATCATTTGACTTTTACATTTGATTGTTGTTTAGAAAAAAAACCAGTATTTGTTTTAGAAAATAAAGGGTTACCTATTAATCCGGCAGATAATTCTACAAACGAAAGAGGTAATTTATATGTTTATATTACAATAGAAGGAGTAAATAATCCACAAACTGACGAAGTTTCTTTATCTTACAAAACTGTTGTGGAAGATACAATAAGAATAATGTTTCCACCAATTAAAGAACCTTAATACCACAACATCGTACGTTTAGTCGAAACTCAACACAATTTTAACTTGTTTATTTGTAACCTCTTTCTTTGCATTAATATTAACACCATGCTTTTTGACAGTAACTTCACTAATACTATCAGAATCATTTTTATTATTTTCATCTGTATCAGTTTTTGTTTCTGAATTTTTCTTATCTTTCTTCTTCTCACTCTCAGCTTTTTTTGTTTTGGCCATAGTTTTTAAAATGACAGTATAATTTTCATTAACGTATTTAATAATATCATTCTGTAACGCCCATTTAAAAAAATTTAATTGTCCAAGTGTTGTACATAATGATGTTGTTTTATCTTTATCAAAATAATATAAAAATTTTTTGATTCCTTTTTCTCTTCTAAATGGATCAAAATATTTCTTTTTATGTGTTCTTAATTGGGCTTTATAACTAATATGAACGACAAATATTTCTTCTATTTTTTTGTCAAATTCATCATCCATCTTCATATCTGTAGTAATTTTATTATTTAAAATATACTTTGTCTTGTATCTATCCGCGTATGTTGTAACAAACCAATCTAATAATCTTAATGATATATTTGACTTTCCCTCTACTATATCAATAATGGATTGTACATCTTTAATACTCCTCGATTTATAAAATTTATCAATCCTTTTATAATCGTATATTTCTTTTTTAGACAATTTTAATTCATTTATTGTTGGTATTTTTTCATTTTCAGATAAATCATCATTATCCTCATTATCATCATAACTTGAAGTGTTTTCTATATTATCACTTGTTTCAATACTCATATAATTAAAATGACTTAAAATCTCTTTAAGTATGTTATATAATGAATAAATTAAAAATAATATTACAAGGAGGTGGTACTAAATGTGCATATCAAATGGCATTTCTTAATAAATTAATTAATCACAATTTATATGATATAGAATCTGTTTATGGAACTTCTTTTGGCGCACTAGTCGGTTATTTCTATTGTATTAGGCGATTAGATATATTACATAATTTTTTTACAACTTTAAATTCGAATAGTCTCATTCCTCATTTTGATTTTTATGGTTATGGTAAATATCTTATCCAAATACCATTATTTGGTTATTTATTCAAATTAATAATGGAAGTTATTTGGCTTTTAAGAGGTATTCAATCTAAAGGTCTATACAACCAAAAATTGTCTATCAACGATCTATTTTTAATAGATTTATCAGATGAACAAAAAAATAATCTTTCTAAATTTTATTGTTGTGTTTATAATATTACAAAGCAACGAATAGAATATATTAATGGGTCTCATCCATTAATTCAGGATTATATTAGCGCTTCATCATCATTATGGATTGTGTTTGAGCCAAAATTAATACAACAATTAAAATCAGAATGTGTTTGTGATGATACTTGCCAATGTGATAAAACGAATTCAAATTCAAATTCAATTTCAAATGAATATTGCACGTGTAATATGGAAAATCATAAATTTAATGAATATATGGACGGTGGAATTCTAAAACCAATTCCTTATGAACATGATGAAACATATTATGGTAAATATTTAATCTTATCAACAAAAAATATTCATCATATTAAAAATAAGAAATTCATTTTTAATAAATCGGGCAATCATATTTTTGAATATCTGGATAATATTATCACATTTTTGGTAGATTATCACCAGCATTTAGACATAGAATATATTAATAAAGATTGGCACGAAAGAGATAATATTACTTTAATTAATTATACACCAGAAACCGACGATCCAACAAATATTGATCAAAAAATAATTCAGAAATATATACAAGATGGTGAACAATTAGCGGATGAATATATATCTAACATTAATAAATAAATTATGAAACTATAACTTCAGTTGAGCTTTCAAATTCACTCTTATGTTTCTTGTCTTCTTCCATATTCATCTTGTAAATTTCTTCCTCAACTGTTTCTTTAATAATAAATCGTATAACTTTAATATTCGATTTTTGTCCTAACCGATGTGCACGACCAACTGCTTGTCTTTCTTGGTCTTTCCTGAACTTATAATCACCGTAAATAGGATCAATAAATATAACTTGACTTGCTTTAGTTAAGTTGGTACCTGCCGCTGTACTATCAGATGACAACATAATAACTTTGATTTTATCATCTGCATTAAATTCACGGATTGCCTTATCTCTTTGGTAACAATTACCCCTACAAAAGACATTGGGAATTTTATTATCAGTTAGAACTTTACCAATTCTTCTTAATAAGTCATCCCATTGTGAGAAAATAATAGTGTGTTCCTTAGTTGATTTAAGGAAAGTGATGATATTTGCCAATTTAGTACCAAATTCATTGATTAAATCTTGTTTGTTTTTCTCTTCTGAACTAAGCTTGGTAGTTTTCTTTTTCTCATAAGAAAGAACATAAATATCATTATTGTTAACTTTATTATTGCAATAAGGGCATTTATGTGTTTTGGACACAGCCATATTTAAGCAACTATAGCAAAAGATATGTCCACATTTTGTAACACCGATATCACTTTCTCCCATTTCATCCATACAAATACCACATACATCTTCATCATCTTCTTCATCATCTTCTTCATCATCTATATCAAATGACAGTTTGCTGACAGATTCTTTCTTTTCTTTTGTGGTTGTTTTTTTAAGTCTTTCAATCACATTATTGAAAAAATTATAAGTTGACTTTTTACCATCTAATACTATATTAGCTTCTTTTAATTTACCTTCATTTTCCTTCACTGTTAATTTGAGATTATCAATTGTTATGGAAGGCTTAACGTTAATTTGAGTATTATCATTATTACCTATAAGGATATTAATAATTTCGTCCATATCATCATCTGATGAATCAGCATCACTATCTGAATCCTCGACTTTAATACCCTTCTTTTTCATTTGTGCTTTTAATTGTTTCTTTTCCAATTTCTTAATCTTCTTATTTAATTTAGCTAACCTTTCTTGTATTTTATTAACTTTTTCTTGAGCATCATCCATTTCATTTTTATAATGTGATACTATCATTTTTTCAATATCAGCTAAAGTTTTACAATTAGATAAAGCTTCTTTAGTCTCTTCCGCCAATTTCGGATGACAACATAATTGTCGAAGATAAACACTAAATTTATCATTATTTTCGTTCGCAAGATATGCATTATACATCATTCGTTCTGTTTGTGAAAACTTTAACCATCTAATCTCTTCTTTAATTGGTGGTAATGTATGCTCTCCTTTTACACTTTCTTTTGTATTTCTCCTGAAACATTTAGTATCTAAATATTCAATTATTGGTTCTAGAGTATATATAAAATCACCATCTGGATTTTTGTAACTCACTAGAAAATCTACTATTTTTTGCATACAAGTTTTTTTACCAAATGGAGTTGCTGTAACACACCATTTATTATCAGCTGTGATATATGGCAATAGGTTAGAAATATAATTATAAGTTGATTCATCCTTGTAAATTTCATGGAATTCATCAATAACAAATCTATGCCAATGTACAAGTTGTATCAAAGGATTTTTTTTTTCCAAATTTTTAATAGGATCGGCTAATAAATCTTTACCTAATTTTGTAAATACTGTATTAATTGAATTTACATCAATACTCTTCCATTTTTGTTTGACGAAACTCTTTTGTCTACTTATTAGAGATGCCCACACTTGTGTGAATGATGCATTACCTAAAAATGTATATGATACGACAACAAAATCTGCATCTAAAAGATCCTGATATGTTAACTTATCAAAATCAACTTTAGTTAAGAGTTTAACAATACTCGGTTCATATTTTCCATGAATTTTATCTTTAATTTCCCTTATCCATGTGCCACATAATTGATTTGGACAGAAGATTAATGTTGCTTTACTACAAAATTTATTTTGAACTTCTGGTCTTGTATAATTAATATTTGATGCCGGATTAGATAATCCCAGAGAAATCACTTGCAATGTTTTGCCTAATCCAACTTCATCAATAACAGCTCCTCCATCAAACTTAATTTTTTTCTTATTATGAATCAGATCAAAATTATGAGTACAGACATCATAATAAACATTACCAAGAACAATTTCATCGTTAATGTTATATTTAATTTCATCTTTATTCTTCTCTTTATTAATCATCCAATTGACTGAACATTTCTGGTATTCAAATAATTTAATGTTTAATTCTTCTAAATCGTTAATTCTTGAATCAAATGTATAGTCTACTGGTTTGCTCACATTTTCAATAATATAATCAATATTCTGTTTAACTTTTTGTTCAAATGGATTGTTATTATTGAAATAACCATTAGTCAAAAATTTGACTGGTTCTGTGTACATACTATGGAATAGACACAGATCAGTTAAAAACTTAAGATTAGGAATATCTTCTTTATTTTTAATACACGTTTCAAGAAGAGAAGTATTAACACTGATGATAACATATATCGATTCTAGTGCTCCTTCCTTCCTAGTATAAATTTTAAGTTTAAACATATCGGTTGTATAAGCACATTCTGGAATGATATAATTTTCAAAATTTTTGAACTTGTCGTTGTATATTTGTAATGCTTTTTTACCGACATAGTAGTTATAACTACCGTCTTCTAAATCACTAATTCCAACTTTACCAGTAATTGGGTTATCGTTATGATGATACCCATTGCCATTAACATCTCCAATGTATTTATCATAGAATAAATTACACCACATTTGATATATAAATTTTATTTGATATTCCTTTAAATTATTGTTAATAATGTTTTTAAATCAACTTTTTTTATTATTGGGGTGCAATAACATAGTACTGAAATATGTATATTGAATAGACAATTTTTTACAATGTATATATATAATGATCCAAAACGAATGGAACCCAGCAAATCAATGTATGTCATATATAACAGATAAAGACAGACGATGTCAGAACAAATCTAAATCTGATTTTTGTGCACACCATCATAAATATAATGATAAAATATTAAATGATATTAGAAAAGAAACCATTAAAAAATTAAAAATTAATATTAAAAAAATAAACAAAGAAGTACAAGAAATTATTAAAGAACAGCATATTAATTTATATGTTGATATTATTGTTAATACACCTGAATTAGACAAGAAATATAAACATAATTTATTTAATTTGTATGTTTCGTGGGATGAAATAAACTTGTCTCAACGCATTATTATTGACAACGAAGTGTGGGTTGTTAATCTCTTGATTAATCATTTAACAAATCAATTAAATCATTCAAATATGGAAAATCCTTATCCAATATTTCCGTCTAATCCATTTACTAGAAAACTATTTTCTATTTCTGATTTATTAACTTTAAAAAAAAGAATCATATCGTTAAATATAAAAATAAATATGTCTCTTAAAATATTATTAAATCAAACAGAAAAAATATTAACTATGTTTTATGACGAAGCTATTGCAAATTCTAACAACTTTTCATCAAGTTTAATAGATACGCTGCAAAAACATTTAAGATTTATGTTATTACATGAAAAAAATTCCCAAAGTTCATATATTGGTATATGGGTTCCTCAAACCTTTCCTTTAACAACATTTGAAAAATTTTACAAACAATTTATGAATATACCGTACCAAATTATTGTTGATAATGATATTTATGATAATCCATATAGAGAAATACTCCAAAAAGAATTTGAATTATTTCCGTTTGAGGATTATGACATTTTTGACGATAGATTTTGCGGTTTTATATAAACATATGAATCATGATATAAATATTATGATTCTAAATTATAAATAAATTAAGTTATTCACTTACTTTTTCTTTCCACCAACAGGAGGTTTAACTGGAGCTTTGGTAGGCTGTTTCTTAGGAGGTTCGGGTTCGGGTTCAGGTTCTTCTTCGCCATCATCGTCGCCACCATCGTCGCCATCGTCGTCGCCATCGTCATCACCACCATCAGCATTATCCGCATCATCATTTCCATCCTCGGCTTCATTGGTTGGGTTTTCTTCTTCATTTACTGTTTCTTCTTCATTATCACGGAATGCATATTGCTGAACTACTTCACGAAGAGATCCGCCACCCTCACGTGGAGTGGTTTCAATCGAAAGAACTTTGAACGAAAGACCATACATACGGTTCTTAGAATCGTTCTTAGGATTCTTTTCTGCCCAAAGTTTGTTCATCATAACAATAAAACGAACTTTAGAGCCCCATGGCATGTATTTCTCAAGCTCGGTAACTGAATCAACCTTTTGAAGAGTTGGTTTAGCATCTGGGTTGCTTGGATCTTTCACGAACACACTGGTAATGATACGACCGGTCTCAAAATCAGTATCTAGTCTAGCCTTCCAAAACTTACATTTAGGACGTTTAGGTTTGTCTGAAGTTTCTTTGGGATCTTCTAAAGTATTTGATTCTTGAGGTTCGCGAACAATAGATTTGTACTTAAATGATTTACGAACTTTCTCAAGTTTAGGATCCTTAAATAACTCTTTTTGAGTTGCAGGGTCCTCCATGTGTTTATCAAGTAGTCCAAAAACTAGAGATTCAAGTTGAGTACATTCTTCTTGTTCTGGATCTAGCGGAAGTTTGAGAGTTGTTCTGTCAGCATCGGTTTTAGCAAAATCTCCTAGAGGAGGAATACCATATTGACTAATGGTAAACTCGGGAGTTTGGAAAACTGCCATTCCATCTCTGTAACGGGGATATGCAATGAGTTGCGCTTTGCTTCGTTCATTTGCTTGTAATTCTGTTAAACTAAAATTTTCGACGTTGAACTTATCAACTGTGAATGGATTGAATTTAGCACCTTTTTTTTGAGGATTAGTTTTAGTAGACATTGTATGATATAGTAGATTGATATAATATAGTATGGCTTACTCTTTATATATTTTAATTTTCAACTTTTCTAATAAATAAAATTGCGTTTCAGTTATACATTTTGAACTATTTTAAATTATTCTTTAAGTCCAAAAATGACCTAATATTTGGATGATTTAATAAAAAAATTGAATAATAATCAATATCTAATGTATAAATATATATTCTCATATATAAACATAATGGAGTTTGATGAATCACTCTTAGTTGACTTTTCAGACATACCAGATGCTGATTTAAATGAACCAGTAACAGTTCAACCAAAAAAACAAATCGAATATGATAAAGAAACAAACGAAAAATATAGAGTTTTGCGATTACGAAAAATGGATCCATTACTATATAATGAAGTTGATGATCAATATGCATTTAAATTTAAATATAAATGGGATCCATATACTGGTGAAAGACTAGAAGAAGATCCTAATGGTCCTATATATTTTGATCCAGATTACTTGATTAAATATTTTCATACAAAAAGATTAGATAAATTATGGGTACAACCAACTGATGAATCAAACGGATATTTTGAGGGATATTATGATGCAGGTGTTGGCGCAGGTGATGATTTTCATTTAGCAAGCCGCGGTGCTCATCCAGAATGGTATATTTTCAGAATTCCGATTATTGATTGTTATCTGACAAAAGATCATAATCGCCAATTCATTACATTTGGTCCCAAATTAACGAATGAAGAAATTCTTGAAATTGAACGATTGGCTAATCTAAGAGCTGATAATTATCGAATGTTATTTAATCGCAATAGACCATCACTTAATCAAATGAAAGAATTATATGATTTAGCAATAGCAAGAGAACCTAATAAAAGTATAATTGAACAAAAACATAAAAAAGAATCTGTTCAAGACCATTATAATAAAATAAATCGCCAAGCAGTAGATCAGTTAGTAGAAATGGCTGGTTAAATAAAATCATTTATTACAATAATTTTTTTATTATCATTTCTTATTCTTTGATAATATTCTATCTGATCATTCATCTCTGTTTCTTCCCTATCATTCTTCGTTAATCTAATTGTAAATTTTAATGGTTCGCCACTCATCATCCAATGTACTCCGTCATTATCCACAGTTCTTTTCCATTTGGTAATAGAAAATGTAATAATATTCCTCTTCATACTATTAAATACTAAATCATCTCCGTAAGACATTTTGTTTATAATATGAAAATTTTCAGGATTACCATAATATTCATTATCTGTATTGTCATGCATTATGTTATCAACTGTTAATTTAGTTGTTTTATCACAACTTTCTATTAAAATCATATATTTTTGTTTTTCCGGTAATCCAACCATCAAAGTAGTATTAAGTGTAATATTTGCAGATTTTATTTTCTTATACCTATAAAAGACATCAGGATTCACGATTGATACCCTGACATCATTATAGCATAAACTAGACTCAGTAAAATCCTTATCCCAAGTACATGAGTAGTCTTTGCCAACTATAAATAGAAATTGTATTGCATCTATTAAGTTATTGTATTCATTACCGCAATTTTCACAATAGACATTTATATTGTCTATTGTTTTATACCATTTTCTCTCCTTGTTAACTAGAGCCTTTCCAGTACAGAAACATATGGAATCCATAAGTATCTTATTATTCATCATTCTAAATAGTTTATATATATTAGGTTTCAATTTTTTCTTAATGAGTAAAACGAAATAAATAAAAATTATCGACGCAGGGAGACAATTTTTTCTTAATGAGTAAAACGAAATAAAAAAAATTATCGACGTAGGGAGACAATTTTTTCTTAATGAGTAAAACGAAATAAATAAAAATTATCGACGCAGGGAGACAATTTTTTCTTAATGAGTAAAACGAAATAAATAAAAATTATCGACGCAGGGAGACAATTTTTTCTTAATGAGTAAAACGAAATAATTTTATTAAATTATTTCAAAAGCATAATAAACAAATGATTTATATAGGAATGAACATACCACTTGTTTCTTTTTCAATTGTATCTTTCATAATAGTATTTTCAGTAACTTCGTGATAAGTCTTAACATATTTCTGACCGATATCTTCTAAATATTCCGATTTCTCAAGAAGTTCGGTATCAAGAATAAGATTACATAAGCCAGTACCGCCTTTAATAACCAATCCTGCCATAATCCTTGATGATACACTCTTCATATGATCAACTTCACCAAAGACTGCTGCCTGTACTAATTGATCGACTGTCTTTTCAAATGATGCTCTGGCAAGTGGATCGATATCTGTCTTATTCATACCATGACGATCAATAGATGTTGGCAAGCCTGTATTCGTCATTAGATCACATAGGGTTTCAATATGAGCAAAATTGACATTATTACCTGCACTGCTAAATACTTCGCGATATTGTTTAATCAATGCATTTCTAGCAGCATCAATACCATAAGTTTCATATATTGTCATTATATCATTACACATAGTTTTATTTAAGTCAATACCGTGCATATATCTCAAATCTTTTAAGTTAATACCAGCTGTATCAATAATCCATTGTTTCTCTTTTATAAGATCTTCGTCATCATTATCAAATGAAATAAGTGGTTTTTCTTGGACACTATTAACACGCATGATCGATTCAACACCTTTAATCTTAAAACTATCAACAAATACATCGATAAAGTTAACAAGAGAAGCAAAATTAAATTCACTCATGTCAAAACGAATGTGAATAATTGGATTGGGACTACCATCTGAGTTAGATAAGATAGCTGTTTGTGTAATCTTTTCAAGAAGTGATTTTTCTTCTTTCTTTAATCCTTTAACATCGCCATACCTAGTTTCCCAATGATTGCAATATTTGGACTTGATATCAAGTAATGTAATGTCTTTTTCCATAAGTTTTTCGCGATTCATTTCAATGCGCAGTAACCACGGTAATGTAATAAAATCAGCTTGACAGCTATTCTTTGATTGACTATAGCTATGGAAAACATTATAGACATTATCTTGTTCCATAAAACCATCTTTTCTTAATGGATTGGGGTCATAATAGATAGATGCTCTATTGCGAATATCTTTGATTGTTGTATGTTTCAAGTATGAAGCAATTTTCTTAGCAATTTCTTCACTAGTTCTGTATTTCTTTTCCAAATAGATTTTCATGTTTGGTGTTTTAATATTTCTGGTTAAACCCATAAGTTCTTTGACACGGGGCACACCAAGAGATACTGATGACGCTGCACCAGCATGATGGACTCTTTACCTTATAATTATTTATAAGGGATAGACTATGTCTTAAGCAAAATGCCTACTACCATATAGTCGTTGAACTTGTCTCTAATAGAGATTTGCTGCAAATTATCCAAATTATTGTATTATTACAATAGTAACAATAATCTTAGGATTTTTTTGCAATTTGATAGTATCGCAAACATATTTATGTTTACTAGCTATTAACTTTAATACCCTTCCAATCAAGGTATTCAACGTCATCTGAGTTGTCCTTATAATGCTCTTTATTTATAAAGAGAGTAGACTATATCTTAGACTTAGAAAGCCCATTAACTTATAGTCGTTGAACTGCATCTATTAAATTATAATAGACTTGGCTGCATGATTATCCAAATAATAAGATTTTTACATTTGTACTTATTATCTCAG
>Ga0154020_10004703_pt1 | contig 16233 bp, 9 predicted proteins | sample Klosneuvirus_201_FD_109709 | JGI IMG/M metagenome (GOLD analysis project Ga0154020, IMG submission 109709) | Active sludge microbial communities from wastewater, Klosterneuburg, Austria - Klosneuvirus_20160825_MG | ecosystem: Engineered > WWTP > Aerobic digester > Activated sludge | place...
GCTAAAGAAAATGGACTACTTCCTTTTGACTTGCTGGCATTAGAACCCATAAGAACTATTTGCGAAAAGATAATGAGCTTGGTTCGTTTTTCTTATAGCGAAAATCCACTAGATGATTTAAAGAAAAAGATACGGCACATTTACGATTTACATCAACTACTAAGGCAAAAGGAATTTTTAGACTTCATTCATTCAACTGCTTTTGATGATATGCTTTTAAAAGTAGCAAATGATGACGTAATAAGTTTTAAAAACAACAATAAGTGGCTAATTCATCATCCCCTTGAAGCACTCATTTTTAAAAGCTTGGAAACTGTTTGGAGTGAGTTGAGAACAATATATAGCGGTGACTTTAAAAGTTTGGTGTATGGAGAATTACCCAAAGAAGAAGCTGTTTTGGAAACTTTAAAAATGATTCATGATAGACTAAATACAATTTCTTGGACAATAAAAATTGCGAACTAAGAATGAAATTAAAAAAAGAAAAATGCTTTATTGGGATTGAGAACAGAAGATTTAGGGCAACAGCGGTTATACTCAATTGCTTGTCTGTAGCTAATAGAAACTATATTTTTCGTAACATAGTTTTGTGGTCAGGTAAAAAGCAGCGTTCCAAAAGTCGGGACTGAAGCATAGTAACAGCGATTTGTTAGAACAAACCTTAATCATTATCTTACAAAAAAAAAACTCACAATCAAAATATGGTAAAACTTCATTGAAATTAAATTTGTTAAACAAATTCCTAACTAAATTCCGGTTAATGTTCTAAGTACGCTAGTTACCTATTTTTCTTACGCAGAGTTTATTGATAATAATACGTTAGGAATATATCATGCCTATCCAATTAACTTCCGTATATTTGATTGATAATGACTTATTTTAGTTCAATGATCAGTTTATGACAAAAGTATCATCCTTCCTCCACTTAATTTTTACCTTTCTATGTTTAGTTAAGATAGGAGATGCTCAATCTTTATCTATTTTTTCAAATACCTACATTCCTGAAGTCAGGATCACTATTCCTAAAGATTCTTTGGATGTATTATTAAGTGAACTTTATTCAGATTATTATTTTAAGGCCGCAGTGAACTTTAATTATCCTAATGGCGGGGATAGAATGGAATCGGTAGGACTTCGGTTGAGGGGAAATTCTTCCCGAAAGTCTGCAAAGAAATCATTCAAAATTTCATTCAATGAATTTATCAAGGGAGCAGAATACCAGGGTGTTAAAAAATTGAATTTTAACGCACAGGTCAATGATCCCAGTTTGATTCGGGAGAAATTGTTTTATGATTGTTGGAAACAATTTGGCTTGCCGGAGCGAAGAACTTCATTCGTTAAATTGTTTGTCAATAATGAATATTATGGTTTATATACTTGCCTTGAAGAAATTGATAAGAATTGGTTACAGAAAAACTTTAATGATAATAATGGCAATTTGTATAAATGTACCTATCCGGCAGATTTAGTAAGTAAAGGTACAGATCCGAATATTTATAAAACCATCATGAGTTCGGCAACAACAGGAGGCAGAGCTTATGAATTACAAACGAATAAGACGGCTGATAATTACTCGGATTTGGCTCAAATGATAGCATTAATTAATAAAAGTTCAGACAACCAATTTGTCAAAGAAATAAATGCTGCATTGAATGTAAAGCATTTTTTAAAAGCCTATGCATTAGAAGTCATGTGTGGTCATTGGGATGATTATGGATACAATAAGAATAATTATTTTCTTTATCATGATAGTACAACCTTAAAATTTAATTTTGTAAGTTATGATGCAGATAATACATTTGGAATTGATTGGGTTGGTGTGGATTGGGCGTTAAGAGACCATCGAAAATGGTATAATACGAAGTCTAATGAGAAGCGACCTCTTATTTCTAAATTATTGGCGGTTGCAGAGTTTAATCAACTATATGTAAAGTATTTGGATACATTAGCCAATCAAATATTATTGCCGAGTCGAATCTTTCCTTATATTGATTCCTTACACCTTTTTATTACTCCGGCTGCTGAGTTAGATTTGTATAGGACCTATGATTATCAATACACGATCAAAAATTTTCATGATGCATTGAACATAGCCATAGACGGTCATACACCTTATGGCATAAAACCATTTATTGAAAAAAGAAGACAAACCTATTTTTTGCATGTTGGTAGTCAATCGGTTGCTAATGAAATTAATATCGAATCTTATCCCAATCCCTGTCATGATTTCATTTATTTAAAGTGTGATCAACTAATCAAATCTTATATTTTGTATAATGGCCAAGGGCAAGAAATGAAAAGTGCAATAGGTCATTCCAATGAGGTAAAAATTGTGTTGGATGGCTTGCAGGATGGAATTTATTTTATTAAAACAATAAATCATTTGAATCAAATTCAAGTTATTAAAATGATTAAAAAATAATCATAAAAATTAAAATGTAAATTAATATACTTTCATTTTTTTTATTTAAAATTTATTTTTAATTTCAAGGGTTTAAACCCTATTGAAAGGGGATATTTCCTCTGGAAACGGACGTTCATGACAATTAGTTTTGTGAAATTATTTCACTTTTAAAAATTAAAATTATGAGTAGTCTAAGTATTCCGGCATTTCACATTTCTGATAAAAGTAAAGTTAAAGGAGGCGCAGATATTTTTATTGCAAGTCGACAAGATGCATTGAGTTCAGGAGTGTTTTCAATCAAAATTTCTGCACAGTTTGATCCATCAGTTGATCTTTATCCAGTGGGTTCATTATTTATTAAAGTTGATCTAAGTGATGGAACTAAAGGTTCATTTAAAGCAACCAGCATTGAGTTGATCAATTCTTATGGCAAGCATAACCCAACTGTATATTTGACAGGTCAATGTGCAGATGATACCCAACCTGATGCACTTGGTTGTAGGTATTGGGTCATGATTGCTAATAACAAAGCAGCACAACAAAGTGGTACTCCGGATATTGTGGGTTTTGCTATTCACGACCGCAATGGTTCACGTATCGCATATGGAACCGGGCCTGTAAAATCAGGGGATATCGAAGTTGCACCTAAGTAAAGATAAGGTCGGTTTAGGGTTTAAACCATGATTGAATGTATGGGTTTCATTCAGTCTGTTTTCCTTAAATTTTCGTATTTTGCACCCTATTAGCTAGCTCTTAAGGTGCAAAAATCATTTGTTTTTATTTTTATTACGGTATTAATTGACGTCATAGGATTGGGTATTATTATACCCATTCTTCCTGATTTAATCATGAATTTGACGAATACTGATTTAGCCACTGCTTCAAAGTATTCAGGCTGGATGGCAGCTTGTTATGCCGTTATGCTGTTCGTTTGTGCGCCAATAATGGGTGCTTTGAGTGACCAATATGGACGTAGACCTATATTGTTGATTTCACTTTTCTTCTTTGGTCTTGATTATGTCTTACAAGGTTTTGCACCTTCTTTGTCCTGGCTGTTTGTGGGTAGAATTATAGCAGGGATAACCGGCGCTTCGTTTTCTACTGCCAGTGCATTCATTTCAGACCTAAGTACACCGGACAAGAAGGCTCAGAATTTTGGGATAATAGGCGCTGCTTTTGGTTTAGGATTTATCATAGGCCCTATGTTAGGAGGTATATTAGGTAATTATGGGCTGCGCGTTCCGTTTTTCGGGTCGGCCATACTTGCAGGTGTTAATTTGATTTTTGGCTACTTTATATTACCCGAATCGTTAAAAAAAGAGAACAGAAGGGTATTTGATTGGCGTAGAGCTAATCCCATTGGAACCTTGCGCGTACTGACAAAATACTCTGTTCTAAAAAGTTTTCTATTAATACTTGTATTAGTCTATGTAGCTCATTATTCTTTACAAAGTACGTGGTCCTTTTATACCATGTATAAATTTAAATGGGATCATAAAATGGTGGGCTATTCATTGGCTTTTGTTGGATTAATGATGGCCATAGTTCAAGGTGGGTTGACACGAGTTATCATCCCCAGACTTGGACAAAACAAATCTATTTATTTAGGTTTGATCTTAGCTTCAATGGGTTATTTAGCATATGCCTTTGCGCCCAATGGATGGTCTATGTACGTGATTATGATACCCTTTTCAATAAGTGGAATCAGCGGCCCTTCTATACAAGGTTTAATTGCTAATCAAGTTCCAGCTAATGGTCAGGGTGAATTACAGGGTGGAATGACAGCCTTAATGTGTTTAACTTCTATCATCGGTCCATTGATTATGACCAAACTATTCAATTCCTGTACTGAGGTTAATGCGTTTTTATTTTTTCCCGGAGCACCATTTTTTATGGCGTTCTTACTTACTGGAATCGCGCTTTTTTTAACTGTTAGATTGTTATCAAAACCTATAGAGTAAAAATGATATTTATTTTTTAAACTTACATTTTTTAATAAGCAATTATGAAATTGAAATCTAGTTTACTGTGTTTTGTTTTTTCAGGATTTTCTATCTTGGTTTTTAGTCAACCCAATCTGGAATTATATCCTATCGGATGCCATAATTATACAGTTGCTGCATTGGGGGTGTCTGAGCCAACAGAAGCTGAATTAGTGTTAATGGAAAATTCAAATCGTCGAAGTGACAGTTTTGATATTTTAAATTATGCCATTCATCTTGATGTTAGTGATTACAGTGGAAAATCAATTAAAGGATTTACTAATGTTGAGTTTAAAACCAAATTAGATCAGTTAAAATGGATCGTTTTGGATTTAAAAGAGTTGACCGTGGATTCCATATATTTTCGAGGTTCTAAAATAAATTATTCATATTCAGATAATATCATTGTTGCCTATTTCGGTGAATCATTAGATCAAAATATCGTAGCATCTATTGATGTTTATTATCATGGAAATCCTACCAGAGATCCGGTGTGGGGTGGTTTTTATTTTGCAGACAACTACACTTATAATTTGGGTATTGGTCTGTCTTCGACGCCTCCTAATTTTGGTAAAGTGTGGTTTCCCTGTTTTGATAATTTCGTAGAGCGAACCATGTATGACTATTACATTACTTCGAAATTACCTGCCAGAGCCTATTGTGTTGGAACCTTTATTAAAGAAACACAAATCGATTCTTTTAAAGTGGAACGACATTATAATATGTTGGATCAAATACCGACCTATCTTTCCAATATTGCAGTAGCAGATTATAGTGTTACTAAAACAAATCATCAAGGATTGACTAAAAATATTCCTATAGAACTTATATCTAAATCGGGAGATCAAGCCAAGATGGTAACTCAATTTGATAAATTACCAAAAGCTATTGATGCCTTTGAATTTTGGTTTGGCCCTTACCGATTTGAGCGGGTAGGATTTGCAGCCACAACGGTAGGCGCCATGGAACATCCGACTAATGTTGCCTATCCCATATCTACTGTTTTGCAAGGTGATCTAGGTCAGAATGAAAATCTATATGCGCATGAATTTGGACATCATTGGTGGGGTGATCTTACCACTTTAGATGATGCCAGAGATATGTGGATCAAAGAAGGAACTGCTGAGTATAGCATGCATTTATTTCATGAATATGTATATGGGCGAGATAAATTCCTTCAAGTAGTCAAATCTAATTTAAGTGATATTTTAGCTAAAGCCCACATTAGTGATAGTTCCTATTTAGCACTTTCTCCAATGCCATATTCGAAGACTTATGGTACGCATACGTATAGAAAAGGGGCAGCCATGATACATAATATAAGAGGCTATCTTGGAGATTCATTATATCGCAAGACATGTCATATGGTATTTGACAGTTTGACTGGGAAGTCTATGAATGCTTATGAATTCAGAGATTTCTTAACCAGAAGAAGTGGCATTGATATGACGAACTATTTTGAAGATTACATATTTAATCCGGGGTATTGTACTTTTTATATTGATACTTTCGAAATAGCAACAAGCAATGGCCAGCATTTTGTAAGTTTAAACATAAAACAAAAGAAACATCATGCCAATCATTTATATACTGAGGTACCTGTAGAAATCAGTATGTATGACAAGGATTTTAATCGTATATTATATAAGCAAAAATTAAGTGGTTCAACAACAAATGTAACCCTGTTAATTCCGGATCATTACAAACCAGAAGTCGTTTTATTGAACGAAGATCAACGATTGAATTTGGCCAGTTTACAAAGTAATTCCTATGTTACTAAAACAGGTAGTATTGACTTTTCATATGCAAGCATGACTCCTGCTGTTTCTGAAATTACAGATACCCTTTGGGTGAATATGGTTCATCATTTGGTCGGACCTTCGGAGGGTATACTAGCAAACAATATCACTAAATTATCAACGAATCATTTTTGGCAAGTAAGTGCTATTTCGCAAGGTTCTTATAAAATGACAGGCAGGGTAGAGTATAATGGTGCTGACAAGAATAGTCTCGATAACGATGTAGTCTTTGTTTCTGAAGATAGTGTTTTGCTGGTGTATAGAAAAGATTGGACCGAGACGTGGCATGAATACCCATTCTATACCAAAATAGTGTTGGGTAAAACCGATCGAAAGGGATTTTTAAGAATAGATCAATTATTACCTGGTGAATATGCTATCGCCAATGGCTATCACGTTCCAAATGCAGTTCATGATGACCTACAAGTAAAAATCAATGTTTATCCTAATCCTGCTGTTCATTCAGTGACCGTCAGCGGTCTTCAGGAAAGCGAAATCAATGAAATTGTATTATACGATATCAATGGAAAATGTGTTCAGGATCACAGGATTTCTGCAGGATGCAGGGAAGAGTCCATTGAAGTATGTGATCTCCGTCAGGGATTTTATGAACTTGTGGTATACGATCAGAAAGGTCAAAAACAGGGCTCAACGTTTCTTGAAATTGCCCATTAATATGTTTTTTTTAATTTTTTTCAAAAAACATTTGGAAAAACTAGGATTTTTTGACATTGCGAAGCAACAAAAGACCAGTATCTTGGATTATGTATGTATAATAACCTTCATCTAAATTTTAAAAAGTTAATTATGAAACAAAAGTTTATTCATTTTATCCTTACTGCACTTCTGCCTTTAATGGCTTTTAGCCAACCCAATTTGGTTGACTTTAAAATGTATGGTACGGTATACAACACCAATAAAGAACCTGTTGCTGAATGGCCGGTAACAATCCAAGACGATAATAAAGCGATTTGGACTTTAAAAACAGATAAAAACGGATTCTACAAACAATTAGTGTCTGTACCTGAAAAACCATCTACTGTATTTGAAATAACTGTGATTGATCCTTGTTCAAGAGCACCTATCGTTCAAAAAATGGAATCTAAAGCTGGTTCAGACTTTAGGGATTTTATTATCTGTGCAATTAACTCCGGAAATCCTTGTCGAGTTTATTTTAAATTTAGTCAAATAAAGGGATCCCAAGCTGTAGAATTTTTCGCACAACCGGAAATTAAAGGCGCAACCTACAAATGGGATTTCGGTGATGGCGAAGTAGGGGAAGGTTTTCAAACAACTCATAAATATGCAAAAGAAGGAAATTATGTTGTTGTGCTTCATGTAGAATCTCCAACATGCGTTGGTGATTATAAAGCAGAAGTTAAAGTAGAGACTGTAGTGACCAATCCACCTAAACCACCTAAAGTAAATGTAGAAGCTCACTGTTGTGGAACAATACAGATTCAATCTGCACCTAGTACTACAAATACATCATCCAATACATTCAAGTTTACAGCTCGTGGTGACTACAAAATAGGTGAAGTAACTTGGGATTTTGGCGATGGAGAAAAAGGTACCGGAGTTGAGGTGGTTCACACCTACGCTAAACCAGGAAAATATTTAGTGACTGCAACTATAGCAGGTGAATTCTGTAAAGTGGAAATTAAAAATTGGTTGCACGTGTCTGATGTCGTAACACCGAACCCATGTCCTATAGATTTTAATTTTAAATTTTCTGGTTTGGAAGCTTTTTTTGCTTCCAACTTTACGGTCAAACCTGACAAATTTGAATGGTCATTTGGAGATGGAACAACATCGACAGATTTAAATCCTAGTCACAAGTATGCTAAGGAAGGTGAATATAAAGTTATCTTAAGGGCAGTATTTAATGGTGTGGAATGTAGTATTGAAAAAATTATTAAGGTTACTACAGGTGTGAATCCTTCAGCTTGTCCTTTTGATTTTCAATTTAAATCATCTGGTTTAGAAGCACAATTCCAATCTACGTTTAAAGAAAAACCTGAAAAATTTATTTGGTACTTTGGAGATGGGGGTTCATCATCAGACGCAAATCCGGGACATCAGTATCCTAAAGCTGGAGAATATCGTGTCGTTTTAGTTGCTGTATTTAATGGAAAAGAATGTCGAGTTGAGAAAATAATCAAAATCTCCAATGGCATCAATCCTAATCCCGTAAATATAGAAATTGTAGAAGTAGCTCCAAATCCTGTAATAGACGATGCCATAGTAGTTATTAAAAGTGATCAAAAAGTTCAAGTAACACTTGTAGTAGCTGATGTCAATGGAGTGAGTATGAAAAAACAACTTGTTGACTTAGAAGCAGGATTAAATAAAGTTCAGGTTATAACTAAAGACCTCAGACCAGGTACTTACTTAGTTTATCTATACTATAATGGTGCCATTATAGCCAAAGAAAAATTTCAACGATTATAAACTATCTACTACTTTAATATATAAGAGCTGCTTGAAACATCAAGCGGCTCTTTTTTTTTTTGAAAAAAAAAGTCAATTACGATTATGAATTAAAAATTGTGATCTGTGGTTTGATGAATTTATTCTTGTATTTGGTAATTGATTTCGTAATTCGTAATTAATTCTGTAAATCGAAATGGATCATGCGTAATTGGATAAGATTTTCAACTCTTTTCAAAATTCGCTGTTCTCTTAACTTATGGCAGAAAAACCGAAAATCAGTAAAGAGGGCTTATTAAAGGCATACCGTATACTCAGATTTATAAAACCCTATAAATGGTCTTTTTTGTTGGGGATGTTGTGTTTGGTTGTGTCCAGTTCTATGTTTATGATTTTTCCCGGAGCAGCTGGAGAAATGGCTAACGCAGCTATTGGTAAGGGTACCTGGAATATTTCAGTTGAAAAATTTGGGCTAATTTTTTTAGTGATTCTTATTATTCAAGGAGTTCTATCTTTTTTTAGAACCATATTTTTTGCAAGAGTAAGCGAAAAGGGAGTGGCAGATGTCAGAACGGCTTTATACCAAAAATTAATTACTCAGGATATAAGTTATTTTGAACAACACAGGGTTGGAGAATTGACCAGTCGATTAACAGCAGATGTTGAACAATTGCAATCCGCATTTTCCATAACTCTGGCAGAGTTTATCAGGCAAATTGTTGTGCTAGTTATAGGAATTATTATTATTGCATGGATGGCTCCTAAACTATCACTGATTATGGTGCTTACATTTCCGGTGATCGTTATTTGTTCCATGTATTTCGGAAGGTATATTCGAACTTTATCAAAAGCTCGTCAGGATCGTTTGGCAGAAACCAATATTATAGTGGAGGAAAGTTTTCAATCTTTTCATACCGTGAAAGCCTTTACTAATGAGCGATTTGAACTCCATCGATTTTCTAAGGCGATTGATGAAATGGTTGTTATTTCCATGAATTATGCAAAGATGCGTGGTCTGTTTTTTATTTTCATAATTACAGTATTATTCGGTGGACTGTTTTTTATTCTTTGGCGTGGTGCCCTTTTAGTTCAAGCCGGGGAAATGCAAGCCGGAGATTTATTTTCGTTCATCATTTATACAGGAATTATTGGTGGCGCAATAGCAGGAATTGGTAATTTATATTCGACTTTAGCAGGATCAATAGGCGCGACGGAGCGTATTCAGGATATTTTGGATAGAGGCCAGGAGATAGATATGGATCCTTATTCGGATCAACAAATAACTGAGATTCCTAGAATAGACATTGAAGGTAGTATTGAATATAGGGAAGTTCGTTTTTCTTATCCTTCACGAATGGATGTTGAAGTATTGCATAACATTAGTTTTACCGTTACCAAGGGTCAACGAATTGCCTTGGTCGGATCTAGTGGAGCTGGAAAATCAACCATTATACAATTGCTCATGAGGTTCTATGATTGTAACGGCGGAGCTATATATATTGATGGAAAAAACTGCAATGATTATAATATTACTGCTTACAGAAAAAACATTGCCATAGTTCCTCAGGAAATACTTTTATTTGGGGGCACAATACGTGAAAATATTTTATACGGTAAGCCTGATGCAAGCGAAGCGGAAATCCTCCAAGCAGCGGACCAATCTAATTCATTAGATTTTATTGAATCATTTCCTGATGGCTTTCAAACGATAGTTGGTGAACGAGGCATAAAATTAAGTGGTGGACAAAAGCAACGAATTGCGATAGCACGAGCTATTTTGCGTAATCCCGCTATTCTTATTTTGGATGAAGCTACCTCATCATTGGATGCTGAATCTGAAAAGCTAGTCCAGGATGCTTTGGATAAATTAATGAAAAACAGAACATCAATTATTATTGCACATCGATTGTCCACCATTAGAGAAGCTGATTGCATTTATGTTCTTAGAGATGGAACCATCGCAGAATCCGGAACTCACGAACTCTTATTAGATAAGCCTAATGGAATATACAAGAATTTGGTTAACTTACAATTAAGTCAATCTGAGTCTTAGTTTTTTTTGTTTAATATAGAGAATCCAATTATCTTTCCAAAAAAATGACGATTATGCGAAAACAATTGTTTATCATGATTTCTTTTTTATGTTGTGTGTCTATGTATGGTCAATTCAGCCATAAAATGATTATTGGATTTGATTTTTATCAAAAATATAGAAACCCTCAGGAATCTAAGATTGATGATGATTCAAGATCTTCAGGCAATGTCATTTTAGCAATACCTATTGGTTATAGTTTAGCCATTGGAAAGAATAATGTTTCATTTTCTGCTGAAGCCAGTGCCAATATAGCGCCGTTGGCATTTGATGCTGGTCAATACAAAGGGTTGGGTGCTTTATCATTTCCATTGTTAGCCAAATTAAATTTCGGTGCATTAAGTGGATTTAGTAAAAACAAATTGTTGGGATATTCTATTGGTGGTGGAATACAATTCAATAGAACAGAATTATTTGGATTGACAAAAAAATATAATGTTTTAGAACGAAATTTTTTTCCAACATATGTTGGTGAATTAGGGGTCGGTGGAGGAGTTAGTGGATTGAATGTCATACTTTATTTTAGAGTCGGCGCTGCAGCACAAGATGCTTTTTCATTTAATAGTGGATTGATTTTTAATGTTGATCTATACAAAACCAAAACAAAAGTGCCGAAGAAACCAAAATTAAGTAGTATGACTTAATGTTAAATCATTATACATGTCAGAGATTTCATTAAAAAAATATAACACCTTCAATATAGACGCTACGTGTCAAGAAATTCACTTTATTAAACAAGTGAATGATTTGGAATTGTTTTTTGGAATGTCGCCCAATCAATATTACATACTTGGAGGTGGAAGTAATGTATTGTTACTTGATAACATTCATAAAATCATTTTGAAAAATGAGATTAAAGGGATTGAGCTTATTCATGATCTAGATCACGAAGTTGTACTGCTAGTTGGTGGTGGAGAAATCTGGAATGATCTGGTTCAATGGAGTGTAGAACATCATTATTCTGGAATTGAAAATCTAAGTTTGATTCCCGGGACAGTGGGAGCTGCACCGGTACAAAACATAGGGGCTTATGGAGTAGAATTAAAAGATGTTTTGGTCCGTGTTGAAGGTGTAAACATTACGGAAGGCAAAATAATGACCATTAATAATGTCGGATGTCAATTTGGTTACAGGGATAGTATTTTTAAACATGAATTGAAAGATGTTTTTTTTATTACCCATATACATTTAAAGTTATCTAAGATTCCTAAATTAAATATTGATTATGCTGCACTAAAGCAAGAACTTGATCAATTAAATAAATTTACTCCGACTGCAAAGGATATCAGTGAAGTTGTAACAAAAATTCGCAAACAAAAATTACCCGATCCTGCGATAATAGGTAATGCAGGAAGTTTTTTTAAAAACACGACCATCAGCAAAAATAAGTACGATTTGCTTTTAAAGAATTACCCAACTATCCCTATGTATCCGGTAGATGATGATACGGTCAAAATACCTTCCGCATGGCTCATTGAACAAGCAGGATGGAAGGGTTATAGGTATGGAGATGCCGGATGTCATGAAAAACAGGCATTGGTTTTAGTAAATTATGGGAATGCTTCAGGAAAGAACATTTACGACCTTGCCTTGCAAATTATAGCAAGTGTAGAACAGAAATTTGGTGTTCGCTTGACCATGGAAGTGAATTTGTGGAATTGAATTTTTTTTAATTTTTATGGATATTTCTTAGGATCATTCTTTTTGAAATCTTCAAGACTTTTTGAGGGTATTAATTCACTCACCATCTTTCTTAATTGGCTTAATGGTGTGAATTTCGAGGATTTTTAAGATTTCATTTTTTCAATAAAATATTTATATAATATTAAAATAGAGTAATTTATATATTATTTTATTATTTAATTTTAAATTTTTTTTTCTTTTATTTTAAAAATTCATAACTTTAAACGCAAACTCAAACTTAATTTCAATATTGAGTGTAATCCCATGTTTATTTCGAATTCAAATCGAACAGGAATTCCATTGTATAACATAAATCATAAAAATGCAGTTTGTCATTGCTATTTTTTTATTTTTAGTTTATTCATATCCGGTAGAGGCTAAGGTCAATGCCCCTTTATGTATGTGTTCAAGATCAGCTGATTCCTTGACCCTTGTTAAACTATACAATGCTACTAACGGTGCTTCTTGGTCGATAACATGGAAGCTAAATCAACCCATGACCTCTTGGTTTGGTGTCAGCCTTGATCCTGCCTCTGGGTGTGTGCGTTCTTTATTATTGGGTGATAATAACCTTGATGGTGAAATACCAGTGGAATTGGGCCAACTCATGAATCTAAGATATTTAAGTTTGTACCAAAATAAGTTGCACGGTGTGATTCCGAGTTCCATTGGAAATATTCCAGCCCTTGAAGAAATAAACTTGGATGAAAACCTTTTGACTGGAAATCTTTCAGCTAGTTTTGGAAATTCAAGCTCAATCAAATTAATTTCTATCACCAATAATTTATTGAATGGCAACTTTCCATTGTCACTTACCAATAATACCAATTTATTTGAAATCAATCTCAGTAATAATAATCTAAAAGGTACAATACCGGTAGAATTGTCACGGATGTCTTCATTAAGATATTTGAATTTGAGTAATAATTTTTTTGAAGGAAGTATTCCGAGTTCTATTGGAACGATGACTAATTTGCGTGAAATTTACTTACAAAACAATTATTTTAGTGGTGGTTTACCTCAAAACATGTCAAATTTAATTCAATTAAAACATGTTTGGCTGTTTAATAATCAGTTTACAGGATTAGTACCTGATATGACTTCTGCTCAATTGAGTAGTTTAAGAATTGAAAATAATTTATTTACAGATATTCCTGATTATAGTGTTTTGAGAACTTGGGGTAATAGTGCTCCATTTGGTTTAGTGATTGAAAATAATTTATTTACTTTCGAAGATTTAATTCCTTTGCAAAAATTACCCCCTAATTATTATTTTGATTTTACTCCACAGAAACCCATTTATATAGACCCTATACTTTATATTCAAAAAGGTTCGAATTATTTAATTAGACTTTATGTAGATCCATCCATTACTGATAGTAATTATAAGTGGTTTAAAGATTCTGCAGTAATTTATATTACCAATGAGAATTCATACCAATTGGTTCAGGTTTCGGAAAGTGATGAAGGTTATTATTCTGGTAATGTCGGTAATCCTTTGATACCCGGATTTGAATTGCAAATTGCAAGAACACGAGTTGTAGTGAATCAATTAGAAAAATGTAATAAGCCGGCTGCAGGAAAATATTGTGACGAACCTGCTGCGTTTTGTAATACTGAAGATTTGCATAACTATTGTGGTAGTCTTGGTCAAAATGATACCATCAACAATAAAGATTTTATTTGTGATACAACGGGAAGATTGGAAAATCCAAATTGGATTGCATTTGTTGCCTCAGTTGATAGTATTATATTTGAAATATTTCCCATTAATTGTCAGGAAAGTATAATAGATGGCAAAAGTTATTCAGGACTGCAAGCTGGTATTTGGAGTACTTGCAAGGAATCTCAAAATGAGAAGTTGTATTGCCAATCCATTTGTCAGCATCAACCCTTTTTTATAGGTGGTAAGGGATTTAAGGAGGGCGAAAGATATTTATTAGTTATTGATGGATGTGAAGGTAGCTTTTGCGAATATCAAATTAAAGTTATAGCAGGAAAGTCTACGTTTAATTTTAAAACTCCAGGGGCTATAAATGGTGATCGTGCTTTTTGTCCAGATACTTTGGAGCACACATTTAGTGTTCCAAAAGTCATCGGTGCAGAACAATACTTGTGGAGTATTAATGATACTTTGAATAAAATGAGTTCAGATACATTTATTGTACTTAAAAATATTAAATCAGGCATTTATAAAATTTCAGTTCGTGGATTTAATTATTGTGATACGACCACAGAATCTTTTACAACCTTCCAAGTTTTTCCAACCTTAAATGCTACAAATTTTGATATCCAAAAATCTGGCAGAGATTCTATATATCAAGTAAAATTTAATGTTACTGGTGGAACAAAGCCATATACAATTGATAAAGGACTTGGAATTTTGGATTCATTAAATGATGTATTTGTTTCTGAGTACCAATTATGTAATACGGCATATAATTTTGAAATTAAGGATAAACGTGAATGTGTTATAAAAGTGTCTGGGTTTGAGAATTGTAATTGTCATTCCAGTGCGGGCACAATGCCTAAGGATACTTTGATGGTGTGTGAAGGTCAAAATTTCACAGTAAAGAATTCTGGAAATGAAATAAAGGATTCTGGAGATGTTTCAGTATTTATTATTTATTCAAATATCAATAATCCAATAGGCAGTATTGTAAAAACCAGTACTTCCGGTTTATTCCCTTATGATCCAAGTAATTTTAAGTTTAATATACCGTTTTACATTTCATACGCGATCAGTCGGCCTAATAATTCAGGAAAAATTAATTTGGGTCACCCATGTTTAAGCATTTCATCTCCACAAGTTGTCTATTTTAGGGCAAAGCCCATTGTGTTTGCTGGTACTGACAGATCATTTTGTGATTTAAATGGAGAATTAATGAGTAGTGGAAGTTTTCTGTCCGGGAAATGGAAATTGATTTCCGGCCCCTCAAAAGTGAATATAAATAATATTGATAGTTTTAAAACTTCAGTTAATGTAGATTCATTAGGAATTTTTGTATTTGCATTTGAAGGTTCTAATAAATATTGTACTGGTACGGATCAGGTAAAAATGACGTTTACCAATAAATTTGTTCCTCAAATTACAGGATATTATTATCACTGCGCAGGTCAAAATACCTTACTTGACGCGGGTGAGAACCATTTACAATATAAATGGTCAAATGGAGATACTACAAGAATTGCACAGATTAAGCAAACCGGCGATGTCTGTGTTACTGTGACTAATGATGCTAATTGTGTTGGAACAAATTGTGTTTATATAGATAGTTCTCAAGCCCCTTTAGTGGTAACCAAAGGTCCCGATAATATTTGTACCGGAGAAAACGACTTGATTACTTTAAATCAATCTTTTTTACACTATTTATGGAGCAATGGTTCTGCTGATTCAACACTAAGTATAGATACCGGAGGAATATATTGTGTTACTGTAACAGGATCTAATGGGTGTACTGCAAGAGATTGTATCGCAGTTGAAGCTAAGCCGAGATCATACCAGAGTAAAATTGATTCAGCATGTTTTGGTACTAATTATTTATTTCTTGGAAAAAATTATGCAGTTCCGGGTACCTATCAAATTACTATTGAAGATGGTAGTGCAAATAAATGCGATAGCATTATTAATTTAAACCTATTGTCCTATAGTAGAATGTTCGTTTCTGATTCTATTATTGTCGCTGATAAGGGATCTGGGTCAGGTTCTATTAGTATTTTTATTAAGGGTGGAAAATTACCCTACAAATATTTGTGGAATAATAATTCAAAGGACCCTATCATATTGAATTTGAAATCTGGAAATTATTCAGTCACGGTTACGGATGCCAATAATTGTGTTCA
>Ga0154020_10004704_pt1 | contig 16233 bp, 17 predicted proteins | sample Klosneuvirus_201_FD_109709 | JGI IMG/M metagenome (GOLD analysis project Ga0154020, IMG submission 109709) | Active sludge microbial communities from wastewater, Klosterneuburg, Austria - Klosneuvirus_20160825_MG | ecosystem: Engineered > WWTP > Aerobic digester > Activated sludge | place...
GACGAATCGGACGTAGTAGCCCTCGATCCAGCCGCGCACGCGCGAGTGCACGTGCGCGGTGCGAGTCTCGTCCACGGTGACAAGGCCGACCGTTCGAAGCGTCCGGCTGAATTCGCGTTCGCTGGCGACCTCGGTCGTGAGGCCCATCGCCGTTGCTTGTGCTGGATCCAGCGCGACCGGCGCGAAGCCTGCGGGACGTGACGACGCCGACCCTTGATGCTCGGCGTGCTCGTCGAGCGGCGCCGGCGGCGGCGCGCCGTGAGCAGCATGCGTGTCTGCGATCTTGGTGGGCTCATCTCGTGGCCGGAGATAGAGCACGAGTGCGAGCGCTGCGATCGCCAGCAGCATCGCGACGACGCCCGAGCGCCACGGATGATCTTTCAAGAATCGAATCACGGTGTGACCTCCACGCTCGAAGCCCGACGTAGACGTGCCCACGCGGTCCCGAGCTCTGCACGCGCGACGACAAGATCGCGTTGCGACACCCACAACACCTGCGCTGCCTCGATGACACTGACGAGCGGTACTTGCCCCGCCGAGTACGCCGCCATCGTCGGTGCGATCATCTGTTCGGCGCGCGGCAAGATGTCATCGCGAAGCGCGCGATAGCGTTCTCTTGCGGCTGCAACGGTCTCGCGCGCACTGCGAGCCTCGCCGTCGGCCATCCGGCGCATGGCGTCGAGATCGGCCGTTGCCATGTCGACCATCGCATTTGCCTCAGCGACGCCTGCACGCAGCTTTCCGCGCCAGAGCGGGATGCTGACGCCGATCATCAACATCCAGCCTTTGCCCTCGGCCATCGTGTACGCAGGTCCCGTACGCACCATCGCCATCGGCGCGTACATCGAGCGCATGACGCGAACCTCGGCTTCGGCCTGTTCGATCTCGGCGCGACCTGCACGAAGCTCGGGGCGCGACTGCGCTGAACGCGCGACGAGATTGCTCGCGGGTGGCTCTCCATCAGGGACGCTGACGTCGAGCGTGGGAATGGGCAGCGATGGATCGCGCGCGATGCTCGTGTTCAGCATCACCTCGGCGCCACGAACCTCCGCTGCGAGTGCGCGTTGCTCGGCCCCAATACGAACGGTCTCGATCTGCGCACGAAGGACATCGGACTGCGTGCCGGTGTTGGAGGAGTAGCGCGCGAGTGCGGCTGCCTCGAGCTGTGTTGCGAGGCCATGCTGTCGAGTCGCGATCTCCGCGGACGCTCGCATCTGCGCCAGCATCCAGAACGCCTGGACCGCGTCGAGCTCGACATCGAGGCCGACACGCTCGGCATTCGCGAGCTCGCGCCGTGCACCTGCTTGGGCAGCGCGCTTGCGATTTCCTCGAACCGAGGACAGAGGAAACGTCTGCTCGATGGTGATGCTTCCGTCCAGGCCCATCATGTTGAAGGGCACGTGATCGAGTGACACCGCGACGGTGGGCTCGTCGAGCGCTGAAACGATCGTTGGGCGTTCTCCCGCAGCGCGTGCGCGTGCCTTTGCGACAATAATCTCCGAGCGCCGCGACCGTGCCAGCGCAGCAGCGTCCCCAGCACTTAGTGGACTCGGCAACGCGACATCCGCATACGCGGACGTCGCGTACATCGCCATCACAACGAGAGTCACGAGTCGCACGCAACGACACACTTCAAGCGGCGTGCCCGACGAGAAGTGCGGGCATGCACGTAACCGAGACGGTTACGGTTTCCGATCGCGTGACTGCTTTAGACGAGCCACGAACCGAGCTGCGGTTCGCTTCGTTGATCAAACGTGGTGTGTCTGCGTTCGTGGCTTCACACGCCGCAGCGCAAGTCTTGCACCCAAAGTAGCGATTCACGCGGCATGTACGTTGCTCGAACCGGGTGCATGGACGCCGTCACGCAACGCGAGAAGCTTGGTCAGCTCACGTCGAGCGTCGGTGCCGGGATCCTAGGAGTCGGGATCGGCGCGATGATCGCGCGACCACTCGAGAACCTAGAACCCTTCGTCATCGGTGCAGGTCTCGTGCTGCACCTCTGGGGCATGATCGACAATCATCGCGCAGGCGCAGGTAGCGCGCAGCCATGGTGGTCGACGGCTGCCTATTGGGTCTGTTGGGTTGGCCTCGCTGCACTCGCTGTCGCCGTCGTGGTCCGCGCATTCTGAGAATAAGTGGCGCGGACCGAACAAGTCCGTGAAGCACATCGAGGAGGTGCAAGCAGCCCAACCCGAGCTCGTGCTCGATCACCAGGAGCGCGACCGACGTGCGCGTGGAGCGAGGCTCTTTCTGCGCGTGGGCCATTTCGTACTGGCGAAGGCGCCCGACGGGCTTCGCCGCTCTACCGTGTTTTACGCATTGCGTTCTCGCGCAATCTATAGCGAGCTGTGCCTGAACGAGCTGATCGCAAAGACGTCGAAGAGTCTCGTGCCGATCAGACGCGGTTCGCTAGTCGCATGCGGGATCGTGGGCCGGTGGCGTCCCACCTTCCGCGACGGCGGTCCCGTCGGCCTCCTTCGCTGCCTCCGCGTGCTGGTCCGCGATCTCGTTTTCTCGCTTCGCCTCGTCCTGCGCGGGGTACCTCGCCTTGGGATATTTCGACTGGCCGGCCTCCTGGGCCCGTTGGTCGGCGGCCGCCGCGGCTTGTTTGTGCTCGGTGCACTCACGCCGGTGGTTCGCGGCAGTCATGTCCGTCGGGTTTGTTCCAGGCGCCTTCTTCGCGCAACCGGCAAACGCGAGCGTGGCGAGCATCGTGATCATCATTAGGTGTTTCATGGTCGTGTTCCTTCCTGAGGATGCGATTGCAAGCGGAAGTCCAGCGAAGCACCTGTCCGTTGCGAATCTTCTCGATGCGCACGCGACTCCGAACACGCAACTTCTGCGTCCACAACGCAGTGGCGTGCAGCGAATGCGCGAACTACGCCTCGAAGAGCGAGAAGGTAGTGTGTGACTCGCGCGGTTACAGGTTTCGGATTAAGCGAGAGCAATTTCGTGACCGAAACGGTCACAGTGCGAATGCATTCAAAGAACGAGAGAGAGTTTCGGCATTCAGCTCGGACGCTATAGAGTTCATCAAGGCAGCGACGAGATCGCGGCTCGAGTTCGGGCCTGCAGATGGCGGTCGCTCGAACAGTCCGCTGATCGTCGAATGCTCCGTTCGTCGATCAGCATCCCCGACTGATTCGATCGAAGTTGGTTCAACTCCAACCAGGCCCGCCGCAAACGGCTCAGCTCATGACTTCGATGATCGCTCGTTGCTTGTTCGCGCCGGGAACCCGGATGGCGAGTGCGGCCAACAGCGCTGCACCGAACGCCACCGCACCTGCTCCGAGGAACGCAGTGGAGAAGCCTCCGTTCACGGCGCTCGTCGCTTCTGCTCCGGCTGCAAGGAGGGACGTCGTCTTCGAACCGGCGACCGCCACCATCACGGCGAGACCGATCGCGGATCCGACCTGGTACGTCGTGTTGACGAGTCCCGACGCAAGACCGCCGTCCTCCGGACGCGCGGTTGCTGTCGACGTGATCATCGCCGGGATGTACGCGAGCGACATGCCCACGGCACCGAGCAGAGACGGAACCAGGACGTCTCCGGTGAACGAACCACCGACGGGCATTTGCGCGAACAACACGAGCGCAACGCCGAGCACACCGAGCCCGAGCACGAGCGCCGACTTCGGCCCGATGCGACCGACGACGCGCTCGGTCGCCATCATCATTAGGAACATGATCGCGAGGGTCATCGGAAGCAGCGCGAGGCCACTTTCGAACGCGCCATAGCCGAGGACTTCCTGCAGGTACATGTTGAGGAAGAACCACATCGGGATCCAGGCGGCACCGAGCAGCGCCATGACGATGTTGCCGATCGTGAGATTCGGCGCGCGGAAGATCGCGAGCGGCACGAGCGGCGTTCGTCGAAGCCGCTGCAGCAGCGCGAACGTCACGAACAGCACGCCGCTGATCGACAGCAGCACGCCGGTGCGCGTGCCCGACGCCTCGTTCGCCGTCACGATGGCGTAGACGGTCAGCGCGAGCGCAGAGGTCACCATCGCCGCACCTGCAATGTCGACGCTGCCGCGCTGTCGCGTGCCGCGAGGGAGCCATGCGTTCGTGGCGAGCAGAACGAGTAGTCCGATGGGGACGTTGATCAGGAACGTCCACCGCCAGCTAAGCCACTCGGTGATCACGCCTCCGAGGAACACGCCCGCGGTTCCACCCGCGGCAGCGGACGCGCCCCAGAAGCCGAGCGCCTTGCGGAGCTCGGTCGGACGCGCAGCGAACAGTCCCATCACCATCGAGAGCGCCGCCGGCGCGATCAACGCCGCGCCTGCGCCCTGAATGGCGCGAGCGACGAGCAGCGTCGATGGCGTCGTCGCGATGCCCGCGATCAGCGAGGCACCGGTCAGAATGATGAAGCCTATGCCGAACAAGCGACGCGGACCGAACAGGTCTGCGAGGCGGCCACCGAGTAGGAGAAGACCTCCGAACGCGACGACATAGGCGTTGAAGATCCATTGCAGCCCCGCAGCGTCGAATCCGAGTGCACGCTGCAACGCAGGCAGTGCAATGCCTACGATGGATGTGTCCAGGATGACGAGAAACTGCGCAGTGCAGAGGAGGAAGAGCGCCCACCAGCGGCGCGGATCGGGAATGGAAGACGAGGTCATCACGCGTTGCTCCTTGAGAGGTTTGCGCGTGATGACGCATCGCCTTCCGTTCCATTACGCCTGTCGTTGCTTGGACACGTAGCCAGCGTCTGCGAGTGCATCGATCAGCTGCGTGATCGGGGCTTCTGCGGCGTCATGCTTCACGACGACGATGCCATCGCGCAGCTTGACGTCGACGGTCCCGACACCCTCGATGTCCTCGAGGGCAGAGGTCACGTGTCGAATGCAGGACGGGCACGTCATGCCCTGGACTTCGAGGACGGTGTCTTGTTCGTTGCTCATACGTACTCCTTGGGTTGGCCACCTTCGGCCATTCGCTCCTCCAGACGCGGGGCCACGGGATCCATTACAGGTCTGCCAGTTAGGCAGGTGTAATGGACCTGGAGGGCCTGCGTCGTGGGGTGATGCCGTGCACCACGAAAACGACGCTGCTCCAGGTCGCTGTTCGAGCCTTGATCAAGGAGCTCATCGCCACTTACGAAGCGCGCCGGCGCGACCGGCGTGCGCCGAAGAAGTGCCTGCCCTGCCAGGAACGTGAAGCGCAGGTGACGCTATGACGGCCTCGCCACCTTTGCAGACCACCGATCTGATCGTGCAGGGGATGACGTGCGCCGCATGTGTGCGACGTGTCGAGCGCGCAGTCCGCGGGGTTCGGGGCGTTCACGAAGCGTCGGTGAACTTCGTTACGAACCAAGCGCGCGTCTCCTACGATCCCAGCGGTGCGTCGCCGGAAGTGATCGCAGAAGCGATCGAGAAGGCCGGCTACGAAGTTCCACGCACGCCTGCGAGCTCGACCGCGGAGCTGACGATCACGGGGATGACATGCGCCGCATGCGTGAGGCGGATCGAGAAGGCGCTGCGCGGCGTTCCCGGAGTCACCGAAGCGAGCGTCAACCTCGTCACGCTGCGTGCGTCTATTCACTTTGATCCGCGCTCGACCACAGAAGGCACGCTCGTCGAAGCGATCGAGAAGGCGGGCTATGGCGTCGTGCCGAGCACACCAGCGAACACCGCTTCTCGCGCCGACGTGTTGGCCGATGCCGAGACCCGCGAACAGCGATCGATCCGTCGCGATTTCATGATCGCGGCGGTGCTCACGGTGCCGCTACTCGTGCTGGCGATGAGCCACGGAACCATTCCGGGCAGCGACGGACCGATCGGACGCTGGGTGCAATTCCTCCTCGCAACGCCGATCGTGTTCGGCCCGGGGATGCGCTTCCTCCGGCTTGCCTGGAGCGCACTCCGGCATCGCACCACCGACATGAACACGCTCGTGTCGATCGGCATTCTGTCCGCGTGGAGCTACTCCACCGTCGCGCTCACCCTCCCCGGTCTGTTCCCGCACGCAACTCACGGAGTGCTGCCCCACCTGTACTACGAGGCAGCAGCGGGCATCCTGTCGTTCGTGCTCCTCGGCAAGCTGCTCGAGACACGCGCCCGGAAGCGCCTCTCGGATGCCGTGCGCGGGCTCGTCGCGCTCGTGCCCAAGACTGCGCGTCGCGTCGACGCCGATGGAACGCACCGCGATGTCGCTGTCGAGTCTCTCGTCGTTGGCCATCGCGTGCTCGTTCGTCCCGGTGAGCGCATCCCGACCGACGGCAAGGTCATCGCTGGTACTGCGGCTGTCGACGAGTCCATGCTCACCGGCGAGAGTCTGCCCGTCGACAAGAGCGAAGGTTCGATCGTCTTCGGCGGAACGCTCGATCAGAGCGGTGCCATGACGATCGAGGTGACGCGCGTCGGTGGCGATACCGCGCTCGCACGCATCGTCGAAGCAGTGGAGCAGGCCCAGGGCTCGCGCGCACCGATCGCGCGGCTCGCCGACGTAGTGAGCTCGTACTTCGTTCCGATCGTGATGGCTCTCGCCATGACCGCATTGATCGTGTGGTTCGCCGTCGATCCGACATCGGGTGGTTTTGCCATCGCCATCGAACGCTTCGTCGCGGTGCTGATGATCGCGTGCCCGTGCGCACTCGGCCTGGCCACACCGGCAGCCGTGGCCGTCGGTACCGGGCGTGGTGCGGAGCTCGGCATCCTGGTGAAAGGCGGCGCTGTGCTCGAGGCGGCGAGTCGCGTCGATAGCGTGCTCCTCGATAAGACCGGCACTGTCACCGAGGGCAAGCCCGCGTTGACCGACGTCGTCGACATCTCCGGACGCGGCGAGCTCGCGCTACTCGCCGCCGTCGCTGCCGTCGAGCGCCAGAGCGAGCATCCCGTCGCACAGGCAATCGTCGCCGGAGCGATGGCTCGCGGCGCCGAATCGGCGAGCGCGATGACTTTCACGATGGAGGCCGGTGCCGGCGTCGAAGGCACGGTGAACGGACACCAAATACGCATCGGCACCAGCACGTGGCTCGCCAGCGCAGGTGTCTCTTCGTCGGCGCTCGACGCGACCGCCGATGTGCTCGCCAGCAAGGGCCGCACGCCATCCTTCGTCGCCATCGATGGTCAGCTCGCCGGCATCATCGCGATCGCTGATCGCCCCACCATCGAGGCGAAGCGAGCGATCGCAGAGATGAAGAAGATGGGGATCGCCGTAGCGATGGTCACCGGTGATCGTGAAGCAACGGCGCACGCCGTCGCTGCAGAGCTCGGCATCGAGCGAGTGTTCGCGCAGGTGCGCCCCGAGGATAAGGCTCGCATCGTCGCCGAGGAACGCGAGCGAGGACGCACGGTCGCGATGGTCGGCGATGGCATCAACGATGCGCCCGCGCTCGCAGCGGCCCACGTGGGCATCGCCATCGGGACGGGCACGGACATCGCGATTGCGGCCGCCGACATCGCGCTCCTTCGCGGTGGGATCGATTCGCTCCCTCGCGCACTGCGCCTTGCGCGCGGCACGCTGCGCACGATCCGACAGAACCTGTTCTGGGCGTTTATCTTCAACATCGTCGGCATCCCGATCGCTGCGGGCGCGCTGTATCCCGCGACCGGATGGCTGCTGTCGCCGATCCTCGCGAGCGCCGCCATGTCCATGTCCTCTGTCTCCGTGCTCATGAACTCGCTGCGACTCCGCCGGTTCGAGTGCAAGGTGGATCTCGCCCATGTGTGATCACGAGGCTGAACCAGAGCCCGCGGAACCCACGATGACCGCCGAGGTGGCTGCGGTGTTGGTCCAGAACCATCGCGCCTTCTTGGCCTTCGTCCAGCGTCGCGTCGGCAATCGCGACGTCGCCGAGGAGATTCTGCAGAACGCTTTCGTGAAGAGCGTCGACAAGCTCGACACGATTCGCGACACAGCCGTTGGCTGGTTCTACAGCGTCCTGCGCAACGCGATCGTCGACTACGGACGCCGGAAAGCTGTCGCGAATAAGAGCCTGGACATGTTCGCGATGGATACCGAAGCCAACGGCAAGCGCGATGACGAGCTCCACGGCGTGATCTGCAAGTGCGTCGGAGAGCTCGCGAGTACGCTGAAGCCCGAGTACGCGGATGCTCTACGTCAGGTCGAGATCGAAGGTGTTTCGGTGAGGGACTACGCCGAGCGAATCGGCATCTCAAGCAACAACGCGGGCGTCCGCGTGTTCCGAGCGCGCGAGGCGCTGCGCAAGCAGGTCGTGCGCTCGTGCGGCACCTGCGCGGAACACGGTTGCCTCGATTGCACGTGCGGCGCGCCCGGCGACCATGCGTGTGGCCACGAACCGGCAACGCATCACCATCACTGATCGCCGTTCGAACGTGAGTAGCGAGCCTACAATTGCCGGATGAAGCGTCCGCGTGGTCAAGCACGCAACGAGGTCATCGAACAGTTGAAGCGCGAGGTGCCGTTCGTTCGACATGCGTGGGAGCTCGGTCGGCTCGGCCGACGGGTCCTCGCAGATCTGCGCATCGTTGCCGAGAGCAACGAACATCGTCGAATCGTTCCGCTTCGCGCCACCGACCCGCATATCTCCGTAGCGGTTCGCACGGACAAACGGCTTGCTCGGAAGCTGCGCGAGTCCGGTTCCTTCGACGAACAGGGACTCATCTACGGCGGACAGACCGTCGTCGCTCACCGCCCGTTCGCGAGCGAATCGATCCTCGCGCTCAAAACCGCCCGATTCAACCTGGAGCGCTTGTTCGTGCAAGCACAGTTTTCCTCGGCGCTGGAGCGCGACGCTTTCTGGCACACCCCGAAACGTCCTCAGCACGACACAGGTCCTTCGAAGGACGAAGACTGGGAGCACGTCTGGGTGCAGATCACGTCGTGGACGTACGGCAAAGCGGTCGCGTGCGAGGCAATCGGGTTGAAGGAACGCACCTACGACGAACGCCGCAGGCGACCTCGCGCCAAGGCCGGTGGTCTCAGCCTCAAGGACGAAGAGCTCCTCGACCAGCTGCGCGCACGGATCGCGGAGGAAGAGAAGGGCATCGAGAACCACGAGGGCTACAAGAGTCACTGCGAGGAGGTCGCCAGGTTGCGTGGCCTACGGATCCCGATCGCGGTCAGACGCCCACGGTTCGCGAAGTCGATGCGCGCACGGCTTCCGGAAGACTGCCGTTATCTCGTCGACGAGTACGGTAGATGGAAGGCACGCGCACCGCGCCAGCCGCAGGTCTCTCGTGCTCTATGGAAGCTGCTGCTCGAGCGCCGAGAACGGCGCATTGTGGGGACCGTGGCCAACTTCGCTATGTCCGAGTGGATGATTCAGCACGCGAAGTAACTGCTTGGTGCCACTCGCGAATGACCCGCGCTCCCACAAATCTCTCGGATTCATGGGGCGTCTCGTTCACGCGAACGACTCATCGTGCCGCCATGGATGTTCGCTGGTTGAAGACAAAGGCTGTGTGGTCGGCTCTCCGTCGCCCGTCGTGCCGCTCGGCGCTAGGCCTGTTGGCTCTTGGCCTCAGCGCCTTCGCGTGGCCTCACTTTCCGGAGATCGCAGGGCGTGTGGGCTTCGCGTCGATGTTCTCCCTGGGCGTGGCGACCGCGGGTGCGTGGCTCGGTCGGTTGATCGATCGCTCCGCGCGGCCACGCGCACCCTCGTCGAGATTGCCTTGACCGGTGTTCGAGAGAGGCATTTGATGCCGGGGTGCGCATCACCTGCCTCCTGCTACTCGCGTCGCTCACCGGCTGCGAGGACGGGTCGAAGGAGATCGACGCGAGCATCACGATGGACGCAGCCAGCGATGCCGCAAACGATGCCACGCTCATCGATGCGCCGCCCGATCGAGCTGCGTCGCTCGTCGACTGCGCAACGGTGACTGCGATTGGCGGACTCACTGCCGAGGTTACTGACACGACCGGATACGTCCCGACTGCGACGGCGACATTCCAGATCGGCCAGGTCGCGCGGTTCGCCTACGCGGACGGTGGCACGATCCACACGATCGTTTCGGGCGTCTCCGGTGCTCCTGACGGCATCTTCGCTTCCGCGCCGTTCTCCGATCACGGCACGTTCGTCTGCATTCAATTCAATGCACCCGGCGTGTACCCACTCCACTGCGATCGCCATCCGAACGGTTTGGAGCAGGGCACGATTACCGTCGTACCTTGAGCACGCGGACATCACTACGGCGTCGCGCGGCGACGCTTGATCGCTTCGAGTCCCTTGTCCGCGCTCGCCTTGACCTTCGGAACACGGTCCGTGGCTGCCCGCTGGAAGCGCGTTTCTGCGGTATCGAGATCTCCCGTTTCGTACAGTAGCCAACCGAGCAACGCGGAGGCTTCACCGACACGAGCCGAGCTCGGGAACTTCTGTACGAATCGCGTGAGCGCCTCGCGCGCGGCCGAAGACTGACCCGCTCGGTTTGCTGCTGCGCCGACCCAGAAGCACGCGTCCTCTGCGAGTGCATCGCCTCGTGCCGAGTTGCACGCTGCGACGAACGACGTGGCAGCGGCGGCTGCATCTCCCGAGCGAAGAGCCGCCATGCCCGCGCGGAACTCTAGCTCGCCGGGATTTGGTCCAGTTGCAGGCGCAGGAGTCGGAGCGACCGACGGTGCACTGTTCGCCTCGATACGCACGGGCTTCGGCGCTGGTGCGGGAGCGACGGACCTTCTGTCTGGGTCGATGCGCGCGGCCTTCGGCGTCCGCGTTCCGTCGGGCGTTGCTTCCTGAGTCTTCATGGGAGCGGTCGTCGAATCGGTCGCGATGTCCGGGGTGGACGGTGTCGTCGGCGGCAACGGCGTGAGTACCTCAGCGGTGCGCGTCGGCCGCCAGGATTCACCCGCACTCAAATAGATCGAGGGGGCGCCCGAGAGTCGTAGCTCCGCGCGCCCCGCGGCAACATCAACGGACTCGAGACGGCCCTTGGTTACGCTCATCTCGAGTGTCGCCCGGCGGGTCTCGAGCTCCGCATCGGATGTCTGCGCGATGAAGCGTTCGCTTTCCTGCATCGCGACGACCTCGACACGGACGCGACCGTCGTCAATTCGTACAAGGTAGGTCGGCCAGCTCGCTACGCGTTCGAACGATGCCTCGCCGATCGCGGCGACGTTGGCAGTGGACTTCGGGCCATCCGACGTACGCAATCCGATCCATAGAGACACCGCTGCCGCTGCGGCCAACACAACGCCTATCGCGACGAAGAACGGCGCACGGTTCGAACGCGATCGCTGCGGAACATTGGCGGCGCTCGCGAGCAAGCTCGTGCGATGGTGCTCCGCCTCGTCGGCCTGGAGTGTCGTAGGCTCGAGCGTGCGTGCGAGCCCATCGAGCTCGTCGTCCGATGGCAGCCACTTCGCGGCGGTCATCGTTGCATCTCCTCGATCGCAGCTCGAAGTGCCGTACGCGCATCAGACAGACGACGCCACAAACTGCCTTCGGTGATCCCGAGGGCCTGTGCGGCGTCCTTTCCCGGAATTTCCTCGATCGCACACAGCACGTATGCTTCACGTAGTGCGGGCGTGAGCCCGTCGATTGCCGCCGCGAGCCACCGCCGGCGTTGCTCCTCGATCATCTGCTGGCTCGGTGACGCCGGACGGTCGCGCTCGATTGTCGCGAGCGAGGACATCGCTGCGCGCCCGCGTTGCTCACCGCGAAAGTGCGTGCGGACGAGATTCGCTGCGATGCCGAAGAGCCATGTCTTCACGCTCGAGTCACCCCGAAACCTCGGCGCGGATCGGTATGCCTCGAGGAATGCCATCTGAAGCAGGTCCTCCACGATCGACTTGTCGCGGCGAAGGAGATGCCCGAGGAAGCGGGCGACGTCACGATGGAAACGATCGTAGAGAGCGCCCAGCGCCGCTTGATCCCCTTGCGCCACGGCGGCGACCAGCGCCGAATCCGAGAGTTCCTCGGTGCTGCCGCTCACCCGCCGAAACGGAAGCAGCGTACCGGTGGTCATCGCAAACCGAATCGGAGTCCGAGCGAAAGACCGATACGGCCCCGTGGCCCAGACGTGGAGTGGGAGTCTGTTCGCATCGCAGCAACATCGCCGTACAACATCGCTGCGATCGCGAATCCCCCGCCCAGTTCGCGGGAGAGCATCAACTGGGCACGCGTCCGAAGCGAGTGAGTCGGCTCCTCGAAGCTGAATGGCATCGAATGCATGTCCAGGTGTTGCTGCGCGAATGACATCCAGCCGTAACCGACGCCGACGCCAGGGCTGAGCACTAGGCGTCCGAACGTCCGAGGCACCTCCGCCGTCAGGATCGCGTTCACATGCTTCGAGCGCTGAACGCCTCGTATCACGTCGTCGGTCGTCGCAGTGCCGGCTCCGAATGTCACCGCTCCTCCCATGCACGTCCATCCGACGTGCACGCAGCCCGCGAGCTCGCTCCCGATCCACGTACTCGCATCGCTCGCCAGGGATGAGCTCCCCAACAACGCGAACGAGGCCCGCTCCTCGGGCGCGATCGGCATCGCGCTCGCGACGATCACGGGGGCAATCATCGGCAGCGATCCATCTTCGATCTCCTGCAACGTCCACGACTCGATCACCGCTGCTGCAGTCGCGACATCGCGGACCTCGCGCTCCCCCCGACGCTGATAGCCGTCCGCCACACGCAGATGGAGTTGATCGCCACGACGCTCGAGATGGACATGCACCGCCGGGCATCCCGCGATCGCCGCGGTAGCGATGCCGACTGCGCTCAGTCGCTCGCTGACAATCTGCACGAGCACTGGATCGCCAACGGGCACCGCTGCCGGCTTGCACTCCGCACGCGCGTCGATCGCCAGTCCGACGAGGACCACGAGTGACGTCGCACATAGCCCCGAGTGCAGCACGCTCGATCACGGTATCACGGCGCTCCGCTGCTCGTGATCGCATCCACCGGCGCCCGCGATCGCGCACGGAAAGCGCGACCTCACAGGCTTCCACCTGCCCACGACTCCCAGACCTTTACGGTCGTCGTCGTCTGCGTGTTGCCATTGGCCCACCGTGCAGCAAGACCGGGAAGTCCGTCAGCGATTTTGGAAGGGTCGGTGTCCGTTGCCTCGAGCACCTTCGTCCCGTTCAGATAGCCACGCAACGTATAGCCGCTGATCTCGACGCGGAGGGTGTCGCCGGGTTGTGGGAGGAACGTCGAGGAGGCAGGTGTTGTCGCGAAGTATCTCGTCTGCGCAGTCGGAACGCCGTCGTACTTGAAGTACCAGCTGCCGTACTGCGCTTGATTTGGGTCGTTGTCGTAGCCGAAGCCATATCGCGCTCGGTCACTCTGGCGCCAACGAACATAGACCTGATGTGCCCACCCACCGGTCACATCCAAGGGAATCGTCCCCTCGCAGAATTGGTCGGCACTGAATGTCGGGTCGACGCGTGTCGCCAGGAAGAAGCCTTCCGGTCCTGGGACCATGCCGAGGTCGCTGCCGCCGACGATGCGGACTTGATCGTTCGGTGGAGGTGGAAACACGATCATCCAGTCGCCGCCCAAGGCCGACCGCTCGAAATCGTCCGTGGTTCGATCGCCGGGGGCAACGTCGAACGAAGCATCGAACGAACCATCGGCCGACGCGTCCACGTCACCCATCGGTGCGTCGACGTTGGACGGTGTGGTGGACATCCCGCCACAACCACCCACGAGAACCAGCGCAAGCCTCTTCATGCCTATGAGTGACCGCAGGCGCTCGCACCTTCGCTGTGATTCTTTAGTTGTCGAGCGCACCCTCGATGATCCACTGACGGATCAGCGCTTTGTCGGTGGCGCTGATGGTGAACATCGAATCGGCCGGCGGCATTTGCTCGGAGTCGGCATCCGCGGACTCCTTGCACATGTTCACCCCGTCGAGCTTGTTCAAGATGTAGCTCTTCGCCGGATCACCCGAGCTGACGTACGACGCGGAGGTGCTCAGGCACTGCCACACGTCGATTTGCGTCAGCCTCCGGTGAAGCGACATATCCGGGCATCCCGTGGTCTGGCCGTTTCGCGGGCCCGAGTAGAACTTCGCTCCCAATGCCTCGTTCTCGAGAGTCAGCCATCCGCGACACTCCTGGTTCATGCTCGCGCCATATGCATCGCGCGCGTGGCACCCCATTCCGTCGGTGCCGCACGATCGGTTCAAGATCGGAACGATCTGCGCCTGGAAGTTCACACGCATCGGGTCGGGATCCGGGACCGAGCAACTACCACACGTACCGAACGCGCCCCCGTCATCGCAGATCATCGTGCCAACGCTTCCAGGTGCACAGTCACATGCGGCACGTTCACCGAGCTCGCACAGAGGTGGGGTGTCGTCGCCGCCGGGGATGGACGGATCGGTTCCACACGCAACAAGAACGATCGCAATCCAGAACGCGGGTCGCATTTGTTTCTCCTGTCAGGGTTGAACGTCGAGATCCGCCGTCATGCCGCGCTCGGCGTGCTCGGGAATCTGGCAATGGAGCATCCACATGCCGGGTGCGTCGTAGCGGATTCCGGCGCGAACGGTTTCGTTCGGACCGATCGAGATCGTGTCTTTCCATCCGCGCATCGGTGTAGCGATGCCGTCACGCTCTAGGACCTGCACGAAATGCCCGTGTATGTGCAGTGGGTGTTCGCCTTCGGTCTCGTTGACCAGCTCGAGCACCTCGAGATCACCGAGCCGGACGTCGACCGGTGTGTTGAGCGGCCAGCGCTGATCGTTGATGAAGAAGAACGTCCCCGTCGAGCCCTCCAGCTGCTCGCTCAGCTCGAATCGCCGCGCGGGAGTCGAAGCGACGATGGGAAGCGCGTCGAACGTTGGTCCTGCGAAAGGCACGTCGTCACGGTTTGCCGCCGCGGCACCGAGCTCGATCCGGATCAGCTCGAGTGGACCGCGATCGACAGCCCCATGCCCGCGCAGCACCTCGAGTGTTCGAAGCGAGAGCACGTCGCCTTCGGTGCCATCGAGGGTGCCCACCACGTCGTACCGTTCGCCCGGGCCGATCACGAGCTCGGTAACGTCGTAGGGCGTGGGGATGAGCCCGCCGTCCCATCCGATCACACGGAGCGCGAGCCCACCTAGCGATAGGCGGAAGAAGCGCCCATTCGATGTGTTCACGATCCGCCATCGCTCCACGGAATCGGCCGCAGTCCTCAAGACACCAGGAGGCTTGCCATTGACGAGCAGCGTGTTTCCCCGCCGACCGTGAACGAGATCGTCGTGCGTCGGCTCGATCACGACCTCGCCGCCATCGAGCTCGATGTCGTCGAGCATGAACGTGCGCTCGACGGCGAAGTTCGGCTCGTCGGCATCGTCCACGAGCAAGGCGCCTTGCAAGCCGAGCTCGACTTGTTCGTCCGTCTCGACGTGCGGGTGATACCAGAACAAGCCCGCATCTCGCAGAACGAAGTCGAAGTCGAACGTTGCGCCCGCCTCGATCGGAACGACACCGTCCATCTCGACAGGTAGTCGAAGACCGTGCCAGTGCACCGACGTCGCGCGATCGAGCTCGTTCGTCACGTGAACGATCAAGCGATCGCCTCGGTTCGCCACGATCATCGGTCCGGGAACCGTCGCCGTACTTCCGTCGATCGCGCCGTCGCGATAGGCGAGCACCTTCGCTGGCTGCCCATCCAGATATTCGACCGTCGCTTCATCGACGACGAGGCTGACCTCGACAATATCGAGCGCAGGATTGGAGTCCGTTGCCGGCGTCAGCTCAGCCACCGCGTTCAGCGCATCGCCCGTGCAGCCGCACATGGCGATCATGGCCCATCGACCCGACACATCCATGAGTGACCACACTCGACCAAACCTTCGGTCCGAACGGGAGATCGCCTAACTGGTGACAGTCACTACCAGATCTTCCGCGCGAAGGTTTCGGCGGCGTCGGTCACACATCCCCATGCTGCCTCGTTGCGTCTCTCTCGTGGCCATTCTCTCTGCGTGCGCGTCCGACGGCGCGTCCGGTCCTGCAGCGCCGACGAACCTGGCCGTCTCGCCGCTCGGGGCGGGTGCCCATCTCACGTGGAAAGACAACTCGTCAGACGAGAGCGAGTTCGTGATCATGCGTTTGGAGCAAAGCGTCGACACCGCCCCGGTCGAGCTCGCACGTGTGCCATTCAACGGAACGTCGTTTCACGACGAGCCGATCACGGCCGGCAGGACCTACGTCTACCAGATCGTCGCGATAAACGAGAACGGCGAGAGCGAGTCCAACGAAGCAACGTTCGGTGCGCCGTGAAGTGCGCGGTCCTTCTGCTCGCGCTGATGTCGCGCACCGCGTTCGCACAATGGGACGCCGAGAAACCGCTGACGTCGACGAACGGCGACATCTTCGGCGA
>Ga0154020_10004705_pt1 | contig 16232 bp, 15 predicted proteins | sample Klosneuvirus_201_FD_109709 | JGI IMG/M metagenome (GOLD analysis project Ga0154020, IMG submission 109709) | Active sludge microbial communities from wastewater, Klosterneuburg, Austria - Klosneuvirus_20160825_MG | ecosystem: Engineered > WWTP > Aerobic digester > Activated sludge | place...
CGCGGCGGCGCGCTTCTGCGATCTCGTCTTCTCGGTCGAGCGAAGGGAGGCGGCGTGATGCGCTTCCTGCGGGTGAAACGCCTCCACTTCGTCGGGATCGGCGGCATCGGGATGTCGGGCCTCGCGGAGCTCCTCGTGAGCGTGGGCCTCACCGTGACCGGCTCGGACCTGAAGGGGAGCGAGATCACCGAGCGGCTCCAGTCGCTGGGGATCACGATCTTCCCCGAGGGCCACCGCGCCGAGAACGCGGCGGGGGCGGACGTCGTCGTCTACTCGTCCGCCGTCGACGCCGTGAACGTGGAGGTGGCCGCCGCGCGCGCCGCCGGCGTCCCCGTCATCAAGCGGGCCGAGATGCTGGCCGAGGTGATGCGCGTGAAGCAGGGGATCGCGATCGCCGGCACGCACGGCAAGACGACGACCACGTCGATGACGGGCGCGATCCTCGTCGCCGCGGGGCTCGACCCGACGATCATCGTCGGGGGGCGCGTCCGGCAGATGGGGACGAACGCGCGCCTCGGCAACGGCGAGTTCCTGGTGGCCGAGGCGGACGAGTTCGACCGCTCCTTCCTCACGCTCCGGCCGGTGCTGGCGCTCGTCAACAACATCGACCGGGAGCACTTCGACACCTACCGCGACCTCGACGACCTGAAGGAGTCGTTCACGTCCTTCGCCAGGAGCGTGCCGTTCTTCGGCGCCGCGATCCTCGGCCTGGACGACCCGAACGTGCAGGAGATCTGGCCGCTCCTCGGCCGCCGCGTCGTGACGTTCGGGCTGACGCCTCAGGCGGACGTGACGGCGCGCGACCTCACGCTCGACCGGACGGGTACGCGTTTCCTGGCCGTCGCGGACGGCAAGGTGCTCGGCCCGGTCTCGATCTCGCTCCCCGGCCTCCACAACGTGAAGAACGCGCTCGGGGCGATCGCCGTCTCGCGCGAGCTCGACATCCCGTTCCCGGTGGCGGCCGAGGCCCTGTCGGCTTTCACCGGCGTGGTGCGGCGCTTCGAACGGAAGGGCGAGCGGAAGGGCGTCGTCGTCGTCGACGACTACGCGCACCACCCGACCGAGGTCGCGGCCACGCTCGCCGCCGCGCGCCAGGCCTATCCGGACCGGCGGATCGCCGTCCTGTTCCAGCCGCACCTCTACTCGCGCACGCGGGACCAGGCGGCGTCGTTCGGCGCCGCGTTCCTCGAGGCGGATCTCCTCCTCGTCACCGCCGTCTACGGCTCGCGCGAGGCTCCCCTCGAAGGGGTCACGGGCCAGCTCGTGGCCGACGCCGCGGCGCACCGCGGGCACCGCCACGTCCTCTATCTTCCCGAGCGCGACCAGATCCTCCCCGCGCTCGAGGCCGAGCTCGGGGACGGCGACCTCCTCATCACGATGGGCGCCGGCGACGTCCTCCGCTTCGGCGAGCGGTTCCTCGCGGCGGGAGGCGGGGCGTGAGCACCGGCTTCTACCGGCCCACCTCGCGCGCGCTGCCGAACCGGAAGAAGCGCCGCGGGCCCGTGATCCTCGCGACGCTCGGCATCGTCCTCACGAGCGCGGCGTCGTTCGCCGGCTTCACGCTGCTCCGGAAGCACCCGCGCTTCCTCGTGAAGCGGATCGTCTTCGACGGCGTCCCCGACAGCCGTCGCGCCGAGGCCGAAACCCTGACGGACCGCTGGATCGGCCAGCCGCTCCTCTTCACCGACGTGGACGGCCCGCTGGCCACGCTGTCGAGCCAGCCGTGGGTGGCGAGGGCCGCCGCGCGCCGCATCGTCCCCGACACGATCACCGTCACGGTCACCGCCCGGCCGCCCGTGGCGCTCGCCCGCCGCGGCGACGAGCTCTGGACCGTGGACCGCGCCGGGACGTTCCTGGGGCCCTACTCGGGCCGCCTCGTCAGCCGGAACGACAGCTTCGTGATCATCGACCCGGGCGAGCTCTCCGAGGCGGTGGGCGTCGAGAGAGGGGCGGCGTTCCTGGAGGCGCTGAAGGGGGACGACCCCGCGCTCCTGGCCCGCGTCTCCGAGGTCCGCGTCCTCCTGACGGGCTTCGCCGTCGTCGACTCCGAGGCGCGCGCGCGCCTTCTCTTCGGGCCCGACGCCGTCCAGCCGGGACGCGCCGCCCCCATCTGGCGCGCGTTCCTCGCGCTCCGGCCGGAGCTGTCCCGCCACGCTCTCCCCCTAACGACCGCCGACCTTCGATTCGAAGGCCGCATCGTCCTCCCGCAGCCGGCGGGCGACGGCGGGAAGACCTGAAGCCATGAGGTTCTGATGCCGAAAAACGTCCCGTATCTCGTCAGCCTCGACATCGGATCGACGAAGGTCTGCGCCCTGATCGCCGAGATCAACCCGCAGACCGGCCGCGCCGACGTCACGGGGAAGGGAACCGCCTCGCACAAGGGCGCGCGGAAGGGCGCCATCATCGACGTCCCCGCCACCATCGAGGCCATCAAGCGCGCGACGGAGGAGGCCGAGATCATGGCCGGCGTCTCCATCGAGCGCGCCGTCGTCGGCGTCTCCGGCCCCACGGTGAAGTCGTTCAACAGCCGGCAGGTCGTCGCGATCGGCGCGAAGAACCGCGAGATCTCCCGCGAGGACATCGCCCGCTCGCTCGACGCGGCGCGCTCGTGCCCCATCCCGTCGGAATACGAGATCCTGCACGTCCTGCCGCGCGAGTTCGTGGTGGACGGACAGGACGGCGTGGCCGACCCGCTCGGGATGGTGGGGAGCCGGCTCGAGGCCGACGTTCACGTGGTGACGCTGCCGGTGGCCACGACGCAGAACCTGACGAACTGCGTGAACCGCGCCGGCATCTCCGTGAGCGAGCTGGTGCTCGAGCCCCTCGCCGCGGGCGCGGCCGTCCTGACGACCGACGAGAAGGAGCTGGGCGTCGTCCTGGCCGACATCGGCGGCGGCACCACGGAGATCGCCGTCTGGCGCCACGGCGCGCTCGCCCACACGTACGTGCTGCCGATCGGCGGCGATCACTTCACGAACGACCTCGCCGTCGTCCTGAAGACGCCCGTCCCCGACGCCGAGCGGATGAAGAAGAAGTACGGCTGCTGCATGGTCGCGCTCGTCACCGACGACGAGACGATCGAGATCCCGCTGATGGGCGGCCGCGGCGTCCGGCCGGTGAAGCGTCACGAGATCGCCGAGATCCTCGAGCCGCGCGCCGAGGAGCTCCTCAAGATCCTCTGGGAGAACGCCACGCAGGTCGTCCCGCCCCAGGAGCTCCGCGCGGGGCTCGTCGTCACCGGCGGCGGCGCGGTGCTGGACGGCCTCGTCGAGGTGGCCGAGCACGCGCTGGGCGTCACGGTGCGGCGCGGCGTGCCGCGCGGCGTGGGCGGTCTCGTCGACATCCTCGCCGGCCCCGAATGGGCGTGCGCGGTCGGTCTCCTCCTCCACGGAAAGCAGCCGGCCACCGCACCCAAGCGCGCCGAGGCGGGCTCGGGCGCGGACTTCCTCACCAAGTCGAAAAAGTTCTTCAAGGGTCTCTTCCCAGGCGCGACAGCTTTGTGATCTCATGGAGGAAAGATTGAAATGATCGAGTTCGTCGACAACAACCGCACGTTGCCGATCTCCCTCGACGAAGACGCACCCCCGCCCGCCCGGATCAAGGTGATCGGTGTGGGCGGCGGCGGCGGAAACGCCGTGAACCGGATGATCGAGGTGGGCATCCGGGGCGTCGACTTCGTCGCGGCGAACACCGACCTCCAGGCCCTCCGGCGGAACAAGGCCGCCACGAAGATCCAGCTCGGCGTGAGCACGTCGCGCGGGCTCGGCGCGGGGGCGAACCCCGACGTGGCGAAGAACGCCGCGCTGGAGGACGCCGAGGAGATCGCGCGGGTCGTCTCGGGCGCCGACATGGTGTTCGTGGCCGCCGGCATGGGTAAGGGGACGGGCACCGGCGCCGGCCCCGTCATCGCGAAGATCGCCTCGGAGTCGGGCGCGCTCGTCGTCGCCATCGTGACGAAGCCCTTCGAGACCGAAGGGATCAAGCGGATGCGGATCGCGGAGCAGGGGATCGCCGAGATGCGGGAATACGTCGATACCCTCATCACGATCCCGAACGAGCGCCTCTACACCTTCGTCGACCGGAACCTGCCGATCGCCAAGGCGCTCGAGATCGCCGACGACGTCCTCCGCCAGGCGGTCCAGGGGATCAGCGACCTGATCAACGAGACCGGCTTCTTCAACGTCGACTTCGCCGACGTGAAGGCCGTGATGGAGAACATGGGGATGGCCCTCATGGGGACGGGCACGGCGTCGGGCGAGAACCGCGCGGTCGAGGCCGCCCAGCGCGCCATCGCGAACCCGCTCCTCGAGGAGCAGTCCATCCAGGGCGCGCGCGCCATCCTCATCAACGTGACGGGTGGCGACGACCTGACGATGCCGGAGTTCTACGAGGCCTGCAACATCGTGAAGCGCGCGGCCGACGAGGAGGCCAACATCATCCAGGGCCTCGTCATCAAGGCCGAGATGCGGGGCGAGGTGAAGATCAGCGTCATCGCCACCGGCTTCGACGCCCCCGCCTCCCTGGCGGCCCGCCGTCAGGTGGCGCTCGCCGCGACCCCGCCGGCGAAGACCGACCGGAAGTCGCGCTCGGTGCCCGAGCCGGTCTTTCCGGAAGACTCGGGCTACGGCGTGAACCTGATGAACGTGAAGGACCCGAAGGAGGACTACTTCGACATTCCCACGTTCCTCCGGCGCCAGATGGACTGAAGAACGGGCGGGCTCGTCTCAAAGCGCTTTGTTCCGTAGGGCGGAGGCCGGACCGTGAACCGCTCGTGTAAAGTCCGGGCGTGACCATGCAATTCGAAAACGTCTCGGTGCGGTCCCTCGCGTATCTGGATGCGCCGCACCGGGTGACCTCCACCGAGATCTGCGAGAAGCTCCGGTCGTCGATGAGCCGGCTCGGGTTCCGCCAGGACTTCCTCGAATCCCTCACGGGAATCGTGGCCCGCCGCTTCTGGGATCCCGGCGTCCAGCCGAGCCAGGTTGCCGCGCAGGCGGGCGAGCAGGCGATCCAGCGCGCCGAGATCGACCGGAACGAGATCGGGCTCATCGTCAACACGTCGGTCTGCAAGGACTACATCGAGCCCTCCGTCGCGTCGATGGTCCACCACAGCCTCCGGCTCTCCTCGCGGTGCCTCAACTTCGACGTCGGGAACGCCTGCCTGGCGTTCCTCAACGGCATGGCGATCGCCGGCAACATGATCGAGCGGGGGCAGATCAACCACGCGCTGATCGTCGACGGCGAGGGCGCGCGCCACATCTGCGAGCGGACCATCGACCGGCTGAACGACCCTCTCACCGACGACCGGCGCTTCCGCGACAACTTCGCTTCGCTCACCCTCGGCTCCGGCGCCGTCGCCATGGTCCTCTCGCGGAGCGACCTCGCCCCCGACGGCCACCGGTTCCTCGGGGGCGTGAACCTGGCGGCGTCGGAGTACAACCAGCTCTGCCGCGGAAACCCCGACGAGATGGTGACCGACGCGAGCGGCCTCCTGGTGGCGGGTCTCGAACTGGCGCGGCGCACGTGGGACCTGGCGGTGAAGGAGCTCGGCTGGGTGACGGGCGAGCTGAAGGAGTACGTCCTTCATCAGGTGAGCGCCGTCCACACCGATCGCCTCATCTCCACGCTCCGGCTGCCCCACGACAAGGTCCACCGGATCTTCCCCGAGTTCGGGAACATCGGCCCGGCGTCGCTCCCCATCGCGCTCGCGAAGGCGGCGGAGAACGGTCGTATCCAGAAGGGGGATCGCGTCGGCCTCCTCGGCATCGGGAGCGGTCTCAACTGCTCCATGATGGAAGTGGTCTGGTAAGGCGCGACCTCTACCCGTTCGACGGCCGGTTCCTCGCCGTCGAAGGCGACCACCGGCTCCACTACCTGGACGAAGGGCGAGGCGAGCCCGTCGTGATGGTCCACGGAAACCCGTCGTGGAGCTTCTACTACCGTGACCTCGTCCTCGCGCTCCGCGGCCGGCATCGCGCCATCGTCCCCGATCACATCGGGTGCGGGCTCTCCGACAAGCCGGGCGACGACCGCTACCCCTACACGCTCTCGCGCCGCGTCGACGATCTCGACACCCTGATCGCCCACCTCGGCTTGAAGGACGATCTGACGCTGGTGGTCCACGACTGGGGCGGAATGATCGGCCTGGCGTGGGCCGCGCGAAACGTGGCGCGCGTCAAGCGGCTCGTCATCCTCAACACCGGCGCGTTCCATCTGCCAAAGGGGAAGAGCGTGCCGTGGCAGCTCCGCCTCACGAGGACGCCTCTCGGCGCGCTCCTCGTCCGCGGCTTCAACGCCTTCGCGACGGGCGCCGCGCGGACCTCCTGCACGAGGCATCCGATGTCGAAGGAGCTCGCGGCGGCGTACACAGCCCCGTACGACTCGTGGGCGAACCGGATCGCGACCCTCCGCTTCGTGGAGGACATCCCGCTCGCGCCGGGCGATCGCGCGTACGACCTGGTGACGGAGACGGCGTCGAAGCTCGACGCGTTTCGCGCCACGCCGGCGCTCATCTGCTGGGGGCTCCGGGACTTCGTCTTCGACCGCCACTTTCTCGACGAGTGGCGCCGCCGGCTGCCGGAGGCCGAGGTCCACGCGTTCGACGACGCGGGACACTACGTGCTGGAGGACGCGGCCGAGGACGTCATCCCGCTCGTCTCGTCGTTCCTCGACCGGCATCCGCTGTGAGAAACGCGGGGACGTCGGCCCTGCGCCCTTCCCGAATCGCCGTGGCTTCCGGGCCGCTCGATCGATCGGCGGGGACCCCGTGATCGCCGAGCTCCTGGCCCGGAATGCCGCCGAGCGCCCCGATCAGGCGGCGATCTTCTTCCCGGAGGGGAGAGGCCGTCACGCGCGCCTCACCTTCCGCGAGCTCGACGAGGAGAGCACACGCCTTTCGCGGGCGCTCGCGGCGCACGGCGTCACGGCGGGAATGCGGACGGTGCTGATGGTCCCGCCGGGCGCGCCGTTCTTCACCCTGGTCTGGGCGCTCTTCAAGGCGCGGGCGGTGCTGGTCCTCGTCGATCCGGGGCTCGGCCTCCGGAGCATCGCCCGCTCGCTCCGGGAGGCCGAGCCCGAGGCGTTCGTCGGAATCCCGAAGGCGCACCTCGCGCGCCTCGCGTTCGGCTGGGGCAGGGAGACGCTGAAGCGGAGGATCGTCGTCGGCCGCTTTCCCGGAGCGGTCTCCCTCGATTCGCTGACCGGGAGCGCGGACCCGCGCCCCGCGTCCGACGACACGGCGGCGATCCTCTTCACCAGCGGCAGCACCGGGCCACCGAAGGGCGTCGTCTACTCGCACGCGAACTTCCAGGCGCAGGTGGAGATGATCCGCGCGACGTACGGTATCGAGCCGGGCGAGATCGACCTCCCGACCTTCGCGCCGTTCGCGCTCTTCGACGCCGCGCTCGGCATGACCACCGTGCTTCCCGAGATGGACTTCCGCCGCCCGGCCGACGTCGATCCGGCGACGATCCTCAGGACCGCGCGGAGGTTCGGCGTCACGAACATGTTCGGCTCGCCTGCGCTGGTCGATCGCGTCGGCCGGCACGGCGGCGGGCCGATCCCGACTCTCCGCCGCGTCCTCTCGGCCGGCGCGCCCGTGCCGCTCCGGACGCTCGAGCGGTTCGTGAAGCTCCTGCCGGCGGGCGTCCAGGTTTTCACCCCCTACGGCGCAACGGAGGCCCTGCCGGTCGCATCCATCGGGAGCGACGAACTCCTCTCCGAGACGCGAGCCCTCACGGAGCGGGGCGCGGGCGTCTGCGTCGGGCGCCCGGTCGAGCGGATGGACGTGAGGATCCTGGCGATCACCGACCGGCCGATCGAGCGGATGACCGACGACGTCCTCGCACCGCCGGGAGCGTGGGGCGAGATCACCGTGTCGGGTCCGAGCGTCACGCAGCTCTACGTGAACCGCGAGGAGTCGACGCGCGCGGCGAAGGTGGAGGGGTGGCATCGGATGGGCGACGTCGGACGTTTCGACGACAAGGGGCGCCTCTGGTACGGCGGTCGGAAGTCGCATCGCGTGGTGACCGCCGCCGGCACGCTCTTCACCGACCCGTCGGAGAACGTCTTCAACGCCCACCCGCTGGTGAAGCGGACGGCGCTCGTCGAGGTCGCCTCGCGCCCCGTCCTCTGCGTGGAGCTCGACGACCGGAGCGCGAACCGCGAGACGGTGCGGCGGGAGCTCCTCGAGATCGGCGCCGCGGTGCCGGAAACGAGCGGGATCGAGACCATCCTCTTTCACCACCGCTTCCCGGTCGACATAAGGCACAACGCGAAGATCTTCCGCGAGAATCTCGCGGTGTGGGCCGCGAAGGAGCTCTCGTGAAGGCTCTCGTCACCGGCGGAGGCGGCTTCCTGGGACAGGCCATCGTGAGGCAGCTGGTGGCCCGCGGCGACGCCGTCACGGTCCTCTCCCGCGGCGCCTACCCCGAGCTGGCCCCGCTCGGCGTGATGCTCCGGCGTGGCTCGGTGACGTCCATGCCCGACGTGACCGACGCCGCTCGCGGCTGCGACGTCGTCTTCCACGTCGCGGCGAAAGCGGGGATCTGGGGAATGCGCGACGACTACGAGGCGTCGAACGTCACCGGCACCGCGAACGTCCTCGCCGCGTGCCGCGCCCTCGGCATCCACCGCCTCGTCCACACCAGCTCCCCGAGCGTCGTCTTCGGCAGCGCGCCGCTCGAAGGCGTCGACGAGTCCGTCCCCTACGCCACGCACTTCCTCGCCGACTACCCACGGACGAAGGCCGCGGCCGAGCGGCTCGTCCTCGCGGCGAACGACGCCAGCCTCGCCACCGTCGCCCTTCGCCCCCACCTCATCTGGGGCCCCGGCGATGTCCACCTCGTGCCGCGCATCGTGGCCCGCGCGAAGGCCGGCAAGCTCCGCCTCGTGGGCGACGGCCGGAATGTCGTCGACTCCGTCTACGTCCACAACGCCGCCGCCGCGCACCTCCTCGCCGCCGATCGCTGCGTCCCGGGCAGCGCCGTCGCGGGAAAGGTCTACTTCATCTCGAACGGCGAGCCGTTGCCGATCGGCGAGCTGATCGGCAAGATCCTCGCCGCCGCCGGCCTCCCTCCCCTGACGCGCCGCATCCCCGTCGCCGTCGCCACCGCCGCCGGAGCGCTGCTGGAAGGCATCACGCCGCGCGCCGCGAAAGAGCCCCTCATGACCCGCTTCCTCGCCGCGCAGCTCTCGACCGCGCACTGGTTCGACATCTCCGCGGCCCGCCGGGACCTGGCCTACGAGCCCGCGATCACGATCGACGAGGGGATGAAGAGGCTCGCCGACTGGCTCCGGACGATCTCGTGACCAGCGAATGCTCTTCGTGATGCAGGGACCGAACTCAGGCTATCTCTAGTGCGCGGTGTCGAAGAAACAGTCGAAAAAGCAGACGTCGAAGGGCTGGATCACGCGTCCTGGGACTCACCGAGGAATCTCATGACCAACTCGGTCGTCACGACCCGGTCGCCGGCTGGAAGCACCTCGAATCCGTTGACGAGCCTCGTCCCTCTCCTGTGACACCGCGCCGCCTGGATTCCCCGTCGCGCCAGCTCCGAGAGCATCCTCCCGACGCTCTTACGCTCTCGCGCCGCCAGTTCCTTGGCGGCGAGGAGCACGTCGTCGTCGATCTCGAGCCTTGTTCGCACGTCCCTGGTTACTCCTCAGATGGGGCCTCGATGGTGTACGGCATCAGGCGACGACGGCAGGACTCCCTTCGTTCCAGCGTCCATCGGGGTATATCCACAAGTTGATATAGTTCCACATATGGGAACTATTGCGATCTCCATTGATCCAACGACGCTCGATCGCGTCGATCGCTTGGCGGCGAGCGCCTCGGGCGGCTCGCGAGGCTCGGGTCCAAACCGCCCCGAACGTCCCAACCGCTCGGCGCTCATCCGGGTGGCGATCCAGGAGTTCCTTGACCGTGAGGAGCGCCGGATCCTCGAGGAAAACGACCGAGCCCTTTACCACCGCCACCGGGTCAAGCTTCGCCGCCAGGCTGAAGCTTTGATCAAAGAACAGGCCGACACGTGACCCGAGGCGAGATCTACCGAACCTCGGAGAGACTTCCCGAGCGAGGCGGCAAGCCGGGCTTCTACGTCGTGGTCTCCCGATCGTTCGTCGCACAGAACGAGGAGATCGCGACCGTGATCGGCGCACCGATCTACAGCGAGCACATAGGTCTGGCCACCGAGGTCGCCGTGGGTACCGATGAGGGGCTTCCGCGGCCGTCGGCGATTCGCTGCGATTTCCTCACGTTGCTCTTCCGCCACAAGCTCACGGGATTCGTGAGCACGCTTTCTCCTGCCAAGATCCGTGAGCTGGACCGAGCGTTAGCTCTGGCCCTCGACCTTCCCCTGGCGCGCTGAGGCGCGGCAAGACGAACAGGCTCAGCCTTGCCGAGCGAGTCCGTTGCAGGGCGCCGTCAGGCCTCGCCCTTCTTCTGGAACTCCTGAAAGAAGGACGGATCCAGCTGGAAGGTCTGAACTGGGCGCAGGCCGATTTCAAGCCGCTCGAACATTGCCACGAGGTTCTCGGAGTCCACGAGCTCGATCGGCGGCGCACCGTCGCGTCCCGCTTCTCGTCGGGCCTCGGCCGTGAAGGTTCCCGTCGTGATGATGATTCCCTTTTCCGCTCTGCCCTGCATGGCGCCGCGGAAATCTCGGACCTGCGATGGGGACACGGACTTGCGGTACCGCTTGCACTGGAACAGGACCTTGAAGCTGACGAAAGGGTTGATTTGCAGGGTGCCAAAACCATCGATACCCTCGTCGCCGGACCGTCCGGTGACTACCACCTGGACGAAGCCGGACTCTCTGAGAAGCCGCTGACACAGACGCTCGAAGCCTTCCGGTGGAAGGTCACGAATGAGGGCCAGGAGAGCATCACGGTAGTCCGGCGATACCGCGCCAGGAGCGTCAGCCACGGCCTCCTCAGGCTCTTCCTCTGCCTGACGGCGCTTGCGCTCAGCGGCGAAGACCTTGACCCACTTTGAGAAGATCTGCCGAGCGTCGTCGGGGGAGAGCTTGGCCGCCCTACCCTTCTCCGTGAGACTCCAGACGCCCCTCTTCGAAGAATCGAGAAGGCCCTCGCGGCTGAGGTAGAAACGTGCCCAGGCGACCTGGTTGGGAAAACGGGCGCTACCAGAACTCAGGAGCTCGTTCTGAACGTCGTCGGGAATCTGAAGATCGCGCGCGATCTGTTCGACTGCCTCCTTGCCCGAGGCCGACCCGCCGAGCTTGCGCAACGCGTCCAAGAGAGGTCCGAAGAACTGAAGGAACTGGGAGCCATCGGTCTTCTTGGTCTTTGCCATGACCCTTCCTCTTGGTACGCGGCCTACCGGACCGCCTTCGCCCCCGCGACGAGCCCCAGCGGCCGCGTGGCGAGGCGCGCGGACGTCGCTTCGTTACCAGCCTCGAGAAGAAGCGTTCGTTCGAACGCACGGGCCAGGCCGTCGACCCACCATCGAGCCTCGCGTTCTTCGAGGGTTCCCAGCGCGGCCTCGAGTTCCCGCGCCTCGTCCGGAAGGGACTTCGCGATCCGTGCGAGGAGCGGCTCGTGAGCGCGTTCCTTCCGGATGACCCGCAGCGCGTCGAGGACGAGAATGTTCGTCGTCCCTTCCCAGATCGGGAGGACCTGGGCGTCGCGGAGGAGGCGCGGCAGCGGCGAGTCCTCGATGTAGCCGTTTCCGCCGATCAGCTCCATCGCCTCGCTCACGAACGGGACCGCGAGCTTGCCCGTGACGGCCTTCGCGATCGGCGTCAGGAGCCGCGCCAGGAGCGCGGCGCCGGCGTCGCCCGCGTCGCCCCGGTCGAGGAGGGCGACGGTTTCGAAGACGAGACGGAGCGCGGCCTCGTGCTCGGCCTCGAGATCGAGGAGGGTCTCCTTCGCGAGCGGGTGGAGGGCGACCGTCTTGCCGAACGCCGAGCGGCGCTCGGCATAGTCTCGCGACTCGTGGAGGGCGCGGCCCATCATCGCGATCGCCGCCACGCTGTTGTAGAGACGCGAGTAGTCGAGCATGCCGGCGATCGGGGCGAAGGTGCCGACCTCCGTCGCCGGTGCGTCGACGAGCTCCACCTCGCCCGTCGCCATCGAACGGACGCCCAGCTTGTCCTTGAGCCGCTCGATCCGGATGCCAGCGTTTCCCTCGGCGAGCATGAGATACGTCTTGAGCCCCTTCGTCCCGTCGGGGGCGCCGTCCGGGCGGGCCGTGAGTAGGATCGCCTTCGCGTCGACGTTGGAGCAGAACCACTTCTGCCCGTTCAGTTTCACCGCCGCACCGGGCCCTGAGCCGCCCGTGGCACGGGTGGTGTTCCGGCCCACGTCGGAGCCCCCCTGCTTCTCCGTGAGGAACATCGCACCGGTGTAGAGCCGCGAGACGTCGGTCGCGGCAAGGCGTGAGACGACGCGCTTCTGTTCGTCCGTCCCCCAGAGGGTGAGGACGCGCGCGACGCCGTCCGTCATGCAGAGCGGGCAGTAGAGGCCGCACTCGGCCATCGCGAAGAGGTACCCGATCCCGAAGCCGAGCGTGTGCCGCAGTCCGGCCGGCGCGTCGGTGCCGTACTTCAGAGCGACGAGGCCCGAGCCGTAGGCGATCTTCTCCATCTCGCGATAGGCAGGGCTGTAGACGACCCGGTCCACCCGCTCGCCCCGCGCGTCGAACGTGACGAGCCGGGGCGTCTCGCGGTCCGCGATCGCGGCAAGCGGTGAGACCTCCCGGGCGGCGCGCTGCCCCATGTCGACGAGACGGGGCTCGGCCCAGCGGAAGGCGTCCTCGGGGAGGTTTCGGCGGAGCACGGCCTGGAGCGCGGGCGAGCCGTCCCAGAAGGAGGTGTCTGGCGACGACGGAATGGGATTGGTCATGGCGTGGAGTTTGACAGGGGCGAGGCCGGCGGGGGACGCTTCCCTCGATGCGGCTCCGGCTCGACCTCGCGTACCTCGGCACCCGCTTCGAAGGCTGGCAGGCGCAGGAGGGAACGCGACCGGCGCGGACCGTCCAGGGCGAGGTGGAGGCCGCCCTCGGGAAGCTCTACGGGTCGAAGCTCCGGATCCACGGCGCCGGACGGACCGACTCCGGCGTCCACGCGAACGGGCAGGTGGCGCACTTCGACACGCCCGAGAACGGTCCCGCCATCCCCGCCCACGGCCTGTCGCGCGGTCTCAATGCGGCGCTTCCGGAGGACGTGCGGGTCACCGGCGTCGTCGAGGCCGCCCCAGACTGGCACGCGCGCTTCGCGGCCACCGGAAAGATCTATCGCTATCGGCTCCGGCGCGGCGAGTGGCTCCATCCGCACCTGGGCCAGGTGGAGGCGCTCGCCGGGGAGCACCTGGACGTCCCGTCGATGCGCGACGCCGCGGCGCGGCTGGTGGGGCGGCGGGATTTCGCCCGGTTCGCGCTGACCGGCTCCGATCCGGGCACCACCGTCCGGACCCTGTCGCGCCTCTCCGTCGATGAGGAAGGCTCGCTCCTCGTGATCACCGCCGTCGGCGAAGGCTTCCTCCGCGGGATGGTGCGCCGGCTCGTCGGAACCCTGCGCGACGTGGGACGCGGGCATGTGCGGTCGGCCGACGCTCTCGAAAGGCCGGGTCGGACCGCCCTGGCGAGGGGACTTACCCTCGAAAGAGTACTCTACGGTTCAGAGTAGACGGGCGAACCCGTACAATAATAGGTCCGACAGGATGATCCAGAAGGACACGATAGCCGCGCCGCACACCCCCGATCGAGCCCTCCTCGACTCGCTCGACCTGTCGCGTCTGCCCCGCCACGTGGCCGTCATCATGGACGGCAACGGGCGCTGGGCCCGGAAACGCCACCTCCCCCGGGTGGAGGGGCACCGGGCCGGCATCGCCTCCGTCCGCGCCACGGTCGAGACGGGCGCGCGCCTCGAGCTCGAGGCCCTCACCCTCTACGCCTTCTCCACGGAGAACTGGAAGCGCCCGCGCCTCGAGGTGATGACGCTGATGGCTCTCCTGAAGGAGTACATCCGGCGCGAGCTGGCCTCCCTCGTGAAGAACGACATCTCGTTCCGCGTGGTCGGACAGATGGAGGGGCTCGACCCTTCGGTCCAGACGGCTTTGACGGAGGCGCTCCGCGCCACGGCGCACTGCCGTGGGATGGTCTTCAACATCGCGCTGAACTACTCGGGACGCGCCGAGCTCGCGCTGGCGGCGCGGGCCATCGCGGAGGACGTGAAGGCCGGGCGCCTCGCGCCCGAAGACGTCGACGAAGCGGCCATCGAGTCCCGGCTCTACACGGCGGGCCTCCCCGATCCGGACCTCCTGATCCGGACGAGCGGCGAGATGCGGATCTCGAACTACCTTCTCTGGCAGATCGCCTACTCCGAGATCTACGTCACACCCGTCCTGTGGCCCGACTTCCGCGCTCGACACCTTCTCGAGGCGATCGCCGAGTACCAGAAGCGGGAGCGTCGCTACGGCGCGGTGCTGAGCGAGGCGCCCATCGAGGAGGAGCCGCCGCGGCTCCAGCCGGCGGCGGTCCTTTGACGCGGCGGACGGGGCGCCGACGCCGTTGAGGTTCCAGCGCGAGCTGACCGCCGCGATCCTCATTCCGCTGGTTCTCCTCCTCCTGATCAAGGGGACCAGCTGGATGTGGGCGCTCCTCGTGGCCGCGGCCACCGGCGTGGCGCTCCTCGAGTTCTACGGCCTCCTCCGGGCCGCGGGCTGCACCGTGCCCCGCGTCGCCGGCTTTCTCCTCTTCTTCGGCTTCCTCGCGGCCGCGGAGCTGCGCCAGGTCACGGTCCTCCTCTCGCTCGTCGCCGCGATCCTCATCATCGTCCCGACGCTCGTGATGTTCGCGAAGCCGCCCGAGGCGACGCTCCTGCCGTCGTCCGCCGGCACCTCCTTCGCCACGCTCTACGTCGCGTTCGGCGGCGGTGCGGTCATCGCGCTCCGCGCCATCGGGTGGAAGCCGGTCCTCTTCCTTCTTGCGGTCGTCTGGGCCGGGGACTCCGCCGCGTACTACGTCGGCAAGAACTTCGGGAAGCGGAAGCTGGCGCCGATCGTGAGCCCGAAGAAGACCTGGGAAGGCTTCTGGGGCCAGATCGCGGGCGGCGCCCTGCTGGGGTTGGCGTCGTACTTCCTCACGTGGTCCTTCCCCGCGGCCCTTCTCACGGCGGCGACCGGCGCGGTCGTCTCCGTGGCGGCGGTCGTCGGGGACCTCGTCGAGTCGACCTTCAAGAGAAGCTGCGCCGTGAAGGACTCCGGCGGCCTCCTCCCCGGCCACGGCGGGCTCCTCGACCGTCTCGACTCTCTGCTCTACGCTTCGCCGGTGGTGCTCCTGATCGCAAATCTCTTTCCCACGGCGATTCCCCGATGACCGGAGCTCCGAAGCGGCGGATCGCCCTGCTCGGCGCCACCGGCTCCATCGGGCAGTCGGCGCTGTCCGCGGTTGCGAGCTTCCCGGACCGCTTCGAGATCGTCTCGATGTCGGCGGGATCGAACGTGGAGGCGCTGCTGCCGGCCATCGCCGCTCACCGCCCGAGGGTCGTCTCGGTGAAGACGAAGGAGGACGCCGACAGCCTCCGCAAGGAGTTCCCGGGGCTGGCCGTCGGCTTCGGCGAGCGCGGATTGATAGACGTGGCCACGTTCCCGGACGCCGACGTCGTCCTCGGCGGCCTCGTCGGCTCGCTCGGCCTCGTCCCCGCCTACGAGGCGGTGAAGCTCGGGAAGACTCTCGCCCTCGCGAACAAGGAGACCCTCGTGGTGGCGGGCGAGCCGCTGATGGCGGCGGCGAAGAAAGCAGGGGCGCTCGTCCTCCCGGTCGACTCCGAGCACTGCGCCCTCCACCAGGCGCTCCGGGCCGGCACGGCCGCCGAGGTGGCCCGTCTCGTCCTCACCGCGTCGGGCGGACCGTTCCGCAGCCGGCCGCTCGAGACGTTCGACGCCATCGGGATCGACGACGCGCTGGCGCATCCAACCTGGAAGATGGGGCCGAAGATCACGGTCGACTCGGCGACGATGATGAACAAGGGGCTCGAGGTGATCGAGGCCCGCTGGCTCTTCGACGTTCCGGGCGAGCGGATCGACGTGGTGATCCACCCCCAGTCCGTCATCCACTCGATGGTCGAGTACGTCGATGGCGCCGTGCTGGCCCAGCTCTCGCCGAACGACATGCGCTTCCCGATCCTCTACGCCCTCTCGTACCCGGACCGCCTCCCCACGCCGCTGCCGCGGCTCGACCTCGTGGCGCTGTCTCGCCTCGACTTCCTGGC
>Ga0154020_10004706_pt1 | contig 16232 bp, 27 predicted proteins | sample Klosneuvirus_201_FD_109709 | JGI IMG/M metagenome (GOLD analysis project Ga0154020, IMG submission 109709) | Active sludge microbial communities from wastewater, Klosterneuburg, Austria - Klosneuvirus_20160825_MG | ecosystem: Engineered > WWTP > Aerobic digester > Activated sludge | place...
ACCGGTGATGACGAGGGCCTTGCTCGACTTGGCAACATCTTTATCGTCCTATGAATCAATATATTAAAATCTTTCATTTTTATGACACCCACTGAAAGATGAGGAAATGAGAGGGCACCTCGTTCAGGGAAAGGTCATTGGGGACATAACTGCCTTCTCCTATCATGGCCTCGACGACAGGATGACGGCCTTCCTCAATATTCAACTGCATTAAGACAAGCTCTTAGAAAAGCAAATACAGAATGATTCATGATTCTCCGAGCAGCAGCGAACCTGAAGATCATCGGAGATGGTCGGTTTGGAGTAACCGCTCTTCTTGGCGACAGTGGCGAGGGAGTCCAAGCAATCCAATGTCGACACCGCAGAAACCGCGGCTCGGAACTATAACCCACATCATGAATTCAGAGAAATCATCGTATATAGGTATCTATATTGTTGTAGGTTAGAGTGTTACCTTAGCATAAGATGAAGCAAAGAGCTCGAGAAACTGCGCCCAAGAAGTCTTGCCTTCGAGGACGACGCGCTCCTGCCACTGCCGAAGCTCCTCCACTTTCTCCTATCAAATTGAACAATATCAAAGAAATCAAAATCTTAAAAACAGGTAATATATGTATATATGAAATATAGTACAACGATGAAAGGAGTGCGATAGCGCTTGGCGGCTTTGACAGCGTTCACTTCGACCCAATCGTTTGGAACGCGACCGAGCTTATCCCTCGCCACTTCCACCAAATACTACCAGAACACAATATGAAAAGAGGAGGATAGTGAGGCATCTGAAACTGTCAGACATCAATAAGGGTATCTATATATGTTCGTCTATGTGTGTCGATGAAGATACGCAAGTGTCGGAGTGAATACCTCGTCTTTCTGAACGGTTTTGTATTGGATGCTGGGAATGCCGAGGACCGTCCTCACTGTCTTGAGATGATCGTTCAGCGCTTTCTCAATCTCTTGGATTTTCTATATCGAAAATAACCGATTCAATCCAGAAGAATGAATAACGAGTTACGCAATCAGACAAGCAGTCAACAGATACGAATCAGACAACCAAACCGATGCGAAAGATAACCAAGAAAAGTCAAAATGGAAAGAGGTACGGATTTGTAGAGGTCAAGTTTAGGGAAGCATCCCACCTTGAAGATCTTGGAAGCATCTGAGAAGGTTTTCTCCTTGGCGCTCAGAGCCTCGTCCACCAAGGAGTCCGTAAAGTACCTAAATGCATGCATGAAGGTGTACCGAGCATCATAAGGTGGGAAAAGCAAAAGGAGGCGAACTGGAGTTCACTTTGGAGGGAGGGCATCTTCTGAACGAGTTGTTTCAGCATCTCGCACTCCACATCCTCGTCACTGATCTTTCCCTTCTCAATCCTACAAAATTATATATATATATTCAATATATATATATCAGAAAAGAAAGAAAAGAAGAAGAAAAAAGAGGTCCGGAAAAGTTTTCAAAAAGAGAAATGAAGAGGAAAGAGAGGAAGAGGATAGGATACGTGAGGAACGCCTTGATGACTACAATGAACTCGAAGATGGTGCACTTCTTATAGAAGACTCTGCAGATACCACGTTCCTGGAAAAGGAGATATGAGATAATGCATGCATTCAAGCGTAAGTAGGCTAGATGAGGCATTTGAGATCAGGGAGATACGGCAAAAAGTAGAATGAAAGCATGTTAGAGAATGCATGAATTCGAATTAAAACATGAGAGATAACTCATGATCTCAACCGAAAGCATGTTAGACAATGCATGATTTGGAACGAATGCTGGTTAGAAAATGCATGAATTCGAAAGAGAGAGAAGAGCGCACGAGATCGGGAAGCTTTCCGATCAAGGAGATGTATTCGCCCAAGGCCTTACTGCGAGCGAAAGCGATCTCCTCCACAGCGTCCAAGCGATGGCGAATTTCGCTAAAGAAATATAACAATAACTTGAAATTGAACCATCTCATGATGATGTCATTATGAATTGAGGTATAACAAGTAATTGAGTATAGAGGGCACAGCGATGGTGGAAAAAGTTGATATCATGATGAATTGTGGAATAACCATGATTAAGTAAAAGAGGGGCATCTTGGTGACATCCTTATATGATTGTGGTGAGGGGAGGTGCCTGGCATTGATGAGGGGGTGCTTCATCCAATCGATGAGTAAGCGATGACCCATGGCAGTCGCAGTGTGATCCATCAACCATAAGAGACTCCCTTTCTTAGAACTCACACCTAAGGTAGATCACATGAATGGTGACCTAGGAAGGTGAAGGGGCCAGAAATGAGTCATGGGAGAGAGAGAGTGGAGTCAATGAAGAGTCAGGGGAGAGCCAGAGAAGAATCAGGGCAGAAGGTCAGACGAGAGTCGGAGGAGAGTCAGAGAAGAGTCAAAGGAGAGTCATAGGGGGTCAAAGAAGAAAACCACGAACCGACCGACGCATTGGCAATCAGAGGTTGAATGATCTCGAGGTTCTTCAAAGTATTGCCATCATAACGAAGGAATTGGCGCGTCGAAAAGTGCGAATAGTTACACTCCAAGAAGAAGAGGCTTTCCAACTTGAACTATCGACGGAAAGGAAATATATAAATGAATGGATGAAGTGAATAGGAAGCAGCTTTCCAATTAATTGAGCGATCCAAGAAAGGAAAAGAAAAGAGGGAAGTGAGATGAGTAGAGTTGATGGGAGACGGTTTTACCGTGGTCGTGTAATCAATAATGGCGCCAAAGCATCCAATCATCTGCTCGTCCAGCTGCAATATCGTCTCTCGAGATTTCTAAATGGCATTTTGAACACAACACACACTGATGATATATAAAAACGAGAAAATATATCTAAAAAGAAAATGATTTTTGGAAGTTGCAAAAAAGGACAAAGAAGGGAAGGCGAACGTTCTTGGCGACCTGGATCTCATCGTTCTCTTGCTGATTCTCCTCCCACTCATCGACGTCGATCATGTCAACATCTCCTCCTTCTTCCTCCTCCTCTTTCTCTTTCTCTTTCTCTTTCTCTTTCTTAGCACCGAAAAACGCTTTCGACTTTCCTGAAGATGAGGGTGATGGCTTCTCCTTCTCCTTTTCTTTCTCTTTCTCGGATTTCGCTGAGAAAAGTTTCTCGATTTTCGCTTTGGCAAAATCAAAGTCGAACTTCTCGTTAGAGATGGACTGAATTTGCACTGCTTCCAATTTGTTTTTGCTTGGGTTAAAGCTCTACAGAAATAGATATAGAGAATATTTAAATATGATATGAAATAAAAATTTCAAAGGTAGGTAAAAGAAGAATATACCTTGATGAGTTTCTCCGTCTGGGCGGTTAAGTCCTCTTGAACGAGAATCTCAATCGGGTTGATCTGGTAGAGTCGAGTCTCTATGAAAATGAAAGTCAGAAAGATGACGAAAGCATCACAATCACTATCTCTTCTAATATCATATGGATTTCCAGAAAGCATATGATTAGCATGATATTGATTCAATGAGAAAGAGGGAAAGAGAAAGTGCCGAGCTCATTGCGCATGAAGCCATCTTTGAAGAGGTCGAAGATGATCTCGCCAGTCGAGGTCTGCACCGCAACGACAGCGATGTCGACTTTGTCAAACATGGTGCTCGAAGATCCTTGAGAAACCTAAATATATATTGAGATGGGGAAATTCGAATACAGTGTGATGGCAGACAGGGATACCCTCTCATAGATGCACATAAGGAAGTGACCGAGGGTGAATTGAGGGAAGTCCATCGGCAAGGAAAGCTGAGAGGATCCTTTGGCGGGAGAGTTGTCGCCTCCATCATCGCCATCCTCGTCCATCTTGTCGCCACCATCACCTTCATCGTCATCGTCATCTTGAGGAACCGGCTCCTGTGGTAGTAACCGACGTTAAATGAAAGGACACGGGAATACAACGGCCAAGTATGCTTCGAAAATCCACATACCTCCATAATGCGAGCTGAGGCATCGTTGAGGAGAGGATCGATGTCCTCACCAATCAATGTTGACTTAGTGTAAATCGCACTCAATGATCCTAATGGCATAGAATCAAAAACAGACAACTGCAACAGAGATAAGGGATTGTAATACGTGTAAAGACCGCGGACTTGTTCTCGCCAATCTTCTTCAAAGCGCGAGTCTCGGTCTGAGAGACAATACCAACTTTATAGCCAGCTTGGACCAACCTATCAAGACCATAAGTTAGATTGTTTCATTCGATTATTAATAGCAGTTCTATTTTTTGGCGGCTGCAACCTTCGCGTCCTCCAGAAAGAGATTTAAATCGAACGGTTTTCGCATAATTACAACAAAGAGAAAAAGAAGGAGAATGACCGAGTGATGTAGAGCGATAGGCGAAAGGTGGGGACACTCGTCTGCAGGAAATTCTTGCCCCATCCGTAGTGCAAAGTCAAAACTTTTGAGGCGATCTACAAATATCATATCAATTAATCTCAACTGAAAATAATAGAAACCAAATCGATCGAATTACCTCGGCGTCTTTGCCGAAGAAGTTGTACTTGTAGCCATTCTCGACGAGGAGGACGAGGTCGGGGTGCTTCGTGTGAACGTCGAGGTACTGCTTCTCCAACGGCGTATATTTCACCGCTGGTCCACTCTATATATATATTGATATTACTTTCAAAAGGAATCCTGGAACGAAAGGCGACGGCACATTGTAATATTTGCGCTCTTTCTTAGCGTCAGCCTCGTCGCGCTTGCCTTCGCGATTGCCGAGCTTCTGGACGAACTTCTGATGCCTCTCAGGGTCGATCTCGAGATTCTGGAGACGACCAGCAACAGCTACAAATGGTAAACAAATTCAAAATGGCAAAAAAGAATGAAAGGCGAAGGTCCGCCACGTTTTGGAGGGAAAGAAGCGCACAGGTCGACGAGGATTTCGACTCGACGCGCTTTTTCTTCGGTGGCGACGGCACTACCTCATCAACAACTTCCTAAAATTAAATTTTCTTAAGATTGAGTGCGTGGTGCCCGTGCGCCGCAGAACAGATGCGGCAGGCTGGGGCACTGATGAAAGAAAGGCGGGAAGCGAACCTCCACTTCGGCCGCTGCCGCTTTCTCTTTTTCCTTTTCTTTTCCTTTTCCTTTCTCGCTCTCTTTGGGCTTGTTGGTATCTTTTTCTTTTTCGGCAGGCTTAGCGGGCGAGGCCTTGGGCTTGAAGAAACTCGACAAGGTCGTCTGTGAGCTTGGCGATGATTGACTCGCTTGGCTCAGTGTGCGCTTCATCTTTACCAATGAAGGCTCCCGAACACAAGAGAATATTCTCCAGTGTATCAAAAATTTCAATTCAATGGCAAATTGGAGGAGAGAGCAGGCTCAGCGTGGGGGGCACTGTCAATCAGCGGTTGCCATAGATAGAAAAAACAGAAAATTTCTTTATTACTCCTGACGAAAGCGATTTCAAATTGGAAATTTACAAATGAAATTCGAATTCAAATTATCTTGCGGTGTACGACCAGCAACAGCCTCGAAAAGAGGCATGCGTCGTGGCCTGCGTCGTGACCTCTTCGCTCACCTCGCTGAGATAATATTAGCAGAACTTGTCGAACTTGTGCTTGACGCGCTGAGAGAGTTCATCCTCAATGGACTTCTTCTGAACATCTTTCTTTTCAGGCGCCTTCTGGAAGTGCCTAGCCAAACAAACAATAGGGAATCAGATTAATGTGATCAGAGAGGATCTCTAGAGAAGAAGGACAAGCGGACGAGTAAGGAGCGCGAGCTCGAACAGCAGTATATATGTTGCAAATGATCGATAAGATATATATCCATATCGATTTTAACAAAGAGAGAAGAACAACGCACGCTTCCTTGCCTGTTCCTTTAAGGACAAGGCCCTTGAGTTTCAGAGAGCCAGACTTCTCCTTCTTCTCTTTGGTCTTCTTGAAATCCTCTTTCTCTTTCTTTGAAACCTCGGGATTTTTTTCAATTCCTAGTTGTGCAAGGCGCTGTGGAGGAGCACGTTGGATCTCCTCGAGGAGTTTGGGGTCGATGTCGCCGGTCTCGACGATGGCAGGGCCGTCCTCGTCGAAGTCGTTCGCGCCGAACGTTCTCTGTGAGATCCTCACCCGCTCCTAAAGACACAAAAAATATATATGAAGAAAAAAGAATATACTAGTATCTTCTTATCTCCAGAAATGAGGAAATAAGAAAACCTGGGAGGGCGCGGGCCGAGGAAAGGAGTAAGGAAAGAGACGTCGTCGATACCTCATCCTCCTTGCCCTCGCGCTCTTTCCGCCGAGCATCGAGCTCTGCTTGCTTTTGGGCTTTCTTCTTCTCGTTGATTTCCTCCTCAGAGATGGGCTTGAAGCCCAGACCCGATCGGTTCATCGAAGAAAGGAGAATAACCGCGAGAGTGGCCTTTAGCTTCGGCCTGTCGCCGCATTCTTGCTTTGTCGGCATTCGCCTGAGGGAGCCGTCTTGCGCAGAGAGGCATTTTAGACAAGATAGGCCTGGTCATTCTTAAAAAATTAGAATCGCAAATGGTGCGCGCCTTGATTTGAGCTCTCTATCTTGTTTGCTCGCCCACGCCGCGTCACAGTGTTATCACCGGCGCCGCGCCCTCCTGTGAGACCCCACCGGGCCCTGCCGTTCCTAATGGTTTTTAAATAGTCGCACACGATTGTGTTGATCCAGACGGCCAAGGCCAACTCTTCCAGGACGTACTACGACTACCCCAATGTCGCTGACGCCATGTCTGGTGCGCCCCTCCCCTCTGCCTTGTCCTCTCATTCTGCGCCTCGTCCATGGCGGTCCTTTCATTCTGCGCCTCTTCCATTTGCGCCTCGGCCATGGAGGCCACTTTCGATGAAGCCGTCTCTTCTTCGAGGACGTCTCGACCTTCGACCTTGTCTTCCCTCGTTTTGTTTCGGGCAGAGGCGAAGAGTTTTCGATTCGTATCTTTTTCGATTAGTATCTCTTTCTCATTCAGCGGTGTTAGGTCTCTGCCGCATTTTTGAGACCAAGCTCAAGGAGCAGAACCCCAGCAGCCGCAATATTACCTACGACGTGCGCGACCTCTTCACCTGGATTGACGGCCTCTCCGACATGGGCTGCCTCGTGTACCGCTTCTCCTCCCTCCCCTCAGACATCTACATCAATTATTATATTTGTGTGGAGAATTATTTTCCTTTTTCCTTAGAAGAATACTGCCTTCTCGTCCTTGTTCTCATGGTCTCGATATTCCTCGACCACATCACGTCGAGGAAGCTTGATAAAATGACGACGTTTGACGCCTTCTTTTTTTGTTAGGTTCGACGCGAACCTTAAGGCATACGCTCCCTTCGACAAGGAGTGGGTCAAGCAGAAGGTCCTCAACCACCTCAAGAAGATGGCCGGCCAGTAAATGATCTCACATTATTTCCCCCTCCCCACCCTCGTCCCTCCCATGTTACTTCGAAGCTTCTCACCTTTGAACTCATTAAAGTATTAAATCTCATTTTTGGCTCTGTCCTCATGTTCACATGCTGTGATGTCGATAATGTGCTCCGAGGTCTGAGTCCTATAGCTCATCCTTCTTTTCGGTTGTTGGCGTTGGGTTGACTATCTTGTTATCTTGCATTCCCAGTTGGGCGTTCATCTTCGCCTCCTCCTCTTTGGTGATGGTCTCGAGTAACTTGAAGATTCCATCAAGCTCCTTTTTCTCCTGCTCGCGAGTTACGGCGTCTAATTTGGCACCATTCTCAGAAGAGGACGTATCTATCTTTGGCATTTTCTGTCGTAGGGAGTCTGTCTTGGGGTGCAGCTTTGCATGGACGAGCGCGGAGAACTCTTCCATCTAAAAAGGGGGGAAATGGGGAGTGAAATTCGAATGGGGGGGAAGAGAGGCCACCTGCACCCCAGATTAATGACAATATCATTAAAAGGATCGTGGCTTTTGATGGGGAAACAAAAATGGAAAACGTACATTCTTAACACCGAGTGCCTTCTTGGTGGCCAGGACGAGGCCAAAGGAGAAGGCGCCTGTGATGAGAAAGGAGGACGCCAGCGCTTGCACGCCCACTAATAATCCTCCTAGAGAAAAAAGAAAGATATAGTATTATCTTTTATGAGTACTATATATGATTCTGATGTTCCAGAAAATATAGAAGACGGGGAGAGGAGCTGAGGAAAAGGAGTAGAATCCTCGAGCTTCTCGAGGAAACGTTTCTCCAAACCTCGCATTTGAAAAGGACCAAAGAGAAGAAAGGGGAATAGAATTATTAATAATAATGGAAAATATTACTCTAAGATGTAAATTATGACCCGCTATCAATGCTCAGAGGGGAAAAGCGAGGGAAGATTGGTACGCCCAGTGAACGGCACTTTGTTTCGACGCGCGGCGAAACTGAGCGCTCCTAGGAAGCCCACGGCGCCTCCAATAACACTACCACCAATAATGGCATATCTACCAAATGTTTTGAGCGTCTCGTCCACAATGGCATTCGTAGAGCGCTGCATCTTGAGTCGTTCCCTCTCGAGCTCCTCCTTGTCATAGGTGAAGTCTTTCTCGAGTAGCTGGTCGATCAGCTTGGCGCGCTCAGCGGCTTCCTGAGGGGTTTCTGGCTCGTGTTGTTTATCTGCCATGACACTTATATTGCGAGAAGAAGAGAGTGGGCTTCGTGTCAGACTGTCAGTGAGTGAGTTCGCGAGGGACGCCGAAAGCGCTAAGGATTTCGGTTTGTCGAGAACCATCGAGATCGTCGCGTCCTCTGCAAACTGTGCAAATAAAGCCGGATCATTTCTACGTTAAGCATATTATAGACACATAATGGAGGAGGATGATATGGGATTTGGAGCCGCTCAGGGCCTCAGCATGCCCGACGCGGCCTTCCGCGCCGATCCTAAGGCGCCCTTCTCGACTTCCGCCTTTGCCTTTGTCATCGACGGTGCGCACCCGCGCTGTCCCTCGCCGATTTTAGGGATAATAATTCTGACAATTTCTTGCTATTCGTATTCGAGTTGGTCGATGTTTTGCGGAGAAGAGAAGAAAGGAAAGAACCTCATCTTCTAACTCGTCGAGCTCGCTCTTCTCAAAGTCTCTTGCTCGAGCCGCTTGCCCATCGAAATGCTCACGAACAGGCGTTGTAGACCTAATATATTGTAGCTTAATATGTTTTAGCTCCTAAATCTTTCCATCTGGTGACGGGGAGCTCGAAGGCCTTCGAGGTCGCCGAGGTCAGGAAATACTTTTGCAGTTAGAGCTACCTATATATATCTTCGTCGGCGCCATCCCCTTGGCGTGGGGATTTTGTCACTGGCAAGCCCCCAATATTGATCTCTTTCTCTTTTGTAGGCGTCCATACGGACTTTGTTCTCACCTCGTATTCAAATGTGCTCTTCTTCACTATTACACAACTTGGAAAGCTCGGCACCATTGTACCCCATCTTCATACTTCCTCCGGCTTTTTCAACAACATTTGGTGATGTATTTGTGCTGAGCGCTTCTCGTCACCTTTCTCTATCATTTAGATGATGGCGCGGCGTGATCTGACGATGGAAGGTGAGCCGTCGTACTCGGTTACCTCACTCCTCGGCAAGAAGGACTCCGAGACAGAGATCTACGCTCGAAGACTCATCGAGATCACGAGCAGCAAATCGAGCAAACCCCTCATCCTCGCTCTCGGATTGGATAAGAGTCAGCAAACGAACCCAAAGGTCTTCCGCGCCATCTGCCGCATCGTCGAGGAGCATACTAAGTAGACAATACAAGTCGGCTCGAATCACGATCAGAACTGTTGATACAAATGCTATTAATGAAATACAATCGAAATCTAATTTAGTTTTTCTTCTCCTTGGGAGCGGGCTGAGGCTCAGCACCCGTCATTCCCCAATAGGTGATGACCATGAGGACAGCCATGGAGGAGTGCGAGTAGAGGATGGCGGTGAAGGCGGCGAGGTAGGACTCATTCTTGGCATTGGCGGCATTTAGTGAAGCTATGGTGGCCTTGGCGGGGTCGAGGAATACAAAGTTGATCGCAGCGAAGGCAAGCAGAGCAACTACGAGGGGAAGAGGTAAGGACTAGCATTGAGAAACACAAGAGGAGGAAATTGGAAATCTACAACGAAAAAAAATCAAAAATAGAAAGTGAATATGAAAAAGAAAGAAATAATTGAAAAAGGGACAAGAGAAGATACCGACGGCGACCAAGTGGCGGAAGGAGAAGCGCTTGAGGAGGAGGCTGACAGCGAGGAGAGTCATGGTCACCGACACGACCACAAAAGCCGCAGGGAAGGCCTTATCATAGAGCGACAAGGGCGCTTGCTTCGAGCTGAACGAGGTGCTAAGAGAGAAAGACTCAAGGCCACGCAAAGGAGACAGTGGAGATGCAATGGAGGCGAACTAGTAGGCAATCTGACGACCGAGGAGGGCGGGGTCTTGGAAGAAGGCAGCGTAGTCGCGCCAAAAGTCCATAAAGAGAACACCTACAAAAGAAAATTTAATATATCGATTGTCCTAATCGCTGAACCTCGAATCTACAACCAACACGATAATTATCGGCGCCGAGGGCCTTCGGCGACTAATGAGTGAGAATCGTCGTGTCTCGACTGCAATGGATCTGAATATAAGGAGACATATTAATTAGAAATTTCGCTAATAAATCATCAAGGCTGAAAATTGAGAGTCGCCTATCGGCGGTAACAAAGAAGAGAAAGAAGGCAGGGAAATGAGCGAGCCTGGCTGGGAAGACTCTGTCAATAACATGCATTTGAAGGAATGTATTAAATGAAAAAAGAAGAGGAAGGAGCACCGAGATAAAAGCCAGCAAAGAGGATCACGAGAGTCTTGGCCGACATGGTAGAGTGTCGTTGCCCGAACCTACAACCGAATGGCCGTTGTAGTCCAGTTGCTGTGTCTGTCTCGACCAAGATGCTACCCGCCGGGGAATGATGACCGGTCTTGTCTTTTCACTGACATGGACATCATTAAGTGGCCACATATTAAGCTGCAAAAACGGTCAAAGTGAGCGAGAACAACAAACTCGATCCTACTTACTGCACTGTCACCAGTAAAGGTTAAGTCCGAGGACTAATCATAAATGGAGGAGTTGATATTTGTAATGTAATTACATGGCAGCGAAGAGAAGTGAGAATAAATATGATGCTCCCGGGCAGTGGGATGACGAAGGAGAGTCCAATCTTAATATTCGATTCGATGTGACTTGTTGTTGCTGAGTTTGTCTATGATGATTGCAAATGGCGAGATGCAAGTTTTCCTAAAATCCAGCATCCTCGAGGGCACCAGTGAGCACAGTGTCGCGAACAGCCGAGAAGACCTTGTCGCAGTTCTGGGTGTCGATGGCGCAGGTCGTGTAAGGGTACAGAGCAGACGAGCCGCGATACTTCTTCTCGTACTTGTCCTGGATGTACTTCACCGACGCATCGAAGTCTTGAGCTTCTATAAACAAATGAGAATATTAAAAGAAGGAAAAGGCGATAGGAGGGCAAAAAAAGAAAGGGGTCGCACTGTCGGCGGGGAAGTCTTTGAAGAACATGGAGACGGGGCGGTGCAAAATCTTCTCTTGCATCAAGTCCGACTTGTTCAAGAAGAGGATCCAAGTGATATCCTTCTCAGCGAAGAATTGTGAGCCAGAAACCTAAAATGAAGCCAGATGAGCCAACAGCAAAGTCTGCCAAGTTGTCAAATGCTAAGGATACCTCGCCAAAGAGCTGCAACGACTCCTCCAAGCGATTGGTTCGGTTATCCTCTTCCAGCTTCATGTCGTACTCGTCCAAGGCGGCCTAGAAATCATGAAAAGATGATAACGAGCGAAAAGAGGTCACAAGAGGGAAATATCGTACCAGGTATATAATGGAGGTGACGTTATCGAAGCAATGGATCCACTTCCTACGCTCAGAGCGCTGGCCACCGACGTCGACAATGGTGAACTCGACATCTTTGATGGTAAACCGCAGCTCGCGAATACCAGTGGTCTTGATACGAGCACGGAGCATGTCCTCCTGATTTGGAGTAAAGTCTGGGCTGGCAAATCGGCCGGCGTGATCGAAATAGCTACAAAGCAGGTGAGCATCGATCTCAAGTCCATTCATGACAATCCCACTCGAGAGATAACATCAGAACTCAAAGAGGAGATCCTATGGCGTACTAAGGGGCCGCTGCTTCGACTTGTACGTTAAGCTCGTTGCGGCGGTCGAAGACGTCCTTGATGTCCTCGCGTTCCCACAGCTCTTTGACGATGCCAGCAAGCTCCTCGTCGAGCTCCGACGCCTCTAAAAGCTTCTCCATCTTAGCCTAGAAGATAAAGATTCCAACTTTTAGAGATGAACCCCAGAGGAGGAAGGTCCGAATGGGCATCGGAATTATCGGAGTCCCCGGAATATAAGTCCCCGGAGTTCATGTCTTCAATGACGAGAAGGGTATAATTCTCACTGAGGAATGAAAGGGAGAGGGCAACAAGAGCAAGTTCATTTCCATGGAGATGAGTAAGTTTCTCAAAAAGGACTGGATAGGGAAAAGAGGCGTCGCGGAGCGTTGGAGAATATACACCAGCGCACCTCAGGAGAAGGGGAAGGGATGGATCAATGAAACACATAAAAATTATCTACATTATTGATGGAGGAATATGGCGAAAGCGAAGGCAACAATCGTGGCGCGGAGCAGTGAGCGCAGGAACTCCAGGAATTACAGATGATATGGACGCCGCAGCAAACATGTGTGCGATGCAACGGCCACGAGGCACATGGAACTCGACGCCAACAACAACAACATTTAATAAAATAAACACTTCTATGTCGGGAAAGGGCAACGAAAGCGTGAGGAGGCAGGGCTTAAGCAACGAGGCAAAGGGAGGCACCTTGGTCTTGGAGCTAACTTTGTTGTTGCCGTCGAGGAAGCCTTGGACGAGCTTCTGCATGGCCTGTATACAATTCATGGGGAGGCTCTCCTTAAACTGCTCGATTTCAGTCGTGGAGAAGCCCTCTTTGTGCAGCACCTTCAATTGCTTCAGGAAGGTTGACTTGCCCGAGGCACCAGTACCTTCAAACAGCGTCAGAAAAGGTCCAGACAAGCACAATATATCAAACATAATTATTGTCATTTACTGTGACCAAAAACGCAAGTGGAGGTGACCCAGGGAGACGGGAAAGGTTGCGCGAAGGTCGGCGGAGTAATCGTTCAGATTCAAACGACCGGCGAAGCGCTTGACAGAAATGGAGCCCTGCGCACCTAGCAGCAGCAGCTTGATCTGATTTGATTCCTTTTTACGATCCTCCTTGATTTGATTCTCGATGTTCTTCGAGATTTTCTCGTTCTCGACATCCTCCGTCGATCTCTTTTTGAAGCACGACATCTTCCTTCGCCCTATCGCCCTACGCTCTCCTTTGGCCGGGGCTCTCCACGTTTAATTCACAAGTAAGAAGAGTGAGCTGAGGGCGTCAGGCCGTTGAGGCCTCAGGCCTGACCGCCTGAGGCTAAAGTTCGGCTTTGTTGCGCACGGACCCATGAAGAAACCGCTACAACGGACGATGCGTCACTCAGCCGACCGACGGAGGCGACCGCCGCCGACCACCGTGACTCGCCCCCCACTGAAGCAGTCTTTGCCTCCATATCTGCCCTTGCACCCGGCTCTGGTGAGCCTTGTCACTGTTCTATCAGTCCTACGGCGACGAAATCCCCTCGGAGAATCTCGAACTAAGTACCGTAGAGGGCCTGGGGGGGGGCCGGGGCCGGGCGGCCGGGGCGGGGGGGGTCCGGAGTCACGACAAATCCCCGCAGGGGACGTCTAAGTGCTTATGACGAGCCCAGTCATCGCGGAAGAGTAATCACGAGACTATTGAGTGGAGCTCTCCCTGAAGAGCATACAAGCAATGTCGGTTCCGAGCCTGAGCAAATATAAAAATGAAAAGGAGTTTCTCTCTCCTCCACGACGTTTTCAGGGCTGGTTGACGCGTGGAGTGGTTCTTCTACCACTCTTCTGTGTGTTTCCGTCGATGGCGGAGGAGTTTGTGGACTTCTTCCTCGATGAAGACGAGGCGGCCTTCTCCTCCTCCCTATTCCCGCGCAAGGACGGGCGATGGCTCGTCCCTTCGCTCAAGGCCCTCTGTCTGACTGCCATTGCCGATTTCCTGGAAATCCTTCCTAAAAAGGGCGTTGAGCTTATAGGAGGGCGCGAGAAGCCAATCCCTCAAGACGTGCAGCACGCTGTCTTTGCTGCCCTCGATGGTGCCTCCTCTCCCCTCGACCCCTCGACCTCTTCAAGAAGCCCTTTTCTTATCGAGAGGACGAGACAGGATTGGCATTATATTATTATTTACCAATTTCCATCATTTTTATAGGATTTATATTTGTGATTGTTGTGATGATTGAGAGGTGAGTAATCCTAGGGCGCCGAGGATTTCTCGAGGCTCCCTTCCTCTTCCTTTCCTTTCTCCTCCTCCTCCTCCTCCTCTTTTCCTTTTTCTCCTCTTCTTTTCCCCTTCCAGAACGAGGTCAAGTGAACGAGACGGTGATGCGGTTTTTCTTGGCGTCGGATGTGAAGGACTTGAACCTCTCCGAGAGCCCTTTCATAGAGGACCCTTGCTTTCTTCCTCTCAAGGTTCTCCTCCCTCTCTCTCCTTCTTCTCTCCTTCGTGCCTCCTTTTCACCTTCGCTTTCTATTTGAGATTATTTAATCATTTCATTTTACTTATCTCCCCTCACTTGCTCGCTTGCGCGGCATCTTCCTCATCTTCACATTGTCATCTTCTTTACTTGTATTCATATTGCTGGCGCTTCATGTTCACTCATCAGAGCTCATGTGGATCGAGTCTGGAGAGTCTTCGGATCACCGATTGCCATTATGTAACCGACATTGGACTGACCATCATTGCCACCGCTTGTCCTAATCTCAAAAGCATCTTCGTCGGAGGTTCTCAATTCCTCGCTCTCCTTCTTTCCTTCTCTCACTCTATCGCTTCCCTTCTCCTCGTTTCTTTCCTTTGTGTTCTCCTCCATCTCATTATCCCCTTCCATCTTTTCCCTATCGGTTTCCACTCTTTCATGCCATGTTTATGGTCTCAGGGAATCCCTTTATTGGTCCCGCGGGAATCAATCAGCTCAGAAACAATTGTCCTCTCCTCACTGAACTCGACGCGAGCGAATGTTTAGGTATTGCGTTTCCCTCCTCTCTCTCCTTTCTCCTCTCTCCTCCCTCCTCCTCCCTCCTCCTCCCTCATATCCTTTCTTCCCTCCTTCCCTTCCGTCAGTCCTGATTCCCCCTCCTACTCATTTCCTTCCTCCTTACATCTACCCCCCTCCATTCCAGTTATGACCATCACTTGTGACGCCTCCTCCTATTCTTCATCCTTTTCTCTTCTCCTCCATGCTCTTCCTACTCCTTTCGTTTAGGGTTTGTCGACCTATCGTTGATCGCAGTGCTTCTTATGCCAAAGATTCGCATTGTCAACTTGGCGGAGTGCATCAACCTCCAACTCGAGTTCAAAGGGTACTTCCCCTCCTCACCCTCACCCACCTCCTTTGACCTTATTCCTCTTCCCAATACTTTGTACTTCGTCTCCATTTGTCGTCTCCTTCATCCTCACTTTTCTCTCCTCTCTTTTTCCTTTTCCTCTCCTTTCTCTCTTTTTCAGGCTTCTTCATAGGTATTTGGAGACTCAGTTTGGGTGTGAGTCACTGCAGTCCTTATGTCTCCGTTCGATTCCGACGGTTACGGAAGAGAGCATGGAGCGGTTATTTCCTTATGTCCCGAACCTCCGGATTTTGGATCTTTCCTTTACGGGTAATTTAACCGACAAATTCATGCATGTCATCGTCGAGAACAAATTGAGCTCCTCACTTATGAGCCTCAATGTTTGGGGCTCTCAGAAGATCACTGACCGGGGCATTGAGATCCTTACCAAGTACCTACCTCCTTCCCCTCCTCCTCCTCTCCCTCTCTTCCTTCTCCTCCCCTTCTCCTCCTCCTCTCTCCCCCTTCGTCTATCCCTCTCAGGAACGTTTTATTTCCCCTCGATCGACCTCTTATCCTCCCGTCATCCTCCTCTTCCATCTTTTCTCATGTCTTCCTCATTTTTTGCGTTACTATTAATAGTGAATGCACTCAACTTACGTCACTGACAATCTGCGACTGTCCGAATATCACAGAACAGTCAGTGATCCAAATGATTGCCAAATGCACCAGCCTGGCCACCCTCAATATGTGGGCCTGTCCCTGCATAAGTACCTCCTCCACTTCTCCTCCTCCTCCTCCTCCTCCTCCTCCTCCTCCTCCTCCTCCTCATCTCCTTCAGCATCCACCTCTCCTCCA
>Ga0154020_10004707_pt1 | contig 16232 bp, 12 predicted proteins | sample Klosneuvirus_201_FD_109709 | JGI IMG/M metagenome (GOLD analysis project Ga0154020, IMG submission 109709) | Active sludge microbial communities from wastewater, Klosterneuburg, Austria - Klosneuvirus_20160825_MG | ecosystem: Engineered > WWTP > Aerobic digester > Activated sludge | place...
CCCCCCGCTCCCCTCACCACACCGCCCCCCTTCCTTTTCCTTTTCTTTATTAATCCAGTCAATACACCAGGTTTCACGTAGTCGACGCCCGGCGGCCCCGTTAAACACCCACGGGAAAAGCCGCCGGGCGGAAGACGGAGTGCTGGGTCGCGATTTTCGCTAATGAGGAGAAACTAAGCAAATAGCACGCAAAAATCCGTCAGAATGAGCATTTCCACAAAGCACAATACCATTGCATTAGCCAATAAAAAGCATATAAATGAGTGGCAAAAATAATACATAAATGCTGTTCAATATGCACACCAACACAAGACAACATCAGGGGGGAAATCAATCAATCACAACTCAACCCAGAGCAATTTGTTTACATAATTTATTATTATGCGAAAAGATAGTCTCTAGACAGATAAATTTCTTAGTGTTACACGCTCATATTTTCTTAATATTTGCTTGACGGATCTTCATCACTACACTAAACTAACCTAAGTATAAAAAATAAATTTATAAATCTCACACGGCACCCATTAAGTGCGATAAAATAAGGAATTTATGGCTAAAATTATAGGAATAGACTTAGGCACAACAAACTCAGTTGTCTCTGTCATGGAAGGCGGCAGCCCCAAAGTTATCGCAAACCAAGAAGGTGCAAACACAACCCCTTCCATAGTTGCTATGACCAAAGACGGGCAACGCTTGGTCGGTAGCGTTGCAAAACGTCAAGCTATCACTAATCCCGAAAATACCGTTTTCTCATCAAAGCGCTATATCGGCAGAAAGTATCGAGAACTTGCAAAAGAAGAGGTAGGACTTGCACCTTATAAGTTGGCTGCAGGGTCAAATGATGACGTTGTAATCATGCTCAACGGCAAAGAATACACCCCTCAAGAAATTGCATCCGCTGTTCTTCAAAAATTAAAGCAAGCTGCTGAAGATTATTTGGGTGAAACGGTCACTCAAGCCGTTATCACTGTACCTGCATATTTCAACGATGCACAACGCCAAGCAACCAAAGACGCAGGCAGAATAGCCGGCCTTGATGTTAAGCGTATCATCAACGAGCCAACTGCAGCAGCACTTGCTTACGGCATGGACAAAAAGAACAATGAAGTTATCGCTGTATTTGACTTCGGTGGCGGAACATTCGACGTTTCAGTTCTAGAAGTTGGCGACGGTGTAGTTGAAGTAAAATCAACCAATGGTGACACCATGCTCGGTGGCGATAATATCGACTCAGTACTCATCAACTACCTAGTCGATGAATTTAAAAAAGAACAAAACGTTGATCTTCGCAACGACAAAATGGCGTTACAAAGACTCAAAGAAGCTGCTGAAAAAGCAAAAATTGAGCTTTCATCAGCAACAGAAACAGAAATCAACCTTCCATACATCACAGCCGATGCATCAGGCCCTAAACACTTGATAATTAAAATCAGCCGTGCAAAACTTGAAAACTTGTGTGATGGCATATTCAAAGCACTCTTTGAACCATGCAAAAAAGCTCTTGCAGACGCAGGCATGACCGCTTCACAAATTCAAGAAGTTATCTTGGTTGGTGGTTCAACCCGCATTCCAAAAGTACAACAACTCGTTAAAGAATTCTTCGGCAAAGAACCAAACAAATCGGTTAACCCCGATGAAGTTGTTTCAGTTGGAGCAGCAATTCAAGGTGGCGTATTGGCAGGTGATGTAACCGACGTTCTCCTCTTGGACGTAACACCTCTTTCACTTGGTATCGAAACACTCGGCGGAATTGCTACAAAGCTTATTGAGCGCAATACCACAATCCCAACACGTAAATCTCAAGTGTTCTCAACAGCAGAAGACAATCAAACAGCAGTAGATATTCACGTTGTTCAAGGTGAACGCGAATTTGCCAAAGACAACAAAACACTTGGTCGCTTCCGCTTAGAGGGAATCCCTTCAGCACAACGAGGCATTCCTCAAATTGAAGTAACCTTCGACATCGATGCCAATGGTATTGTTAACGTATCGGCAAAAGACAAAGGCACCGGCAAAGAACACCGCATAACCATCACCGCTTCATCTGGTCTATCCAAAGAAGAAGTTGATCAGATGGTTAAAGATGCTCAAATGCATGAAGCTGATGACAAGCAAGCACGTGAACTCATTGAAAAGAAGAACTCTCTTGAAAATATGATTTTACAAGTAGAGAAAACACTTAAAGAAAACAAAGAGAAACTTCCTATCGCTGAAGTTAATAATCTTGAAAAGGCACTTGAGCAAGCTAAAGTGTCCCTTAAAGAACATGAAAAAGATGCTGCGGCTCTTACCAAAGCAACAGAAGAGCTTACACAAGCTTCATACAAAGTTGCTGAAATACTTTACAAAGAACAACCTCAAGCCGACGCGACACAAACCGATGCTTCTTCAGAACAAAAGTCTGATCAAGATAATTCAGGCCCAATCGATGCAGACTTCGAGCAATAATAGATAGAACGGGCATACGCCCTCCCCTATTTTTTCAGGTAGGATTGTGTTTATCACGGTCCTACCTGTTTTTTTATCAACTTGTATCACTTCTATACCCTTTTTATCTTTATCTCACAGTCTGCTAAACTCAAGCTATTACAAATATATGGGTTTAGTTAGGGAAACTGCTATGCACATTTTACGAACATACATTCTTTATTCGACCATAATCCTGATGCTGGTAACACCACTGACAGGATCAACAGCTATTCAATACATGCAGCTTCCATCTATTAACCAAAATTATTATGAACAAACTCTTACGCTCAACAAACCCAATCTACTTCAAGGTGAAACCGGCTTATGCGGCATTTTTGCAACATACAATGGCCATTGCATGCTTAACGCATTAGATGACCCAAAGAATGCAGAGCAGCATCTTGCCCAAATGAAGTCAATCGATGCCTTTCATCAATGGGTAAAAAACAATGAGCCTATGCTTCAAAAAATAAAACAACAGCGTAAGAGCGTTGGAAATTTAAACAATGTTGCCCTACAACCACTCACGGCACAACTGTCACCAAATCAGATCGAACGAATCAAAGCTTTCGACTACTCTTTTATCGAAGAAAAAAAATCATCAGCATCACAAGAATCGGTCGGCATTGCAACACAAATTAAAGATCAAATCAAAAGCCTCGCCAGCACGTTTATCTGTAAAAAATTTGCAGAGCAATTTCAAAATTCACAAAAACCCCACGTTGTTATCTTTAATCTTGAAAATCATTGGATCACAAGCGCTTTTAATTCGACAGAAACAATTGTTGCAGACTCATGCGGAATAGATCGCACAAAAGATTATCGGGTCATTGAGCTTAATAAATTCATGCGCAGCTAACACAGCCTCATGCTACATATACTTCTGGTAAGCTGGTGGAAGAACATAGGCTATCCGCACACGCTCATACAGACATCGCCTGATTAGCCTCAAACTCATTGCCATTATCTGCCATGCCCATAAGCGAACAGTACATCACAGAACTACACCATGCGCCAAATATCACTATCCATATACGCAATACAGCTACCATATCTCCCCCCTTCTATAAGCTGAGTATATTAAGCAGTTAACCTCACTCTACTTACTTTTTCAAAGCCAATGCAACAAAATAAATCATACGCTTTTTAAAAAACATTTCGTTCTTCATACATTTTTTTCTATAGTAGAACCATACCAATCTTCATTCAGAATTACATAAAAAGGGGTTCACCCATGCATCTACGCAAAAGTATTATCCTCATGATACTGACCATTGCAACATCATATGCCACATGGCAATACTACCAATACGTAACACAAAAAACGGTTTCACAATTTTTCAAAACCAAGCAAGTACAACGGCGCGATATTCGTCATTTAGTAAATGCAGCAGGAACTCTAGAGGTTAAGCAAGCATTTAAAATTGGAAGCCTTATCCCTGGCACAATTGAATCGATACACGTTCAAGAAAATCAATTTGTAAAAAAAGGAGACCTCCTTGCACGCATTAATAATGGCAAGGGAGACACCGACCTTCAAGCAGCACGTTACCATCTCATACGAGCAACCGAAGAATATGAATATCAAAAAAAATTTTTAGAGCGCCAAACAGCTCTGTATAAATCAGGACAGATTGCTCGTGATACTTATGAATTCGTTACAAAAGAGTTTAAAAAAGCCCAAGCAGAAATGAATGCTGTTAATGAAACTTTTAAAAAGAGCTCTTTTGATTATCAAAACCGTAATATTCTCGCCCCCGATGATGGCATTATTACTGCAATTTACGCATCAAAAGGAATGGCCGTACTCAACGACTTTCTCAACATCCTCTTTGAAATGGCGCTTGATATAACCGACCTTGAAGCAACACTTGATATTGATGAGTGTGACATTGGACACATCTGCATAGGACAAAAAGTTCACCTTGCTGTAAGCACCTATCCCGAAAAAATATTTAAAGGTAGTATAACCAATGTAAGTCTTACCCCTAAAGCAAGCTATCAAGTAAATAGCAAGCCTTCTACCGATGGACCGCTCTACTACAAAGCAAAAGTCTCGCTCAAAAATAAAGAAAACTTACTCAGACCAGGCATGGGAGTAAATGCAAAAATTCATGTTGAAAAAACGAAACATACTTTAAGTATCAGTGGACTTGCATTTCAAATTAATTCAAAAACACTCCTCAAGCTTGCAAAGATATATGATTACCAGATTAATACCCTGGATGAACAAGAAAAAAAAGAATTCTATAAAACTCACAAAAATGAACGAATTCGCATCGTTTGGATCACAAAAGAATCGGTCATCACTGAAAAAGCAATTGTTGTAGGCATTACCGATGATACGTACTGGGAAATTAAAAGTGGATTAACCGATCAAGACCACATCATTATTGATGTTCAAGAACCTGAAAATATGGAAAAACTATACGCTCATCTTTTCAGAAAACTTTAGCCATGAATAAAATGTTATTATTCAGAACCTCACTGCGCGCCATTGCTCATCACAAAATCCGCTCATCTCTTACTATGCTCGGAATTATTGTCGGAATTGCCGCAATGATTTCAACGCTTGCCATTGGCCACGGCGCTGAAGAGCGTATCAATCGTGAACTCCTCTCTATGGGAGATAACTATATATTTATTCATGCTGGCAATTGGATGAGTGATGAACAACCAAAAGCAAGTCGCCACAAACGAGCACACCCACTTACGCTACAAGACATTGAAGCCCTGGAACAACAATGCAAGACAATCAAGTATATCTCACCTAACCTTTTTTTTGATTTCCCCGTTACATATCAAGGCAATACAATTAAAACCGAAGTCAAAGCTGGGAATGAACAATTGTTATCCGTCACGGGTCGTAAAATAAAAAAAGGCTCTTCATTTACACATCATCACCTTCAAAAAAATACACGCTGCGCTATCATCGGAGCAAAGGTTGCAAAAACGCTTTTCAAATCAGACAACCCCATTGGTCAAACTATACTCATGAACGGCATTCACTTTACGGTAATTGGAGTCCTGGAATCGATTGAAAATTTTTTTGGTGTCAAAGATCCAAACCTCAACATTTTTATTCCTATCACAACTGCTCGAAAATGCTTCACAAAAAAATATTTTTCCAATCGAGTTGCTGGCATTACGGCTTCAGCGCAAGCGCACAACGACATTCCAATAGTTGTCCGGCAGATGCGACAAATTTTACGGGCACGTCATCAACTTGAGCCTCAAGACCCTGACGACTTTATGATTTATGATCAAATGTCTATGATGAATGCAGCACAGAGCTCATCATCCGTGCTTAACCTGCTTCTTTTTATTATCGCCTCAATTTCATTAATCGTTGGAGGCATTGGAGTTATGAATATCATGCTTGTCTGCGTAAAAGAGCGAACTCAAGAAATTGGTATTCGCATGGCACTTGGAGCATCTGATCGCTCAATTATGCAACAATTTTTATGCGAATCAATCACACTTTGTCTGATTGGTGGAATAATTGGCATTATTGCAGGAATCATCATCCCTTTCTGCACTCAAGTCTTTACAGGGTGGACTATGGTTATTAAACCATCTTCAATGATAATCGCTTGCACCACTATTATTGCAATAGGAGTAATCTTTGGATATTACCCTGCATACAAAGCATCTAAGCTATCGCCCGTCTTGGCTCTTCAAAACTCATAAGGTGAATTCACGAGCGGATCATCAGATAACCGATAAAATGATTGTTTTTTCATTTCAACTCTTGGTAAATTTATAAAGTAAAAAATTTCAAAAAAATAAAATAAGTAACGTTGCTGCACGAAAATGCTCATTAAATCGTTATCATTTAACGACTAATTCATACCAAAACACCAAAGTTGGTGATATACTCCTAGCTAGTGCTGTTAAGAGCGCCGTTATTTTGAATGCGAGAGAACTTATGAAAAAAAGAATTGTTATTGGACTCCTTGCATCAGTCATCGTTGTTGCAACCATTTCTGGATACATCATATTTAAGAAATACGATAAGCCAACGTCCATCAAATTATTCACCATCGAAAAACCGATGTATCGACCAGTCACTCAATACATTAATGCTTCAGGCAACCTCAAAGCAAAAGACCAAATATCAATTGGAAGCTTGGTTGCAGGAAGAGTTATCGAAATTAAAGCCGACGACAACGATCAGGTAAAAAAAGATCAGGTCCTTGCAATTCTTGACAACGGCATTGGTGATACAGCAGTCAAGCGCTTGCAAGCGGTTCTTGACGAAGCGCAAGCGGTTTTTGATTACCAAGAAAAATTCTACAAACGTCAAACAGCGCTCTATAATTCAGGACAAATTTCAGACAACCTGTACGATCAATACACTCAAGATTACTTAGCAACAAAAGCTCGCGTTCAGCAAGCACACTATGCCCTTAAGCTAGAACAACAAACATATGAAAACCTCTTTATAAAATCACCCGATCACGGCATTGTTATCGCTAAAAGAATTGACCTTGGTCAAATGATTACCTCCGTACTACAAGCAACAGTCTTATACGAAATTGCTCCAGACTTGACCAAAATGGAAGCATACATCGATGTTGATGAAGCGGACATCGGAATGGTTAAAGATGGACAAGATGCAACATTTACCGTTGATGCTTTTCCTAAAAAACACTTCACTGCAAAAGTTGATCGCATCCAGTATCTGGCAAAAATGGTTGATGGTGTGGTTACCTATGCAACAATACTTAAAGTTGATAATCCAAAGTTTCGTCTACGTCCAGGCATGACCACCAATGTCGATATCAAAGTTTCAGAAAACACACGTGCTTTAACCGTCCCCAACAAAGCACTACGGATCAATACCGCTACTATCGAACAACAAGCACTCAGCGCAGGATACACGGTACAAAAATTTGTACTTCCTGACGATCAACAAAAAGATGCTTCCAGCAAATCGAAAGTCCGAAAACATCGAGACCTTCTCTGGACCTTAGAAGGCAAAACGATTAAACAAGTTGAAGTAAAAATTGGCACAAATGATGGCCGTTACTCGGAAATCATCAGAGGAATTAGCCAAAACACCGACATCATCATAGAAGTTGAAGAAATTAAAACAGAAAACAAACTCCTCAAGAGTATTTTCTCATCCCCAGTAGGAAATTAGTGCAATTAACACCGATGCACTCTTACTTTTTTATGAAAGAGCTTTTTCATGAAAACAATTGAAGCACAAAACTTGATTAAAATTTACCGCATGGGTGAAACCGATTTAATGGCACTCAAGGGGGTATCTTTAACTATTGATAAAGGTGAATTTGTCGCTATAACCGGTTTCTCTGGATCTGGCAAATCAACACTCATGCATTTATTAGGGTGTCTTGATACACCAACAGAAGGTGATTATTTCATTGATGGAGTTAATGTCAGCACCTCAACACGTAACGAACTTGCTCAAATTAGAAACCAAAAAATTGGTTTTGTTTTCCAGAAATTCCATCTACTGCCCGACCTCACTGCGCTTGATAATGTCGCGCTTCCTATGCTCTATGCAGGAAGTGGTGAAATTGAAGCACGAGCACGAGCTGCTGAACTCTTAACCATGGTGAGCCTTGGAAATCGGCTCACGCATTACCCTTTTCAGCTCTCTGGCGGACAGCAGCAACGTGTCGCAATTGCTCGCTCTCTTATTAATAAGCCAAGCATTATTTTAGCTGATGAACCAACCGGAAATCTTGATTCACAAACCGGTGATATCATTATGGAAATGTTCAAAACATTGAATGCCGAACAAAACGTTACCATCATTATTGTTACACACGAGCCTTATATCGCTGCCAAGACTGGCAGAATCATTGAACTGATTGATGGAAAAATAAAATCTGATAAACCGGTAACCGCTCAGAGCACCCCTCATGAATAAAAGAATACTTTTTAAGAGCGCAATGCGTTCTCTAAGCAACCACAAAACACGGTCAATCCTGACAACGCTTGGTATTATTATTGGTGTTGTTTCCATCATTGCCGTTATGTCGATTGGTGAAGGGGCAAAATATAAAGTGAGCAAAGAAATTGAAAAGCTCGGAACGAACTTTATCATTGTACTTGCAACACAACCTAAGCACTTTGCAATACGTGGTGCCGGTGTTTTCATGACACTCAAGCCGGAAGATCTGCGCGCAATTCAAGATGAATGCGATGACATTGCGCTCATATCGCCAGGAGTTCAAGCTCCGGTCAAAGCCGTTTATGAGGGTAACAACTGGCAAACACTCCTAACCGGCATCAACGAACAGTACCTTGAAATTCGCCAATGGAAGCTCATTAAAGGTGAGTTTTTTACTGAACAAGATGTTCGATCGGGAAGCAAAGTTGCAATTCTGGGAGTCAGTGTTGCGCAAGAGCTCTTTAAAAATGAAGATCCTATTGGAAAAACGATTCGTGTTAAAAGACTTCCTTTCAAAGTTGTGGGCATCGCAGAACCAAAAGGGAAATCTCCTGATGGCCGAGACCAAGACGATTCCATCATGGCACCTGTAACCACGGTGCAGCGCAAAATTATGGGTAAGACAAATTACGGAGCATTTTTAATGTCCGCAAAAAGCAAAGAGCGGCTGTCTGCTGCAGCCGCCCAAGTAAAATCAATCTTACGTCAACGTCATCGCCTTCAGGAGCATGATGATGATGACTTTACACTCTTCACACAAGATGACATTTCTCAAGCCACCGATGCAGCCTCTTCTGTTTTGAATCTCTTGCTTTTGATTATCGCTTCAATTTCACTCATAGTTGGTGGCATTGGCATCATGAATATTATGATGGTGACGGTAACCGAACGAACCAAAGAGATCGGCATCCGCATGGCACTTGGAGCTACAACGCACAGCATCCTCTCTCAATTCCTCCTTGAAGCGGTTACTATCTGCTTACTCGGAGGACTTCTTGGAGTATTTTTGGGATCTGTTACATCCGTTATTGTGGGAAACCTCCTCAAGTGGCCAATCTCTATTTCACCAATCTCTGTAGCGCTATCACTTGGATCATCTGTGTTTATAGGACTCTTTTTTGGATACTATCCCGCATACAAAGCATCGCAGCTTGATCCAGTTGAAGCACTCATTGATCGCTAGTTATCAAAACCATCTCGCTTTCTAAGCGCCATCTTAACAGATTTTTTCATCCACTTACTCTTCTTAACATAATAAGAATACCTTTTGCCCTCATGATTTTTACTTTTTAGATCAACATCACGACAAACAATTAATGCCCATAGAGATTCTATCTTCTCTTCTTTTGCCGCGCTATGCAATGGAGTATCCCCTTGATTATTAGGAACATTATAAATTATACCCGGAAACCCCAGAAGCATCTCTACAATAACTTTACTCCCTTTACACGCAGCAAGGTGCAAAGGCGTATTACCATTATCATCCTGCAAATTTACATTAATACCTGGAACTTCAAGAAACATTTTTATGAGATCCACATTCCCATCGTTACAAGCGGTATGCAAAATAGTTGCGTTATTCACTTGAATAAGTTGCCTATTAATATCAATAGGTCGCAATAACCTCTCAACGTGCTCAGTATTACCATCAGCCGCCGCACACCACAACGATGTTGTTGGTGAATCCATAGTAAGTCTAACAGTTAACCTTGGGGAATTTACTGATGAAGGATCTTCCATCTTTTTTCTATACTGTTCATTCACAGCTCTTACCGCATCCATAGAACGTGTTGACAGAGCAAGCCGCGTTAACTTATCTTTGTCAGATAATATTTGATGCCCTTCTTGCTTTCTTTCTCGAAGCTTCGGCTGTGGCAACTCTTCTTCTGGCTCTGGAGCAACATCAATCGGTTCTCCTTGTTTTTTAGAGCGACGTTTTTTTCTCGATTTTTCAAGCAGGGCCAATTGGGACATCCCTTTTTCTAGCCCTGGAATTTCATTAAACATTTGGCTATTATCATCATCAACTGAGTTACTCCTTGTTCTCTGGGGCTCTGGCTCTCCATCAGCAACTCTTTCTACGTTCCTATCGTACCGATTTTTTTTATCCGTATACTGTTTTCTTCTGCGCGCTTCCGCACTATCATCAAAACTACTACTCCTCTTTCTTGACGCACACAGTTTTTGTTCTTCATCACCATAACCTTGGTTTCTATGCTTTTTCCCAGCCATAAGCTCTTGTGCACTAACAAAACTCACGCAAAAAATCATGAGAATTCGCGTAATCATAAGCTTCTCCTTTCTTATATTGGAACTAATAAATAAGAAAACAGTTTAATTGCACGGTCCTCAATATGCAAGTGCAATCAATACATTGATTAGGAGGGATATTCGCTTATATACACCATCAAAAATAATCTTGGATTAGAAACGACTTGATTGTACCGTTCTTTTTAATGAGGGAGTTTCTCGCAGAGTAGCCCCTGTTAGAGTTTCTCTTGGAGTTTGACTTGATGAAAGGCGTGGAGAAGAAGATGACATCAATGCTTGTAAGCGTGGCGAAGCAGGAACAAGCTCTTCAACCGATTTTGGTGAATAAGAAGAAAGGTTGGAAAGATCTGATAAATGAGGAATATGGCTAAGCCGTAAACATCGTGGGCGCTTTTTTCCCCTTTTTGGCATAAGCTCTTTGATCTTTTGAATAGCAAGCTTGTTATCCATTTTATAAGCCCAATCCAGAGCTGATCGATTTTTCTTATCAACAATTCCTGGGTCCAGACGACTATCACCACAGAGCTGACAAATCGCAAACTCATTACCTCTAATAATTGCCCACATAAGAGGCGTTTTTCCTGAGGGATCAGCACAGTTAATATTCAAGTAATACCATTCATATTGTCGAGGCCTGTCATTCTGCAAAAGCACTTGAAGAATATCATTATACCTAAAAATAATTGCTTGGATCAAAGCTGTTGTTCCATAGGCATCACTCACGTTCATATTGAGATCTTCAAACGTGAGTAAAGCTTCAACAAGCTCTCGGTCTTGACGATCAACAGCACGAAACAAAGAGCATTCGCCCGTTTGACGATCATACGCATTGACATTTGGATCTGCAAATACACGCGAATTTTGTTCGAACCCAAGATACAAACGCAATGGCCTTAACAAACGAGCTTGTATAATTATATTTTTACATTGATCTTGAGTAAAACCAAAAAGCTCACGCGTAACCAATCGGCTTACTAAATCTACATTGCCATCAAGTATTCCTCTATTGAGCATTGCCTCATAAATAACTTTATGGAGAAACGATGGTTTTAAACGAATATCAGGATGCTGAACTATAACCATCACAGCTTTAATATCACCCGAATAAACCGCTCGTTCAAGAGCTGTACGGCCATCATACCCAGGGACATGTATGTTTTTATAGACGGCTTGGTTAGCTCGAAAGCCCAACCTATCTAAAACAGCTTCATAATTTCTATCACTGAGGTTATGATCTCGTAATGCATGCCACAAATCATATCCCATATCATTGTGTATGTAAGGATCGCCGCTTAGCTTTAAGCAATAAAGAATTCTGTCGATATCACCATCAATATCATAATCGCTGTCATGACACGAAAGTTCCTGCTCATCTTCGGCTGCTCCAATACCGTGCATTCCACACAGATCAAAACATAGTCCTAAAAGAATTATTCCCAAAACAAAAATGCGCATTTTCATCCTTAAGAGTAAAATTGCCGAGCACAAGCCCGGCAAAGTCTTTACATCTAAATTATTGTGCATTGCATCATAAGTTTGCTTCAGGGAGCTTCATAAAAGCAAGAAATCGCTCTCGACGAGCAAGCTTATAGGATACTTTCTTGTGAACAAACGGAACCGATTTTTTATTTGGAACCCACGTATCAGCTGCCCAATAAACAAGCGTAGCACCCTTGTATCGGCATGACGGCTGAAACATTCTGATCAACTCAAGGTCATCAAGTGCAGCACGAGTTACAAAAAGATCTATATCATACTCAGTGTTACGCAGGAATGTACGCCACTCGCAATCAACAACTTCGACATCTTCAAGTCCGAACATCTCAACAACTTGAGCAAGAAACTGCTGCTTCTTCTTGGTCACTTCAATAAGCTTAACCTTAAGGTGTGGATAAAGAATTTTGAGCGGAATCGCTGGAAAGCCTGCACCCGTTCCAATATCAGCAATTGTAGTGACAGTATTCAGGTCGATAGCGTTGCGCAATGCAAATGAATCCTGAAAATGCTGCCGAACAACACCCGCCAAATCTTTGATTGCCGTTAAGTTATAGTCTTTGTTCGTTTGAAGTAAAAATTCTGCATACCGTTCGAACATGTCAGTCTGTTCTTGTGTAAGCTTTTCGTCGCGTCGAAAATTATCCCAAATTCGTTCTGGTGGTTTTTGTTTAATACTCATCATGTATCCTTACGTGAATTACAAATGCTGCCAAGATATAGCTTTTCTCTGCTGAGTTATGGTAAAGGTATAAGTATAGATGTTCACAAAAGAAAATAAAACGTTGATGATTGTTTTTGGGAAAGTATCTTATATGAAAATAAATAAAATAACCTATCACTTTATTTTTCTTTTTGTGGCTATTTCCTCACTTAATGCCGATACACGCATTATTTTAGCACTCCACCACGCCCCAGCCGATATTATCGACCAAGCGGTCAAGCAAGCTGATGAACAAAATATTTTAAGACCTTTTGCAAAGTTTGAAGAAAGACCTCCCAGCAAACTATCGCGTAAAATGGTCAAAGGGGAATATGCTGCTTATTTCAAACCTGCCTTGGGAGGCTTTATGGCTTTGTATGCAGGCTACATTACCTGTTCTGATCAAAATGGCATCATTTCATTCCCGCTACGCCACTCAGCTCCAAAAATTTATCTTGCAATCACCAATGTCATCAAGCTCATCAAAGTTCGAGATAATACTGTTTCACATCGAGAATACTCACCTCAAGAAGCTCCTGTCCAACTCTATCTGTTTGAAAAGAAACAAGAACTGGATGGGCAAGTGTACTGGAGCATTAAAGAAGAAAAAGTCCCTGAAAATAATAAAATCAATCCCTTGACGCTCGTCATACTCACTAAGCCAAAAAATATAGTCGTTGCACCTGGTGATTACTTGACCAATGGTGGAATTCAGCTGATATTGCCTGAAGTCTATGTTGTTGGTAATGGCGGCGTGGTGCAAACTATTCTAAAGTCACTGGACTATAAAAATTTCTTTGAAGGCATCAAGGTTGAAGAAAAGAAGGTTTCGGATACGGTCATTCAACGGATTAGCACCAATATCTAAAAACTGAAGCGCCAATCATCATAAAACTCAAAATATCCTAAAAAACTTGCACGTAAAACCCAGAACGCAATGCCTCAGACGCCATCATCTAAAGGATAAGAAACAACATTTGATACAAATGTATTGCCTATCTTTTAATAACCTGACTAAACTGAGCAAAAATTATGACGTACCGGTATTTTTAAAAAAGGAGATTCTTATGAATTTTGCAAAGTCCCTTTTGGCAGCATTCATCCTACTTGGTGCAGTTGCACTTCCTGGATGTGGCAAGAAGTGTGATAAACGAAGCGAAAAGTGCCGCACCAAAAAGCATGAAAAGAAACACACAGCTGGCAAAGCTCATCATAGCAAAAAGAAATGCGCCAAATGCCATTGCAGCCCTTGCGACTGCAAATAAAAAGCAGAACGTAAAAAAGAATGGGCGTGGTTTTTAAACCACGCCCATTCTTTTTTATACAAAAATTAGTTTTATAATCCGTGAATTCCAAGATCATGAACAAACGCCTCTTGCGATGGCTCACGCTCTAAATATTCTTTAAGCATAACATCAGGATCTATGCTTCCGCCGCGTCCCAGCACAAGCTTAACAAAACGCTGCCCTACTTCTGGATTATTAAGTCCACCAAGTTTTTTGATGTAATAAAAGACATCGATAGCAAAAACTTTTGACCACATGTAACTATAATATTTTGCACCATAACCGGTTAAATGGCCAAACGATGCACAAAAATGCGACTCTGGATCAATACTCACATGCTTAACAAAGCGCTTATTAATGCCGCGCACCGTTTGATCAATATCTTGCTCTGGATTTTTATCAAAGAGGGTCAGTGAAATCAAACTCAGTAAACACTGCCGTGTAACAAAGTTTCCTGAATCAAATTTTTTGAGTGCAATCATTTTTTCTATCAACGCGTCTGGAAGTTGCTCACCTGTTTGATAGTGGCTGGTTAAAGGCTGCAAAATCTCTTTTTCATACAGCCAGTTTTCAAACATTTGTGATGGCATTTCAACAAAATCGGTCTTAACCGCTGTCCCTGAATTTCCAGTCAACTCAGTTGACCCAAGCAGCGCATGCATTCCATGGCCAAACTCATGAAAAAATGTTTCAACATCTGAAAATTTGAGCAATGCTGGGCGTCCATTAACCGGCTTTGGGAAATTGGCAATAACCACCGCAACCGATGGCTTAATGTATGCCTGCCCGGTTGTAGGGTCGGTCCGCTTGATAGTTGAAATAATTCCAGCATGGCACGCATGAGAATATTTATGAGCACGAGGGAAAAGATCCAAAAATATAAAACCGCGCAAGCGACCACCATCACGTTCGTTGACCTGAATTAACTGAACATCAGGGCTCCATACCCACTCCGGTTTAACCATGGTAAAGGTAAGACCCAAAAAGTTTTGATAAATCTCAAAAATACCATCAATCGTTTTTTCAACGGTAAAGTATTCTGCAATTTTACGTTCATCAACATCGAAATGCTTTTTTTTATAACTTTCTTTGATGTAAGAAAAATCCCAAGGATTAAATTTTCCTTCATCGTTGAGCTGAACCCCTTCAGGCAGTTCATTGAGCAAATCTTGCATCTCTTGATCAACTTTTGGCTCGCATTTCTTAATCAAATTGTACAAAAAATCATACGCACGTGCAGGGGTTTTTACCATTTCTGAATCAACATCAAGCGCCGCATAACTTTCAAAGCCAAGCTTTGATGCTAGCTGGTGGCGAAGTTTCATAATCGATTGTAAGAGCGAATAGTTTTGAGGATATGCCCGTTGGTTAAATTTTCGTGAAAATTTCTTACGTGTTTCACTATTGTGGCAATTATCCATTACCTCAAAGAATGTTGGGTAATCGCAACCAAGCTTGTAGTTATCATGCTCATCTTTTTCAAGTGAGGCGAACAAATTTTCGTCAACACCTTCAAGCTCTTCTTTGCTTGCCATAATAAAGCTGTGGTCAGAAGCAATGTTGGTATCAAATTGAACTGCAAGCTTAGAAAGCTCTTTTTTCAAATTTTGAACCTGTAGATACTCATCATCGGGCAAATTAAAACCTTGTCGAGCAAAACTATGCATCGATTCATCTAAAAAATACTGTGCTTCTGCACTCAATGTTTCTTGAGATGACTTCTGTTCAACATAACTTTTAAACACGCTGTACACCTTTTTACTTGCAAAGGTATCAACCGCAAATTCTCTGAGTTTCAATACCTGCTCCCGGCAAGCATCACGAATAGCTTGGTCAGGGCTTACCATTTCAAGAATACTCAACACATCGGCAATCACTGAAAATTGAGCTGCCGTTGTATCAAAAGCTTGAACGGTATTTGCAAAGGTACGCTCATTATCAGGAATTTTAAAAATGTCTTCAAGCTCTTGCGTGGTCTGCTGAGTTATCCACTGCGCATTATGAGTAATCTGATCAACGGTTTGAGGAAAAAGAGCTGACAGCTCTTTTGGATGAACGATATCGGTCTGCAACATGCGTAAAA
>Ga0154020_10004709_pt1 | contig 16231 bp, 13 predicted proteins | sample Klosneuvirus_201_FD_109709 | JGI IMG/M metagenome (GOLD analysis project Ga0154020, IMG submission 109709) | Active sludge microbial communities from wastewater, Klosterneuburg, Austria - Klosneuvirus_20160825_MG | ecosystem: Engineered > WWTP > Aerobic digester > Activated sludge | place...
ATCTGATAGACAAATCTTTATAGACATTTTTGAAAAATTAAAATCTTATATTAATTAACGCCTGCTAACAGCCAACTGGCGCCACCGCGGACAAGAACAGCATCTCGTAAGCAGGCCCTGTTTAATAAAGTGGTCCGCTTCGCGGGCAGACATTGTGGCGGGCCTGCTCTCACTCTTTTAACATCCGGACAATTTTTCTATCTTTAGCATCAGGCCGGTTTTCCGTTTAGCGGCGAGCGCCAGTTGGCCAAACGTTATGCGAAACCAAGCCAACGGACATTAATTTAAAAAAGGACACGCGCAGCGACCGCACGCGCCTTCAAAACAAACTTCGGTTCGACATCACAACGCACAAAGACCATAACTCAATAGCTTCTCGGTAAGTTTGTTTTTCCGGCCGGACCGCTCACCTCCCCTGCTCCGCGCACAAGCTTTCGCACAGGCAGACATTAACAAGACAATTTCGCTTCGACAGGCTGACCTCACAAGCCGACGCGCAAAATCTTTCTTCAGGTTTTGGGTATTCGGACAAAAACAAAATTGACTCGGTAAAAAAAGACCTGTAAACAACAGGGTGACGTCGGGACGTCACCCAAAACCTGGCTTGGCATCGCATAACAGCGCACAAAAGTTATGCCGCGCCTTTCGGTGTTGTAAATTCGGGCTGACATTCGTATTTTTAAATATGCGGACGGCGGCACAACTTCTGTGCGCATAACGTTATGCCCCATTTGTAAATTGACAAACAAACATCTCGACATATACACAATCTCAGACTTAAACAATGCGACAGTTGACGGAATCATAAATGCCGACGTAGCCATTCGCGGTGAGCATTTGAAAGCTCTAGAAAATGTAACATTAATTAATGGGACTTTAGGTATTTGCGAATCAAATCTCGAATCCTTATGTGATTTAAAAGAAATATCAGGCGACTTCTACACAAGTTCACAGAATATTTTTTCTCCACTTACATCACTCCATAAGCTTGAACGAATTGGCAAAGATGCAAATTTTCGTTACTCCAACATTTCTGACCTAGGGGCTCTAATATACGTTGGTGGTAATTTAAGTCTCAGAGACACGACAATAAATTCACTTGGTAATTTGAGATATGTTGGTGGTAATTTATTCCTGCCATTTCGTCTAAAAGAGCAAATAGATTTAAGTAAAGTTCGAGTGATTGGCAGAATACAATATTGGAAAGACAGCAAAACAAAAATAAAGCCTGTTCATAAATCCGAACTCGGCTTGACAATTTCTTCTATTCCCGTACCTTTTTGGAAACATGAGTACATCTATTCTGCGGATGCAATTAACCAAGCCGGACCTGAACAAAAGAAATTCTATACTTTTTTTAAAAAGTGTTTCACGGAAAATAAATTCATAGACCACCAAGGCAATGACAATTATTCATTCATCTTGTTTTATGATCTAATTTCCGCCTATTATTCCCACAATGACATAAAACTGCTTGAACAGCAATTTCAAAACTTAGAAAAATACTACCCAAAAACCGGTAATTATACTTCTATTAAAATAATTGATGAATTTGAAAAACGTGGGGATTTCGCAAATGCTTGGGAGTTCACTTCAAAACGTGAATACATTGACCTACTTACCGTCTGGGACTATGAGAAAAAAATTGGAAATCCTCTTTTAAATCCTGAACTAATTTTACGACTCAGCGGCTATAGTCATTTAACACCGTTCGGACAAAAAAACATTAACAAAATCAAGCCTTTCATTAAAAAAGAACTATCGCAATTCGAAGAGCAAAACAATTCTACTTTTTTTAAAGTGTTTTTTGATGAGCAAACTCTATTTAAAATTTCAGACAGTGGTAATTATTCTCCCGACTATTATTCTAAGTTTTTTATTAATTCAGAAGCTTTTAAAGCTTGTCGTTCATTAGATAATAGTCGAAATCTGAGATCAAGTGAAATTGTTTTGAAATATGTTGTTGAACAGGCTATTATGAATCAACTTTGGTTAATCACTTCAAATGCGGAAGCACATTATCGTGAAAGTATTGGTATGCCAAAAGTTGGTGAAGGCTGGATAAGTGAGACGGAACTATTTTATGAAATAAAAAATGCCTTCAATGAATTTGAAGTCATACATCACGGTCGACCTGAGTGGCTAGGTAGACAGCATTTCGATATTTACATTCCTGAACTAAATATTGCAATTGAATACCAAGGACAGCAACATTATAAACCAATAGACTATTTCGGCGGACAAGAAGCATTTGAGCAAAATAAAATACGGGACAAAATAAAATTTGATAAATGCACCGAATATAATTGCACCTTAATTTATGTGGACGAAGGTTACGAATTGGACAAGGTTATAAACAAAGTACGAGACAAAATAACAAACGGGGCATAACAGCACCTACTGGTAATTTTTTGCGCGTTAACGCTCAAATGTGTAACTTGACATAGCAAAAAACTACCAGTAGCTGCAAAACGTTACCACCAATAGGGCGGTGGGACATTCTATAAACAAATTGACATGAGAAATTTCAGAATATTTGTTTTCCTTATGACCGGCCTCGGCTCCTGTAGTCAAAATCCTACGATTATAGATTTAAGAAGTAATGCAAATTATAACGCCATTTCGCTTCACGAAAATGCCAGACTTGTTCAAGACTATTCCTCAGACTCACTTAATTACGTTAGGACACTTTTGTACAACTGGAAATTGATGAAGACAGATAGCACAGCATATCCCTCAGATCTTCTTCTTCAGTCCCTTAGCTTTGTAGGGGACATACAAAGTATTTCCAGATTTTCCAGGACGAAATTACCACCATACCCGCAGCTTGCAGACACTTCCTACTTAAACAAATTGAAAAGACGACCATTTAAGTATCATCCGGCTAAACGCTTTATCATTGAAAGCTATAAGAATAGTGAAATAATTATGTTCAATGAGGGGCATGACCGCCCTCAAACTCGTGCCTTCGTAGTTTCCATTTTAGAAGATTTAAAGAAAGTGGGGGCGACATGTCTGGCCATGGAAACACTGACCGAGCATGGAAATCTACATGGTTTAGACGGATCAACTGGCTACTTTACACTGGAACCTGTTTCAGGCGAACTCGTCCGTGAAGCATTACGTTTAGGCTTTGAGTTAATACCTTATGAAGATCGCAGCCTGGGCCATTCCACCACCAATCAAAGAGATTCTATACAAGCAGCAAATCTATTCAACAGAATAAAAACGAAAGATGGAATCCAAAAGACTGTGGTCCTAGCCGGCTACGGTCACATTTCTGAGAAACCGATTGGAGAATATATTTCAATGGCCATAAATTTCAAGCAGATATCAGGCATAGACCCATTGACAGTAGAACAAACTCTCCTTCTTGAAGAGTTTGAAGCTTCTCCATATGCAAATAGAGCGGTAAACAAAGTTCTTGGAACAGATTCGGTTCTTGCTTTTACATGCCCGGAAGTAAAACGATTTGGCTTCGATACAGCTGCTTATGACATCAGCATTTATCATCCCCCGACTGCCTACCTTCATAACCGGCCGACATGGGTTTTATCTACATCAGACAAGGTATTTACTAGCATTGAAATCCCAAAGGAAATCTTGCCAGTTTTGGTTCAGGCATTTTACAAATCCGAAATAAGCAGCGACAGAGACTACTATACTAGAATTCCTGCTGACCAGACATTTTATTCGGAAGACAATTGCGTTTGGCTGGCACTTCGCAAAAACACCGAATACAAAATCGTCTATCGTGACGACAAAAATAAAGTTTTAAAAGTCAGGGACATTAAACCATAAACCGCGACATCGCCCTACTGGTGGTAACACACGGTTGGCGCCAGCCGGACAGAACAGCATCTCGTAGGCAAACGCTGTTTAAAATAAGGCCTGCTTCGCAGGGGGACATTGTGGCGCGTTTACTTCAAAATATTTATCTTCACGGTGGACATTGGGTTGGTTAGCAGCAAAAGTTCAGAGAGTGCGGCCGGCGCCAACCGCGATAACGTTATGCGGCATGCTACAACGACATTCCAACAAGACTTTCTCAGGACATTGAAATATGAATTTTATATTACATAGACCTATCTTATTTTATTTTGCAATATCTAGTTGCTTATTTTCATGTGACATAGGACAGGATACCAAAATCAATCTTACAAATATTGACACCAAATTGGTTGACACTTCGAGTAATCTTCTCGACAACTTACGAAATATTAAATTAAATGACACGATAGGACGATTGCTGACTGTTGCTCTTTCAAAAGACACTTTTGAATATGAAGCATTTTACAACGACAATAGTCCGTACGAGCTCCTATATGTTAAGACAGGTAATTTATTTACTTCGAAAATGACAAATGCGATTACTCTACAAAGTACTTCGGACACGACAGTTTTGTGTGAATTATTCTATTTACACAGTGACAAATGGATTAAAACGGGAACCCCTCTTTCCTTATATATTGCAGGGTTCAGTCCTGCTTATTTCAACATCGTGTTTGACGATTTCAACTTTGACGGATATAAAGACACGAAAATAGTTTTTTACCAATCAAATGGACTGGTGTACTCGTATGGATACATTTTAACATTCAATAAACTAAATAGTTCATTGACACTGCATCCAGAGACAATTGAAATTCCCGATCTAGAAATTGACGCTAAGGACAGAACACTTATCTCCACAGAATATTCGAATCCAAATAGTGACAGTGAGGACTTTAAAGTTATTAGTAAGTTCGACTGGACAAATGGGACTTTGAAATTAATCTCAAAGAAAAAAAACAAATTTAAACGAGGGCAACCTTGACAACTTTGGACCTCAGACCGGAAAAAAGCACGACCGCATAACAGCAACTACAACTTATGCCGCGCATTTCGGTTTTGTAAATTCGGGCGGACTTCAGTACATTTAAATCACGGACGGCGGCACAACTTGTAGCCGCCAAACGTTACCAGCAACTTTAGACAGATTCCAGTGAAAATATTAAGACGTTTAAAAGAAATTGTCTCTCGACTTGACAAGACAAGAAAACTTGACACAAGTTTTACTTTTCCTTATTCGTCCGACAAGACAATAAAACGACAACAGGTTTGGGACAACTTGCAAAAGGGGCTTCTATTCGAAGACCAAGGCATATTAATTCCTTGGTTGACACCTTTTAACCAAGTTGACAGTTTTAAAGAAAAACGCCACGACAGCGGAGATAGAACTAATTGGTATTTAGGCAAGAGGACAATTCTAGACGGATATGAAGGTCATATTGAAGTAATGAAATGGATGTGGCTTCCTTGGACAAATGCATTTGAAAGGGTTACAGCACATCTAGGGTTTGGTAAAGACGGACACCAGAATTTTTTACAATTAATTGATCATTTAAAGAACTTACTTGGCACCCCAACAAAAACTGAAATTGAGTTTGAAAATGAAAATTTCACAGAAGGGAGTTACGAATGGACATATGGGGAGGTGAAGATTAGGGTTTCTGGCTTTGACATGCATGGTGCACGTTATCAGTTTCGCATAGGACTAATTCAGGACAGTAATGAAGAATTTTCTAAAAATACTTTTGAGAACCTTAAAGCAAATGAGCTAACAGAAGAAGAACTTGGAAAATAATAAAAGCTGCTGGTAACAGCGCACAAGCCTTATGCCGCGTTTTTGCGCCTTGTAAGTCTCAGCGGACATTTGTACATTTAAAAACACGGACAGCGGCACAAGGCCTGTGCGCAAACCGTTAGGCCCCACCAAGCCGGGACAACTACTTAAAAAAGACACGCACAGCCAACACACGCGCCTTCAAAACAAACTTCGGTTCGACATCATAACTCACAAAGACCTTAACTCATATGCTTTTCGGTAAGTTTGTTTTTTCGGCCGGACCGCACAGCGACGCTCAGCCACGCACATAGCCAACGCACAGGCAGACATCAGACAAGGAAATCACCTTTCTTTATCCGGACACACCGTCAGACTTTAAACTTGCGTATAACGTTTGGTTATTTTCACTTCTCAACAAGCAGACGCACGGAAATCCTGATAACGTTTTGTTATCTGTAAGTTCTAACAAAAAGACCTCTGTGAAATAAATCATCTTATCAACGGGTGACGTCAAGACGCCACCCAAAACGTGGCTTGGCGAGGGCCTAACACCAAGCAAGGCTTATGCCGCGAATTTCGTTTTTGTAGTTTCGGTTTGACTTTCGTACTTTTAAATACCCGGACAGCGGCACAAGCCCTGCTTGGGGAACGTTATGCACCACTTTTCCATGACAGGACTTCGACTTTTAATAATATTCCTCGTGACAGTTCTTTGGTCATGCAACAGTACGACAACTCGACCAGTGACAAATTACGTTCCATCTGACACTACGACCTCATTTAAAATAAATGGCTATTGGGTGACCCCAAAAAACTTCTTTGACTTTAATTCATTGGGGAAATCAACAGGTGACACCTTACATTTAGTTACTTGTTCACAATATGTATATTTTCCTTTTGGCAAACTCACAGACAGGCAATCATTAGAAATAAGTTCTTTAAATAACTTCTCTGTCAAGGAGTTTAAAAGGGACACATTTACAAATTTAGACGTAAGTCCCAATTTACAATGGAGTGAATCTATGGATCTCCAACTCGGTGACAACAAATTACGTTTGTTCTTCGACAATAATCCGGAAGGCTCAATGCACGGGTACATTCGGGGCGGACAAATTGTTGACGACAAAGTTGCACTATCAGAGGACGTTCGAGTAGGAATGAGTCTTGAGACTTTTTATAGCTTGTTCTTTTCCCATTTCCCAGTGGAATTACAGAAGAAATACAGAGTATTAAAGTTTGAATCCTGTGTAACCGATGTTACTCACATTTACACTTTTGACAGCGGACAATTGAGTTTAGTGAATTTTGTTTCACAGTGACCCCTGGAAAGAAAAGCAGTGCATAACAGCAAGCAAGCCCAATGCGGGTTGACAACAAGGGCTCCGGCCACACTAATGCCCTTCGGTGCTAACGCACCTTCGGATTTTTTTAGTGTTGCCTCCGCTTCAAAAACATTATTTCCTTATATTTATATTGTGTAAGTAGACGGTGGACGTCTTCGATCGCCGCACTGGGCCTGCTTGCAAAACGTTATGCGTAATGTTAAAGCGACCGACAAAAAAACAATAATTAATGGACATTAGATTACCAATACCTAAAAACTGGCAAGACTTCGAGACTATCTGCCATAGACTTTGGACGGAGATTTGGAACGACTTGGATGCTCAAAAAAATGGGAGACAAGGACAAGCTCAATGTGGGGTTGACATTTTTGGCAAACCGATTTATTCAAAGAATTATCACGGTGTGCAATGTAAAGACAAGGACAATAGGCTTGGCTCAATATTAACCTCTGACGAACTTGAAAAAGAGTGTAAAAAAGCGAAAGACTTTAAACCGCAAATTTCCTCCTACACTCTTGCAACAACTTCTCAAAGAGACGAAGGAATTCAAGAATTTTATAGAAAGCTTAATGAGAATAAAACATTTCCCTTTAATGTAAATGTTTGGTCTTGGGACGATATTGAGGCTGAAATAGCATATAGACCAATTATCTTAAATCACTTTTATTCGACTATTCAAATCCCTGAGACAAATATTTCTGCAATCAAACTGAATAGACATTCAACTAAAGACCATTTCTACGCTTTCTTTTCAAGACCAAAAATATCTGAGACCATATCCAAGAAATTCAAAAGCTACTTAATGCCTTTGGTTTACGAACTAATAGACAATGCTTATCTATACGGAAATGCGAGCCAATATGAAATCAAAATTGAGAAGAACAAAATTGAACTTAAAGACAACGGTAAACCATTCGACCCGACCAAAGAACTTGATGCATCAAAAGCCTCTTCCAAAAGTAATATTGGCTCATTTGTGTTTAAGACCTTCGTGGACAAATTCACAGATAAACTCGCTGTGAAGTATTCAAGGACTGACGAAAAAAATATTCTAGAGTTTATTGTTGACGAGTCAATTTTAAATCTTGACGATCACACACATTTTGAATTAAGTGTAGATTTAAAAGATGCCTATGGTCGTGAAAATGCTAAACACTTGGCAAGTAAAATTCCGACAGACAAAGATGAGATAGTTCTAAATGTGACTGACATTTTTAATGTTAGCGTGTTCGTTGAATTTACACAGGAAGCACTGAGCAGAATGACCGATAAACAAACATTGACAATGTCACTTCCTCGACACGAATATCTGGCGAGTTTTGGCGACTGGTTTAAGGACGAAAGACTTAAAATAAAAATGAGATAAACACTACGCATAACCGCACCTACTGGCAATTTTTTGCGTGTTAGCGCTCAAATGTGTAAGTGGACACTAGCAAAAAACTGCCAGTAGCTGCAAACCGTTAGTGGTAATAGCGGGACAAATCCTGCCGACATCTGTCTCGACAAAAAAGTTTTCGGCAGACAACCTCTCGACAGACGATTTTAAGTTGACAAATATTTTTATATCTTGGACATTAAATATGAAAAGACTTTTATTTCTTATTTTATTAATAAACTTTCGACAAGGCATCGGGCAGACATATGTGCTGATTCCCGACGTAAATTTTGTTTCTTTTCTCCAAGCTTTCATTCCGACAGCTATGAATGGAAATTCTCTTAATATTACTCATACCCTTGTAACAACGACTCAAGTTCTTAATTGTAATAGTGCTAATATTTCAGACCTAAGCGGTATACAATATTTCACTTCGCTTCAAGATTTAACTTGTTCATTCAACTATCTGACAACTCTTCCAACTTTACCTAATTCCCTATTGAATTTATATTGCAATAATAATTCTATAACAAGTCTTCCTACATTACCAAATTCGCTGCAGCTTTTAGGATGTAATATTAATTCGCTAACTAATCTTCCACAATTGCCAAACTCCCTTACGACTTTAAATTGTAGCACCAATTCCATCACAAGCCTTCCAAGTCTGCCTAATTCCTTACAATCTTTAATTTGTTACATCAATCCACTTAGCGGCATTCCTATTTTACCAAACTCACTTTTACTTTTAGAATGCCGATATTGTTCTTTAACATCCCTGCCCGCTCTGCCAAATTCGATTACCACTTTATATTGTTCTTATAATTCCTTAAATGCTCTCCCATCTTTACCAAATTCCCTCCAAACCTTAAATTGTGATAACAATAACATTGTCTGCTTTCCCATATTTCCAAACGCCCTGATTACTGCTTTTATTTCCATTAACCCCTTTAATTGCCTCCCCAATTACGTTCTCCCCGCAATGAATAATTACACAACAGTTCCAATTTGCGCACCAGGCAATACGAATGGTTGTACATTTGTTACAGGAATAAAAGCAATTGGGATGGAAAACTATCATGCAAATATTTTTCCTAATCCAACAAAGGGACAATTGGTAATTGAGACGTCGGACACAGATGATAAATCAATACAAATATTCGACCTCAATGGTCAACATGTATTTAGACAAATGATATCAGATAATTCTAACATTGACCTTAGCAATTTAAATGAAGGTGTTTACAACCTGACAATTAAAACGGTCGACAAGATCACAAACAAAAAGTTAGTTATAGTACATTGACGTCAGAATGATATACTGTGTGCCCGGTACTACCACTAACCGCAACCACACTCCATTTTTTGCGTGTTAGCGCTCAAAATGTGAAATAAACCCGTCAAGGGAACCTCATTTCCACAAAGGCATTTTTTCCATCTGCAAGCGTTGCACCGCAATGGCTTCATTTGATGGAAAAACCTCCAGAGCACACAAACGGGTCACAAAGTTTTTTCTTACTGTTGGGTAAATCACTTTGGGTTTCACCGGCCTGGGGTAAGTCTGACAGCCCGACATAAAAACTGCTGAATTTTCGCTTAGGAAAGGTTTTTCAGTAATAGGATCCTGATCTGCTGCAACAGCATCTTCTTTTAAATACAATTCAAAAAACAGAAATGAACCTGCTGCGATAAGGGCGATGGTAGTTTTATTAATAGTCATGGTCTATTTTCTTTTGTGAATACCCAAGTGATTAGAACTAAGTTAGAGATATACGCTCAGCAAAAATTTGCTTTAACGATATTTAACCGCGCTGTATTTATTCAAGAAGATCATCCACCTACCTATTGCCACTAAACGAATTGCCTATGGCCAAATAAAGCCCCTTAAGTCGCTTATGTTAACTCTAAAAAACTATTTTTATATTTAAACTAGCTAAACACCAAATCATGAATACAACAAAAAAACTATTGGTCCTTTCCTTGGGACTTCTTGGCTTAACAGCTTTAGCCTACTCGTTCAAACCTTCCGAGTCTACCCTTGAATATGCCACCATGCGTACAACTGAGTTCACTCTAGGCGGCCAATCAAGTATCATCCTTGTGTATGAAGGAAAAACTGAAGAGCTGGAACTTGATAAAGTATCACCAAAAAATATGGCCAGCAATGCCTTTAAAATAAACCAGGCCATACGTTTGCTTTCTTCCAAAGGGTTTGAATTGGTAAGCCAATCCGGTGGAGATTACATCTCGATGTACTCCTTTGTTAGAAAATAAACTCTTTTAATGACCAGTCCGGCTCTTGATTTAAACTGCCTTTGTAAGGTGCTTAAATGCGGCAAACCAAGGGCCTAAAAATAAAATTTTAAATTTACCACTGTTCACCTTAATAAATTAAAAATCCATGATCATAGAACCAAGGATGCGGGGATTCATTTGTTTAACAGCACACCCAAAAGGTTGTGCAAAAAATGTGCATACACAAATTGAATACGTAAAATCAAAAGGACCTATTGATGGGCCGAAAAATGTTTTAGTCATTGGAGCCTCAACTGGCTTCGGGCTTGCTTCCAGAATCACCGCTGCCTTTGGCTCAAACGCATCCACCATTGCTGTGTTTTTCGAAAAACCTCCTCAACCCGGCAAAACAGCCTCTCCGGGCTGGTACAACAGTGCGGCATTTCATCAGGAAGCCAAAAAGGCCGGGTTGTATGCTAAAAGCATCAATGGAGACGCCTTTTCAGAGGAAGTGAAAAATAAAACCATTGCACTGATCAAAGCCGATCTTGGAAAAATTGATCTGGTGATTTACAGTCTAGCCTCACCTGTAAGAACCCATCCCCTGACAGGTGTCTTGCACCGTTCTGTTTTAAAACCCATAGGTTCTACATTTACCAACAAAACAGTTGACTTCCATACAGGCGTAGTTTCCAACATCAGCATTGAACCCTGCAATGAAGAAGACATAAGCAATACGGTAGCGGTAATGGGTGGAGAGGATTGGGAAATGTGGATGGAGGCTCTGTTGAAAGCGAATGTTTTATCCGAAAATGCAAAAACGGTCGCCTACTCATATATAGGTCCTGCCCTAACCGAAGCGGTTTACCGAAAAGGCACCATTGGAAAAGCAAAGGACCATCTGGAAGCCAGCGCCTTTAAGATCACGGATAGTTTGAAATCGGTACGCGGCAAAGCCTTAGTTTCTGTTAATAAAGCTTTGGTAACACAGGCCAGTTCTGCCATTCCGGTAATTCCACTATACATTTCATTGCTTTACAAAGTGATGAAAGAAAAAAACATTCACGAAGGCTGCATCGAACAAATACAACGTTTGTTTATGGAGCGTTTGTATTTGGGAGCAGAAACCCCAATGGATAGTAAAGGCAGAATTAGAATTGACGATTGGGAAATGCGCGAGGACGTGCAGGCCAGAGTGGCTGAATTGTGGTTGAAGGCAGATACCGAGAGTTTAGTTAGGATCGGGGATTTGCAAGGCTATAAAGCAGATTTTTTGAATCTGTTTGGTTTTGGATTTTCTGGTGTGGAATACCAGGAGGACCTAAATGAAATGGTGGAAATTGAAGGAATCCAATAAAGACAAAATGTTAAAATCGCGTTTTTGATGGTGCTTTTTTGTTTATGTCCTGTTTGTTATTGCTTTTAAAAGAACTGGTATATTTTCTTAACTTAGTTATACCTATTAACCTTTAAAACTTTAGCCATGGAAACCGTTAACAATTGGAACCGCTGGGCTAATGCCCACACCAACTTTTTTATCGATCTGCTCCGTGTTCTTTTTGGGGCCTTTATTTTGTACAAGGGGGTTTATTTTCTAAGTCAAACTGCTTACCTGGAAAGCCTTTTTATCAGCGTCAGTGGAAAAGGGGCTTACATGATCCTGGTGCATTACGTGGCCCTCTCTCACCTCTGTGGTGGTTTTTTTATTATACTGGGATTGCTTACCCGATGGTGCTCTCTCGCACAGTTGCCCCTTTTGATGGGTGCGGTGCTTATTAACTTTGTTGGAGAGATGAACCCAAACAATTTACTGCAGGCAAGCCTTGGTCTTTTCCTGTGTTGTTTTTTTGTGTTTTATGGCTCAGGCCGCCATTCAGTAGATTACAATCTGAAACTGCATGCCTGAATAAAAGAGGATTTATGCGGATGCTATATTTCAGCCATCTGTTTTGTGTGCTCCTCACCCACCCCTGTAAACTGGTTTGAAATCAAAACAAACATTTGCATTTTTGATTTAGTTTTGTAATTTTATTTTAGTTCCAGCCTCTTGTTTTTGGAAGTCTTCCTTTTTTTGCCGCGACCCTTCGTTCTTTCTCGCTATCTCTTTCTTTTATCTATTAACTATTTCATCACTAATTAAAAAAACCATGAAAAAACTTGTTGCAGAATTTATTGGAACCTTTAGCCTGGTGCTGATCGGCTGTGGTTCAGCAGTTGTATCCGGTGTTCAAACCACTGGCGCATCCGGCATTGGCTTGCTTGGTATTTCAATAGCCTTTGGTTTTACAGTTGTGGCGATGGCTTATGCCATCGGTGGTATTTCAGGCTGTCATGTGAATCCTGCGGTTACCATTGGCATATTCACTGCTGGAAGGATGAAGCTGAACGAAGCCTTTGCCTATATCCTTGCACAACTTTTTGGTGCCATCACCGGTGCTGCTGTGCTTTTTCTTGTTGCAAGGGGACGGCCTGATTTTATGATGCCGGAATGGGGCCTTGGTTCCAATGGCTGGGGAGAAGGCTATCTTGGGGGATACAATACCCAAAGCGCCTTTGTGATTGAAACGGTCATGACTTTTTTATTTGTGTTTGTCATCCTGGCCACCACATCCAAATTCGGAAACAGTGCCATGGCAGGATTGGCAATTGGGGTGACACTCATGCTGATTCACCTGGTTGCCATTCCCATCACTGGTACTTCAGTAAATCCAGCCAGAAGCATAGCTCCTGCCCTATTCTCAGGCGGCAAAGCCCTTTCACAAGTCTGGCTATTTATTGTCGCTCCCATTTCAGGCGCCATTCTTGCAGCCTTACTCTGGAAACTGGGTTTTGAGAAGGAAGAAAACAAGGACTGAAAAAATTCAGTGCCTTATAAATTCTCACCTCAAGAGCTTGGGTTTATGTTCAGGCTGTTGGTGTAGGTTTGCCGGATAAACCAAGAATACAACAACATTTGAAATACATTAGCCCCACAATATGGATCCTTTCACTGGTTAGTTTGTTTACCGACACCGCCAGCGAAATGCTTTATCCCATCATGCCCATATATTTAAAGACAATTGGTTTTTCAATTGCACTCATTGGCGTTTTGGAAGGCATTGCTGAAGCCACAGCCGGATTGAGCAAAGGGTATTTTGGAAAACGCTCAGACTTGAGTGGCAAACGCGTGCCTTTTGTGCAATTGGGTTATGCCTTAAGTACCATTTCCAAACCCATGATGGCTGTTTTTGCTTATCCGCTTTGGATTTTTTTTGCCAGAACACTCGACCGCTTTGGTAAAGGATTGCGCACCGGTGCAAGGGATGCCATGCTCTCTGACGAAGCTACACCTGAAACAAAGGGCAAAGTGTTTGGTTTCCATCGGTCCATGGACACGTTTGGTGCCGTGCTTGGTCCTTCTATTGCTTTGCTCTACCTCTACATTTACCCAGAGGATTATAAAACACTTTTTTTTATCGCCTTTATTCCTGGCGTTTTGGCTGTCGTTTCATCGTTGTACTTAAAAGATAAAAAAACTGCTGCACCCATCATAAAGGCCTCTGCTCCATTCTTTTCTTTTCTAAAGTACTGGCCGCAAAGTCCACAGGAATATAGAAAACTGGTAAGGGCTTTGTTGTTTTTCGCCCTGTTCAACAGTTCAGACGTTTTTCTTTTGCTCCATGCCAAACAATCAGGATTAAACGATGGCCAGGTGATTGGACTCTATATTTTTTACAATCTCATTTATGCCCTCTTTGCTTTTCCGCTTGGCATACTTGCCGATAACATTGGTTTAAAAACCATCTATATTCTCGGACTTGCCCTATTTACAAGCGTCTATCTGGGTATGGCCCTTACTACGAACGTGTATTTCTTTTTTGGACTGTTTTTTCTCTACGGTGTTTTTTCCGCTGCCACAGAGGGCATTTCTAAAGCCTGGATATCCAATATCAGTGCGAAAAAGGATACGGCAACAGCTATTGGTACGTTTTCAGGACTTCAAAGCATTTGCACCCTTCTGGCCAGTTCCTTAACGGGATTTGTGTGGTTCAAGTTTGGGGCCACAACAGCATTCCTGATTACCGGCCTTGCTGCCCTTTTGGTGATGCTTTATTTAACAGGAATACCGGGTCCTGAAACTAAAAAACAAATTACCTGAGCAGGTTCACAACACCCGTGTAGCTTTTTTCCTCACCGCTGTTATTAAGCATTGTCAATTTGTAATTGTAAACCCCCTGTTGACAAGGTTCTCCTTTCAACGTCCCATCCCAGTTCACTTGCGGGTCATCGCTTACAAAAATCAAGTCGCCCCAGCGGTTAAAAATTTGAAGCTCGTACCGTTTTACACCTCTCATCACCGGAAAAAACACATCGTTCAAACCATCTTCATTTGGCGTAAACGCGTTAGGAATGTAAACATTAAAATCAAGCTCTACCTCAATGCTTTTTACAATGGTGTCCCAGCAACCCCAGGAGTTCCTTACCAAAAAAGCAACGGCGTAATTTCCTGCATCTTCAAATAAACATGAGGTGTTTTCGCTGAAGCTATTGGTGTTTTTGCCATCGTTAATAGCCCAGTGCCATTTGTTTTGGTTCTCCCCTTCACTGGTATTGGTAAACACCACCATATCCTGGTTTTCTATGGGTTTTACAGGTGAATATTCAAAATCCGCCACCGGCAAAGGGAACACCTGAACCATTTGCGTAATGGTTCCTCTGCAGGTTTTATCGTCTTCAAAACTGCCCTTGAGTTCAAAATTTCCGGGCGTGTTAAAACAATAACTCACCGTTGAACTGTTTACACTTTGATTGTTAAAAGTCCAGATGCTGTTGATCACATTGCCTTCACTGGATTGTAATGAATACGTTGAACAAAACGGCACACAGCCGCTTAACTTCCCGGCAATCTGTCCTGTAGGTTCAGGATCAACAATCACCGGCGCTGTGGTATAACCCCTGCAGCCAAAAGCATCCATCACCATCAAGGTGTAAATGCCACTCATGCCCACATTGCCCGCTAAAAAACTTGTGTTTTGTTGTGAGGAACTGTAGTTCAATGGACCGGTCCAATAATAACTTAATCCTCCATTTCCATTTAAGTACACCGTGGATAAAACACACACTCTTGGTGTAACCGATAAAGTAGGAAGAGGAAGTACTCTTGTTCCAATGGTGGCCGTTGTTACAGCAGTGCAGCCATTCGCTGCTGTTCCCATCACCGTGTAAGTCCATACCTGGGTGTTGATGGTGGGATCTACAATGGGATTAGCGCCAAGAGCAGTAAAACTTCCCGGACCATGCCAGTAATAATTGTCGGCACCGGTAGCACTCAGTTGTGCAGGTTGACCAAAACATACCAGATCGCCCGTTGCATTGACAACAGGATTGGCAAGTATGGTAACCGATGTGCTGTGTGCATTCTGACAAGTATTGGCATCTGTAACCTGAACCGTGTATTCACCCGATTGATTCAACTGAGCGGTAGCAAAACTGATGTTCTGTTGATTAGTGTAATACCCGCTTGGTCCGGTCCAGGTGTAGGTGACCCCACTGTTGCTCACGCCCAGTTGAAAGGGTTTTCCTTCGCAAACCGGCGCGGTATTAAAAGCCACAGGTGTTGGTAATGGATGTATGGTGGCCGCTTGTGAAGCACTCAGCACACAAGGGCCTGTTGTTAAAGTAAGCGTGTAG
>Ga0154020_10004710_pt1 | contig 16230 bp, 13 predicted proteins | sample Klosneuvirus_201_FD_109709 | JGI IMG/M metagenome (GOLD analysis project Ga0154020, IMG submission 109709) | Active sludge microbial communities from wastewater, Klosterneuburg, Austria - Klosneuvirus_20160825_MG | ecosystem: Engineered > WWTP > Aerobic digester > Activated sludge | place...
AATGTCGTATCGGAAGAACGGCGGCAAAAGTTGAAGGCTCCGTAAAAAAAAAAGGAAAAGCTTTCCATGTCTGGACTTTATACGCAGCTGGCGTGGTACGGGACGAGATTGCTGGTTAACTACCTGCATGTCTTTACAATCTGGAATTGTCGTCAGCGCATAACAAATCAAAATCACTAATATTATTGTCATCATTTAAGTTTTGCCGCAGCTCGACCGATACGAACAGTAAGAAAGATTTTTTTCGGAGAGTTCGCCTATGCCAAAATCATTATCTTTCATGCTGGCTTTTGCCGTCCTTGGTGGAACGGCTTGCAGGGACAAAGAAACTTCGGGATTCGGCGATTCAACTCTGATGGCCGACCTCGGCCCCGAAGGAAATGCACAGGCACAGCAGCAAATAAATGCCTTTCAGCAGCAGTTGGGAGGCGGATTCGTTCGCGACAACGGTCGTCGCCGCATCATGGTCACTGGATTCAATCCATTTCAGGGGGGCTCACAAAACGTTTCGGGTGACCTGGTCAGTCATATGGAACAGCAATACAGCGGTGGAAACGTCGTGCGCCGGCAGGCAGACGGGGCGACGATATCCCGCGGTGAGACACGGATGAACGGCGAAATGGTAGACGTCTATTACGTCCGGGCGGATACCAATTACGCGTCGCCGGCAATGATTCAGGCCGCAGCACGCACGATACAGCCAGATCGTGCTTTGAGCTTTGGTCAAAGCAGCAAGACCCAGATTGAACATGGAGCAGGTAACCGCGCGAACACTTCCGTACCGGGATATCAGCAGGATGGATCGGTGTCACCTCTGATGAACCGCAGCACGCGGATCGACCAGCTTGATTCCGCATTTTCGACCACCAAACCCACATGGGATCCTGAACAGCTCAAGCGCGACACAAACTTTCCATTGTCCGATGGGGCACGGCCTCAAAACAGTTATGTCTGCGCCGCCACCGAGTATACAATGCAAAAATCTATTTCGGGCCAACCGGTCCAGTACCTACCTAATTTGAAGCTCGACCCCATTGTGAGCACACCCGGCGCCAGTGTGCGCTCATCATCCGGAACAGGCACACAACCCTCGACCGCCGCACCTGTGGATTCACGCTATGCGTTTATCCATGTGGCTCCCCCGCCAGCGGGAGTCGCGCGTGAGGAGTATTTGTCTGACACCAGCTCCCGCGTCAAGAATGCGTTCGAGGGCAGTTTCGATTCCAGCCGCAGCACCATCCCCAGATCGACGGTGATGGCTCCTGCAGCCGCTCCGGTTGGACCAGCTGCTGTCGGGCCTGCATCCGCTCCAGTGTCAAGGCCTGTATCGGCACCAGTATCTGCGCCCGTTTCGGCACCCGTAGCAGCACCAGCAACCATCAGTGCAGGTTCGACACCGCCTGCGGCAACCGGGGCTGGTCTGACGGAATTCGAAGAGTAACACGTCTCAATTTGAGCGCTGATCGATCGCCAGCCGCAAGATCAGCCTAGTTCGCATTTTTTTGTCTCCAAAGAGACTCAAAATTCACCGCTCCCAGGTGAAGCGGTGGCAGGCTGCCTTGCAGCAACATGGCGTCAATGGCCTGCCGCGCATAGGGAAAAATATTCGTCGGACAAAAGACGTTCAGGATCGCTTCCAACGAGGTCGATGTCGCTCCCTTGATATCGAACAATCCGGCGTGCTCAACTTCCGCGATGAAATCGACCGCACCGCCCGACTTGGCCTCGACAGTCAGTCGCAACACCACTTCGAAAACCGTCGCCTCTATCTTTTTATGTGTTACCTCGATCCTGAGGTTGACCTCGGAATTTCCCTGCTTCTTAAAGACGGCAGGAGCTGCCGGCAGTTCAAAAGACAAGTCCTTGGCATAAATGCGAATGATGCCCACCGTCGGCTCGTTTGCGGGTAGTGCTGCCTTCTCCACCGTGGTCCTCCGGAACTTAATGGGTAAACACAAAATAATTATACACAAAACAACAAGTTAAACATGGTGACTCAAAAATTACCTCATGAATCGCCAACGATCTCCGACAGAAGAGAAATCGTAAATGAATTTGGCGGATAGCCAGGGAGGCTCAAGCCGTGAGTGTACCGCAAAAATGTCTTCGCGCTCTAGCCATCGTTTTGACTGGCGTCGTGTGGAATGGGATTGCTCTGGCACAAAGCGGAGAGGATCGCTTTGTTGTCGGAGCTATGGGCGACTCGATCACCCGCGCCTTCGATACTGGACGCCCCCTCGATAACCCGGCATTAAGCTGGGCTACCGGCGACGACGTATTCGGCCGCGTCGAAAGCCATCTGGTTCGACTTAAGCAAATGCACGGCAAAAAAACCGCCGGATACAATGTGGCACGTAGCGGCGGAAAGGCCATAGAAATCCCTGGACAGGCTGCAAAGCTTGCTCCTCATAAGCCTGATTACGTGACGATTCTGATCGGCGCGAATGACCTTTGCGACTGGCCCGACGATGCACAGAGAGAACTCGAAGATCTGCAACAAAATGTGCGCAGCGGCATCGAGCGTTTAATCGCCGCAAACCCGAACGTGCTGATTGCGCTTTCACCGGTCCCCGATATGTACAATCTCTGGGAAATCGGCCACGGCAACAGCTGCCAGGCCAAATGGAATCTTCTGAATTTTTGCTCCCGGCTGCTTTCGCCGTCGGCAACTGCCGTCGGCCGCGAAGCACTCGTTGAGCAATGGTATGAAGTTAATGCAGCCTACGCTGGAATAGCGGAAGAATTCCCGCTAAACGTGCGTTTTGCGGCCGCAGGTGCCGACGTGAAGTTTGAGAAGGAGCATATCTCTGCCATCGACTGCTTTCACCCATCCATCGAAGGTCAAAATCTTCTCTCAGAGATTGTCTGGGAAGCCGTTGCTCCGGACCTTGAGTCTCTGGTAAGGTCGCCCTGATTGCAGAATCAGGCTTTGAACCAGTGATTTTTCGTACGGAGACCCAGGCCCGTGTCTAATTTGAACCGTCTTTTGCGGCGAGCCGCTTATTTGGCGTCCGGATGGTCCGGCATCTTTGCATTCGCGGTCCTGACCTTCGCCCACGGCGCCCTCGCGCAGGCGCAACAAGGGTTATGGCATGGGCGGATCATGACCCCTGGCCAAGACCGGATCATGTCATCTGAAGAACTTTTTCAGCACCTCGCCGATTCCGACGTCATCGTCATGGGCGAAAAGCATTACACCGCCGCCGTTCAGAGCATGGAAGCTGCGATTCTGCGCGGGACCATGTCCGCCGCGACAGAACAGACACACATGACCGTGGGATGGGAATTTCTCAACCGCCGGGACCGCGCTCAAATCGACCAACTTTTCGACCAGGTGTCGAACGGATCTTTGACCCCGGAAGATTTTGTAAGCCAAACTCAGAACACACCGAATGCGGTGGTTTATGCACCCGTGATTGCTGCGGTCAGGGATCTGCGCGGATCTTTGCTTCCAACGAATCTCTCACGAGCCGAAAAGGCCCCGGTGACCCAAGGCGGAATCACCGCCCTTGATCCAGCGCTGTTGCCTCCCGGATATGGGGAAGGTAGCGATCATTATCGCCAGCGCTTCCGGGAGGCGATGGGAGACCACGTTCCCGCTGATAAAATCGCTAACTACTTCGACGCCCAGTGTCTGACCGACGATGTGATGGCCTGGTCCCTTGAGGAAGGCACCGGATTGAAATTTCTCATCGCCGGTTCCTTCCACACAGACTATCGCGATGGTGCTGTCGAGCGACTTAAAACGCGCCTGCCGACTGCCGTGATCAAGAGCGTTACGATTATCGATGCCGCAGACTTTGCCGAACCGGACCTCCTGCCCCTGCTGATCGATAGCCGTTGGGGGCCATTGGCCGACTACGTGGTCTTCGTGAACGAACCACAAAATCCAATGTGATAATGAATAGATAGACCTCAAGTCGTGGTTTTTCGTTGAAATTTGCACCGCATTTCAACGACACTGCGTATTATTCTAATTATATCATCGCCTTAAATGTCATCGTTCCTCCATTTTTGTGGCAGATGCCGATGTGCCTTAGGTCCGCCTCTCCGGCGTGGACCCCTCAGGCCTCTTAACCAAGCCGGCGATATGTCCGACAAAAATGTGCCTGGAGGTCCGCGTCCCCTTTCCGGTCTCGCGACGTGGCCTGGTCATTGCATTTTCAAATGAATCGTAACGGGCAATGAATTGAGGACCTAGTCATTCAACAAGGGAGTTTTCCTATGATGTCGATTGATCGCAACAAAGTCGCGGGCGCATTCGTGGCACTCAGCATGTTAACCGCGGCCGGCTGCAAGCCCAATGCGGCATCTTCCGACGTAAAAAGTCTCGACAATTTCGCAGCTGGCCCCAATGCGGCCTTCACATTCAACAGCTGCTCCGGTTCAAATCCGGTCACGGTCAGCGATTCTCAATTGCTGGCTACAACGGCACAGAAAGCAGCAATCCGCTCGGCATTGAGCGCAGTTCCGGTTGAACTTCAAAGCGCATTTTTTGGCGACTTAAAAGGAACCATTGCCGTAGTTAAAGACATCAAGTCCGCCTGTAAAACATCAGCGTTAGATGCTGGCAGCCAGGATTCAACACTTGCGTGCTGGCAGCCAGGCGAAACCAGCGCATCGATTTATATCAAGGCAGAAGACACGGAAGCAAACACCGACCGCAACATCCGGCATTCGGTTGTCCGGGCATTGGGCTACATTCTTACTGATGTGATCCTGAAAGTTAAGCAGTCACCGGAAGGCACACGTCTGGCCGAAAACGACGCGTTTGCGGAAGTTAAATCGACTCTCGGCGCTGCTCTGATCAAAGATATCAAAGCCGGGAAAACTCTTTCGCTGCCGGCCAGCGCGACGTCTAACCGTAAAGCATTCGACGACAGTGCTTTTGCCGAGTCGTTTGACTCCTGGTATTGCTCATCTGCATCGCGCGAAAAAATGGCCTCATCCTTCCCGGAAACCCACAAGCTGTTTGTTGATGTCGCGGCTGCGTTACCCGAGGGCTTGAATACTCAAACGGCTGCTGGAGTTGAATCCTCCGCATTCGGTCTGTGGGGACGCTGGGGCGCTGGCAACGGACCGATCCGTCAGGGTCTTTCTAATTGGGGAAACTTCCGCGCTCAAGGTGGCGGTTTGATGAACTTCCGTCGCTTTAACAACGGCGGTGGCCTGGTCTTCCGCCGCCCCTGGTTCAATCCATGGCGTTGGGGACAGCAATAACAAGGTTTTTTATGAAAAGATCACCGGTTTATCCGGTGATTTTTTTTGCCTGATCACGCCATATTTGTGTTTTCCACAACCGCATTCCAGATACCGCCAAGGTATTTTTCTACGGTAATCGCCCCCTCATTCCGAAAACCATCAGGGATAGCTGAGGTTTAGATACATAGTGATGGGTTTGCGAACATGCAGGCAGGTCTTCGCCAAAAAACGAAATTTTCTGTGATTCAGAAATGGATCACTGCCTGCCTGCTTTGGCTCGCAGCACTTCCGATGGGAGCTGACGCGCAGGTCCTCAGCCCGTTAGTCATTTACAGTCCCCACGGCCCGGAAATCATGAAGCTCGCGAAGCAACATTTCGAAAAAAAATATCCGACTGTGACCATCGCGTGGGAATACCGCGGCGCTGAAGATATTTTTCAGCGCGTCATGAACGAACACCGCGATGGCGGTGGAGACCATGCCGGGGACATCTGGTGGGGAGGACCGCACTATACGTTCATGCAGGCTGCTGGCGCCGGGGCATTGACCCCTTACCAACCAACGTGGCATGACCGCGTCGCAGCTCAATTCAAAGATGCCGGCCACCACTGGTACAGCGACATGCAGACGCCGCTGTCGATGATTTACAACAAAAATATCCTCGCCGAAAAATCGCTGCCTCGCGATTGGGATGATTTGTTGAAGCCAGTGTTTAAGAACAAACTTGTGCTGCGCTACCCCAAAGACTCGGGGACCATGCGAGCACTATTTGGAGCTTTGATTCAGTTCAAAAAGAAGCAATCGGGGTCTATCGAAAAGTCATTTCGATGGCTGGCCGAGCTGGGTAAACAGACCGGCAAATACGCAGACCACTCGCAAATTGTTTTTCAATCTCTGGGCCAGGGGCTCTTTCCACTTTCGATATGGAACGTGGCTGAAACATCCATGCGGGCCAAGCAGGGTTTTCCTGTATCCATCGTCTTCCCTGAATCGGGCATGCCGATTCTTTCAGACGGCATTGCGCTTATCAGAAAAAATCGCCCGCACCCGTTCGCAAAAGATTTCTACGAAGAGATTACCAGCGTTGAATTTGCGTCGATTCTGGCTAAGCCACCCTACTCGCGAGTTCCAACCCGTTTTGACGTCGACAAAGCCCTGAAGCCCGACTACCTGAATGACAGCCGTTACAAACCGATGCTGGTAGACTGGGCGGAAATCGGCTCCGGAATCGACTCATGGCTGGAGCTTTGGGAGAAAGAAATCGCCGGCAAGAGGGACACACCATGACTCTCTCCCGCATTCTCCAAAGCAAATATCTTCGGAGAGATACGATATTTTTCAAAATGATGGCAGCGTTGATGGTCGTAGGCACTCTGCCTTTGATCGTCTTTGGCTACTTTGCAATCTCCGGACAGGCACTGCAAATCAAAGAACACAACCGCGGCATTCATAAATCGCTTCTTGATACGGTTAAGTCCAGCCTCATTGAGCACGTTACAAGGGCAGAGTACTCACTTACCGGCGCGGCAAAACACGAAGCGCTGCGAGCCGCCAACTATTTTTTACTTAAGGAGTCGATGACCCACATCCGGTTACTGACACCGGGAATCTCCCGATTGTCATTTCTGGACAAAGACTGGAACGTGGTAAGTTCTGACCCTCCCACCCCTGAAGAAGACGGTAAGAAATTTACTGTCCCACTGCGCCTACGCTCTGACAACCTGCTTGCCAGTCCAATTTACGCGGATACCAGCCGCACATCAGTCTATTTCTATCTCGCAAAAACCTTACTGGGGCTCGATGAAAGTCCCTCCGGCCACATTCTCGCGGTTATCGATCTTACCGATTGGATCACCACATCAAGACACCTCACGAAAGACTTTCCGTCCGTCACCGGTGCGTTGATCCAGCCAGGTCAGAAACCCGTATTCTTTACGGCAGAAAATGGCCAGGAGCGCGCGGCTTTCACCGAGGAGATCCTTGAAAGGATCGCTGCATCGCCGCTCAATTCTGACTTGAGTGACCAGCTGAACTATCAGGAAAAAATTGGCACAGACAGTCATTTTGTGTCCGTGTCTAAGTTACCAAATCTTGAAGGGGTCATCTTTGTCACCCAACCCGCCAGCATCCTGTTTGCGCCCAATCGAAAATTTGTCGCTGTCTATGTTGCATTTCTCCTGGCATTGATCATTGCAGTGACTTACGTTTTGATGCGATTCACACGCGGGATCGCCGGGCCGCTCATGGAGATCAGCCAGGTTGCGGAGAGTTACCAACAGGGTGATTTCACCCGCCGCCTCCGCCTGACTCGAGATGATGAAATCGGAACTCTTGCCATTGCATTTAATCAGATGGGTGCGTCGCTTGAAGAAAAAACCCGCATCGGCGCTGAAATAGCCCTTGCGGCAAGTGTTCAAAAAGGTCTGGCAAGGAAATCCCTTCGCACAAATCCAAGACTACGCTTTGAAACTTACTACAAGCCCGCCATGCGCCTCGGTGGCGACTGGTACGCCCTGTTTGAAGTAGAAAAGGCAGACTCAGTGTTCGTACTGATCGGCGACGTAACTGGTCATGGTCTGGCCCAGGGTCTTATAGTAAGTGCCGTACAGGGTGCACTCAGCACGATTGAATCACTGATGAATGACCCCGCAAAAAACGTCGACCTTAAACCTTCTGAGATTATGGCCGTACTTGATGACGTAGTTCGCAGCACCACCGTTGAAAACTCACTTCTGATGACCGCCATCGTCGCGAAATACGATTTCAAAATGGGCGAAGTGGTGGTCTCTAACGCCGGCCACCCTTTTCCCGCCCTGATCCGGCAGACCAGTGGCTCAAACCACTTGCAGAATCTACTGGCAACCCCTCAGGGACTGGTCGGTTACGTCCACCCCATCACCGAAAAACCACGATTCAAAGATGAGCGGTTTGCCCTGCAGGACCTCGACCTCATGGTTTTTTTCACCGATGGCCTGACCAACGCTCGCGACGGGGGCGACCGGTTGTTCAATCGTACGCTTTTCCGCGAATTTCGGTCACTACGTGGTTACCACAGCCCGGGATCGCTGAAAAAAAATATTCTTGATCTGCTTAAAGTCCATACAAGAGATATGGAACAAAATGACGACATTTGTTTTTTAGTGGTCGAATATCGACAGGAAAACGGAGCGTTGCTCTCACGCTCCGGATAGTCCTCTAAGTATCACTTGAGAATCGATCAATGCTTTTCTAATCTTAGCTGACATCACCGCCCCTCCTTTGAGAAAGAATGCTGATGAAACACTGGGTTTTTGACCTCGATGGAACGTTAGTCGATTCATTCGATTTTTTCCTGGATTTTGCGAAAGCTGAATTCCAAAAAAATGACCTGGAATTTACCCCACAGCATTCTATTGAAGGACTCGGTTCACCAGCGCTGAGGTTCCTGCAAAAGTACCTCGGCGCGGACCGGGGCGCTGATGCTCTGAATCGTTTACGAACACAAAGCTACGACGATGCACGGCACATCCGGCCGTTTCCCGGGGTTATCCGATTTTTGGAGCACCTGCAGCGCCATGGCAGTAAAATCGCTGTCTGGACCAGCCGCGATCGCAGCACGACCGAACACGTGCTCCACCATGCAGGGCTTGCCCCCTTCATGCAAATGGTGCAAACGGGGTGCTGCGTTACTCAACACAAACCCAACCCCGAGGGAATGCTTGCCATTCTGAACGCCTTTGACTGCCTGCCGGCTGACGTCACCATGGTCGGAGACCATGACGTAGATATGCTGGCGGCTAAGGCTTCGGGCGTTCGTGCCATTCGCGCCGCCTGGCACCGTCACTCCCCCCAGCTCAGCTGCGACGTCGCCGACGGTGTACTCCATAAGGTCGAACACCTACATCAATGGGGTCCGTCCCCCGGCAGTGCAGGTGGAAATGGAATTGGCGCACTGGCGGTCTGTGCATCCGCAGCCCTTGCGGCGCCCCAAGTGATCGCACGGAGCGGCGGCTAAGACGAGCCCAATTTCTAGCGATCGTTATTTACTTAACTTTTCGACATGCCCGATGATGAGCCAAGCAGGTGTTGGCGATAAGAATGTGCTACATATAAAAAATCATTCGTTATATAATCTCGTCTCAACGCGTCCTTAGCTCAGTTGGATAGAGTGTCTGGCTTCGAACCAGGAGGTCGGGAGTTCGAATCTCTCAGGACGCGCCATTTCGCCACGCACACCGACCCAGCCTATCCAACACAACCAATTGATTTCTTTGGATATTATTGATAGGATAGCCAATGGATCTGGCGACCCACCCCATCTTTCAGTTTATAGCCCAGTACGCTTACGAGCCCGGCATCGTTTACGGCGTGATCGTGATTATGATGGTGCTTTCCAGTTTTGGTATCCCCATCCCAGAAGAAGTCACCCTGCTCAGCGCCGGCACCCTCGCCTACATCGGTGCACATCCTGAAATTTATCCCCCACCCTATCCCGACGCGCCGGTGGTATCCATTCACGCCACAGCCATTGTTTGCTTTTTTGCGGTATTTTTGAGCGACCTCCTGGTGTTTATGCTTGGGCGAAAACTGGGATCTCGCATGCTGAGCACGGGTCACATTTCGCGCCTTATCAAACCGCATCATATGGCTAAAGTTCATCAGTTCACCAGCCGCTACGGCGCGCTTGCTTGCGGGGTATTCCGTTTCACTCCCGGTCTGCGGTTCCCCGGGCATTTTGCATGTGGCTCCGTGGGTGTTCCTGTCTGGAAGTTTATCGCCGTAGATGGCACCGCTGCTCTCATATCTGTCCCCACCCAAGTGCTTCTAATAGGCTACTATGGTGAGACGATCATCCTAGTGTTAAAGGAGGCAAAAATTCTTTTGCTATTCCTAGTTGGAGCTGTAGTCATTATCTGGGCTTATAGAACGATTAAATCCCGCAGCAATCAGCGGGGACCTCGTACCATCTAGGTGACGGCAGTGTCGCCGAGTTGAGACAATTTCCACACGATACCCACTCCTGCTAAAAACACCACATTTGCGCCCGCGTCCTTCCGGCATGACTTTGATCAAAAGTGACAGCACAGGCACAGACATTGCATAGCCGACGACGATAACAAGATCAAAGAGGAGGTTTGGCATGAAGCTACCAGCAATCGCCGCAGGCGCAGCGTTAGTAGGACTGTGTATGGCATTTATGGGAATGTTTGGAATCTATGAGGTTCTGCGTGGCATGGGAGTCATGCAATCCAGCGTTTGCACTGCATCGAACAACACTGTGCGGAATGCCGCAGGAAGGTGAGGACATGGAAGCACTTGCCCATCTCGTGGAATGCAAGGGAATTTCTCCGGATACGCTGGTGACCTCCCCTCGTCTTCTGCTTATCGATGATGATGAGGACTTCGGTCGCCTCATGCAAGCTATCGCGATCACCCAAGGGGTAAAGCTGGACTACTTTCCTTCGCTGCTGGCACTTGGCAGAATCGGTCGGATTGCAGAATACGACGTTGCTATCCTCGACTACTACCTCGGAGAAATGAGCGGACTCGAGGTGGCTGAATACGTAGAACGTTTTTTTGGGGGTAAACCCGTAATAATTGTCAGTGGAACCTGGTACTCAGACATTGGCTGGAAAAACTGTCCACAATGCGTCCGTCAATTCATCCCAAAGGTTCGGGGTGCAAACCCCATTTTGACCTGTGCATTAGAGCTGGCAAAGTCACGGCAACGAGGCAAATTATGATAGTCACCTCACACTCGCCTGAAGATCGGCTTAGCCCCGACATCACCGGCACATCAATCCTGGTAGCAGAAGACTACCCTGATAACCGTTTCGTACTTGAATGCCTTCTAAACAATGCCGGTGCGATGACACAGATTGCGGTGAATGGACAGGAAGCTTTTCAGAAGGCTTTGGCATGTGACTTTGACGTGATTCTCATGGACCTTTTGATGCCAGTCATGGATGGTTTCGAATCTGCAGTGAAATTGCGTAATTTTGGCTATAAAAAGCCGATCATTGCGTTATCTGCCTTCGCCCAGTCTGACGAGCGCGATCGCTGCCTGATGGCTGGATTCGATGACTATCTGAGCAAACCAATTGAAATAGATGCTCTGAAAACCTTGATCGTAGAGCATGTCAACCGCGCTGCTCTGAGCCACTTAAGAACCGAAGTTGCAGATTCCCAGGCCCTCAGGGTCTTCATGAACGACCCCGGTGTAGCGGATGTCGTAAACCAAATCATTAAGCGCATCCCGATGCAGCTCAATGAGCTGAATGCGTGTTTTTACCGAGGTGACTTGGCCGCAATAACAAACATGGTTCACCAGCTAAAAGGACTCGGCGGCATGATCGGCCTACCAGAAATTACTGAAGCAGCCGCAAGAATAGAGAATCTTACACGAAGCGGCACTTCAGGCTTGGATTTGAAGCCTCATCTCGAAAAACTGGAACATGCATGCCGTATCGCCTGCGAGAAGGTCCGACAATCGGCAGATCAGTCTTAATGCTGAAATACCACCATACCAAAATGACCGTTAAATCCTTGCCAATATAGAGGTTAATGAGTAAACAGGGCACGCTTCAATAAACGCGTAAAAGCGGAGACGACTGATGCCCAATGTTTTGCGAAAGTACGGCCACCATCAGGATCCGGATTCCAACTATCCGGCGCTTCCATCGAAACGAATTCTGATTGTAGACGACGACAGAGACTTTCGTGAGCTGGCGGCAAAATGCTTAGCCACCAAAGGACTGATCGTTTCAGCGTGCGATTCATTGACGACAATGGTTCCACTCGTAAAGCAATTTTCTTTCGACGTCATACTTTTAGATGTGAGGCTTGGCCACGAAAACGGCCTCGATGCGCTTTCTTTTCTTCCACGGGAAGCACCTTATTCTCGGGTACTTGTCACGAGCGCATCGAACCGTATCGAGCTTGCTGTGGACGCCATGCGTCGTGGTGCTGCTGGATTTGTCTCCAAACTTTCAGGCATCGTTGCGATTTGCGATGCGGTGAACACGCTGATCACCAACAGCAGCAGCTTCGAAGCTGCCTCAGAGGAGGTCTGCGAGTACGGTCTTGTCGGTGTTAGCCCAGCCATGCAGCGCGTAAGATCCGACATCAGCAGATTTAGAAACGTCGATTGCACGGTGCTCATTTGCGGCGAATCCGGAACCGGAAAGGAGCTGGTTGCTCGGGCGCTCCATCATTCATCAAAAAGAAACACGGGAGCCTTCCACGCCCTCAACTGCAGCGCCATTCCTGAGGCACTTCTGGAATCTGAACTGTTCGGACACAAAAAAGGAGCGTTTACCGATGCCAGGGAGGATCGCCGGGGGTTGTTCGAAATCTGCAGCAACGGCACGCTATTTTTAGACGAAATAGGTGAAATGCCCCTCGGCCTGCAAGCGAAAATGCTGCGCGTTTTGCAGGAACGGGAAGTCCGGCCTGTCGGATCATCTATAACTATTCCTGTGGGAACACGCGTTGTCGCTGCCACAAATCGCGACCTTAACGAAGAGGTCTTAGCGAAGCGATTCCGACAGGATATGTTTTTTAGGTTAGCCATTCTTAAAATCAGCCTGCCCTCCCTGCGGGAACGGCCGGAAGATGTACCGGTGCTGCTACGGCACTTTCTCGCAATGTTCTCGAAGAAGTATCAGCGTTCTCTTGTTTTGCCGGACAACGAGTTGATGATCCGTCTGCAATGTCATGATTGGCCAGGAAACGTCCGGGAGCTTAGAAACGCGATTGAGCGGGCAGTGGTACTCAGCTGCGATGGCAAGCTGCATCTCGAGGATCTTTTCTGGGACCAAAAAGAAAGCCCTGGACTCCAAAAGTCAGATCACCTTTCTGCATTTATGCACCAGGATGGCGACATGACCTCTATGGAAGCAGCACGCGATTCTTTTGATCGATACTATCTGCAAACCGTACTAAAGACATGCCGTGGAAACATCACAGACGCTGCCAGGATATGCGGGCAGCATCGTCAGAACCTTTACCGGCTTCTTGAAAAGCATCGCATTGACGTTTCATTGTTCCGTGAAGGTTAATGTGATTGGATAGCAGAATAAGGGGCGATCAGGGGCTGATCGCGCCGGTTGCAGCATCCAGTACGATGAAGCCACCAAGTATGTGGTCATTTGCCTGACAGGATGCGCATCCAATATAAAATTTTGCGCCGGACTTCAGTACTTTGGTGGGATTTCCATTCAGCGGAGTTTGCCAACTAGTCGCTGCTCCGGACGTCCGATCGAGCAACGCAAATCCGCTGCGATAGACTCCGCCAATTTCTTCATATCTCCCCGCTGCAAGAACATTGCTTCCATCTGCCCAAAGTCCGCTGACATATCCCGTAGGGGCTGGGTTAAACGGCAGAGCGGTTCCCGCGGTTAAATCCAAAATGGCCATAGAGCCGCGAGCCTGTCCTCCGATCGTCGTGGATGAGTTGCGACCAACAATCAAATCACTGCCAGACACCAAAAACGAGGCATTGTACGTGTGTAGCCCGCCCCCTGGATTCCACCCCGAAATCAGAGCCCCGGTCGAATAATTTACCTTTGCGATGCCCGATCGGGTCGTGCCATTGACAGCGCCAAAATTGCCTGCAATCACCAGATCTGTCCCGGTATCTTCTATGTAATGAACGGGAGCAAAGGCATTAGTGGCCGGAGCCCAAGACAACAAAGTCCCATCGTTCAGGGCAAAGGCCGCCATATTTACTCGTGCCGTTCCATTGACCGTTCCGAACATCCCAACGGCAAAAACCCCATTGGAATTGGCGACCATGTCATAAATCGCGACACCTGGGCCCCCGGTAGCGATGGGCCCTGGATTCCACGCGTTTATGGTCTGCCCCGGCAGATCAAATGCCGCAAGCTTGTCGCGAGCAGCTCCAGCAATGGTTGAAAATGACCCGCCGGTATATAACTTGTCCCCATACACCGCCATCGCAGAGATCACATGATCGGGGTCGGGCCTCCAACTATCCGGTCGCCCAGTAGCCAGATCAATTGCAGCGAGATTGCTGCGGGCAACACCCCCGAAGGTACCAAATTCTCCACCAATGAATACGGCGCGTCCAGCAGGGACAATAGACTTAACCCGACCTCCTGCTGGTGGAGTCGCATCCCCTATCACCGCACCACCTGTCAGAGAATCAACAATTGCTAGGTTAGCCCTTACCTGTCCATTTGATTTAGAAATAGATCCACCAAGCCAGATATGATTTTCATCGTCAACAGCTATGGAATAGACAGTATCGTTGTTCGCGGAATTCAAGAGAGGATCCCACGAAGTCACTTGTTTGCTGGTCAGATCCAGAGCTCCAGCCCCATAGCGAACCTGCCCGCCTAAATCGCTGAATTCTCCCCCGACAAACAGTCTACCTCCTTGCACCACCGCCGCATTGATCCAGCCGGAGGTGATGACCGGGTAGGATTCATCGACCACGCCGGTATTCAGATCAACCCCAAACAATCCAAAGCGACTGTCATTTGTCGTACACCCCAGCTCCTCGCCACCGGTGAAAAGCGTGTCATCGTAAACAACCAAAGTCGGTGTCGCGCCATCACAATCAATATCAAGGGGGTCGGGTTGATACGTCGTCAGGTTGTAGAGTGATATTACTTTTCTGGGAGAGGTCTCGGGAGAGCTGACCGCATGGATATACCCACCTGCGAACACCTGGCTGCCACTCAATTTGATAAAACCAGTTGAGCCGCTGACCACGGCAGAATCCCATGAGTCCAGAGTACCGGCTGCTTCGTTAATCTTGGCCAAATGATGACGTGATTGACCAACCGCTGTTGTGAAATTCCCCCAGTAATACGAAGCACTGCCGTCCGACACGAATCCGCCCACACTGGCGTCGAATGCAGGATTTACAGCAACCAATGACCCATCGCTCGCATTGAGCATGGCCCAGCCTGGTCGCCCCGTGCCATTCACAAAATCGAACAGTCCACTGATGTAAATTTTGCCATCGTGGACTTCGATCGACTTCAAATAGTGATTTATACTGGTTGGGGTCAACGTGACATTCAGAGCGTCCAAGGCCCCGGTATCTTTGTTAACCACCGCAAAGGAGTTCCGGGTGACCGAATTGACCGTTGAGAATTGACCAGCCAGATAGACGAGATTGCCCTCGACATCTAAATCCCAAACCTTGGCACAAAATGCACCTGATCTAATCGTGGGTTGCCAGGCCGAGATGGACAGATCGTTTTTGTTGAAAGAAGCGATGCACTCGCGTGCCTGACCACCTATGGTTTTGAATTGGCCGCCAATAAAAACCTGATCTGTTGAGGCGTCCATCGTATACACAATCGAGCTGGGTGACGGATCCCAGCTATGTAGCACTGCCGTTGTCGCGTCGATAGCTGCCAGGCCTTTCCTTACTGTCCCTCCAACATGTGTAAAATCGCCCCACAGGTATAACCGTCCGGAATTGAGAAATAGGCCTTTGACGGCCGCCGTCATCTGGTAAACCGATGTCGTGTCAGCTTGCCATGACGTCACCTGGCATGATGAGTCGATATGTGCCAATGAGCGTCGCTCGAAGGTTCCTATTGCCGTGAATTGGCCTCCGATAAACCACCCCCCTGCTCCGTCAGGTGCCGCAGCCAGGACAGCCCCGTTTGTCAGAATGGTTTTAGGATTAGGACAGTAAGGGGCTCCCGTATCGCTGCGAAAGATTGCGGCCCCGCCGAGAGGAATGCCGTTAAAATAGCTGGAGCCCGACACAATCAATCGCCCCGCGTGGATCGCCAATGCTTCCACACTATGGGTGGGGCCGGCTCCGTTGAAACCAACCACCGCACCCGTGTCCGGATCCAATGCAGCCAAAAAAGGCTGAGCGACCCCTCCTATTCCTGTGAAGGCACCACCAGCGAACAAACGGCTTCCATCACGAACCAAAGCCTTGACAACTCCGCCGACAACGCGCGCGTCGAAGGGATGCAGGTCACAATGCGAATTGATCCGAATCAAATTTCTCCGCGGAATGCCGTTCACGGTTTCAAACTCTCCGGCGACAAACCA
>Ga0154020_10004711_pt1 | contig 16226 bp, 12 predicted proteins | sample Klosneuvirus_201_FD_109709 | JGI IMG/M metagenome (GOLD analysis project Ga0154020, IMG submission 109709) | Active sludge microbial communities from wastewater, Klosterneuburg, Austria - Klosneuvirus_20160825_MG | ecosystem: Engineered > WWTP > Aerobic digester > Activated sludge | place...
ATTTGCGCCTGCCACAAAAATAATGACCGCGCAGATGGCAACCCGCGCTGCCCGGCCCCGTGCCTGCGCCGCGGGCATCATGGCGACCAGGAGAGCCATCAGCCCCCACCAGCACAGCAATGCGCTGCCCCACCATTTGATGTAGGTTGGCTCCCAATAAATTTGAAAGGCCACTTGAATGGCGAACCAGACCAGCAAAACGAGGGTTGTTTTTTGGTGTTGGCCCAGTTTGTGGCGCAGCCGGGCCAAAATAAAAAACGGGGCGATGGCGATCAGAATGGCAAAACCTTGCCACGCGACAAACGCAATTCGCTCTGGCAGGCCAGCCTGCGGCCAATAATCGCTCGGGTCGGCATGATTGAGCGGCGGGTAGGTGAGCAGCGCCCGCGAAAAGCCATAAACTGCTTTTGGAATATCCAGCGGGCTTACCCCCAGCGAGGGGTTGCCGGCGTATCTCGCGTTGTTGAACAGGGCAGCCCAAACCGGCGGCGCGCCCACATCCATCACCCAAATGGCGATGCACACAACCGCCAGCGTTGCGCCCAAACCGGCCAGATACGCCAGCACGGCGCGCCACGCCTGCCCGCGCGAAAAACACAACCCCAGCGCGAGGATGACCACCGGGATCATGAGCGCGCCGGTGAGCAAATACAGCATGGCAAACGCGCTGACCACGCCCATCGCCAGCGCCGCGCGGTTTGGCGGCGCCGACCCGCCGGAATACAAAAGAGATGCGAGTTGATAAAACAAAATGCTGGTGAAGGCGCACGAAAAAATCGGGTAATCTGGATGGACGCTGTAATACCACCACGCGCATGAAAAAGCCAAACCCATGCTCAGGGCAAGGCTCCACCCGCGCGGCAAAAATTTGGAGAGCGCCAGAAAGAAGAACACAACCCCGATGGCTCCGCCAACCGCCCGCGCGGTTTCCATGGGCAAAACGGCGTTATCTGACCATGCCGCGCCGCCCAGCGCGTAAATTGGGCTGGCGGTGGGCAGCTCCAGAAAGTAGCGCGGTTGCGGCGCCCAGCGCGTGGCGGGATCCACCCCGGCCAAATAGGCCGCGCGGTTCGCACTCAAGGCAGATTTGTCTTGCACCCAGCCGCGCGTCATCAGCATCCAGCGCAGGTCATCGCCAGAATACCAGCGCGAGAGCGTGAGCAGATACACGCAAAAGACAATACCCCCGGCAATTATTGGATATGCCCACGCAGGCAACTTTGAAGAGGCGCGGTTTAACACGTTTTGCATTTTTATCTAACTGGAATTGTCGCCCAATTAAAAAAATTTCTCGCAAAAGAAAGATGGCTTTTTGCGCCTATCTCCGCCGCGCCGAGCGAAACAAAACGGTGAGATACAACGCCAGCCCAAATGTGAGCGCGCTGAGCTGGCGCGTGCTGTATGACAGGCTGCCAATCACCAAAACGTTGGCTCGCAGGCTTTCCAAAACATCGCTCAGGCCGGGCACCAGCACGCGGTCGTAGGCGGCCACCGCCAGCGAGGCAATGATAACGCCCGCGGTGTTGCCCGCGCCACCCAGTATCACCATCGAGAGACCCATCGCCGTGATGAGAAATTCGCCCATCTCTGGGTAAACCACGCCAAACGTGACGGCGAACAATGCCCCGGCCAGCCCAGCCACGCCAGAGCTGATGACAAACGCGCTGGTGCGGGTTTTGGCCGTGTCAATCCCCAGGCTCACCGCCGCCGTTTCGTCCTCGCTAATGGCGACCCATGCGCGGCCCAGCCGCGAATTGAGCATGCGATGCACAAATAGCGCCACCAGAATCATGGCGGCCAAAACGATGAAATATTGATTGAACGGGTCGCGCACGACCATGCCCAGCACATGCGGCGGCGGCAGCGCCGAAAGCCCACCCGACCCGCCGGTGATGCTCCCGCCGTTCACCAGGCTGCGGGTGGTCATGGCCCCAAACGAAAAAGTGACCACCGCCAGATAATCGGCCTTGAGCCGCAGGGTGAGCACGCCGTTTAATGCGCCAAACAACCCGGCGATGGCCGCCGCGAACGCCAAAACAATCACAATATCAAACGGCTGAAAAGCGGTGAGCCCCACTGTTTTGGCCAGCACGCCATACGGGTCGGTCAGGATGGCGGCGGCATACCCGCCAATGGCAAAACTCACCGCAAAACCCAAATCCAGCAACCCGGCGCTGCCCACCAAAATGTTCAACCCCAGCGCCATCATCCCCAAAATTAAAACATGATTGACCACCGGCTGGTAATACCACCCGAGCTGCCGATCTAGAAACGGATAAGCCAGCGCCACCACGAGCGCCATCACCAAAACCCAGCCCGCGGGCCGGCTGACCCTGGCCCGAAAGTCTGAGGACAACACGGGGCGCGGGCGCAATCCCTCGTCCTCGGCGGCGTTGGTCAGGCCGGTGGGTCGCCACACCAAAAGCGCAATCAGGGCAAGCTGCAAAAGCACTGGCGTCCAGCGGGCATCCAGAAAATAATCGCTAAATGCCGAGAAAATGCCCAGCACAATGCCGCTGATAAACGCGCCCACCGGGCTGCCAATGCCGCCCAAAATGGCCGCCGCAAACACAACCAGCCCGGTTTGCGCACCCTGCTGGTTAAAAGATTGGGTGTAATAAATGGAATAAATAAATGCCGCCGCGCCAGACAACCCGCCGCCGATGATGAACGCGCTGCGGATGGCCGCGTTGACATTCACGCCAAACATGCGGGCCAGGTCGGCATCTTGCGCCACCGCCCGCAACGCCTTGCCCGTTTTTGTGCGGGTGATGAGAACGTGGGCGGCCAGGGCAAAGCTCAACCCCAGCACAACCGCAATCACATCTTTGGCCGTCAAAATCACCCCAGAGCCGGGGATGAGGTTGGCGCTGGGGATGATGTCCGGGAAACCCATCACCAACGCCCCGCCCCGTTTTAGCAATGATGGGGCCGCCTGCCGCCACAGGATGGCGACCTGGTAGATGATGAACGATAAACCCAGCGTGGCGATGAGCGGCGAGAGCCGCGAGCCGCCGCGAAAAGGGCGAAACGCCAAAAGTTCAATCAGCAGGCTCAGCCCCGCCCCCAGCGCGGTAGAAGCAATCAGGGTGATGGCTAACGCGGCCAGCAACACATCTGGCGGCCAGGAGGGGTCTATGCCGAGCGCGGCCACGATCGTTGCCACAAACACCGTGACCAGCGCGAACATATCGCCCTGCGCCAGGTTGATGGCCCGCACCGTGCCATAAATGAGCGTCACACCAATTGCGTTTAACGCCACCATGCTGCCGCCAGCAATACCAATGATGAGCAACTGGGGTATGACGCTGAGATTCATTGGGGTGCAATGATACGCGGGTTAAAAGTGGAAAACGCAAAACAAGAACACCTTGGAGACACCCCAACAAAGGCCACCTATAATGCAACAAACCAAACGAGTTTATTTGAAATCATCGTAAAAAATAGATGAATCAATCGGTCATAAAAGAGAGAAACGAGACGCCGCGGACGTCTCATCTCGCTCATTTGCGGTTAAATCCCGCCACCACCACCTGCACCAGTACCGCCCATTGTTCTCACCTCCTTATCGGCGCCAGATCGGCATCCGATGCTGGTATTGTATGACATTATTGCCTTTTTGACAAAAAATTTAAATACTCGGCCTTTCAATGTTATAGAAACAACTGGATTTACGCAAAACGTATGTCAAATAACCGAAAGAATATCCGTCATTCCCGCGCAAGCGGGAATCTATAACAAGCCCGCAAAATAAGTTGCGAGGAACCGACTTTCCCTTGCATTTTTGGTTTGGCGTGGTATGGATTCCCGCCTGCGCGGGAATGACGATCTTGATTTTTACGCAAGTCCAGAAATAATAAAAAAACATACAGAAGGGTAGGCCATTTACCTGATATTTAATTCTGTTTTGACAAAATATTTACAAAGTGGTAAGTTTTAAAAGACGCAATCAAAAAAATATATACAGGTGTCAAAGAGAGAAACGAGACGCCGCGGACGTCTCATCTCGCTCATTTGCGGTTAAATCCCGCCACCACCATTGCCACCAGTACTTGGTCCACCCATTGTTCTCACCTCCTTATCGGCACCAGATTGGCGTCCGATGCTGGTAAGGAGGCGGCGACATCGTTGTTTCTTACATGTCTGTCAAAAAAGAAGGGCTTGCCCGCAAAACCCAACTAGAGCCGGGGCTTAGACGCGTTTGGCGGCTCTTATCCAAAGAGCGTTACGGCCACGCGTTGGCTGTTTTGGATCAATTACCCGCTGTCTTTGCGCAACCTCCCGCCGCTTTATGGATGCGCGGCGTGGCGCTGAGCGGCGTGAGCCGGCACAGCGAAGCCGTTGATGCGTTGCGCACCGCCATGCCATTTCTTAATGAGTTAGATCGTGCCCGGTGTGCAATTGACATGGCTTTAACGTTGGCGAAGATGGCAAAGCAGGATGAGGCGGCTGAGCAGGTTCACTTTTGCCGCCAGATATGTGACGCGCTGGGGGCGGCCGCGGAGTTAGCCATTTGCGATTTTCTGGATTTGTTTATTCTTCAACGCAAAAACCTGCACCATGACTATCTCAAAGGCTATGCGCAGGTCTCTCAAAATCTCTTGGCTTTGGGTAAGCCAGAGTGGCGCGTATACGCGTATACCCAAGCTGCGTTCAGTTTGCGGATGCTGGGAAATTTTGAAGAAGCCGGCGCACTGGCCGATGCCATCCTCCCCGATGCAAGACGCCTTGGCCTTGCCTATCGCCAATCTCAGCTGTGGTTCACCAAAGCTGTAAGTAATCTTTTGCTCAACAATTACCACCGGGCGTTGCATTCTCTTAAAAAAGCCGAATTTTTTTGTCTGGAATCTGGCGGGCAAGTTCTCATGGCCGATATCGTTCTTGCCAAAGGAAACTTGGCAGAAAGCACGGGCGATACGCAATCGGCCATTCATTTCTATTCTCAAGCAGCTCAATTGCATGACCGCGCAGGGTTCATCGAAGGAAATGCACGGGCTTTGGCGGATGTAGGGACAATCCATAACATTAGAGGAGAGATTCAAAACGCGGGGGCTTATTTTCAACAAGCGCATGAATTGATAAAAAGCCAGAGCGGAAATGACCTGGAGATACAAATTCATTTGCGGATGGGTGCGATACAAACCACCTTGGGTAATGACGCTGAGGCCGAATCTTTGTTTGCCAAAGTTTTTGAACAATCAGGCGCTCCTCTTTGGCTGAAGGCCAAAGCTGCGTGTTTTTTTACGTATGTGTGCCCAGATGAGCGCTTTGAAAGCGCGCTGGATCGGGCGAAAACAATCCTTGATCTGTGCCCGCCATCTATTTTTCTGACCGTTGCCCAGCGTGTATTGGGCGAGCGTTTGGCAGAAAAACATCGTTGGGAAGAAGCGCGCCCGCTGCTCATGTCTGCCGTCAACGGGTCGCGCCAGTGGCCGCAACAAAACGCCATGGCCCTCATCCGGCTGGCCGAGTGCGATTTGGATGAGCTGACACACCGGCCTGTTGCGCTAAACGATGCGCTGCGCCGGATTAGAGACATCCGCCAAAAACTGCGCAATATAAAGAGACAAGCCCGCCTGCTGCCAGATCTCAGCGCCCGCGTGGCGCTGGTAGAAGCCGATCTTGCGCAAATGCAAAACGAGCCAACTCAGGCGCTGGCGCATCTCAAAGAGGCCATCCAAAATCTGCGCGTCATCCGCCTGAGTGGCGACGACCCGGTGCTCACCTCTGCGCTGGCCGCCACCTTTGACCCAGTGTATTGGCGCGGGGCGCGCTTGGCGCATGAGCTAAACGACGAAGACGCTTTGGTGTCATTTGTGGAGCACCGCCGCGCCCAGTGGCTCGCGCGGGCCTTGAACGTGCGTTCGCCCGGCCCGGCCCCATCACCCGAACTGGACGACGTGCGGCGCGCGTTGTACCAATTGCGCAAAGACACCGCCGCCCGGCCAAACCAGGAGCAACTGGCCGCGTTTCGGGCCGGGTTGGAAGAAACAGCCCGCCACTACGACCAGATGAACCTCGCGCTCATGTTTGCGCCAGCCGCGCAAACCCAGATGTCGCCTCTTCGCCGCCCCATCCCGGTGGCTGGCAATGCAGAATTGCGCGCCGCGTTTAACGCGCGTTTTGGCGATGCATGGACGGCCATCACACTGGAACCTGTTTCGGCGGATGGGTCGGAGTGGCTGCTTTTGCGCCTCACCCCCCGCGAGCTTTCGCATCGCACGCTTGCGGCTGGCACCGTCATTCGCAAATTGCTTCAAACTTTGTCGGATGAGGATGCCCGCTTTCGGCGGCGATTTTTTGGGGCGCGGGCGCAAGACAGCCTTGAGCTGCGCATGTTAAGCGATTGGCTGGGGGCAGGCGCGTGGGTTGATAAAACGCCCTCTGGCGCAAACCTGCCCGCTTTGCTGGTCGCCGATGCAAGCTGGCTCTCCCGGTTGCCGCTGGGCAGCCTGCCCGTGGACGAACAACGCTCTTTGGGTGAATGCGCCGCGTTGCGCTTCGCCCCATCGCTCAACACGGCGGCCATGCTGTGCTACACCCATCCCAATAATGATGAGCCGGCCAACTGGCGAACGCTGGTTGTGGCCCCAGCGTCGTTTAATGGCCGGCTCCCAGACCTGCCCTCTGGCCCTGCCGAGGTGGCCGCGTTGCGCAAGCTTTGGCCGGGTGCCACGGTTTTGGCGGGCCAAGATGCCACGTTGGCTGGCCTGCGTGCGCTGGCAGAAAATGGCGATCTGGCCGCGTTTGACGCGATCTTTTTTGCCACCCACGCCAATTCCGAGCCGCGCCACTTGCGCCTAAGCGGGTTGGCGATGCTGGACGGCGACATCACCTTTCAGGAAATGCTCTCCTGGAAGCTGAACGCGCAGTTGGTGTGTCTGCTGGCTTGTGATAGCTCATTCAGCATCAGCCGGGGTGGCGAGGAGCGGCTGGGCATTGAAACCGCGCTGATCGCAAGCGGGGCCAAAACCGTGCTCAGCTCGCGCTGGCCGGTGAAAGAAGACGCCGCTCCGCCCTTTATCACCGCGTTTATGCGTCATTACCTTGCGGTTAAAAGCGCGGCCCAGGCGCTGGTGTTGGCCCAGCAAGAACTGGCCGCGGGCGACATGGCCCCATCGGATATCGCCGCGTGGCGCATTACCGGCGCGGGCTAACAACCAATTGCGCATGAACATCACGTCCGCCCTCGTCCACTGGCTGGTTGCCGCGCAATTCCCGCAATGGGCGCATTTGGCGGTGCGCCCGGCGCAAAATGATGGTCATGACAACCGCACTTTTCATTTGGGTGATGCGATGAGCGTTCGCTTGCCAAGCGAAGAGGGATACGCGCCGCAAATTGAAAAAGAACAGCGCTGGCTTCCGCGCCTTGCCCCGCATTTGCCTTTGCCCGTTCCCGTGCCGCTGGCGATGGGAGCGCCATCCGCCGAATACCCCTGGCCCTGGTCGGTGCGCCGCTGGCTGGAGGGCGAACCGGCAACCCGCGAGAACACGCCCAACCTGCGCCAGTTTGCACTTGACCTCGCGCGGTTTCTTCGCGCCCTTTACCAGATAGATGCCAACGATGGCCTGCCTGCTGGCGCGCATAACTTTTATCGCGGCGGCTCGCTGAGCGTGTATGACGCGCAAACCCGCGAGGCCATTTCTGTTTTGGGCGCTCAAATTGATGGCGCAAAGGCCGCCCGCGTTTGGGAAGATGCGCTCAACGCCAAATGGCATGGCAAACCCGTTTGGGTGCATGGCGACATCGCCCCCGGAAATTTGCTGGTGCAAGACGGCAGGCTGTGCGCCGTGATTGATTTTGGCACATGCGCGGTGGGCGACCCCGCCTGCGATCTCGCCATCGCGTGGACGTTTCTCGATGCCGCGAGCCGCGCCGCATTCCGGGCGGCCATCGGGCTGGGGGATGGCGCCTGGGCGCGGGCCAAAGGCTGGGCGTTGTGGAAGGCGCTCATTGTGTGCGCTGGCCTCACCGACCCCAACGAATACGACGCGCAAAACTCGCCGCGCATTTTGCAGGAAGTGATGAGCCTTAGCTAAACAACGCCTTGTTCTCGCTCACCCAATTCCAAAGCTGGGTGATCCCTTCTTCCAGACCAACCTTCGGTTCCCAGTTCAACATCTTTTTGGCCTTGGCGCTGTTCATCACGCACACAAGCTGGTCGCCGGGCCGCCAATCGCCCCATTTCACCGAGATCGGTTTGCCGTTCAGCCGCTCCAGAATGGGCGCGGTCTCCGTCCAAATGGAGATGGTGTTTTTTGCGCCGCCGCCCACGTTAAAAATCTGCCCGGCGGCGGTGTCTATGTTTTGCCAGGCGGTGTTATACGCGCGGATAAGATCGCTCACGTGCAGCATGTCGCGCACCTGTTTGCCATCGCCATAAATGGAAAGTGGCCGCCCCATCACCACCGCGATGATGAAATGCGCCAGCCAGCCCTGATCTTCCACGCCAAACTGGCGCGTGCCGTAAATGGTGCTTTGGCGAAACACCACCGTGCGCAGGCCGTAAATGCGGGCGTAATCGCGCACATACTGATCGCCAGTGCCTTTGGAGCAGCCGTATGGCGAGTGCAAATCCAACGGCTGATGCTCGTCAATCCCTTCGGGATGATCGGCGTATTCGTAGCGGTTGCCGCGCAGCTCCACTTGAATGTCCTCCATCCCGCCATACACCTTGTTGGTGCTGGCGTAAATCAGCGCGGGCGGTTTTTGCTGAGCGCGGGCCGCCTCCAGCACATTAAACGTGCCAAAAGCGTTAATCTCAAAGTCTTCGCGCGGGTTTGTCACCGAGGTGGTCACGGCCACTTGTGCGGCCAGGTGGGCGATGAGGTCTGGTTTGGCGTCGGTCACCGCTTGTTTGATGGCATCCGGGTCGCGCACATCGCCCTTGACAAAATGCAGTTGTCCGCTGGCCGCCTGCGCCTTCAGCCAATCCAAATTGTGCTGGGTGCGCGGTCGCGACAAATTGTCAAAAATCGTGACATGATCGCCCTTTTTGAGATGATCTGCCGCAAAATTGCAGCCAATAAATCCGGCCCCGCCGGTGATAAAGATATTCAAGCTAAAACCTCATCAGACAAAAATAAGAAATAAAAAAAGATTTAAGCCGCATTTTCTTATTTCTTGTTTTGTTAAATCAACCCCGGCTGTTCTGCGCGGGGCACATACGCAATTCCCAAGTGTTCATACGCCTGGCGGGTGGCAATGCGCCCGCGCGGGGTGCGATCCAAAAAGCCAAGCTGCAAAAGATACGGCTCAACCACATCCATGATCGTGTCGCTTTCTTCGCTGATGCTGGCCGCGATGGTCTCCAGCCCAACCGGGCCGCCGTTAAATTTCTCAATGATGGCTCGCAGCACGCGGCGATCCAGATCATCCAGACCGAGCGGGTCCACCTCCATCAAGGTAAGCGCCGCGCGGGCAAACTGCTCGGTGATGAGGCCGTCGCCTTTCACCTGCGCGTAATCCCTCACCCGCCGCAAAAGCCGAATCGCCACGCGCGGCGTTCCGCGGGCGCGGCGGGCCACATCGGTTAAAGCGGCCGGTTCAATGTGCGAATTTAACAGCCGCGCTGCGCGAGAGACGATCATTTCCATCGCGTCAAGCGGGTAAAAATCCACGCGGTAAGTTGCGCCAAAGCGGGCGCGCAGCGGCGCGGTCATTAGCGCAAGGCGGGTGGTTGCGCCCACCACCGTGATGGCTGGCAGCTTGAGCCGCACAGTTCGCGCGGCGGGGCCTTTGCCAATCACCAAATCCAGCGCGTTGTCCTCCATCGCCGGGTAAAGCACTTCTTCCACCGCGCGGTTCAGCCGGTGAATTTCGTCAATAAACAGCACATCGTTGGCCCGCAGGTTGGTTAGGATGGCCGCCAGATCGCCCGCGCGTTCAATCGCCGGGCCGCTGGTCACCCGCAGGTTGGCCTGCATCTCGTTGGCGATGATGTGCGAGAGCGTGGTTTTGCCCAAGCCGGGCGGGCCGTAAATAAGCACATGGTCAAGGGCTTCGCTGCGGGCGCGGGCCGCCTGAATCAGAATGCGCAGGTTGTCGCGCACTTTGTCCTGGCCAATCAGGTCGTCCAGCGTTTGCGGGCGCAAGGCGCGATCCAGCGTGCCCTCGTCCTCCGGGGCGCTTTCGCCAGATACAAGGCGTTTGTTGTCATCGTGTGCAGCCACATGCGAATGATAGCAGGCAGGAAAAGCGAAGGGTGAAGGGTGAAGGGTGAAACGGACGCGCGGGTAGAGATGCCGAGTGAGATTAAAATTTTGGGCATGGCAGAATCACAAACGGAATTTAGGGAGCAGTTGGCGCAAGGTGCGCGGTTATTGCATGCGGGCAAAATGGATGAGGCCTTGCCGCACTTGTTACGCGCCCGTGAGTTGGAGCCGCAAAACGCCGACGCGGCCCTCAACCTGAGCGGCGCGTATTTGATGAGCGGACGGTTCAAGCTGGCGTTGCCGATTTTGGAGGAAGCGGTGGCGCATTCCCCAGGTAACGCGCGTTTGTGGATTAATCTGGGCGCGGCGCAGCTCGGAAATCCCATCACCGCAACCGATGAGCGGCAGAAAAAAGCGCTGGAGGCATTTAACCGCGCCCTGGAGCTGGACCCAGCCGCGCCCAGCGTGGCCTACAACATGGGGCTTATTCACCGCGACCGCGGCGAACGCGAGCAGGCCATCGCCGCCTTTCGCCGCGCCGCACAAAGCGACCCCGGCGACAAGGATGCGAAAAGTTTGTTGGAAAAGCTGGAGAAAATGAAGGACGCGGAAGGCGGGCCTTCAGGAACTTCTGCCCAGTAGGCTGTGCCCCAGATCGTGCAGCATTCCAGATGCTGCGTTGTTCAAGCCCGCGTCGTCAAATGCTTCCATGGCGCGGGCGTAGGCCGTCTCCGCCGCCGCCTCGGTAAAGGGCCGCGCATCGGTTTGCTCAATCAGCCCGCGCAAAAAATTAACCTCGCTCACCATTAACTCCGAGCGAACGCGGGCGCTTGACTGCGGGCGGAAGTATTGCGAGCGAAACAATGAGTTGCGCTCGGCGGCGTAAATGGCGGGCAGCGTTTTCTTGTGATGTTTCAAGTCGCTATCTGCCTTGCCGGTCACAGATGGGTCACCCCAAATGCCCAGCACGTCATCTTGCAACTGAAATGAAAGACCAATCTGAAGACCAAACTCGCCCAGCGCGGCAATTTGTTTTTCCGATGCGCCCGCGATGATGCCGCCCAGAGCGCAACTGGCGCGCACCAGCGCCGCCGTTTTGCCCTCAATCATTTGCATGTAGTCCTCGGCGCTCACGTTAACTTGGTTTTCAAAACCCAGGTCAAGGTGCTGGCCGATGGTCAGTTCCACGCACATGGCGTCAAACGCGCGGAGGGCGCGCAAGGCCCGCTCTGCCGGAACACCGCGATCTGTCAGCTCTTCCATCGCCAAATGCGCCAGCGCAAACATCGCATCTCCGGCGTTAATGGCTTGCGCGTCGCCCCAGATGGCCCAGAGGGTGGGGCGCCCACGCCGCAGTTCATCGCGGTCCTCAATGTCATCGTGAATGAGCGAGAAGTTGTGCAAAAGCTCAACGGCGGCGGCGGCGGGCAGGGCGTGTTCCGCTTGTCCGCCGCAGGCTTCGCAAGCCAGCAGGGTCAGCAAAGGGCGGATGCGTTTTCCGCTGGCTGCGTGCGCGCGTTCTCGAACGCCATCTTCATTGGCAAAGCCCAGATGATAGGCCAGCATGGTTGTGAACGGCGCAGGTTGATGCGGTTGAGATTCAATCACGCGGAGCATTTCAGATTCCACGCGTGGAATCCATTGTTTGAAGTAATCGGCCAATGTTTGTGGCATATGTGTATTTTAATGTGAGTTGCAGGTGTTCCGACAACTGTTCAATTTGGTCGCCGAGATTCAGAAACGCGAAGATTTTCCGTTTCTAAATCTTGACGGCCAAATTGTTTGTTCAAACGCTTTTACGCCCGCGCGGCTTTGGCCTGGCGCACAATCTCGGCAATCTGCTCAAGGTGGCTGTCATCATGCCCAAGGCCGCCCATGAAACGCGTGTAGCAGTTGCGCATCCCCGCGCCGGGGTACGGCTCCATCTCAATCTCGGTGTGTGGGTGATCTGGCCACATTTCCAAAGAGGACAGGCGCATTCGGCGGCTTTCTTCCAACCGCGCCTTGCACTGGGCAATTGAGCTGATGGTTTCCCACTGGGTCTCGTAACGCGACCGCCCATGAAATTCCACGCCACGCGCCATCTCCGCCCCCAGAAACGCGCTTTCTTCGGATGAGGCCGTGCAATGCACAATCACGTGCCCCAGCGTCCAGGCGATGTTGGCCTCGGATGCGTCTTTGGCTGCGTTGTCTTGCGCGGCGGGGTCAACCGGCACAAAAGTCACATCGGCATCTACGCATCCTTTGATATGCGCCTGCATGGCATCAATCATTTCGTTTGTCAGATTGCGCAGGTCGTCGCGGGTCAAAATTTTTGCCAGCTCTGGCATGGTTATTTTCTTTTCCCGCATGTCGCGCACAGTTTGTAGGTTAATCATGTTTCTCCTTTGTGTTGATGCGCGAGTGTATCACCGACCTTTTTTGGGGGGTTGTGATACATGCGATTCAACCATCTCAACAATTCGCAAATCGCTGCGGGTGAGCGCCAGCGCGGCCAGCTCCTCGCGCGAGACAAATCGCAGGAGTTGGTAAAACTCGCTTTCTAACCTCGCAGGTTGGCCAGCTAGAGTACCACCTGCTAATTTTTTTTGCGCCAACCTGCGAGGTTTTTGGTGAACAAAAAACACATGCCGCGTGATTTTGAAATGGGTAAAGGCGTGTTTCACTGCGCCGATGAGATTTTCTTCACCAATGTCAACGCCCAGCCCACACTTTTCGGCCAGCATGGCTTGCGCCTGCGCGGCCATGTCTGCCCGCGAGCCTTCGGCAGACACGTCGAAATTTGTGGATGGAAATTCCCAAAGCCCGCCCAGCAAACCACGCGCCGGGCGTTGCCCCATCAGCCAGCAGCCACGCGGGTTTTGCAAAACAACCGTGCAAATGGCGCGGTGCGGGGTGGCCGGTTTTTGTTTTTTTGGCGGATGGCTCTCTGGGTCGCCAAGAGCGTATGCCCGGCACAGCGCCATCACCGGACACGCGCCAATTTGGCGCAAACAGCGCGGCGATTTTGGCGTGCAAATGGTCGCGCCCAAATCCATCAACGCCTCGTTAAACTCGCCTGCGTGACCGGGCGGGAGCAAATCTCGTGCAAGCTGCCACGTGTCGCGCGGGTCGCCTGCGAAGGCGCGGCCCAGCACGCGGCGTACGTTGCCATCTACCAGCGGCGCGTCTTGGGCAAAGGCTAATGAGGCGATGGCCCCCGCCGTGTATGCGCCGATGCCGGGCAGGGCCAGCAACCCATCCGCCGTGTTGGGAATTTGCCCGGCGTGTTCTTGCACAACCACTTGCGCCGCGCGGTGAAAGTGGCGGACGCGCGAGTAATACCCAAGCCCTTCCCAAAGTTTGAGCGCGTCATCTAGCGGGGCGGCGGCAAACGCGGCCAACGTTGGAAAGCGCGCCAGCCAGCGGGCGTAATACGGGATGACCGTCTCCACGCCTGTTTGCTGGAGCATGATCTCGGCCAGCCACACGTGATACGGGTCGCGCGGCTCCGCCCGCCAGGGCAGGTCGCGTTTGTTCGCCGCGAACCAAGTGAGCAAGCGAATGCTGAATGCTGAATGCTGAATGCTGAAACTCATTTCATCCCTTGCCGTGTTTTCTTAACGATGGCGACAAGAATGGAAATAATTTCGTTGGTCTCATTCAAGATTGGTTCCAGCTGCTCTGGCTGAACATATTTGTTTGCCGCAATCAACCGCAACCAAAAATGAGTTTCTCGCACTTCTTTTATGGCGATGTTGCATTTGTGAATGAAATCGGCTTTGCTTTCTGCGCCTTGCGCCTCTTGCATGTTTGCGCCAATGGCTGTGCCAGAGCCAACCAAGTGGTTTAGTAATCGCGGCGCGACTTTTCTCTCGCGCAAAACATCATGCAGTTTCACGATCCTGCACGCATATGCAAATGTTCTTTCCTGAATGTTTTGAGGAGAGGCGGTCATATTTCAGCATTCAGCATTCAGAATTCAGCATTCAAAACAGGCTCAGTTGTTCGGGCGCATCATCCGCATTTTTGGGCGGGATGGGTTTTGTGTCTGGTTGATGGCTGGCTTGTGCGATGATGTCTTTGAGCTTGCGGAAATCTTCCTCCACCGTTTGGCGCAGGGCGGGCTGGTGCAGCGCCGCCGCCGGGTGGAACATGGGCACAATCAGTTTGCCGCCAATTTTGCGGGCCTTGCCGTGTATGGCGCTGATCTTCTCGCCGGGGAAATACTTGGCCATGGAATGCCGCCCCAGCGTGACGATGACTTTTGGGTTGATCAGCGCGATCTGGCGCTCCAGATACGCGCCGCACGCCTGCGTTTCTTCTGGCAGCGGGTCGCGGTTTTCTGGCGGGCGGCACTTGACCACGTTGGCAATGAACACTTCCTCACGCTTGAACCCCGCGCTGGCCAGCAACTGGGTGAGGAACTGACCAGACGCGCCCACAAATGGCCGGCCTTGCTGGTCTTCGTGAAACCCCGGCCCCTCGCCAATCAACATGATGGGCGCGTCTGCCGGGCCTTCGCCGGGCACGGCGTTTTTGCGGGTGCGGTGCAGTGGGCACGCCACGCACACGCGCACCTCATTGGCAACTTGAACAAGAGAATCTGGTGTGGTCATGTTGATGGAAATTTTAGCGGATTTACGCGCGTGTCGCTACTTTTTTAGCACAACAATCATGCGCTCGGCATCTTCGGGGTGGGTGAGCAGCGGTGGCGGGATGAGCATGTTGCCATACCACCACGATTGCGAAAACGCCCCAGACAACTCCACCAGCGCCCGCAGCTCTTGCGGCTGATACCAGCGGTGCTGATTTTGATTGCGAATCACGCGCGGTGGCTGGCCCGCCTCGCGGATAGTGAGCTGAGTTGTCACCGTCCACTGCTGGGTGATCCAGTCGTAATGATCATCGGCCAGACCAAAAATCATGTCAACGTTTATGTTGTCTTCTTCCACTGTCCAGTAATTTGGCAGGTTATCGCGCCAAATATCGGATGGGTGCGCCATCTCAATTACCATGACGCCACCGGGCAGCAGGTTGCGCGAGACCGCGCGAAAATGCGCCACCACCTGTTCGTTGGTGGTCAGGTGCGAAAGGCTTTCCATTAAATTGGCGGCCAGGGCGATGGGTTTTTTAAGCGCGAAGTCGCACATATCCCCTTTGACCAGCTCCAGCGAAACGCCCTCGCGCTGCGCCCCGGCTTGCGCGTAGTCCAGCATGTCATCAGAGAGGTCAAGCGCCACCGAGCGCCATCCCCTGCGCGCGAACACCCGCGCGTGACGCGCCGGGCCAGCGGCCAGCTCCACAAACGATGTTGAATCGCTTTGCACCGCGCCATGTTCGCGCAGGCACCACGCCAAAAAATCGCATTCTTCGTCAAAGTCTCTGTCGCCAAACGCAATATCGTAGGCGCGCGCTTCTCGGTAAAACTCAGGTGTACTCATGAAAATTAAAAACGGCAGATGAAAGTCTGTCTGTATGGCAAACGAGGTTGACAGACAGAAACAGAGTGATAAATCAATGTGCTCAAACTATATCAAACGCCCGTGATGATTTTTGTAAGGTTAATCGGAGAGGATGCCGTGCGCATGATTGGCAGAGGCGCAAAATCTTGCGTCTCTGCGCTGACCCATTTTCAATTTTCGCGCTATGATGCAATGATTAAGGAGCTACTTCATCATGGACAAGAGACGTTTTGGACGCACCGGCCACCTCAGCACAATTGCCATTTTTGGCGCGGCGGGTCTTGGCCGCGTGACGCAGGCCGAGGCCGACACCGCGATTGAGCTGGCGCTGGCGCATGGCGTGAATCACATAGACATCGCCCCCAGCTATGGCGAGGCCGAGCTGCGGATGGGGCCGTGGATGCCGCGCATTCGCAAAAATATGTTTGTGGGTTGCAAAACGCAAAAACGCGCCAAACACGAGGCGTGGGATGAGCTGCGCGGCTCGCTCAAGCGGTTGCAGATGGAGCAGTTTGATTTGTATCAACTGCATGCGGTGACCACGTTTGAGGAGCTGGACAAGTGCACCATGAAAGGCGGGGCGCTGGAAACGCTGATTGAGGCCAAAGAGAAAGGCTTGACCAAATA
>Ga0154020_10004712_pt1 | contig 16226 bp, 9 predicted proteins | sample Klosneuvirus_201_FD_109709 | JGI IMG/M metagenome (GOLD analysis project Ga0154020, IMG submission 109709) | Active sludge microbial communities from wastewater, Klosterneuburg, Austria - Klosneuvirus_20160825_MG | ecosystem: Engineered > WWTP > Aerobic digester > Activated sludge | place...
CCTTTTGATATGTCTAGTGGCGGGAAAATGGGATTTTTTTTCCCGACATCGTGACTTTTCCCACGAGATCTTGCTTCAGCTCGCTCTGTATCTTTTGTATTCACAATTTTGGTTCGTAATCTACTTCACACAATGTCTTGACACCGTCGGTGCTTCGTCCAAACACTCCTCTCTCTTCCGTACGGACGACCGCTCCTTCGGTGACTTTGCGATGGCCTCCTCTTCGACTCACGCCTCCCGACCCCGAAAGCCCGCCGCGGACCCTGCGCCCGCCCGTCGCTGCATTCGCTGTGGCGCCAAGGCCGTCAAGCCGCGCACCGGACCTGGCCGCACCACCCGCTACCGCACGATGCCGACGATGCCGATTCCCGACGACGTCGCCATCCCGGCCTGCGGTCGCTGCCAGAGCGAGTACCTCGACGATTCCATCAGTGAGTCGCTTGCGCCCAAGCTCCAGCAGGTCTATCTGCACGCGCTCCGCACCCGCGCTCGCGTTGCCATTGATCTGCTCGGACAGTACATCGCGCAGCGACGTCTGGAGCAGCTTCTTGGGCTGTCCCAGGGCTATCTGTCCCGTCTGCGCGCCGGCGCCGGCAATCCCAGCCCCGAGCTGGTCGGTCACCTGGCGCTGCTCTGCCACGACCCCCAGACCCGCCTCGTCGAGCTGGAGCGATTCTGGGCCTTGCCCGACGAGGACTGGCTGCCCCTTGGCCTACCGCCGCCCTCTCGCCGTCGCAAGTCGGCTCACCGTCCGTCCCTGCCCGCTCCGTCCACCGCGCCCGCTACGCCTGGTCGTTAAATCCCCCCGCACGTCGCCCGCGCGCGTTTGCTTTTGACCCGGCCCCGCCCCTCGATTTACCCTCGCGGCAACATGACGCTCCTGGCCGCCCTCTCCGTTTCCAACCCGCCGCCGACCGGCAAAGAGCTGGACCTGGCCCAGCTGGTCCTAAGCTCCGGCGGCGTCGTAATGTTCGTGCTGTTCGTGCTCGTCGCCTTCTTCGTCGTGACGACCTATGTGATTGGCTTCAAAGGCTATCAGCTGGTCCTGGCCAGCCGCGAGACCGAGCAGTTCCTCGACACCTTCTGGCAGGTCAAGCGCCTCGAAAAGGTCTACGACCGCGCCAAAGAGCTACGCCGCTCGCCGGTCGCCGCCCTGTTCCGCGCCGGCTATTTGGAGCTGGCCCGCCTCACCAAGAAGCGCGAAGCCAGCGCCAGTGAGAGCGGCGCCGCCCCCGGCAACTCCGACGCTGAGAGCGACCTCGAGAACATCGAGCGAGCCCTCCGCCGCGCCGCCATCGCCGAGACCACCACCCTGGAGTCGCTCACCCCGTTCCTCGCCACCGTCGGTTCCTCGGCGCCGTTCATCGGTCTGTTTGGCACGGTCTGGGGCATCATGGACTCATTCCGCAACATCGGCAGCAAGGGCACCGCCAACCTCGCCACCGTCGCCCCCGGCATCGCCGAAGCCCTCATCGCGACCGCCATCGGCCTGGTCGCCGCCATCCCCGCCGTCATGGCCTTCAACTACTTCGCCCGCCGCCTCAAAGTCCTCGCCGGCGAGATGGACACCTTCCACAACGACTTCCTCAACATCATCAAGCGCAACTACCTAAACTAACGTCCCCGCTCTGCGTCCCCCAAGTCTGACCGCCCCCAACAGAGGTCCCGCGAAAAAAGTCCAACTGAACGGGAAGCGCTCCGCCACTGCATCAGTGCGTTTTTGCGCGCTCCGCGTACCACCTTGGCCCGCGCCTCGAAAATTTCGCCATCCCCATCCGGAATTACTTCCCGGGACCTAAAAACTTTTTGGGGCAGCTGGGAAGTGCCGCCAGGGCTTCTTTGCGCTTTTTCCGCGGGCCTGGATCGGGCTGCCATGGCCTTGTTACAGATTTTTTGGGCTGGCTGGAGCTGCTGCCACGGCTTTGTGGATGTTTTTTTGGTTGTCGTACCTGCTGCCAACACCTTCCCTCACATTTTTTCGGGTGGCGGAGCTGCTGCCAGCGACTTTTGGGACGCTCTTGCGGGTGGCGGCTTTGCTGCCGGGGGTTGTTGGAAGTTTTTTCAGAGCTCGGGAAACTTCCCGGCTCTCAAAAACTTTTCGCCCAGTGGCTGGCAGCTGTTCCGGCATGGCCGGATCGAATGTTGGAGGTGATGGCGGCAGCGGGATGGTGACAACATCATCCGAGCCAGCCGCCCAGGAGCTGCTTGCCGAGTCCTCGTTCTACGAGCCACAGCAGCGACAGACCGAGCAAGAGTGCCGAGACGCCGACTCGCACGCAGCGGTCGTAGCCATGACGCGGCACCAGCCACAGCAGAGCCGCCGGGATTCCCAGGGCAACGACGCAAACGGTAGGCAGCGGCAGTCCATGGCGCACGAACAGCAGCACACACAGTCCCAAGAGCACGCCAAGGAACAGCAGCTCGAGCGGACGGAAGGGGGGACCGGGTCGGGTGGCAGGCGGTGGCGCAAGGGCGCTGTGCCGGGCGAGCAGCAAGAGCGCCGGAAAGCCAAGCATCACGACGGAGAGCTGGCCCAGCTCGACCCCGATGTTAAAGGACAGAAGCGACCACAGGACGCCGACCCGTGGCAGGCCGATCTGCTGAAGCACCGAGGCGAAGCCAAAGCCGTGGACCAGACCAAAACAGAACGTCAGCAGGAAGCGGTGGCGCGGCGCGGGAACGATGATGTTTTCCAGCGCGACATAGCCAATGGACACGGCAATAAAACTCTCGACCAGCCGCGAGGACAAAACGACCCAGCCGAGCGCCGCAGCACCCAGCGTCAGCGAGTGAGCAATGGTAAACGCGGTGACGATGCGCACCACGTAGCCGAGCCCACGCCGCTTGCCGTCGTCATTCAGAGCCTCGTCATTGCTTGGCACCCCGGCCCGCGCTGCGATGATGAGCAGACCAAACAGAAACGCCAGGTGATCATAGCCGGTGAAGATGTGCTCGACGCCGAGCCACAGATAATCGCGGACATGGTCGAGGATGCCGAGCGGACGCCCCAGGTGCAGGGTGCGGCTCTGCGCGCGAAACACATGCTCGCTCTCGCCGCCAAACACGCGGAGATGGCAGAGCCCTTGATGCCTGGGATCGAGGTCGAAGAACAGGTGATACGTGACTTGGGCGTCTTCGAGGCTGCGGTGGCAGCGGTACCGCAGTCGCTGCACGAAGAAAAACCCGCCCTCCTTTTCCAACAGGGAGTGGTCGTCCGCTTCACCGGGGCAGGCGTGGCCGTGGTTTGTGATGGCCACCCGAGCCAAAAAATAGCGGGCCAGCTTGTCAATCCCGGCGCGGGCCTCGTCGCGCGTGGCCGCCCGATCTTTTTCCAGCCCCAGCGCTTCGTAGAGGTCACTGCTGGCAACCTGGAGCGTGACCTGTACCTCTCGATCCGTCGCGACGATGTCGCTATAAACCACGCTCGACTGGTGGGCGAGCGCCCCACGCAGTGAGATCAGCCACAGCAGCAGAACCACAACGGTCCGGAAAGCAGACGGCAAGGGCACGCGCGCAGCATAGTGCGCTACGCAGAGCAGGGAAAGAACCGGCGGCCCACCCGGCAGCTTGCTGGGAACCGAGCGCGTCACGCTCTCGCTGTTCTTCTAACCAAAACGAGATCTGCTTGGCGTCTAACAGGTGTTTTTGGGGTCGGTGGCGACGACAGATCGGCGACGCTCTCCGGCATCCAGCGGCCCGTGGAGAGCCAGGGAGTTTGTTTCAAGAGTCAACATGCGTCTTTTCTTCTGTGCGGGTCTGGGTGCGGGCGGCCAGTTTCCGGGTCAGCTCCTCGGCCAAGGCCATCGGCTCGGGACGGAAGATCCGGGCATCCATCCGCGTCGGCCCACCCGGCGGCAGCAGCGGTGCAAAGGCCATATGAGCGAGCACGTCATCGGTCAGGCTCAGGCCCGGCGCAATCTCGCGGAGCAGCAGGCCCTCGGGGGTCAGCTCGAAGACCGCCCGCTCGGTGACCATCAGCACCTTTTGACCGCGCGCCGCCGCGACCGCCCCGCTGAACGTCACCTGCTCGACCGTGGACAGAAACTTGCGATGCCGCCCTTCGGAGACAATCTGAAGCTTGCCGGCTAGGGCCACGACTTCAATGCCGTCGGATGTAAAGGAGCTACAGAACACCACCTTGCGCGCGTTCTGGCTGATGTTGATAAAGCCGCCGGCGCCGGCCAGCTTTCGCCCAAAGCGGCTGACGTTGACGTTGCCGTGCCGGTCGCACTGCGCCATCCCGAGGAACGCCAGATCGATGCCGCCGCCGTCGTAGAAGTCGAACTGTTGGTTCTGATCGATGAGCGCCGTGATGTTGACGGCTGCGCCAAAGTCGAGCCCGCCCGCGGGTACGCCGCCAATGACGCCCGGCTCGGTGGTGAGGGTGATGTGGCTGATGATCTTTTCCTCGGCGGCAACGGCAGCGACCGACTCCGGCATGCCAATCCCGAGGTTTACGATCGCGCCGGGGGTTAGCTCCTGGGCGGCGCGACGGGCCACGATCTTGCGGACATCGAGCGGCGGTGGCGGCAAGGCATCTAGCTCGACGCGCAGCTCGGACGAAAACGCCGGGCTGTAGGCGGTTGCATAGGTCTGCATGTGATGCTCGGGCCGCGCCACCACCACGCAGTCGACCAGGATGCCCGGAACCTGGACCTGCCGGGGATGCAGCGAGCCGGTGGCGGCAATCCGCTCGACCTGGGCAATCACGATGCCCCCACTGTTCTTGGCCGCCATCGCCATCGCCAAGTGATCGAGCAGAAGCGACTCTCGCTCCATGGTGATGTTGCCGTCGGGATCGGCGGTGGTGCCACGAATGAAGGCGACGTGAATCGGGAAGGACTTGTAAAACAGCCACTCCGCCGCGCCGTCCCCTGGTCCAGACACGCCGAGGCCAGCGAGCGTCACCACCTGCACGAGGTCTTCGTTTGTGCGCGCGCTCATCTTGCCGCCCGACAGCCGTGGATCGACAAAAGTCCCGAGGCCGACCTTGGTAAACAAGCCCGGTCGTCCGCCGGCGATCTCGCGATAGAGCTGGGAAATACAGCCCTGCGGCAGGTTGTAGGCCTCGATCTGATCGTCGAGTGCCAGCTTGGCCAGCTTGGGAATCAGTCCCCAGTGCCCACCGATCACCCGCCTCAGCAGGCCCGGCTGCGCCAGTCGATTGAGTCCACGGGTCTGGCCATCGCCCTGCCCGGCGGCAAAGACCAGCGTCAGCTCGCGCGGCTCCCCGGTTTCCTCAAAGCGGCGCGAAAGGGCCAAGAGCAGCTCATCGGGAGTGCCATTGCCGACGAAGCCAGAGTTACAGAGGGTGTCCCCACGCCGCACGCGCGCAATCGCGGCCTCAGCGGAGACGATCTTGTTGGTCATGTAGAGAAGTCCGTGTCGGTCGGGGAAGGTCTACGCCGCGCGCAGCGGCGTACTTCGAGGAGGGCGAAACGCCAAGCGCTGTGGGTTACGGCCAGATTCCGCGATCGGCGTAGGCGCGGCGAATTCGATCGAGGCCAATCGCATACGCCGCCGTTCGCAGGTCCAGCCGCTTCTCATGGGCAAAGTCCCGCACCCAGCCGTAGGAGCGCTTCATCTGCTTCTCCAGCCGCGCCTCGACTTCCTCGAGATCCCAGCGCTCGGAGCGCTTGTTCTGAAGCCACTCGTAGTACGAGACGGTCACGCCGCCGGAGTTGGCCAAGATGTCCGGCACGACCGTGATGCCGCGCTCGTTGAGGATTGCATCGGCTTCGGGGAAGGTCGGTCCGTTGGCACCCTCGACGATGATCCGCGCCTTGATGTTGCGCGCCTCGGTCTCGCCGATCTCCAGCTCGAGGGCGGCGGGCACCAGGATGTCGCACTCGACGGCGAAGAACTCCTCGCGGCTGATCGGCTTGGAGTGCTTGTAGTCGACCACCGAGCCAGTCTTGCGGACGTGCTCGCCGAGCTTGTGGGGGTTCAGTCCCTCGGGATTGGCGATGTAGCCCTTGTAATCGCCGGTGGCCACCAGCGACACGCCGAGCTTCGAGAGGATCTTGGCAGTGAACGAGCCGACGTTGCCGAAGCCCTGAATCGCGACGGTCTTGCCGGTCAGGTCAAAGCGGCGGTCCTTGGCCCACTCGGTGATGCAGTGGACGACGCCCGCGCCGGTGGCCGCCTCACGCCCGAGCGAGCCGCCTGAGGTGATGCTCTTGCCGGTGACGACGCGCCGCATCGCATTTTTGTCGAGCGCGCCGGCGATGTTCATATAGGTATCCATCAGCCAGTTCATCACTTGGCTGTTGGTGCCAACGTCGGGCGCCGGGATGTCGTACTCGGGACCGATCGAGCCAGCGAGCGCGTGGGTAAAGCGCCGGGTGATGCGCTCGATCTCGCCGATGCTGTGGAGGGTCGGGTCAAACTGGACGCCGCCCTTGCCGCCGCCGAACGGAATGTCGTGCAGCGCGCTCTTCCAGGTCATCGCCGAGGCCAGACCGCGCACTTCCTCGAGGCAGACGTCCTGGTGATAGCGAATGCCGCCCTTGAACGGTCCGAGGATGTTGTTGTGCTGGACGCGGTAGCCCGTAAACATCTGGTACTTGCCGTTGTCCATCCGCACCGGGAAGTGAAGGATGATCTCGTTTTTCGGCTGTCCCAGGATGAGCGCGATTTCTTCGGGGAGGCTGATGGCCTTGGCGGCGCGGTCAATGTGGATGTTGACGATGGCGCCCAGGTTGCCCTTGGGATGCTGCGTGGTGGTAGCGGCAGTCGCGGCAGTCGCGGCAGTCGAGGGGACAGGGGTGGAAGAAGATTTTTCTTTTGACATGGCAGTTTGTTCCTTGGCTAGTTCGCCCTAGCGTCGCCTGTGAAATGACAGTTGATAAGCATCAAGGCGAACAGCGAACAGGTTCTACATGAGTGGCCCAATCTACCCCAAAGCGCCGGACCGAGAAAGTTTCACAGCCGAGGATTTTCTCGACGCTGCGCAGCATATTGAAAGGCCGTACCGCACGTCCGCATCGAGCAGCACCTCGCTCGATGGTCTGGCCGGGCAAGCGGTGGTCCGCATCTTTGACGCAGTGCAGCAGACGGCCCGCAGCAAAGGCTGGTTTGCGGCCAGCGCGCTGATAGGTCGGAGCCTGCGGGAAGATCGCAAGCTGCACTCGCGGGATCGGCGCTATGTCGGGGACACGGTACACTCGCTTTTGCGACGGCTGCGACGGCTGCGCTCGCTGGTGGGTGGCAAAAATCCCAGCAGTCAGTCGCTCTATGCGGTCGCGCTGATCGAGGACTGGGCAGCGTCACCCGAGAGAGCGCCCAGCGAACACGAGGCGGTGGCGCGCTTTGCCCTAAGTGCCGGTTTGTCGATAAATGAAGTGCTGACCCGACGGGAAGATCTCGAGCGCCGCTTCGCCACGGTTGCGGAGCAGCCGACCGACCAGCAGGTGCGCACACTCGGCGAGGCGCTGTCATATCCCGACTGGCTGAGCGCGCTGTTTGTGCAGGAGTTTGGTCTGGTCCAGGCGATGGCGATCCTGAGCGCCCAAAATGGGCGGGCACGGCTGACGCTGCGGGCCAACCTCTTGAAAGGCAGTCGCGACGAGCTGCTTGCCCGGCTGCGCAGCCTCGGACTCTCAGCGCAGCCGACGCCGCTCAGTCCGTGGGGCGTGGTCCTCGATACCCATCACAATGTCTACTCGCTGCCGCTTTTTGAAGAAGGCTTCTGCGAGGTTCAGGACGAAGCCAGCCAGCTGTGCGCCGAGCTGTGTGCGCCGCCGCCGGGCAGTCTGGTGGTCGATGCCTGTGCCGGAGCGGGTGGCAAGACCTTGGCGATCGGGGCGATGCTCGGCAACCGCGGTCGCATCCTGGCGCTCGACATCGACGAGCGGAAGCTCAGCGAGCTAAAGCAGCGGGCCCGTCGCGCCGGCCTGACCAACATCGAGACGCGCTGCTTGAGCGAAGACGGACTGCTCCACCTCGTCCCCGAGCGAACCGTCGGAGCCGGAGCCCAGCGCGTGCTGGTCGATGCGCCGTGCTCGGGCCTGGGCGTGCTGCGTCGCAACCCCGAGGCTCGCTGGCGGCTTTCCCCCGGTGACCTCGACGAGCTCGGAAGCAAGCAGCGCCGCATCCTCGCCGCCTCGGCCCGCTTGGTCGCCCCGCACGGTCGACTGATCTACGCCACCTGCACGATCCTGCGCCGTGAAAACGACGCCATCGTCGATGAGTTTTTGCAAAGCCACCCCGACTTCAGCCCCGTTCCGGCCAAGGAGACTCTCAGCTCCGCCCGCGCGAATCAAATTGGCGACGGTGAGCGCCTACGCATCCTGCCGACGGAAAACGGCCCCGACGGCTTCTTCGCCGCCGCGCTCCGCCGCAGAGCCGAGTAGCCCGACCCATCGGCTATTCCTGACGGGGTGGGACCGTGACCCGTGCGAAGTCCTCGGCGGCGACCACCTGCGGAAAAATCTCCGACGCCTCGGCGAGGTGCCCCGCCGTTGAGGTATAGCGCTGTGAAAAGTGCGTCAGGATCAGCTTGCGCGCCTGCGCTTCGACGGCAATCTTCGCCGCCTGCGCCGCCGTCATATGCGCATAGTCTTGCGCTTCTTGCTCGTGCTCCCGTGTGAAGGTCGCCTCGCTGATCAGCACATCGACGCCCTCGGCCAGTCGCACCGCCGCCGCGCACGGCCTGGTATCCATCACCACCGCCAGCTTCTGCCCGGGCCGGGGCACGCTCACCTCGTCGAGTCGAATCAGTCGCTCGCCGCGCTGTAGCTGTCCGTCGGTCTGGAGCTTCTTGATGTTTGAACCTGCAACCCCGAGCAGAGCCAGCTTGTCCGGCAGCATCCTCACGCCGTCTTGTTCCTCGATGCGATAGCCAAAGCACTCGACCCGGTGGTGGAGCGGCCTGGCCCAGATGCGCACCCGCGCCCCTGGAATCTCCGTCGCCAGCAGCGGTCCCTCGGGCCGGTCCGCAGGCAGCGCGAGCGGTCGCGGCACAAGCTCCGCCTGCTCCTTGTAAATCGAGGCATAGCGCAGCCGCTCGAAGAACACCTGCCCGCTCGCCGGATAGATCACCTCGACGGGATGCGGCACTCGATCGAGAGAGATCCGCTGCGACAGCGCCGCCAGCCCCAGGCAGTGATCGCCATGAAAGTGGGTGATCAAAATGTGGGTAATCTGCGTCGCCGCGATGCCCGCGAGGAGGAGCTGACGCTGCGTGCCCTCGCCCGGGTCGATCAGGATGCCGAGGCTGTCCCAGCGGACAAAGATGCCGTTGTGGTTCCGATGTCGGGTCGGGACCTGACTGGCAGTACCAAGGAACGTGATCTCACGAGCGGGCATGGGCCGCCATCATGCCAAAGTCCGGCCAAAGCAGGCACTTTGCCGTAGATGCTTCTTGAGCCCGAGCGGCTTTCGGAAAGAAAATGATCAGGTACGCGCAGAGTTTGTGGAGGTGCCATGCAGCCCCGTTCTCGCTTGAAGATGACTTTTCTGGCTTTGCCGCTCCTTCTGTTGGCCTGCGGGAAAAATCCTGAGGAAAAAGCGGCGGAGATCAGCAAAGAGGTCGATGCGGCCCTCGGCTCGCAGCGCTGGGAACAGGCCGAAAAGAAAGCGCAGGAGATCCTGGCGATTGGCAAGCTCAGCGACGCGACGCGCGATCAGGCCCGGCTCAAGCTGGAGCAGGCCAAGAGCGAGCAGCAGGCCAAGCAAAACTACCAGCGCTTCAGCGGCGCCGCCGGCACCGACCACGACACCGCGATGGCCGCCTATCGCGATATGGCGCAAGGCTCGTACTACCGCACGCTCGCCAAGACCGAATACGACCGCATCCTGCCCAGCTATGTCGACGACCACCTCGAGAGGGCGACCAGCGCCAACTTCAACGGACGCTGTCCCGACGCCAAGCAGCAGCTCCAGCTCGTCCTCGACGTCGACCCCCAGAACGCCAAGGCCGTCGAGCTAAGCAAGAAGCCCTGCCCCAAAAAGGCCGACTAACCCCGGACCCAAGCGCCGCTCCGCCCTCAGCCTCGAAGCTTCGTCTGTCGACTATTGCCGCAGCTCGACCGCCCCCGGCATACAGCCCGACGCTTTCCGAGGCAGGCCAAAATAGTCCAGCGGCGCCGCCTTACACACCCCCGCATCCGTCGTCAACTGCAACTTCCCATCCAGCGCAATGCTGGTGCTGATCATCGTCGGCCCCGGCGTGGGTGCAGGCCAGTCTTGTCCAGTGTTGGAGATTGCCAGACTAGAAGGCACACCGGTAGCACCACCCATGCACGATCCCTTCAGCATTTTGTCAAACGCAAAAGTGGATACTATGTTGGTAGATGCTCCACAGCCGAGATAGATGGCATAATTAGCCGACGCATTCTGAAGAGTCGCAAGCGAGTAGTAATTTATCATCAAGCTATTATACGAGTTAAGCTGCTTTGACTGAGCAGAGACAAACTGGATGGCCGCTGCCCCATTGGCGACAGTTGTATTGTTGATATTCGCCAGGATGGTCGAGGAATAGAGATCAGCGTTTGTTGCATAAAAATACGCCGCCGCGCCCTCCGCTCGTCCAGAGTTCTGAGCAACCGCAGAGTTACCAAACAATATTGAATTATTTAGCGCAACCGTTGCTCCACTTGTGCAGATAGCACCACCAGCGGCCAACATGGAATGCTCGGATCGGCTCTCAGTGATAAAAACATTCACTAGCGTCAATCGACCAAAAGCGAGAATCGACCCACCACAGGCAGCGTCGGCCGTCGTCTTCACTGCGCCATCAGTCGCCGCCGGCCAGCGCGTGGGGTCCGGAATCGACGTGGCACGCCCCTTGATAAGCTTCATATTCTTGAGGGTCAGCGACACACCGGGTTTCACCAGGAAATGTCGATCAACCAGGCCCGCATCGAGCGTCGAACCGCTGCCATCAATGATTGTAGATCGCATGATCAACGGCAGCATCGCTGTCTCACCAATTGTCGTGTCAGCGCTCAGCCTCCGCAGCGTGAACTGTCGTGGCGTCTCGCAACCGATTTTAACAGTTGGCTCAGCCGTGCCGGATAGCTTCTGCACTTGATCAATTGTTTTTTGCAAATTGATCTCTGACTTTGCAGTATCATTCGGGTCGCAACACGTTTTGTAGACACCATCAATTAGTTCATATGGCTCCATGCGCTCGCATGTACTACCAAGCAGATCTGGCACAATACCGGCGTCTGCATTGTCGGTAATTTCATAAGTCCCCCAGAAGTCAGAACAACCGACGAGCAGGGCAAGAGAACACATAGCGATATTCTTAGTCATATTAGGCCCCCTTTTCGTAAGACGCATAGATCAGCCAGGAAATTGGCTGCTAGCGCTTATAAATTAAAGAATACGTATCGTTCTGCTCTTGCGGCGGAGGAATCGCGATCAGCGTCGCACCGCCGAGCAGCAGCGCAAGCCCGATCCCAATTCCAGCTCCACCCGTCGTAGAGGTGTCACGGTAGAACTTCGTTCCGTTGTCACCGTTGCAGGGACTCGTCGCACTGCCACAAGCTGAAGCCAGCGCACTTGAGCCAAAACCGAGTGCCACCGCGCCTCCTGCCATCGCTGCTCCACCGACGAGCCAGCGCCAATACGGTCGCGGCTGCCGATAGGTATGGGGCGTAAACTTGATGTCGAACCGCGACTGGGGTGGCGGCGGGGGTGGGGCTACGCCGGGCCTCAGGCTGACCTCCAGGTCACTGGTCTTGCCGTCGCTGATTTCGATCTTGGCGACCTCGGGGGCAAAGCCCGGTTTGCGGATGGTCAGGTCGTAGCGACCGACCCAGGCGGCGCGGCTAAATGGGGTCTTGCCGAGGAGTCGCTCGCCGGCGTAGACCTCGGCCCCGTCCGGGCTGCTGCGAACACTAACGATACCTCGACGACGCAGACTGGCATCACCGATGATCTGCGACAGCATCTCGGCCATGGCGGTGGCGGCTCGCTCGGGAGGCAGCTCACGGCTGGCCTGGCCGGCAATCGCACCCACCGTCGGGTCAAGCAGCTGGAGCGTTAGCTTATAGGAGGGCGCACCACCGGTTCGGGCAGCAGTATTCTCGACGGACAAACGGATCAGGCCATCGACCTCTGTCTTCTCGGCCAGCTTGGCCTGACAGTCGAGCTGATCGAGGCACGTCGCCAGCTCCGGCGCCTGACGCAGAGCGACCTCGCGACGCAGCACCGACTTCTTTTCTCCCTGCACGCCAAGTTCAATCGCTTCGTCGAGCTTCACCGTCGACGCTTGCGGCACGTCGGTGTATTCGGTCAGCACAACGTACGCCGGCAGCACCGTCAGCAGCACCGCCCGCGTCGCTCGGTTGATGCGCAGCTCGGCAAAGCGCCCCGCCGCCACCGTGACTTGGGACGGGACCTGCTGCTCAGGAAAATCGAGCGAGATGACATGCGCGTCGCCCGGAGAAACCAACAGCGGCTGCACCAGCGGCAGCGAGCCCACCACTCGTCCGTCGACGCGCACAATCGCACCGTCGTCACCGAGCACCAGCACCTTGCCGCTCGGGGGCCGCTTGTTCGACAACAGGCGCTGGATCTCGGTGGTCATCGCCGGGTCAGGGCTGCTCGCCGGGTCCGACTCGTAGCGCCGCAACAGATCATGCGCGTCGAGCAGCCGACCTTCCTTCGCCGCCACGACTCCCAGGTGATAGAGAATCTGCGGCGCCGGCCACTTGAGATACGCCTCGGTGAGCAGTCGCTGCGCCTCGACCAGGTTCTGCTCGGCCAGGGCCTTTGCGGCGTCTTGCACAAGCTGCGTCGACTGCTCTTGGTCCTGGAGGCTGCGCTTGCGGAGCTGCGGCGGGTTCCTGGTCCTTGCAAAAACCGACGAAGGAGCCGCCACAAGCCCCAGCGCGAGCGCCGCGACCAATCCCAGCTGACCCCGACGACACAGCCACATCGCTACTGTCCCCCGTCGCAGCTTCCCACTTCGCGCTGATCCCCAGCCCGAAGATCGACGGTGTAGCTCTTGTTCTGCATATCGCGGACTTGGACTTTGCCAGGGACCATCCAGAACACCTTCGTCTCACAGCGCCGGTTGACGAGCGACTTGACGATCACCTTGCCAACTCGCCCCCGCAGTCGCGTTGTGGTCTCGATCAACTGGTTCTTGAGGTCGGTGCGACCTTTCACTTTTTCACCCTGCTCGAGCGCTTTTTGATAGGCGTCCATCGCGAGGTGCCAGTCCTTGCCGTTCTCGTAGGTCCGACCGAGGTAGTACGACGCGTCGAAGACAATCGAGTAGCAGGGCCCGTCGTGGCTGTGCTTGCGATCTTTTTGGCAGGTGGCGCGCGCCCGATCGAGGTTGGTGAGCGCCTTCTTGCCGTCACCACTTTTGGCCGCCGCGACGCCAATGCGCAGGAACTTCTCGGCAAGTGACTCGCTCAGCTCGATCTTGGTCGGCTCGCTGCCGCTGGCAATCGTCACGTCCTGCTCGCTGCCGAGCGTCGACACCGTGTGCTTGCCCACCGGTAGCTCGATCGTCGCTGGTGCTGCCTGCCAGGGCCGCTTGCCGACCTGGAACAGCACCGCGCCACTCGCGCTCACCATCAGCTTGCCGGTCGCCACGCCACTCGCTGCCTCGGGATCGGACGGCGTCGGCTTCGCGGACTCGGCGGAAAACGCTGACCGACGGGGTGGCAGGGTCGGCTCGACAATCGGCGCGTCCTCGGGCAGAAGCAGGCGGGCCAGCACCGAGCGCGCCAGCGTCCACACCGTCGAGTCTCGGTCCTGGGAAAGGTCGCGCAGCAGCGGCACGCCATAGAAACCCTTCGGTCCCTTGGGCAGCTCCCCCGAGACCTCGACCACCGCTCGCCGCACCACCGACGCAGGGTCCGCCACCGACTGCCGCAGCAGCGTCACAGCCAGCACCGGCTCGACGTGACGCAGGGCCTGGACCGCGGCCACGCGCACCTCGACGGAGTTACTCTTCAAAAGGCGCAAAAGCTCGGCAGACACCGGCTCGTTGACCCCAAGCTTGCGGAGCAGACCGGCAGCGAGCAGACCATTGATGCCACCAACGGCATAGAAGGCCTTGAGCACCGCAATGGCTCGCTTGTCGCCAACGCTGGCGAGCAGACGCGCGGCATGCAGTCGCACCGCATCGTCGGCGTCACTCAAGAACTGGGCCACAAAGTCGCGATCTCCGGCCAGCGCATCGAGGACCAGATGACGAAGCTGCGGGTCGCGCTCGGACTTTAGCGCCTTGAGTCGCGCGAGCTGCTGACGGTCCCCCAGGCGCAGCAGCACTGCCGACGCAATCGCCCGTTCTAGCGGCGTCCCACGCTGGAGGATGTCCTTGAGCACACCCTCGGCGGGCTGGAGCAGACCGCTGGCGTCGCGCTTCGAGAGCCGCTGGGCCAGCTCGAGCAGGGCCAACAGCGAGGCACTGCGCACCTTCTCGTTGCTGTCGGAGACACTCTCGAGCAGCAGGGTCATGGCGGTGCGCTCACGTCGTCGTCCCAGCGAGTGTGCGGCGGCCAGCCGAATCTCGACGGCGCTGTCCTGCATGGCCCTGGCGAGCAGCGGTACGGCCTCACTCGACGGCAGATCGCCAAGTACCTGCAAGGCCACGAGTCGTCGCTGGAGCGAGCCCGAGCCCAGCTCGCTCTGCGCCCAGCTCAAGCTCGCCGTCGTCAGCAGCCCCGGATCACCGCTGGCCAGTCGCAAAATGGCCGCTGCTGCCGTGTGCCGCACCTCCGCCACCACGTTGTCCGCGAGAAGCGGACCCAGCTCTTTGACCTGCGGGAGATCGCCGCTCTTGCCCACTCCGTCGGCGGCCAGCTGACGCCCCGCCGGTACCCCGAACTCATTGGCCAGGATCGGTCGAAAGACGGTGAGCAGCTGCGGCTCCTCGGGGCTCGCCAGGCGATTGGCAGCCAGCAGCTGTTCCTGGCCACGCCTCGCGGCCAGCTGCCGCAGCTCGGTGCGCGCGCCCTCGTCGCCCAGCTCGGACAGGCGGAACATTGCCTCGAGTCGCTGCTTGACGCTTGCGCCGCCGTCCATCTTGGCCTTCAGCTCGGCCCGCGCCGCCGCTTCGCCGAGCCGGGCCAGACACTGCAACGCCGTGAAGTCCTCTTCGTCGCGCAGGCCGTTTTGGTTGTGAAGCGCTGCCAACACCGGGCGCGAGGTCTCGTCGCCCAGCTCACACAGATACAGCGCCGCCTGCTTCGACTGCTGCGGCTCTTTGCTCGCCATCGCCCCGACCAGGATGTCGTGTCCTTCGGTGTCGGTCAGCTGGGCCAGCGCCATCGCCGCCGCCAGCCGAACTTCCGGTGGCCCGCCAAGAGTACTCCTAAGCGCCCCGGTCGCCTGCCGATCCCCGAGGGTGCCGAGCGCGAGCGCAGCCCGAACTCGCACCGGCGGCGCCGCGTCAGCGAGCAGTCCTTCCAGCGTCGCTCGCAAGCTGGGATCGCGCGTCTGCGCCAGCGCCATCGCCGACTGAGCCCGCAGCGGCACACTATCGGACTTGGCATAGTCCTTCATCACCGCCAGCGCCTTCTGTCGCAGCCCCGCCAGCTCTTCCGGCGTAATCCCGATCTGTTCGTCACGCTGACGCAGCAGCAACAGACTTGCGGCGCCACCAGCAACAAGAACCACCAGCAGCACCGGCAAAAGCACCCACAGCGGCACCTTCCGACCAGCGATCCGGATGTGCGTCCCCGCTTGGGTCTTGCTCAGCGCCGCAGCGATGTGGGCCGGCAGCGCGATGTCACCTCGCGCGAGCAGCCGCAGCTCGACCTCTTTTTCGAGCGCTTCACCGACAGCACGCATGGTCGGAAAGCGATCCTCGGGCGCTTTCGCGAGCAGCCGCGCCACCAAGGCATCGAGCGACGGCGTGCTACCCGAATTCCGCTTGCTCAGCGGCGGCGGCTTGGTCGAGATGTGGTGCTGGAGCATCTGCCCAATCGTCGTCGCCTCAAACGGCAGCTCCCCCGACAGCATCTCGTACAGAATCACGCCGAGCGCGTACTGATCGACCCGGAAGTCGACGTCGTAACCGAGCGCCATCTCCGGGGCCAGGTACGCCGGTGTCCCCATCAGCGTGCCCGGTATCGTCTGCCGAGACATCTTCTGCTCGGTGACCTGGCTGATGTCCTCCTGCGAGTTGCGCTTGCGGATCACCGGCGCGTCGCTCGTCGCCTTGGCAATGCCAAAGTCGACAATCTTGACATTGTCCTTCTTCCCGTCCTGCTCAAGCAAAAACACGTTCTCCGGCTTGAGATCACGGTGGA
>Ga0154020_10004713_pt1 | contig 16222 bp, 8 predicted proteins | sample Klosneuvirus_201_FD_109709 | JGI IMG/M metagenome (GOLD analysis project Ga0154020, IMG submission 109709) | Active sludge microbial communities from wastewater, Klosterneuburg, Austria - Klosneuvirus_20160825_MG | ecosystem: Engineered > WWTP > Aerobic digester > Activated sludge | place...
ACGCGGGTCGCGGTCCAAGACGGCGGCTATGAGCTCCGCGCCTTCGACCGCGCGCGCACCGGCGTGTTCACCGGGGTCTCGGTCTCCGAATACAAGAACCTCATGATCTCCCGCATCAGCGCCATGATGATGGCCAGCGGGAGCTTCGGGCCGGCGGCCGGGAGCCCCGAGCTCCGCACGGCGATCATGGAGCTGTCGAGGAACTTGGTCCCCACGCGGGCCTTCTCGATCCCCGGCGTGCTGACCAACATGGCGGCCGCCTCGATCTCCCAGACCTTCAACTTCGGTGGGCCGAGCTACGCCCTCGACGCGGCCTGCGCGGCGGGCGCGGCGGCGATCTACGACGGCGTCCTCCACCTGCGGGCCGGGCTCATCGACGTGGCCTTGGCCGGCGGCGCTTACCTGAACCTCACGCCCGACAACCTCATCGGCTTCACCCGCGTGGGCGCCATCAGCCCCACCGGCGCGTGCCGCCCCTTCGACGCGCGCGCCGACGGCTTCGTCCAGGGCGACGGCGTGGGCATGCTCATGCTCAAGCGGCTCGGCGACGCGGTCAAAGACGGCGATCGCATCTACGGCGTGATCCGCGGCCTGGGTTGCAACAACGACGGGCGCGGTGAAGGCCCCATGACCCCGCGGGTCGAAGGCCAGCTCGAGGTCTTGCGCGCGTCCTATCGCGACGCTGATTGTTCACCGGCGACGATCGCTTACTTCGAGGCCCACGGCACCGCCACCCGCGTCGGCGATCCGGCCGAGGTCGAGGCCTTGGGCACGCTGCTCCTCGAGTCCGGCGCCGACCCCAATGTCCCCGTGCCGTTGGGCTCGGTCAAAGGCAACGTGGGCCACACCATGAGCGCGGCCGGAGTGGCCGGCCTGATCAAGGCGCTCAAGACGGTGGAGCATCGGGTCGCCCCGCCGCTGGCCGGCTTCACCAAGCCGCATCCGATGCTGGGCTTCGATCGCTGGCCGCTGCTCCCTTCGGCCGAGGCGATCCCGCTCGAGGGCCGCGGCGCACCGTTGCGGGTGGGCATGAGCGCCTTTGGCTTTGGCGGAACCAACGTGCACTTCGTGGTCGAGGAGGCGCCTGAGAAGTCCTCCCGCCGGCCGCGCACCCCGCGCGCGCCTGCGGTGTCCGAGTGGCCCGAGGCGCTCATCGTCAGCGGGCCGACCGTCCCTTTGCTGCGCGCCCACCTCCTGGAGCTGGGCGAGGCCATCGAAGGCGATCGCGCCGGGCAGGCCACGCTGGCCGAGATCGCCTACACCCTGAACGCGACCCGCAGCAAAGAGCGGTTTCGCGCGGTGTTGGCGGTGCCGACCAAGGCCGCGCTGGTCGAGGCGTTGCGCCTCACCGCCTCGCGGCTCGACGACGGCGCGGGCTTTCCGCTCAAGCTGTCGGCGACGGCAACGATCTACGACGCAGGCGAGGTCGCAGCGGCGCCGCCGGCGGTCGCCTTCCTCTTTCCGGGCCAAGGTGCGCAGAAAGTCGGGCTCCTCGCCGACGCCCGTGCACGCTGGCCGCGTCTGGCGGAGCTGCTCAAGGACACGGCCGCGGCGGCCGATCCCGTGCTGCCCCAGCCGCTGCTCTCCTATTTGTATCCAGCGGTGAACGGGCCCGATGCCGAGCGCGCGCTGACCCAGACCTCGGTCTGTCAGCCGGCCATGGCGGCGATCGGTTTGGCCCTGGCCAGCTGGATCAAAGAGCTCGGCGTCTCCCCGGCGGTCTCGCTGGGCCACAGCTTGGGCGAGTTCTCGGCGATGGCCGAGGGCGGGATCTACTCGGAGCGCGCGGCGGTAGAGCTGGTGGCGCAGCGCGGCTTGGCCATGGAGTCCCTCGGGCTCTCCGATCCCGGCGCGATGGCCGCGGTGAGCGCCGAGGCCGAGACGGTGCGGGCGCGGATCGGGGGGCTCGCCGACGTGGCGGTGGCCAACGTGAACCAGCCGCGCCAAGTCACGATCTCCGGGACCACCCCTGCCGTAGAGCAGGCCATCGCGCTCCTCCAGGCCGACAAGATCCCGGTGCAGCGCCTCTCCGTGTCGCACGCCTTCCACTCGCCCTTGATGCGCGGGCTCAAGCCCAAGATGGCCGAGCTGACCAAGAACCTGGCCTTCTCGCCTCCGCGCCACCTGGTGGCCTCCTGCATCGCGCCCGAGCCGCACGACGGCGACGACACCCGGAGCCGGATGATCATGCTGGATCACGCCACGGCTCCAGTGGAGTTTTCGCGGGGCCTCTCCGTGGCGCACGCGGCGGGTGCGCAAGTTTTCTTGCAACTCGGTGGAGGGAGCGCCTTGGCCGGCTTCGCCCGGGCCACCCTACCGGCGGGAGCGCTGACCACGCTGGGCCTGGCCGCGAACGAGCCGGACGGCGGTCAGTCGATCAGCCAAGCGCTGACCACGCTGGCTGCGCTCGGCGTGCCGGTGGACCTCGTGCCGCTGTTCCCCGAGGAGCGCCGACGCGTGGTCGATCTGCCGACCACGCCGCTGTACCGCGAGCCCTACTGGGTCGTGAAGGACGAGCCACAGCTGGTGGCGACGCTCGATCATCCGTTGCCGGAGCCAAACCGCGGCTACGGCGTCGTCGAGTTGGCGAGGGATCCCATGAAGAACGATGAACCGAAGGCCCCAGACGCCGGGCTGATGACGCTCTTTCAGCAGCAGGCCGAGATCCTGCGCTCTCACGCCGAGATCATCGCCGCCCAAAACCGCCTGCTCCTCGGGGGCAGCGCGGTCGAGGCGCCCGTGGCGGCGGCCCCCGCGCCGGCCCCGGTGTTTCGACCCTCGGCGCTGCCGAGCATGCCGCCCCCTGAGTGGTCCGCGCCGCGCGCGTCGCTGACGCCCACGATCGCCCCGCCGCCTCCGGTCGCCGCTCCGCCCGCACCGCCGGTGGCCCAAGTCGTAGAGGCCATCATGGCCGAACCCGGGCCCAACCCGGCGGCGATCTCGGCCAAGATCACCGAGATCGTGGCCAAGGTGAGCGCCTTCCCGGCCGCCACCATCCGCGCCGAGCAGCGCCTGGTCGACGAGCTCGGCTTCGACTCACTGATGGTGGCTGATCTGGCCAAGTCGCTCGAGGCTGCTTTTCCCGACCTCGGCGGCCTCCCGCAGAACCTCTTCAGCGCCAAGACCACGGTCGGCGATCTGGCCCAGCATGTCGCCCGGAAGCGGCGGCCTGAGGCCAAGACCATCGCCGCGGCGCCGGCCGTCGCAGCGGCGGTCACGACCGCGGCCCTGGATGTCCTGAGGCCGACGCTCACGCCGCGCGCGCTCGATCCCCGCGGCAGCCATGCGCCCCAGGGCGAGCTGTGGATCTTGACCGAGGACTCCGGACGCTGGGCCGAGGCGGTGGCCAGTGAGCTCAGCGCCCGCGGCGCCGATGTCGTGCGCTTGCAGCTCCTGGCCGACGCGATCGCCCTGCCCGAGCGGCTCGAGACCGGCGCCCGCCAGCCGTGGCCAGAGAGCGCGCTCGAGCAACTGCCCGCGCTGATAGAGCGGATGAAGCGCCCGCTCGGTGGCGTGATCCACCTGGCCGGCGTGGCGGAAGAGCGCGATCCCTTGCGCGCCACCCGCGTCCTCCATGCGCTCCTGCGCCGTCTGCGCGCGCCGCGCGTCGGCGTGGTGACCGCGCTGGGCGGCCTCGGCCTGAGCACCGTCCCCGCCGCCCGCGTAGGTCAGGCCGGCCTCCTCGGCTACACCAAGTCCCTGGCGCGCGAGCGAAGCGACGAGGTCGTGCGCGCGATCGACGTGGCCCCCGAGCTCGGCGCGGAGGTCGCCGCCAAGGCGATCGTCTCCGAGATCTTGGGCGCTGATCTCGATCCCGAGGTGGCCTACAGCGCCGCGGGCCGCCAGGTCGTCGAGCTGGTCAAGGAGCCGCTGGTCCTGGCGCCCGCCCAGGCGCTGGGCCCCGAGGATGTCGTCCTCCTCACCGGCGGGGCGGGAGATCTCGGGCGTGTCGTGGCCAAGGACTTGGCGACCCGCCGCCTGAAGGGTCTGCTCCTCGTCGGCCGTCGCCCCGAGGACGCCGCCATCACCGCCTTCATCGGCGAGCTGGCCGCCCTGGGCACCAAGGCGGTCTACGCCGCCGCCGACGCCAGCGACGCCGCGGCGATGGGCCGGGCCATCAAGCGAGCCGCTGAGGTCTTCGGACCGGTCACGGTGCTGATCCACATCGCGGGCCTCATCGAGGACGCCCCGGCCGACAAGAAGACCAGCGAGAGCCTCGACCGAGTCCTGGGCTCTAAGGTCAGTGGCCTCGCCGTGGCCCTCGAGGCCAGCGGTACGAGCCTGCGCCGCGCGGTGGCCTTCACCTCCTGGGCTGGCCGCTTCGGTAACGCCGGGCAGACCGACTACGCCGCGGCCAACGAGATCGCCGGGCGGATGATGCTCGCCGCGCGGGCCAAGAATCCGGCGCTGACCGCGTTGGCCATCGACTGGCCGCCGTGGAGCACGAGCGCGATGGTGCAGAAGATCCCCAGCGCCATCCAGAGCGCCATGCGAGCCCAGGGCGTGACCTTCGTCGGTGACGCAGAAGGTGCCGCGCTGGCCCGAACCCTCCTCGACTCCGGCCACAGCGGTCTTTGCCTGGTCGGCCGGCAGATGCCCGCGCGCACCACCAAGACGCTCGAGGAGATGGAGATCTCCCTGCGCGCTACGCCGTACCTCGACGACCACCGCCTCAAGGGTGAGCCGGTGCTCCCCCTGGCGTCGGCCACCGACCTGCTCATCGACGCCGCCGAGCGCGCGCAAGGACCACGGGCCGGGCGCACGGTGGTGGTGGAGGATCTCGAGCTGGTCCGCGGCGTCATCGCCAAGGAAGCGCAGGCCGTGGAGATCCACACCGACGGCGCCCGCTCCGAGCTGTGGACCCGCGACGCCAGCAAAGCCCGCGATACCAGCGGCCTGGCGTACCGCGCGGAGATCCGCTTCACCGCTGAGTCGCCCGCGGGCGCGGTCGCTACGGCCAGCCCCGCCTTGCGCCCGGTAGCGCTCTCCGGCGAGGCGCTGGAGATCCCGGAGGACGTGGCGACCTTCTACCGCTCGCACACCTTCCACGGCCCACGTTTGCAAGGCATCTTGCAGATCAGCCGCATGACCAAGACCGGGATCGCCGGCGTGGTGCGAGGCTCTTCGTTGTCCGCGCTGCTGCCCGGCTCGGCCCGGAGTGAGTGGGCCGCCGACCCGGTGGTGCTCGATTCCAGCTTCCAGCTGGCCGGCTACTGGGCCTTCGCCACGGCGCAAAAGGGCGGCTATCCGATCGGCTTCCGCCGCTTCACCTCCCGGCGCCCCTTTGGGGAGGGCCCGATCGTCTGCAAGATCGCCCTGACGACCGCCGGCGATGATCGCTTCGGCGGCGACATCAGCTACGAGACCGAGGCCGGCGAGGTGATCGCGGTGCTGGAGGGCATCGAGGGCCGCTTCACCGAGGCCCTGCTGCGCGCCAGCGAGGCCCAGCCAGCCGCGGAGACCAAGATCGCCCGGGAAAATTGGGACATTTCGCAGTTCCCCGAAGTCGAGGCCTTGGACCAGCGCCTAGAGATGGCCAAGCTGATCGGCCTCAAGAACCCCTACTTCACGCTGCACCACGGCACGGCGAGGAATCGCTCCATCGTGGAAGGCGTCGAGATGATCAACTTCTCGAGCTACAACTACCTCGGCTTCTCCGGGCACCCGGAGGTCGTGGCCGCGGCGCAGCGGGCGATCGAGAAGTACGGCACCTCGGTATCGGCTAGCCGCGTGGCCTCCGGGGAGCGCCAGATCCACCGCGATCTCGAGCGGGGCGTGGCCGACCACATCGGCGTCGAGGACTCCATCGTCTTCGTCAGCGGGCACGCCACCAACGTCACGACGATCGCCACCATCGTGGGCAGCGAGGACATCGTCTTCCACGACTCCTTGATCCACGAGAGCATCCTGACCGGCATCAAGCAGTCGGGAGCGGCGCGGCGACCCTTCGCGCACCAGAACCTGGACGCGCTGGAGAAGGCCCTCACCCAAATCCGCGGCCACTATCGGCGCGCGCTGATCACGGTGGAAGGCATCTACTCGATGGACGGCGACGCGGCGGACCTGCCGCGGCTCATCGAGCTGAAGAAGAAGCATCAAGCGCTGCTCATGGTGGACGAGGCCCACTCGATCGGCGTCTTGGGCCCGGCCGGCCGCGGCATTGGGCACCACTACAGCGGCGTGGATCCCAAGGACGTTGACCTGTGGATGGGGACCTTCTCCAAGTCCTTCGCCAGCTGCGGCGGCTATATCGCCGGCACGCAGGCCTTGGTGCGGCTGCTCAAGTACAGCGCGGGCGGCTTCGTCTACTCGGCGGGCATGACGCCGCCCAACGCCGGCGCGGCCCTCAAGGCGCTGGAGCTGATGCACCGTCACCCTGAGGTGGTGGAGAAGCTGCGGGCCAACTCGGTGCTGTTCCTCGAGCTGTGCAAGGCGCAAGGCCTCGACACCGGGCTCGCCATGGGCGCGGCGGTGATCCCGGTGATCGTGGGCAACTCGCTCGACGCGCTCAAGCTCAGCGCGGCGCTGGCCAAGCGGAAGATCAACGTGAACCCGATCGTGTATCCGGCGGTCGAGGACAACGCGGCGCGGCTTCGCTTCTTCCTAAGCTCCACGCACACCGAAGAGGAGCTGCGCTTCACCGCCACCGCGGTCGCCGAAGAGCTGGCCAAGATCCGCCGCGGCGACGAGCCCAGCGCTGACGAATCTGCTGCTTTGCCGCCTGCTCGATAGCATCCGCTGGATTCAGGCAAGTACCCGTAGATCCTTCGCTTGATGGAGCCCGCGCAGGGGCGTAACTCCGTTTCATCATGAAAGCGTACATCGTCACCGGTTTCGCCGCGGCCACGCTCCTGGCCTGTGGGCCGGATGCTGGACCGAGCGAGGTGCAGCCCGCCGGCGGCATCGCGACGGCCGAGCTCACCGGCGTGGACGGCTCGCGCGACTCGGCCGACCAGGCCTGCAACGTCGTCCTGCGCACCATGACCCGCCGCACCAACGATCACGGCGGCTACCTCGAGGACAGCCAGTACCGCTGGCTGTGGTTCGCGACGATCGACGTCTCCGCGGCGGCAGTCGCCGAGGGCGCAGTGCCGGCGCTGCTCTACCAGGTGGGCTCGGATCGAACCTGGTACTCGATCGACGCCACCTTGGTCACGAGCGGACCGACCTACTCCCGCTACGAGGCGGCGCCGGGCCTCATCCACGAAGGCATCAGCGGCACCGGCATCACGCGCACCCACATCCTCGCGATCCCGTACCTGCGCTTGGCGGGTGGGGGCCGGCTCTTCGATCACAACCGCGTGCGCGATCCTGGCGCCGCCTACGACCTCTCCTGGTCGAATGGGGAACTCACGATCCAGGACGACGCGGCGATCTGCCCGCTGCCCACGCCTCCTTCGGTGTTGAACGCCAGCCACACGGCGACGCTCAGCTTCGCGCTCGACGGCAGCGTCACGCAGTCGGGCGCGCTCCTGGCGGGCAGCGAGCTCCGCATCGACTATGACATCGGCCGCCTGCCGACCTGCCGCAACACGCACAACGGCTTCCCGGCCTGGGACCTCGTGGCTCACGCCCGCTTCCTCCCGAGCGGCGCCTTCGTCCAGGGTTCAGTCCGCGGCTTCTGGGCCAGCTTCGGAGTGCCAACTACCCAGGACTATTCGGTCCCCTTCCGGACCCATATCCCCGCAGGCACAACCAGCGTGGAGCTGTGGTTTGAGAACACCTCCGGCGCCGGCAGCCGCTGCGTGGCCTGGGACTCGGTGGGAGGCGAGAACTATCGCTACCAGACGCTGCCTCCGGTGGGCTGGATCGGCGAGCCCTCGGTGATCTTCTCCCGCAGCGTCTTTGGCTGCGACGGTGGCTCGGCCTTGAGCACTGAGTTCCACTTCGACACTTGGGTCCGCCAGCGCGCCGCGGTGAAGAACATCTGCTTTCAGGTGTGGCAGCCCGGCACCACCGATCGCGACAACCCGAACCTGTGGCGTGAGATCAACGTGGAGGCGCACTACCGCTTCTCGCCCGATCAGCCCTGGCGCAGCACCTTCGTGGGTCAGCTCGATCGCGTCGGCAACAACGCGCGCTATCGCTTCGACGCCAACGCCCTCGATCCCTTCCGCTGGGGCGCTCCCTGCGAGAACACCCCGACGACGGTCACCGCCGACGGGCAGTACGACCGGGCTCGGATGGAGCTGTATTTCACGGCCAATGGCGTGAGGCTCTCCGCTCCGGGCGATCAGCCCTTCATCGGCCTCTTCGATGACTACCGGGGCACCTTGTCGGGCCGCTGCCCCTGATTCGCGGCTGCTCCTTGCGTCACCCGAGGGCCTGGTCCACAACCGAGGTCGATGACCAAGCGCAGCCACCTCGACGACCTGCGCGCGGCCAGCCGCTTGGCGGTGGAGGCGACCCGCGGCGTCATCGGGCTGGTGGAGGCCATGCACCGCACGATCGCCTCCGGTCCTGCGCTCCTGGGTAAGCCGCTCGAAAAGCCGGCCACCGCGCTGACGGGCCTGGTCTACGGCCACATCAAGAACGTCACCGACGTGGTCGGCGCGGGCATCGACGGGGCGCTCGGGCTCCTGGCCCCGCTGCTCGGCGAGAGCGTCCCGGGGCCGGAGCGCGAGCTGGTGCTGGCGGCCCTCAACGGCGTCCTCGGCGACTACCTGGCCGAGTCGAAGAACCCCCTGGCCATCTCCTTCTCCCTCCGGCGCGCGGGCCAGGATCTCGCGTTGTCGAAGGAGGCGCTGCTCGCCGCGATCCCCGAGGCCAGCGGGCGGATCCTGGTCTTGGTCCATGGCTCCTGCATGAACGATCTGCAGTGGCACCGCGGCGGTCATGATCACGGCGCGGCGCTGGAGCGCGAGCTCGGCTTCACCGCCATCTACGTCCGCTACAACAGCGGGCTCCACGTCTCGACCAACGGACGCCTCTTGGCGGCAGCGCTGGAGGAGCTGGTCTCCGCTTGGCCGGTGCCGGTCACGGAGCTTTGCCTCCTGGGCCACAGTATGGGTGGGCTCGTCGCCCGGAGCGCGATCCACTACGGCGGCCCGAGCCTCCGAGGATTGCTCCGCCGCTTGGTGTGTATCGGTACTCCTCACCACGGCGCGCCGCTCGAGCGCGGGGGAAACTGGATCGATGTGCTGCTCGGCGTGAGTCGCTACAGCGCCCCGCTGGCCCAGCTGGGGAAGATCCGGAGCGCGGGCGTCACCGACCTGCGCTTTGGCAATGTGATCGACGAGCACTGGGCGGGGCGAGACCGCTTCGAGCCCGGCCCTGACCAGCGGGTCCCGGTGCCGCTACCGGAGGGCGTGCGCTGCTTTGCGATCGCCGCCAGCACGACGGCTGAGCTCGGCCCAGCGCTGGCCGGAGACGGGCTCGTTCCGGTAGACAGCGCGCTCGGCCGACACGCGCTCGGTGAACATGACCTCGGCTTTGAGGCGCGGTGGATCGGCCTCGGCATGGACCACCTGGCGCTGCTCGACCGGGCCGAGGTCTACCAGACGCTGCTGGGCTGGCTCCGCTAGAGCGGCCGCACGAGCCACACGACCGAGGCCGCCACCGCCAGCGCCATGAAGGCCCAGGGAATGGCTCGCCCCGGACGAGTCTTGATCGAATCCTTCACTGCGCTACCGAACCTTTTCACGATCTGGGCCAGCGGCCGCCGCGAGCTTCGCCGCGACCGTCCGTTCCCTTTCTAACGCCGAAGTCCACTCCCCGCAGTAGGACAAGCTGAGGGTCTGCTGTAGTTTCGGCGGATGACCAGCGAGGTCGAGCTCAGCGACTCCGCCAAACGTCCGACGGGCGCACCCTCTACTGCGCTCATCAATTTCTCGTGGCTCGTGAAGCTGCGGTGGGCGGCGGTGGCAGGGCAGCTGGCGACCACCTTCATGGCCGTCGCGGTCTGGAAGCTCGAGATCCCGCTAGGACCCTTACTGACGGTCATCGGCGTCACCTTCGGCTCCAACGTGCTCTTCGCGTTGTGGACCCGGCACGGCGAGTTCATCGGTGAGTGGACCTCCGCGTACCTGATGGCCTTTGACGTGCTGCTCTTGACCGTCCTGCTTCACCTGGCGGGCGGAGCTTCTAATCCCTTTTCCACCCTTTATTTCGTGCACATTTCGCTGGGCGCGTTGGTGCTGAGGGCGAGCTGGCTGTGGTTGATCGTGGGGGTCTCCTTCATCGGCTACAGCTTCCTCTTCATCACCGCGCCCTTTGATTCGGCCGACGCCCCCGCCTTGGCCGCGCTCCTCAAAGAGCTGGCCGAGGCGAAGTGGCTGGCCTTTGGCTTGGCGGTCGGGGTCAGCGCCTACTTCGTCAGCCGCATCCGCCAGGCCTTGGCCGCCCGAGAAGAGGAGCTGGAGCGCACCCGCGAGCGCGAGGCGCGCAGCGAGAAGCTGGCCTCCTTGGCCACGCTCTCGGCGGGAGCCGCGCACGAGCTGTCCACGCCACTGTCGACCATCGCGGTGGCGGCCAAGGAGCTCGAGCGTCAGATCCAGAAGCTCGCGATCCCCGGGGGCCTGCTCGAGGACACCCAGCTCATCCGCGAGCAGGTCGATCGGTGCCGCGCCATCCTCACCCAGATGGCCGCGGATGCCGGGCATAGCCTGGGCGAGTTGGCCGAGGACGTGCCGGTCAAGCGCCTGGTCGAGCTCTGCCTAAGCGGGCTCGCGGGCAGCGAGCGGGTGACCGTGGTCCTGAGCCCCGCCCTCGAAGAACGCATGATCTCGGTTCCACCAGGCGCGACCGCGCAAGCCTTGCGCGGGATCGTGAAGAACGGCCTCGACGCTTCGCCCCCAGATGAGCCGGTCATCGTGAGCCTGGCCGAGCGCCCCGCAGGCCTCGCGATCGTCGTGAAAGACCGTGGTCCCGGCATGCCCAAGGAGGTCCTCGCCCGCATCGGAGAGCCCTTCTTCACGACCAAAGAGCCGGGCCGCGGGATGGGCCTGGGCATTTTCCTGGCGCGAGCTGTCGCCGAACGGGTCGGTGGTGAGCTAAGTATCCACTCGGAAGCGAACAAAGGCACTACCGCCGAGTTCTACATCCCCGTGGATGGGCCCCGCCTAGGAACGGCGAGGCCTTTCGGGGGACCAAGCTTGGCGCGGAGCAAGAGATGAGCGACACGACCCCTGAACACACGCACGAGGAGGGCACGACCCTCCTGATCGCCGACGATGACCGAATCTTGCGCGAGCGCATGGCCCGCGCGTTTCGCGACCGCGGCTTCGACGTGCGCATGGCCGCCGACGCCCCCGAGGCACTGACCCTGGCGCGCGCGGACTCTCCGGAGCTGGCGGTCATCGATCTCAAGATGCCCGGGGCCTCCGGGCTGCAGCTGGTCAAAGACCTCAAGGCCATCGACCCTGCCACCAAGGTCGTCGTCCTCACCGGCTACGGCTCGATCGCCACCGCCATCGACGCGATCCGTTTGGGCGCGACCTACTTTCTGGCCAAGCCGGCCGACGCCGACGACATCTTGGCCGCCTTCGCCCGGAGCGAGAGCCCACCGCTCGATCCTCCTGCCGCGGACTACCGCGCTCCCTCCTTGGCTCGCGCGGAGTGGGAGCACATCAACCGGGTGCTCTCCGATTGCGGCGGCAACATCTCCGAGGCCGCCCGTATCCTGGGCATTCACCGGCGATCCCTCCAGCGGAAGCTGCAGAAGTACCCCCCGCGGGAGTGACGATGTCTGATCTGCGCACCCGCCTCGAAGATCTGATCACTCGCTCGGCTGGATCCCAGGCCACGGTGTCGGCGGTGGACGCGCTGTACGGCGGGGCGTGTCAAGACAACTTGCGGATCGACGTGCGCATCGAGGACGGTCCTTTTCAGGGGGAGCATCGCCTCGTGCTTCGCAGCGACGCACCGCGCTCACTCCCCGGTAGCCTGAACCGGGCCGATGAGTTCCAGGTCATCCGCGCGGCGACGGGGGCCGGAGTGAAGACCCCGGAGGCGCTGTGGCTAGCGCGCGATCTGCTTCGCGAGGGCTCCTCGGCCTATCTGATGCGCTTCGCCCAGGGAGTGGCCATCGGCCAGAAGGTGCTCAAGTCCAAGGAGCTGGCGGCGGCGCGGCTCAGCTTGCCGCGCTCGCTCGCCGAAGAGCTGGCCAAGATCCACAGCATCACCGCCATCCGACATCCCGAGCTGTTCCCGGCGCGCGATCGCCGGGAGCGGGTGGATCCGGTGGGCGCGACCTTGGCCGAGCTGCGTGCGACCTTGGATCGCCTGCCTCGCCCCCGGCCGGCGCTCGAGTACGCCTTCGCTTGGCTGACGGCCAACGTACCCGAAGCGCGGGAGGTCACCCTGGTGCACGGGGACTTTCGCACCGGCAACTTCCTGGTCACCCCGGCCGGTCTGGAGGCGGTGCTGGATTGGGAGTTCTCGCACTTCGGGTCGCCGCTCGAGGATCTGGCCTGGATCGCGGTGCGCGACTGGCGCTTCTCCGAGCTGCGCCACCCGATCGGCGGCTTCACCGATCGCGCTACTTTTTACGGTGAGTACGAGCGCGCGACCGGTCGGAGCCTGTCCCGCTCGGCGCTGCACTTTTGGGAGATCGCGGGCAACTTGCGCTGGGCGGCCGGGGCGCTCCACCAAGGAGAGCGCTATCTGTCAGGGGCGCAGGCCGACCTCGAGCTCATCGCCATCGCGCGGCGCGCCGTGGAGATGGAGTGGGAAGCGCTGCGGCTCATTCGCGTAGGACCGGAGACCTGAGATGATGGACCGACCCGACCAAGCCACGCTGCTCGAAGCGGTGGCCGCTTACCTCGAGAAGGACGCGCGCCCGCAGATCTCTGACCCGGGCGTGGCCTTTCGCGCGCTGATCGCCGCCAACCTCTGCCGCATCGTCGCCGCCGAGAGCCGGGCCGGGGAGCGCTTCGAGCTCGAGAGCCTCCGCGTCGCCGCGTCGATCCTCGGTCAGGACGCGCCGAGCGCCGAGACCCAGGCCGAGCGGCGCGCGCTCCTGGCCCGCCTCGAGACGGAGCTCGCGAACAAGATCAAGAGTCACGAGCTCCCGCTGAGCCCCTCCACCGTTGAGGCCTTGATGCAGCTGCTCGCCACCGAGTTGGCGATCGTCAGCCCCCGATTCGATCGAGCGCTCCACCTCGAACGCTCAGAGTGAGGAACCCATGGACTTCAAGCTATCGCCTGAGCTCGAGACCGTCCGCGTCGCGGTGCGGCGCTTCGTCGAGGAGCGGATCATGCCCTCGGAGCGGCAGATCATCGACGAAGACAAGACCGAGCGGATCGATCGCCTGGTAGCGCTGCAAGGCGAGGCCCGAGCGGCCGGCCTGTGGGTCCCTCACCTGTCGCGCGAGCTCGGCGGCCTCGGCCTCGGCCCCATGGGGATGTGCGTGCTCTTTCGGGAGATGGGCCGCACCCCGGTCGGAGCGCGGGTCTTCAACTGCGACGCGCCCGATCAGGGGAACATGGACCTGCTGCTCAAGACGGCCAGCCCCAGCATCCAAAAACGCTGGCTCGAGCCGCTGGTGGCCGCGGAGATCACCAGCGCGTTCTGCATGACCGAGCCAGCCCCCGGCGCGGGCGCCGATCCCGCAAACCTCAAGACCACCGCGGTGAAGAAGGGCGACCGCTGGGTCATCGACGGCCACAAGTGGTACTCCACCGGCGGCGGGCGAGCGGCTTTCTTGATCGTCATGGCCAAGACCAGCGACGACCCCAAGGAAGGCGCCACGATGTTCGTGGTGGACCGGCACGCCGAGGGCGTGGAGCACGTCCGCGACATCGAGACCTTGAGCGCGCCGCTGCTCCAGCACCGCGAGGCCGAGATGCGCTTTCACTCGGTGGTCGTAGGCCCAGACGCGATCCTGGGGAAGGTCGGTGACGGGTTCCGCTTGGCCCAGCGCCGCCTCGTCCCCGCGCGCCTGACCCACTGCATGCGCTGGCTCGGCTTGGCCGCGCGCACCTTGCACCTGGCCAAGCGCTACGTGCTCGAGCGGGAGAGCTTCGGCAAGAAGCTGGCGCAGCATCAGCTCATCCAGCAGATGTTCGCTGAGGCCGCGACCGGGATCCACGCGGGCAACCTGATGACCTTCCACACCGCCTGGATGCTGGAGCAGGGCCTGGAGAAGGAGGCTCGCCCCTATTCTTCGATGGCCAAGGTCCATGTGGCGCGGCTCCTGGTAAAGACGCTCGACGATGCGATCCAGATGCACGGCGGCCTGGGGTACAGCACCGACCTGCCCTTCGCGGATTGGTATCGGCACGCGCGAGCGGCGCGGATCGCCGACGGTCCGGACGAGGTGCATCAGGCGCTCATCGCGCGCGACTTCCTGCGCGGCGCCTTCGAGGTCTTGATCTAGGGATCCTGCCGAGGGTGGTCGGTCGTGCAGGGCCGTGCTACCCAGGAGCTGTGGGCGGACGTTCGGGCGGTGAAAAGACGCAAGATCCGACCGCTGAGCTGGGGGACGCGACCGCCCAGAACCTGGGTCGACGGGTCCTCCTGATCGTGCACCACGCCCGCGGTACCGAGTCTGTTCCCTTGAACGCCGATCGGGCGCTCACGTTGGGTCGGCATGCGACCTCGGCGGTTTCGATCCCGGACCCGACGCTCTCGAAGATCCACGCCAAGTTCGAGCTCCGCGGCGCGGACGTTTGGCTGGAAGACCTCGGGTCCAGAAACGGCACCACCGTGGATGGCGCGGCCCTCACGTCGCCCCGAAGGGTGGGGCCCGGAGACGAGATTCGACTGGGTGCGGTGGCCGTCGAGATCCACGTGCGGGAGAGCGGCCCGGCGCTTGGGCTGGAGCCCTACGAGCGGTTTCGACAGGAGAGCGCCGAGGAGCTCCTCGCGGCGCGGCGCCTCGGCGAACCACGCGCCCTCTTGCTGCTGCGGGCCTCCGAGCCGCTCCCCATCCAAGAGTGGTACCCCAGGGTGCGGAAGCTGCTCGTGCCGCCCTTTCGAGCCGCTGCCTACGGGCCCCACGAAGTGCTGCTGTTGTCGCGAAACAACGGACTCGAGGCCGCGATGACCTTGAGCCCGGGTCCTCCGCGCTTGGTCGGGGCGCTGGCGCTATTTCCCGAGGACGCCGCTGGGGTCGACGAGCTGATCGAGCGCGCGCGGGAGGCGCTGCCCCGGACTTCGAGCGAGACACCCGTGGTGCGGGCCCGTCGCGGCGTCACCATGGATGCGGCGCCAGAGGTTGTCGCGTCGGGTTCGATGGCGCCGGTGATGGCCTTGGCCGCGAAGGTGGCCCGCACCAAGTTACCGGTCCTCCTCATCGGTGAGACCGGCGTCGGCAAGGAGGTTTTGGCGCAGCGCATCCATGCCTGGAGCGGACAGGCAGAGGGGCCGCTGCGTTCGATCAACTGTGGCTCGATCCCGCCGCAGCTGATCGAGAGCGTGCTCTTTGGCCATGAAAAAGGCGCGTTCACCGGGGCCGATAAACTCCGACGGGGGCTCTTCGAAGAGGCCGATGGCGGGACCGTCTTTCTCGACGAGCTCGGTGAGCTGTCCGCGGAGGCTCAGGTCGCGCTGCTCCGGGTGCTTGAGGAGCGCCGCTTTTCACGGGTGGGTTCCAGCCAAGACATCGACGTCGACGTTCGAGTGATCGCCGCGACCCATCGGGACCTCGAGGAGATGGTGAGCACAGGGAGCTTTCGGCGCGACCTCTTGTACCGCCTCAACGCCGTCACGATCACCATCCCGCCGCTGTCCCAGCGCCCGGAGGAGATCGAGCCGCTGGTGTGGTCGTTTTTGGCGCGGGCCCGGGCCGTCCACGGGGCCCAAGCCGAGCACATCTCCAAAGAGGCCTTGGCAGCCCTGCGCGACTACAGCTGGCCGGGGAACATCCGCGAGCTGCGCAACGTGATCGATCGGGCCGCGGTGATCGCCGACAGCCCCGAGATCGGCCTGGCGGACCTGCCGGATGCGGTGCGCGCGCGGTCTCAGCCCGCGAGTGAGGAAGCCGATGCAGACGGTCCCACGCTGCGCCTCAAAGTGCAGGGCTATGAGAAGAAGGTGCTGACCGAAGCGCTGGAGGCGGCGGGATGGAACATGGCCCAGGCGGCCAAGGCGCTCGGCATCCCCTATCGCACGTTCACGGGAAAGCTGCGGCAACTCGGAATTCAGCGTCCCAAGGACTAGAGGGCCGAACCGCTAATCGGACCGTAGCGAGGACGAAGAGGCCTAAATTCATGGGCCAAACGTGACGCGAGCACCGGAGGCGTACTCGATGTACTCCGAGGAGCGGAGCGGCAGGTTTGG
>Ga0154020_10004714_pt1 | contig 16220 bp, 13 predicted proteins | sample Klosneuvirus_201_FD_109709 | JGI IMG/M metagenome (GOLD analysis project Ga0154020, IMG submission 109709) | Active sludge microbial communities from wastewater, Klosterneuburg, Austria - Klosneuvirus_20160825_MG | ecosystem: Engineered > WWTP > Aerobic digester > Activated sludge | place...
GAGTTGATCCATGCATGTCAAACCCAGGTAAGGTTCTTCGCGTTGCCTCGAATTAAGCAACATGCTCCACCGCTTGTGTGAGCCCCCGTCAATTCATTTGAGTTTTAGCCTTGCGACCGTACTCCCCAGGCGGCGCACTTATCGTTTTTACTACGACCGATACGGCGTCAAAACCGCACCGGTCTAGTGCGCATCGTTTACGGCGTGGACTACCAGGGTATCTAATCCTGTTTGCTCCCCACGCTTTCGTGCCTCAGCGTCAGGACAGGCCCAGTCGCGCGTCTTCACCATCGGCATTCCTGTAGATATCTACGCATTTCACCGCTCCACCTACAGTTCTCGCGACCCCTACCTGCCTCAAGATCGGCAGTATGCCCTGCAGTTCCCCGGTTGAGCCGGGGGCTTTCACAGAACACTTACCGATCCGCCTACGCACCCTTTAAGCCCAGTGATTCCGACTAACGCTTGTGGCCTCTGTATTACCGCGACTGCTGGCACAGAGTTAGTCGCCACTTCCTTTGGGGTCAATCATTGGTTCCGACCCCTGACAGTGGTTTACACGTCAGAGACGCTTCATCCCACACGCGGCATTGCTCCGTCAGGCTTTCGCCCATTGCGGAAGATTCGTTACTGCAGCCTCCCGTAGGAGTCCGGACAGTGTCTCAGTTCCGATGTTGCGGGCCATGCTCTCACACCCGCTACCCGTCTTCGGCTTGGTGGGCCATTACCCCGCCAACTACCTGATAGGACGATCGCTGCTCCCAAGGCGATAAATCTTTGGTCTCACGACATCATGGGGTATTATGGCGAGTTTCCCCGCCCTATCCCCCACCTCAGGGTACATTCGATCGTATTACTAACCCTTTCGCCACTTGCCCTTGCGGGCACGTTCGACTTGCATGTTTTAGCCATGCCGCCAGCGTTCAATCTGAGCCATGATCAAACTCTTCAGTTGATTTTCCTGTGACCCGAGGCTTGCACCCCGGAAGTTCATCAAAGAAGTATTGACCATGTTCCCCCGTCCGCTTGGCCTTTCGGCCCGCGCCCCGGGGTGGTCTTCGCCGTCAGTCTTGCGACTCACGACGCCGTCGGTGGCTACACCGACGGTTTGGGTTGGCTCATTCTTCTTGCTCGACGCTCCCGTGGAAGGGACCGCCGAGTTGCACCAAGAATGTCCGCCCTGAGCTGTGACCCTCAAGGCCGATCCCCGCCTGCCTGGTTGTACGGCCTGGCGGCGAGTTTATTTGGATCCCCAACGCAACCCCCGGATCGACGGGTTTCGGTGTGCAACCGATGCTGCATTGGGCACATTCCTGTGCGGCACCCAACTGTTCACTTTTCAAAGATCACGCCGTCGGTACGACACCCTCCGGTTTGATCCGGCGGTGCCGACTCGATCGGCAGGGCGGGAGGATAGTCACCCCCCATCCCCCCAGTCAAGCAACTTCCCCCATTCTCTTCCTACATTTGCCCTCAACCCTCGACTCCCCCCGCTCTTGCGCCGCCTATTCACCAACTCCTCACATTCCCCCCACCTCCAGCCGCACGCTCTCGCCGCCAGCCCCAGGAGTCACCGCCACCGTTGCACCCCACACCGCCACCCGGGATTCCGGCTCGCAAACGCCCTTTCGCACTTCGAGGCAGCATTCCGTTAGGGTCGCTCCTGTCGTCCTCACGTCATCGATCACCACCACGAGGTCAGCCTCTCTGACCGTGCCCCTGCCTCGGAACGCACCCCGGACGTTGCGCAGCCGGCGCTGGCCCGTGAGCCCGATCTGGCTCGCGCGGTGTCCTCGGCTGAGCAGCCTCTGAATCCGCCAGCCGGTCACGCTCTGCACGCCGCGACATATCTCCAGGCTGTGGTCCACACCCCGCCTCCATCGCCTCAACCATGTCGTCGGCACCGGGACCAGGACCACGCGTGACGGCTCAAACGCCGCGGCCTGTTCGCGGAGCGCCCCTCCGAGCAGCCGCCCCAGGTCGCGCCCGATCCGGCGCCAGGCGGTGAACTTCAGTTCGTGGATCAGCTCGCGCAGCAGGCCCTCGTACGCGCCCAGTCGCACCGTGCGATCCCACGCGAGCGCCACGCCGCGGCACGCGGTGCACCCCTGGTCATCTGTCTCGTACGCCCCCACGGTCGAGCCGCAGCGCGAGCAGTACGCCGAGGGCGCATCGGGCGTCCAGCCTCGTTCCGCCGCACGCACCTCCAGCGGTGCGCGACTGAGCCCCAGCCACGCGGTCTCGATCGCGTGGAGTACGCCGAGTTCGGGCCCGGGCGACAGGTCGAGCGAGTCGCCCCTCGCGTTCGCGCGCTCCGCCGCGGGCTGGTGATGCCGCCACTGAGCGGGGTCCGCCGGGGGGCCAAGGTCCGCGCCGGGCTTTGGCGGCCATTGAAAACGGGGTGGCTTGGGGGGTGCGGGCACCCGTACAGATTACCAGAGCCCGGGTCGTCAGCAACGCACGCGATCGCGCAGGAGGGTTGCCCTCGCCACGCGGCGCTGCTCCTGGTCCAGTTCCTGCCCCATCGCCCGCTGCAGGTGCGCGGGCTGGATGAGCAGCAGCAGCAGGTTGATGGCCCGGATGTCCATCGTCGGCGAGGCGGGCAGCACGCCCAGCAACGCCCCAAGCCTCAGCAGGCTGAGGGCCTGCATGGCCTCTTCGGTGGTCATGAAGCGGGCGTTGGCCAGGACCCCGAAGGCCCGCCACACCTGATCTTCGAGCATCGTTCGGCGTTTGGCCATCAGCTCTCGGCGTGCCAGACGCTCGTACTCGATCACCCGGGGCAGAATCTGACCCTCGAGGGATTCCAGAGTCGCGGCCTCGGAGCGGCCCAGCGTCGTCTGGTTGGAGATCTGGAAGAGGTCTCCCACCGCGTCCGACCCCTCGCCGTAGAACCCGCGGACCGCGAGGTTCATGTCGCCCGCGGCTCGCTTCACCTTCTCGATGTCGCCGGTGAGTCGCAGCGCGGGGAGGTGCAGCATGGCGCTCATGCGGAGCCCGGTCCCGACATTGGTCGGGCAGCACGTGAGATACCCGAAGCGGTCGGAGAACGCGTACGCGAGCCCGGCCTCCATGCGATCGTCGATGTCGTTGGCCTGCTGCCAGGCCTGCGAGAGCGAGAGCCCGGAGCGGATGACCTGGATCCGGAGGTGGTCCTCCTCGTTCACCATGATCGCGACGCGCTCGTCGGGCACGGAGTATGCGACGCCCCGCGGGTCGTCCACGCCTCCCACGCCCGCGCCGCCCGCGCGGCCCTTGCTGAGCTGCTTGGAGATCACGTGACGCTCCACCAGCAGCGCCCGCTGCACCCCCGCCGCCTCGTGCAGCTCCTGCCAGGCGATCCGCGTCGCCACGCCCGCGACGAGCAACTGGTCACGGCAGAGGTCCAGCGAGAGCCGCCGCTGGGCCTTGTTCGCCTTGGCGGCGAATGGGACATCCCGCAGGTTTCTCGCGAGCCTCACGCGCGTGGAGAGCACCACGTCGCACGCCTCACCCTCCGCCTTCAGCCATTCGGGCACGGAATCGCCCTGGTTCGGAGGGCGGCCCGGCGTCTCGCTCGCCATCGCTCACCTCCCGGGACACTCGCCCCCCGGCCCGCCCGTGCCCTCGCACAGGCGTCGGATCTCATCGCGGACCTGGGCGGCCCGCTCGTATTGCTCGGCTTGCACGGCCCGCTCCAGCTCGGACTTCAGCCGCCTGAGGCGATCGGAACGGGCTTCGACCTCCGCGAGCGCCCCGGGGGCTGGTGCGGGCCGGCCACCACGGGCCAGGACCTTGCCCCGGTGCTGCGAGAGCCCGTCGTGCGCTCGCTCGAGCAGGGGGCCGAGTTCCTTCTCGAAGCACACATAGCACTGGGCACACCCCAGCAGCCCGTGCTGCTTGAACTCCGCGAACGTCGTGCGGCAGGCGGGGCAGACAGCGGTGCGACCCTTCGCGCCGGGGGCCGGCGGGGTGGGCACCTCGGGCACAGCTTGCGACGCCGAGACCTTGATCCCGGCTTCCGCCGCGTGGCGCTCGCACAGGTGGCGCTCGATGCGCACGCCGTTCCGCACGGTCACCTCGCGCACCGTCGCGTCTCGATCGCACAGGTCACACTTCACGAGCCAAGCGTAGCCCGCCGCGGACCGACCATGGCGTCAACCGGCCGGGCGGGCCCTGGCCCGAGCCTCCTCCGCGCCGGCTTTGTCACCCCTGGCGTCGTAGAGCCGGGCAAGGCGATCGTGGGCCTTCAGCACCCGCGCGTGCCCCGCGCCGAACTTGGACTCCAGCACGAGCAGGCTCTCGCGGAGGGCGGCTTCGGCCTCGTCGAGCCTGCCGGCGTCGAGCAGACAGTCGCCGTAGTTGTTCCTGAAGATGCCCACAAACGGGTGATCGGCCGGGAGCACCTGCGAGCACAGGTCCAGCAGCTCGGCAAAGGTCCGGAGGGCCTCGTCGAGGTCCCCCCGCTTCTGGAGGAGCATCGCGAGGTTGTTCATGGGCGCCCAGGTTTCCGGGTCACGTCCGCCACTGGCTTTGCGCCGGATCTCCAGCGACTTCCGGTAGAGCGTCTCGGCCTCGTCGAGCCGCCCGAGGTCCTCGTACATGTACGCAAGATTGCCCATGGCGACCAGCGTCTTGGGGTGCTCGGGGCCCAGGAGGCGCGTCCAGCCTTCCAGCACGCGCTCGGCGATCGGCACCGCCTCGGCCTGCTTGCCCTGCTCCACCAGCACCACCGCAAGGTTGGACACGGAGGTGATGGTCGCCACGTGGTCGGGCCCGAGCACGCGCGTGCGGGCGTCCACGGCCTCTTGCAGCAACCCCTAGGCCTCGTCGCGGTCCGACTGCTCGGTCGACCGCTGCAGCGCGGCGCCCAGATTGTTCAGGCTGTAGAGCGTGTCCGGGTGCGCCTCGCCCAGTGTGGCCCGGCGCAGACGCAGCGCCTCACGCAGGTACGTCACCGCGTCCGCCGCACGCCCGGAGTCCTTGATCGCCGAGCCCATGTTGTGCAACGCCGTGATGTAGCGCTGGTCGGTCTCTCCCACCGCAACGCGGCCTTCGCGCACCGCCTCTTCCAGCATCGGGAGCGCCTCGCCCCAGCGCCCGGTCTCCTGCAGAATCCGGGCCAGGTCCATGCGGGCAAAGATCGTCTCCGGATTCCGCGGACCGAGGTACGTTGCGCAGTCCTCGATCACCTGCCTCGCGCGGGGCTCCGCCTCGTCGTACTTGCCCCGGTCAGCGAGCACGCCGATGACGTTGCGGCTGGCGCTCAGCGTCTGCGGGTCATGCTCGCCGAAGGCCGCGTTCGCGAGCGTCGCCACCGCCTCGTACTGCTTCTGCGCCTCCTCGTACCTCGCGAGGGCGTGATAGGTGTGCCCAAGCGTGTCGCGCAGTGCCATCTCGACCCGGGGGTGCATGCCCCGCCTTGCGTCCAGCCCAGCCGCGGCGGTGTCGATCAGTTCGTGCAGCGTGGGCTCGCGCCCCTGGGCCTCGTCGGGGCTCACGGCCCGCAGCATGCTGTCAAGGAACTCGCTGACCTCACGGGCGATCTCGGCCTCCTGGGTTGCGACCCGGGCCGCGTGCTCTGCCCGGGCCGCCTGCCACGAGACACCGACGATGCCCAGGACAAGCAGCACAAACGCCGCCGCGACGCCCCCCACGAGCGCGCGGTTCCGCCTCGCAAACTTGCGGAGCTGGTAGGCGGTGCTGGGCGGCCGGGCTGCGATCGGTTCGTGCCGCAGGTACCTGCCCAGGTCTTCGCCCAGCTCCCACGCGGACTGATACCGCCTGGCGCGGTCCTTCTCCAGCGCCTTGCCCACGATGGTCGCGAGGTCTCCCTTCAGGCTCCGGTTCGCCGCGGAAAGGGGGGCCGCGTCCTCGGTCCCGATGATGCGGATCGCCTCGGGAATGGTCTTGTCCGAGACCGCGTGGGGCAGACGCCCGGCGAGAAGTTCGTAGAGGATGACCCCGAGCGTGTAGACGTCGGAGCGTGCGTCGACGTCCCCCCCGCCGCCGATCTGCTCCGGGCTCATGTATGGCACGGTGCCCACGAGTTGGCCGACGTCTGTCTGGAGCGTGGCGCACTGGATGTCCGAATCCGTCGCGCGGGCGACGCCGAAGTCCAGCACCTTTGGCTGGCCGTCGGCGGTCACGAGGATGTTCCCGGGCTTGAGGTCGCGATGAACAACGCCCTTCACGTGCGCGTGGTGCACGGCCTCGCACACGCGGATGAGCAGCGCCACGCGGTCTTCGACCGCCAGGCCCTTGCTGCCCGCGTATTCGGTCAGGGGAAGGCCCTTGACGAGCTCCATCGCGAAAAAGGGCTGCGGGCCGCTGCCGCTGTCGGCGGTATCCGCCTCGTACACCTGCGCGATGCCCGGGTGCTGCAGCCTCCCCAGAATCTGCGACTCGTGCTCGAAGCGCCTGAGCATGCGGGGCGTCAGCAGCCCGGGACGGATCACCTTGAGCGCGATCGCTCGGTGCGGGCGCTGCTGCTCCGCGAGATAGACCATGCCCATCCCGCCCTCGCCCAGCACTTCCAGGATCGTGTACCGCCCGAGCGTGCGCCCCCGCGCGGGCGCACCGGTGCCGGCGGGTTCCGCCGGTGCCGACGCCGGCCCCTCACCCTGAATCGTCGCGGACTCCTGCGACGCCAGCAGCCTCTCGACTTCCGCACGCAGGGCCCCGTCCCCAGCGCACTCCGCGTCGAGCAGGTCGCGGCGCGCGGCACCCGCCAGGCCCCGGGCCCGGCGCAGGATCGATGTCACGCGCTGGTATCGCTCGCTGCTCATCTGGTCGCTCTGGCGGTCCGCACGAACGTACACCACGAAGGGCCACCGTGCCAGCACCCCTGGACCGCCGGACGAAAAAGTCCCGGTTATCGCCGCCACGCGCCGGATACGCTGGCCCGATATGCCCACCAATCCCCGCCGCTGTCCCTGGGCCAGGACCGACCAGTCCATCCGCTATCACGACGAGGAATGGGGCGTGCCCGTGCACGACGACCGCGTGCACTTCGAGTTCCTCATCCTGGAGGGTGCGCAGGCGGGCCTCAGTTGGGAGACCATCCTCACCAAGCGTGCCCGCTACCGCGAAGTCTTCGCCGGGTTCGACCCCGCGCGCGTCGCGCGGTTCACGCCGGCAAAGTGCGCCGCGCTCCTCCGCGACCCCGGCATAGTGCGCAACCGCCTGAAGGTCGCCGCCGCGGTCACCAACGCCCGCGCGTTCCTCGCGGTGCAGGAGGAGTTCGGCTCCTTCGACGCCTTTCTGTGGCCCTGGGTGGATGGGAAGCCCCTTCGGGCCCGCCGCCGCACCCCCAGCGACGTGCCCGCACGCACCCCCCTCTCCGATGCCATCTCCAAGGACCTTCAGCGCCGGGGATTCAAGTTCGTCGGCACCACCATCTGCTACGCCTTCATGCAGGCGGTGGGCGTGGTGAATGATCACCTGGAGACGTGTCGGGGTGCCGCCGAGGGCCGGTGACGTACCTCTGCAGCGCGTTCGGCCGCATGGTCCTGGTGAAGGGCAGCGTGGACACCGCACCAGGAAGCAGGGGGACGATGGTGCCGACTCCGCCCTCGAGCTTCATGCACGCCGCGAGGACGCGGCTGGCTCGCCGACGCGGGCCGGCTGGAGACCCGCCGGACTGGAAACGGAGCAGCGGCATGCGCATTGCCGGGCCGGTCTGGAGACCGGCCCCACCTTGAGTCGGCCCCACTCAGGGCCGGCCCGCTGAAGGGCAGGCCCTATCCGGAGCATGCCCGGCAGGGTGGTCGGCACTGGCGGCACGAGACGCGTCCGGGGGCATGGGAGGGTTCCTAGCATCTTCACCGCCCGCTCGCCTGTTCCCGGAAGTTGCCCCCGTGCCCACAGCCGTCATCAGCGATGTCCATGCAAACGCCGCCGCCCTGAGGGCGGTGCTGGCGGACATCGATTCGCGGGGCGTGAAGCGGATCATCTGCCTTGGGGACACGGTGGGGTACGGGCCGGACCCTTTGGAATGCGTGGACTTGGTTCGTGCGCGGTGCGACTGGGCGTTGATGGGGAACCACGACTACGGGGTGCTGTACGAGCCGACGAACTTCAACCCGGGTGCAGAGTCGGCGGCGTTCTGGACGCGGGCACAGTTCGACCAGGAGCCGGACGGGGCCAAGCGAGCCGAGCGGTATGACTTTCTGAACCGGCTGCGGGTGCGAGTGGTGGAGCGGATTGGGCCCGACGGGGCGGAACCCCTGAACCCCGGTGTAAACGACGGGGCGATCCCGCTGTTGGCTGTGCACGGCTCGCCGCGGCGGCCGATCAACGAGTACATTTTTCCGGATGACGCGGTGAACTCCACGGACAAGATGGAGAGCATCTTTGATCGCGTGGCGCGGATTTGCATGGTGGGGCACACGCACGTCCCCGGGGTGTTCAGCGACGAGCCGGATTTTTATCCGCCGGGCGAACTGGGCGAGATCGGGTACAAGTTCCAGGAAGGCGAGAAAGCGGTCATCAACGTGGGGTCGGTGGGGCAGCCCCGGGACTTTGACCCCAGGGCGAGCTACGTGCTGGTACACGCGGACCGGGTGCAGTTCGTGCGGGTGGAGTACGACGTGGCGGCGACCGCGAGCAAGATCAAGGCGATCGAGGCGCTTCCCGACTGGCTGGCGGACCGCCTGTACGAGGGTCGCTAGGGCAGCGGCGGGACGCGCGGTTGTCTGGGCTCATTCTGGGCTCTTGGGTTCGCCGCGGCACGTGCATTCCTACGCTTGGCCCCCGGGCTCGCCGAGCCGCGGGCCTTGATCAAGCCCTTCTGTCCCGAGCACTCCGCGCATGCCAAAGCCTCCGAACACCGCCCTCCGCATTGCTGTGCCGCTGATCGTCCTTGCGCTGGGCGTGTCCCTGGTGTGGCTGTTCTTCCGGAGTTCGGCAAACAAGCCGACGCCAGCCCCCACTCAGACGACACAGGCGGACGGCACGCCCGCGACAGGGCCGGGCTCGCCGGAACCGGGTGCGGCTGCGGGGGCTCAACCCGCGGCGGCACAACCTGCGGGTGCGGAGCCCGGAGGGGGCCAGGCCGGGACGGGGGCACAGGCCACGCCGCAGGTTGCGGTAGCGGCGGGCCCGCTTGCGCTGGCGGACTGGGGCGTGGTTCCTCCCCCACCGACCCTGGGGTCTGAGTTGCCCGGGACATCGAAGGCGCAGGTGAGGCTCAGCCGCGCGGGTGTGGGCGTGGGCACGTTCTGGCTGAACGAGTCGTTCTTGACGATCCAGCGGGCGGAGCGGGTGGTTGTGCAGGCGGAGCATCGGCTGTCGCAGCCGACGGGCGCGGACGCGGTGCTGGCGCCCATGGCGGCGTTGGCGATCGAGGTGACGCCCGCGGGGGGCACGGCGCAGACGCTGGCGCTGTTTGATGAGAAGCACTGGAAGCCGGACCCGGTGACGCCCGCGGCGTTTGTCGCGGAGGTGCGCGACAGCGCGGGGAACGCGGTGCTCCGGGTTCACAGGCGGTATGCGCTGCGCCCGGACCTTGGGGGACTTGATGTCCACCAGCGGATTGAGAACCTGAGCGGGACGGCGGTCTCGTGCCGGTGGTTTCAGGTGGGCCCCGTGGACATGGCTGTGGACGACGCGGGGTATGGCGGGGAGAAGCGGCGGGTTCGATTCGGATACTTGCTGTCGCCGGAGATGGACCCGACGCGGAGCGTGGTGGTCTCTGACGGGATGATCCTGCCCCGGGCAAAGGTGCTGGGGGAGCGGGGCTCGGCGGGGTTTGGAGAGACCACCGCGTGGCCGACGGAGGACACCGCAAGCGGGAAGTACTCGCTCACGTGGGTGGGCGTGACGAACCGGTACTTCGGCGCGGCGGTGCATCCGCTGATTGATCCCGCGGCGAAGCAGCCCGAGAAGACACTGGCGTGGGTGGCCCGCGTGACGCGGATTGTGCTGGACGCGGGGCCGGGTCATGAGGTGATGGCGCTGAGGCTGGACAGCAAGCCTCTGTCCCTGGCACCGGCGGGGCAGGCGGGCTCTGGCGTGGACCTTTCGACGGGGCTGTACGCGGGCCCGCTGGACAAGGCGACGATCCGCAAGGACGCGTCGCTGGACTCGCTGGGCGTGGCGGGGCTGGTGTATTACAACTTCGGGGGGATGTGCGGCTTCTGCACCTTCGCGTGGCTCACGGGGATTCTGTACGGGATCCTGCACTTCCTGCACGACGCGGTGTTCCGGGACTGGGCGCTCTCGATTATCTTCCTGGTGGTGATCGTGCGCGGGTGCCTGCACCCGGTGACCCGGTGGTCGCAGATCAGGACGGCGCGGTTCGGGAAGCAGATGCAGGCGGTGGGCCCGAAGCAGAAGGCGCTGCAGGAGAAGTTCCGCGACGACCCGATGAAGCTGCAGCAGGAGACCCGAAAACTGTGGGCGGAGGAGGGGATCTCTCCGGCGGGCTTCCTGGGGTGCCTGCCCATGTTCCTGCAGACCCCGGTGTGGATCGCGCTGTACGCGACGCTGTACTTCGCGTTCGAGCTGAGGCACCAGGGGGCGTTCTACGGCGTGTTCCAGTCGGTCCAGGGGCCGGGCTCGCCCTTCTGGTGGTTCCTGGGGGACCTCGCGGAGCCAGACCGCTTCTGGTACTTCGCGGGCTCGCCGGACAAGTACATCTCGATCCCGGTGCTCTCGGGGCTGATGGGGAAGATTGGGAGCGTAAACGTGCTGCCCCTGGTGCTGGGGGTAGTGTTCTTCATCCAGCAGAAGTACATGACTCCGGCGACGCAGGCGACCACGCCGGAGCAGGAAATGCAGATGAAGATGATGAAATGGATGACGGTGTTCATGTTCCCGCTGCTGATGTATAACGCGCCCGCGGGCCTCTCGATCTACTTCATCGCCAACTCCACGCTGGGCATCCTGGAGAGCAAGTGGATCCGGCGGCACATGGAGGCGAACGGGATGCTCGACCTGGACAAGATGCGGGCAGAGAGACAGAAGCAGCGGAGTGCGAAGGGCAGCAAGGCCCCCTCGGGCTTCATGTCGAAGCTGACGGCGATCGCGGAAGAGGCCCAGAAGAGGCAGGGCGGGAAGGGCGGCCGGTAGGGCTACGCTGATTCGAGGGCAGCCATGACACCCAACTCGCTGCGGACGCTGCTGACGGACCTGGTGGACTACGCGGGGCTCTTCCCGCCGGCGTCGCTGAGCATGGCGCACGCGGCGGAGGCGTATAAGCGGGCGCTGATGAGCGAGGACGAGTGGATGCTGGGGCGGTTCATCTGCCCGGTGTCGAGGCTGGGAGAGTTCGAGAGCGCAGCGGGGCTGCTGCTGCCCGGCACGCAGGCGACGAGCGGGTATCGGGAGGCGGGGGCTGGGGACCCGTGGCGGCTGTCGGTGACGCTGGACACAGGGCTGGAGGCGGGGCTGAACAAGGGGCTGGACGCGATCGACGCGTTCAACCAGCGGCACGCGAGCCCGGAGGCGGGGCTGGCGGTGATCGACGCGATCGAGATGAAGGTGAGCACGGGTGATGAGATCGACGCGGCGCTGGACGAGATTCCGGAGGACCTGTTTCCGTTCTTTGAGATCACGGCGTCGCAGGACTGCAGGGGGCTGATCGCGGCCCTGGCGGGGGAACCCGCCGCGGCGAAGATCCGGATGGGCGGGGTCACGGCTCAGGCGTTTCCGACGCCCTCGGAGGTCGTGGCGTTTCTGGGGGCGTGCGCGGCGGCGGACGTGCCGTTCAAAGCCACGGCGGGGCTGCACCATCCCATCCGCGGGCCGTACCGCCTGACGTATGAGGCCGGGAGCCCGACGTGCACCATGTACGGGTTTCTCAACCTGTTCCTGGCGGCGGCGCTGGTGCGCATCAAGCGGGTCGACGCCGGCGTAGCCGAGGCGCTGCTGGTGGAAGAGGACGCGGCGGAGTTCCGGTTTGCGGATGGCGTGGTAAGCTGGCGAGGCCACGGGCTCGAGACAGGCCTGCTTGCCAAGGTGCGCGAGGCGTTCGCGCTCTCGATGGGGAGTTGCTCCTTCGATGAGCCAGCGGCGGACCTGCGGACACTGGGCTGGCTGTAGGGGGAAGATCAGCGGGCAGCGCCGCCGGTCTGGAGACCGGTGCCACCGAAGGCACTGCAGCCGAGCGGGTCAGTCGATGCGGCCCGCGTGATCGACGGTGTGGGGGGGCACTTGCTTCTGCTTTTCGGAGAGCAGGCGGTCGATCTGGGTGAAACTCAGGGGCTGATAATCCCAGCAGTCGACGCCGACGTCGAGGGCGAGGGCGGAGGGCATGTGCTCGTCGCGCCAGGCTTCGAGGTTGCCGTGGGAATGGCCATAGAGGTGGTAGACACCCCGGTCGCTGTGGTGCCAGACGACGTGGGCGTAGTGGCTGAGGAAGACGACCCGTGCGCGGCGGCCCGCGATGAGGCGGTCTTTCAGGCTGCGCTGGGCGTGGGTACGGAAGGCGTCGGCCTCTACAAGTGTGCGGCGTGGAGAGATGATGAGGCGGGCGGCCTCGTAGGTGGCGGTGAAGAGCCCATCGCAAAGATGGCGCGGGTCGTGGTTGCCCCAGACGAGGCGCACGTCGCGGCAGCGGATGGCGTCGCGGTAGGCCCGCATGGCGGCGTGGGTGGCCTTTCGCGGGCTCGCGAAGTCGCCGATGATCCAGAGGCGGTCGGCGGCGTCCACTCGCTCGTTGATGCGCGCGATGAGGGCCAGGTCCATGCGATCGACGGATTCGGCGGAGGGCTTCCAGGCCTTGTACGCCGGCGGGTCGGCCAGGGCGAGCGCGAACGAGGCTCGATCGGCGTCGGTCATGAAGGCCGTGCGGCGGGAGTGCTTCATGATGCTCGCGTGGCCCAGGTGGAGATCGGCGGTGAAGAAGTCCACGGCGAACCGTATTCGCGGGGTGGCGTGTAGGATGACGGCATGAGCGAGACCATCTTTTCGAAGATCTTGCGGGGCGAGGTCCCGTGTCACAAGGTGTACGAGGACGAGCACGTGCTGGCGTTCCTCGACGTCTTTCCGCTGAGCCGCGGGCACACGCTGGTGATTCCCAAGGAGGCGAAGGCGACGATGGCGGAGTTGTCGGACGGGGCTGGGGCGGGACTGGGGCGGGCGCTGCCCAGGGTCTGCCGCGCGGTGATGAGAGCGACGGGGGCGAGCGCGTACAACCTGCTGCAGAACAACGGGGCCGCTGCCCACCAGGCGGTGATGCACGTGCACGTGCACGTCATCCCGAAATACGAGGGCGGCGAGGGGCTGGGCCTGGTGTGGAAGCCCGGGAAGCTGGACGGGGCGGAGGGCGCGCTACTCGCGGGGAAGATCGCTTCGGAGCTCGGGTGAGGCCAGGCCCCGCCACTGGGCCCATTGGTCGAGCGTGGAGAGGTACCAGTTCTTGAGACGCCAGAGCGCTCCGAAGGCGTGGCGGACATCGCCCGCCTGCCTGGCGAGGGGCGTGCGGAGGTCCAGCGGCGGCAGGCGGAGCCAGAGCGTGAGCGCCCGCGGAGAGAGGTCGATGAAGAGGTCCATGGGGATGTCTTCGCGGAGGCGCGTGGCGACCCGCGGGGCCGATTCCGCGAGGCCCAGGACGTCCAGCGCGGCGCGATGCTCGCGGATCGCGTGGCGGAGCTGGATGACGGGGAGGTGCTCGACGCGGCGGAGGGGCGAGAGGACAAAGAGAACGTCGCCGGCGGGAGTGGACGGGCGCTTGTCGATGCGGAGGTGGGCCTTGTAGGGCTGGAGGAGGGCGTCGTAGTCACCCCAGACGCGATCGGACGCGTCGCGGGCGGCCGCGGCGGCGACGCGGACCTGGTGCTCGGCGCCCTCACGCAGGCGGGCCGCGAGAACGCGGAGCGTGACGGCAGGTGATTCGGCCTGAGGGACCTGCTCGGATTCGAGCGAGATCGCGCGTTCGCGTAGCCAGTCGGCGAGGCTCTCGGTGGTCACGCGCTGCGTGAATCGGTGGGCGTTGCCGGAATCGCGGACGTATCTGCGCGGCCCGAGCACGACGGCGAGGTAGCCGCTGGCAAGCTGTTGGTCTTTGGCTTCCTGGCCCCGGGCGCGGACGGCGTCGTGCTGGGCGCGGGTGAGGGGTGTGGCGATGCGCGCGGTGATGATGACCAGGAGCCTCCAGCCCGCCGTCGGGTGCTCGAACCACACGTCGAGGGTGTCCGGCGCGGGGTGATCGACGCGGATGACCCGCGGGGAGGGCGTCTCGGCGAGCGAGGCTCGCAGCGCGTGGGGCGTGGGGAGGCACTCCCCCAGCAGCCAGAGCGGGAAGGCCCCGCCGGCGGCCAGTTGATCACGCACGACGTTGGTCACCAGTTGTTCGTCGGCGGGCTCCACCCCGGCGGTCGTCACGTCTCACCTCAGTCCGTAGTCCTTGAGTTTTCTGTAGAGCGTGCGCTCACCGATGCCGAGCAGTTTGGCGGCGTGCTCGCGGTTGCCGTTGGTCAGGCGCAGGGTCTCGCGGATGGCCCGCTTTTCGATGTGCTCGAGGCTGGTTCCGGCGAGGCTGGCGCCGGCGTGAGTTGAGTCGTCATCCCCGGGGCTGTCGGCGCGGACGTCGTCGGGGATATGGCGGAGTTCGATCACGGGCGTCTCGCCCGGGGGGCGGCCCTCGCCGAGGCACTGGACGACGGTGTTCTGCACGACGTTGAAGAGCTGGCGGATGTTGCCGGGCCAGTGGTAGGCCGTGAGGCGCATCATGGCGCCGTCGCTGACAGAGGGGACGACGGCGTGCGCCGGGTTCTCCGCGAGCTGGTTCGCGAAACGGTCGACGGCGAGCGCGACCAGGGGCGGGATGTCCTCTCGGCGCTCGCGGAGGGCGGGGACGTGCACGTGCGTGCCGTTGATGCGGAAGAAGAGGTCGTCGCGGAAGATGCCTTGCTGGACGAGCTGACGCAGGTCGCGGTTGGTGGCTGAAACGAAGCGGACATCGACCCGGCGGGGCTCGTTGGAGCCCAGACGCACGACCTCGCCGTTTTCGAGCACCCGGAGCAGTTTGGCCTGCATGGGCATGGGCATGTCGCCGATCTCGTCAAGGAAGACGGTGCCGGCGTCGGCGTATTCGAAGACGCCGGGGCGGTCCTTGTCGGCGCCGGTGAACGCGCCGCGGACATGGCCGAAGAGCGCGTCTTCGAGGAGGGTGTCGCTCTGCCCGGCGCAGTTGAAGGGGGCGTAGCGGCCCGAGGCACGGCGGCTGTTTCGGTGGACGGCGGCGGCGAGGAGCTCCTTGCCCGTGCCGCTCTCGCCGGTGATGAGCACGGGGATGTTCGAGGCGGAGACGGTGCGGATGGTGCGGAGCACGCGGCGCATGGGCTCAGAGGTGGCGACGATGCCCGCGAAGCCCGCGTTCTCAACCTCTTCGGTGAGCCTGCTGTTCTGGTGGCGGAGGAGCACTGTCTCGGCGGCGCGGTTCACGAGGTTTCGGAAGACTTCGAGGTCGAGGGGCTTCTGGATGAAGTCGTACGCGCCCTGCTTGAAGGCGGCGCGGGCGGTGGGAACGTCGCCGTGGGCGGTGACGAGGATGGTCTCCGCCGCGGGCTGAAGGGTCCGGGCGGCACGGAGGACGTGGAGGCCGGCGTCCCCGCCGTCGGCGGCGATGGAGCCCCCACCCGGCATCACCACGCCCGCGGAGGCGGGCATGCGGAGATCGGTGACGATGACATCGAAGGCACCGCCTCTGAGTTCCTCCGCGGCACCCTCGGCGGACGTCACGACAGTGCAGACGTGCCCAGGCTTGCGGAGCGCCTCGGCCATGACGTCGGCGTGGTCGGGCTCGTCTTCGACGATGAGCACCTGGGCCCGGGCCTGATCTCGCGGCACGTTGGACATGGGGGATTGTAGAAGAAGTCAGGGGGCGGAGGCCCGGGGGCGGATGGCGGAGCCCACAAGGAGGAGGAGGCCGGAAGCGAGCCAGACTCCGAGCACGTCGGCGGCGAGGTCGTCCCAGCCGAAGGTGCGTTGGAGGGCGGGAATGGCCTGAAGGCCCTCGTCGAAGCATGCGTAGAGCGATGCGAGAGCGGCGCTGCGGAGGATGTTGCGGGCGGAGAGGGGGCGCCCGAAGTAGCCGCAGGAGGCGAGGAGGACGGCCCACAGGCCGAAGGCGGCGAGGTGGGCCCAGAGGTCCGTGCGTTCGACGGGCCCCTCGACCTTCAGGGCGGGCCAGTGGGTGGCGATGAAGAGAGCGAGGGCGAAGAGCCAGAAGGCGGCCCGGAGGGCCCTGGTCACATCGAGGCCCTCGTTTGGACGTGCGCGGCGGGCACGACGAC
>Ga0154020_10004715_pt1 | contig 16220 bp, 11 predicted proteins | sample Klosneuvirus_201_FD_109709 | JGI IMG/M metagenome (GOLD analysis project Ga0154020, IMG submission 109709) | Active sludge microbial communities from wastewater, Klosterneuburg, Austria - Klosneuvirus_20160825_MG | ecosystem: Engineered > WWTP > Aerobic digester > Activated sludge | place...
CATAGATGCCGTTGTCGCTGCCGGTGAGGTTGTCGAAGATTGTAATGGGAGCTGCGGGCGGCGGCACGACCGTGATCGACCAGAAGCCGCCGGTGAGCGAGAAGCCACCGTTGGTCATCGGCTGGGTGTTCGCGTCAGGTTGGCCAACGGTGCCGCTGACGGAGAAACCTCCGCCGGTGCTGGTGCCGCCACCGCCGTCGGTGCTGTGCCAGTCGATGGAATAATCCTGCGCTGAAACAACGGTGGCCGTCGCGGCCACGAGCAAAGTCACACCGAAACCGAAGATTCTTGTGGCAATTATTTTCATTGGTAGTGGCTGCATTGGGTCGATGGAACTCTCGGCGGGTTTTTTTCCCTCAGTTGTCTTTGGCGTTGCCGGAGACGGACTCGGGCCGTCAATACACGATGATGTAGAATCGGGAATCGACCTGCCGCCCGTGGTCGGAACCGTCGTTGACAAAGATTTCAACCTCATCCCCGGCCACGTTTATGATTTGCGCCGTCACAGCTGTAGAATTCCGAAGCGTTAAAGAAATGAAGCGGTCCTCAATGTTGAATCCGAATTTGATGGCGTAATAGCCTGGAGCCAACCTACTGACCGTGATCCCGCAGGGAGCCGTGGACGCTGCGCTGCCCGCCTGCTGGGAATTGTAGCAGCGGACGACGTATTGGGCCGCCGGGAGGAAAGGATCGATATAGGCCGTGGCCTTGACGAAACCGCCCTTATCGCGCGCCTGCGTGGCGTTGCCGTCGGCATGCACGGCTGGTCCGCTGGTCCCCTGTCCCACGACACCCGCCCCGGCCGGGCTGGTCGCGCGGCCGTAAACGCCTGCGCTCGCGCCGTCGCCCTGGACGCCGATCGCCCCGGCACCCGTCGCCTTGCCATACATCGCGGCCGTGCTTGCCAGGCTGGTCTCCGCGTGGAGTTTTGCGATGGGAGCCGTCGTGCCAATGCCGACGTTGCCGGCGGTGGTGATGGCGATTCCGTTGGCGGCGGAAGGCGGGACCACGCCGGTGCTGGCCACCAGCTTAAGCACCGAACCGTCGAACCGGAGATCCGCGCGGTTGCCGGCGTTCGGGGTCATCGACATGCCCATTTCCCCATTGGGAGAACCGAGTTGGGCCGAGCCATTGGCGGTTCTCAAGAGGGTGGAGCCGTTCACTTCCAATTTATATCCCGCCGTTGGCGCGTTGACGCCGATGCCGACGTTACCCTCGTCATTGACCACAAAATCATATAGGGCCGGGCTGGTGGTCGTGCCCGGATTGCTGGCAGTGCGGAACAGGTAGAAGCCGGTGTTGGCGTGACCCATGCCGAAGCGCTGGCCCGCCGCGTTCGCCTGCCAGCCGAGCGCGGAACCGTTCGGCAGCTCGACCGATCCCACCCAGCCTTGCGCGGTCCAGCTTGGTCCGCCGCTCAAGCTCAGGCGGTGCGCCGGTGTGATGGTTCCTATGCCGACGTTACCTACGTTGTAGTAGGCCGCGGTCCCATTGGTAAGCCAGACGCTGGCCGCACCCGCTCCTGGAGTTCTCCAAGTGAGGTTGCCGCCATCGTAGGAGAGAAACTGGCCAGGTATGGGTGCGACACCGCCGGTGTTCAACTGGTCCGCGACCACGGTTCCAGCCGCCACGCTTCCGGCCGTCTGGGCGCGGATCGCATACGGCGAGGAGGTCACCTCCTGCCTGGGGGCCAGAATCGTCAGGGCACCTGCGCCGCCCGGACGCACGGCGATATCCAGCCAGCGCGGTGGGCCGGTAAAGACATTGGCGCCAAAATCAATCAGGGTGGAGAACAGCCCGTTGACTACATCCACTTGGATGCGGGTGAAGGGTCCGCCGACGATAGTCCCTCCAGAGATCGCGTCATACAGGGTGAACTGCATCTCGTAAGGGGCGCTGACGGGTGTGCCGTCGAGGAGCAGCCGGCCATTGTAGGTGAAGGCCGTGCCTTGGGCTTGCCCCAATCCAGGCAGGATCAGGAGCGCCAGCAGAGCGTGGAGCTGGAGCTTGAGTGTTGCTATCATAAGGTTGAGTGGCTGCGGGAGCGGCGAACATCGCCTTCCACTTCGTCATGAGCCAAAATCCGGCGAAATGGCTCATGCGAATTTTTTATTTCGTGCGGTAAGCCACGGCTACGGTCGGCGCAGGCGGTGGAAGCGATGCTCCGTCGTTGCGGGAACGCTGACGCTGATGTGGGCTCGTCATAGGCTGCGAACTGGAATCCGGCTGGCCCGGTGCGTCGTCTCATAGTTTTGAAGGTCGGGTGTTCCAATCCGTTGATGACTACGGCGCAATCACACTGGCTCCGCCGCGTGCGGCTTCCCATCGGTGCGGTGTCAGGAAAGTCTGCCCACGCGAGACGAGATGCGTTGCCGGCGCCAGCAGCAACGGCAGCTCCGGAGACTGAGCTGATGCCACGGGCAGGGTCCTCCACGGTTGCCAGGCAGTGCCCGCCTGTACTCCGCCATAAGCGGGATCAATGAAAAGCATCGGGATCTGCTGTTGGTACGCTCGGGCAATTAACGCGCCATTCGGATAGAGCCGGATCGGTCTTCTCACCGATGCCCCGAGCGATGGCTGCATGAGATCATCCGCGTGCACCGCCGGGTTGGAGTGCTGCGCGTCGCCCGCCGACATTCCAATATTCAGGCGACTGCCGTCGAAGACATCATTCCCGATCGAGTTGGTGACCCGGTTGCTCGCGATCCAGCCTAGGGCATGGCCCAACTCGTGCCGGGCGACCGTCAGAAGATCGACTCCTGTGGGAGGAGTTGCTGAACTGAACTCAGAATCGTCGGCCGGAGTTGGGTCTACAAACCAATCCACGTTCAGTTCGAACGCGGTGTTCGCCGAAATCAGCTCGCCGGTCAACGCGATGCTAACGCCGGTGCTTCCGATCCGACCGCCGAGTGTTCCGTAACTAAAGCTTACGGTATAACTGGCGGGATTGACGCCCCGCGATTGGAGAATTGCGTCCCATTCGTTGACCGCGTGCTGAATCACGACGCGCTGGGCGGGCGTCACGCTTGCGTCGAACACAGCCACAATCGCGAAGTTACCCGATGCCAGCGCAAAGTCGGGGCGCGGCGGCAACGATTCCACCGAAATCAGGGCGGGGCCCGGGCAATGGAGGATCGGCAGGAAATTGGAACTACCACCAGTCGATGCCGGCTGGGCAACTGCGGCCGCCCGGAACATCGCCAGCGCGATCCATGGAACGACTGCGGTGCTCACGCAAATTCTTCGCGACGGCAGGAATTGTAATTTCATAGGAACAAAGTTGGATTGGAGATGATCTGCCCCTACTGCAACGTCACGAGCACGAGCACCAGCCCCTGGCCGTCCTTCAAGCCGCTCATGGCCTTGCCGAGAATCGCGCCCTGCGACCGTGAGTGGTCGGAGACTTTCATCGCGTGACCGGGCGTGCTGGAAGTGGTGAGGAGATCGCCCGGCTTGATGGCCCCGGTCGAAGCGTCGGCCTTCACATAGACCCGTCCGCTCAACGCCACATTCTGGCCGCCTTCCAACGCGCCTTGCTGATACAGGCTGATGCCGGGGTTGATGCCATTCGCTCCGCTGACGATGCCGGCCACCTGGGTATCGTAAGCGCGGGTGCTGAGTTTCAATTTGCCGGCGTGCTTGTCATCAATCACCACAACCGAGCCTTTGGCGATGTCATCGCTGGTCAGTTCGAAGGGTTCGGCCACGTCTGCGCCGCCGCGAATCGTGAGTGATCGGACGCTGACGTTGCCGGAGTTCGCGATGACGACGGAGGAGTTGGGATTGCTGCCGTTCACGAAGCTCTCCGGCTCCAAGACGATTTCGCCGTTGACGCCTTGAATGCGGCTGCGGGCGTAACCGGCGTTGGCGTCATGGAGCGTGAGGAAGGGTTGGTAACCGACGAGACTCAGGGCGTCCTGGGCGACTACTTCCAACTTCGACGTTGGAGTCGGCGAGCCACCGATGCCGACGTTGCCCGAGGCGGCGTTGATGGTAATGCCACTGGCGGAGGACGGCGGGCTGACGCCCGCGCTGGCCAGCAGTTTAAGGGTCGTCCCGTCGAAGCGGAGGTCGGCGCGGTTACCGGCATTCGGCGTCATGGACAGGCCCAGTTCCCCGTTCGGTGAACCGAACTGAACACTGCCGTTGCCCGGCCGCAGAATGGTGGACCCAGCCACTTCGAGGCGATACCCCGCCGTGGGCGCGTTCACGCCGATGCCGACGCTGCCGATGTCGTTGACCACAAAATCATACAGCGCTGGACTGATGGTGTTGCCCGGATTACTGGCGGTGCGGAAGAGGTAGAATCCCGTGTTGGCGTGCCCCATGCCGAAGCGTTGCCCGGCGGCGTTCGCTTGCCAGCCCAGCGCGGAACCGTTCGGAAGCTCGACGGAGCCGAGCCAGCCGTTGGCGGTCCAGGCCGGCCCGCCGATCACGCTCAGGCGATGCGCGGGTGTGCTCGTGCCGATGCCCACGTTGCCCGCATTGTAGTAGGCGCTGCTGCCGCTGAGCGACCAGATGTTGCCCACCGCCACGCCGGGATCGGCCCAGAGGAAACTGCCGCCATCGTAGGAAAGAAACTGTCCGGGCGCAGGCGCGGGGCCGGCGGTGTTCAACTGGTTTGCAGTGACCGTTCCACTCGGCAGGCTGCCGGCGGTGGCGGAATAAATGGAATACGGCGTTGGCAGCAAAGCCTGCCTCGGCGCCAGCGTGCTGTGCACACCACCGCCATTGATCCGCACGGCGATCTCAAGCCAGCGCGGTGCTCCAGTGAATACGCCGGCTCCGAAATCGAGCGGCACCGCAAACTGGCCCGCGCTGACCGCTACCGCGTCGACCGGTGCCGGCGCGCTCAGGGCGTTCCCGTCCGTCTCGGCGTCGTGGACGGTGAAGATGAAATCATAACTGCCGCTGACCGCGACGCCGCCTTGCACAAGCCGGCCTTGATAGTTGAAGGCCGTGCCCTGCGCCTGGGCCAGGGTCGATCCGCCCGCCACTGCGAGCAGGACGAGGAGGTAATGTTGGAGTTTTGCTTTCATAGAGTTTTTGGCGGCGGGACGCCGTTCTTCGCGTCCCACCCCGTCATGAGCCAAATCCTGGCGAAAAGGCTCACACGATCTTTTCTTTTCCTTCTTTTCGTGTGTGGTGAGCCGTTCTGCCCTCCAATGGCGCATGTATGGACGATGAACCGAACCCCATGAAGCCCGCTTCCTCCGAACAAGCCGTGTTCGCAGAAGCGCTTCTTCTCGCCATACCCCAGGCGCGCACGGCTTATCTGGCGTCTGCATGCGGTGCGGACACGGCATTGCGCCGGCGCGTGGAGAACCTGCTCCGTGCGGCAGAGGGTGCGGGGGATTTTCTGGAGAATCCACCTGAGGGTTTGCGTGGCGACGGCGATTCCACTTCGCTCCTGGCCGAGTTCAGCGAACAACCGGGCGACCGAATTGGCCGTTGCAAGTTGCTGGAGAAAATCGGCGAGGGCGGCTGTGGCGTCGTTTACATGGCTGACCAGGAGGATCCGGTGCGCCGTCGCGTCGCGCTCAAGGTCATCAAGCTCGGCATGGATACGAAGTCGGTGATTGCGCGCTTCGAGGCGGAGCGACAGGCGCTGGCGCTCATGGATCATCCGAACATCGCCAAGGTGTTCGACGGCGGTGCGACTCCAACGGGCCGGCCGTACTTCGTCATGGAACTGGTGCGCGGCGTGCGCATCACCGAGTTCTGCGCCGAGGCCAACCTTTCGGTGGAGGCCCGGCTCCGCCTCTTCGTGCTGGTCTGCCAGGCGATTCAGCACGCGCACCAGAAGGGCATCATCCACCGCGACCTCAAGCCCTCGAACATCCTCGTGACCGTCAACGACGGAGTGCCCGTGCCCAAGGTGATCGACTTCGGTATTGCCAAGGCCACAGGCCAGCGGTTGACGGACAAAACCTTGTTCACGCAGTTCCATTCCTTCATCGGCACGCCGGCTTACACCAGTCCCGAACAGGCGGAGATGAGCAGCGTGGATGTGGACACGCGCAGCGACATCTACAGCCTTGGTGTGCTGCTCTATGAACTGCTCACCGGCCGCACGCCGTTCGATGGCGAGGAGTTGTTGCGCTCCGGCCTGGATGAAATGCGGCGCATCATCCGCAACGAAGAGCCGCCGCCGCCGTCCCGTCAGGTCACGCGGATGAGCCAGTGGCGCGTGTCGCAGGCTGGAGAAAGCGGAGGGTCAACGCCATCCGCTCTCCCCCCTCAACCTCACGCGTTCTCGACTGATCTGGATTGGATCGTGATGAAATGCCTGGAGAAGGATCGCGAGCGTCGTTACGACACGGCCAATGGTCTCGCTATGGATATTCAACGCCATCTCCATCGCGAGCCGGTCCTCGCGCGTCCGCCGAGTGCGATCTATCTGCTGCAGAAACTGGCGCAACGCCATCGTGGAACACTGGTCGCGGCGGTCACGATTCTCGGAGCGCTGCTGGTGGCGGTGTTCAGTCTCGCGACGAGCAATGCGCGCATCCGTCAGGAACGAAATCAGAAGGACGACGCGTTGCGTGAACGCGGCGCGGCGCTCGAAGCGGCGCGTTCCAGCGAGGAGCGGGCGCGCGAACAGCTCTTCGTCTCGCTCCAAAGTCAGGCGAGCGCGCGGCGAAGCAGCCGTCAGATCGGCCAGCGTCTCGAAAGTCTCGCCGCGCTGACCGAGGCCGCGCGCATCCGACCCACACCGGAACTGAGAGACAACGCCATCGCGGCCCTGGCGCTGGCGGACATCGAGCACGGGCCCATCTGGCGCGGCTGGAGCGCGGACTCCAAAGGCGTGACCTATGATGCGCGCGGCCAGCACTGCGCTGTTCTCGAAGCGGACGGCACGATCAGTGTCCGCAGCATTCCCGACTACCGCGAGTTGCAACGCTTGCGACCGGAACCTGCCTTCTCCGCCGGCGTGTCGATCGGGTATCTGCTCTTCAGTCCGGACGGGCGAAGCCTCGCCTGGCTCGCCGCGAATGGACAGGTGGGCGCGTGGCGCTGGGAGACCGGTGAATTGGCGATCAAAAGTTCGCCTGAAAATTGCGCCGCTCTTGCCTTCAGCCCCGACAGCCGACGGCTCGCGATCGGACACGAGGAATGGATCACCTGTTTCGATCTGACGACCGGAGAAATCAGCCGGGAGTGGCGGGCGCGGGATCAGGTTCACGCACTGGCTTTCCATCCCGACAGCCGTCGGCTCGCGGTCGGCTATCAGACCGCCAATTCAATCGCGATTTACAACGCGGACGATGGTCAGCGCGTGGCGAATCTCGCGACAGGAACGCTCAGGCAATCTGTCGTTGCGTGGCATCCCGATGGCGAGTTGCTCGCGGCGGGCGGCTCCGATCCTCGGATCCAGATTTGGAATGTGCCGGCGAAGCGGAAGGTGGCGGTGTTGGAGGGGCACTTTCAACAGGTCAACTTTTTGAACTTTCACTGGAGCGGCGAGATGCTCGCCTCGATGTCGTGGGACGGCTCGTTGCGCTTGTGGCAGCCTTCGCCGGGCCGGCTGTTGATGCGGCTTCACTCCCGTCCCCTGGACTTCAGTCAGCCGGGACGATGGGCGGGAATCATATCCCCGTCGAACCAGCAGGCGCAACTTTGGGGCGTCGTCCCCAGCCGGGAGTATCAAACGTTCCTCAATACGTTTCGCGAGGGCGAGAGTGTGCCGCGCGAAGGAGACATCAGCCCCGACGGGACACTGCTCGCGCTCGCGGCGTCCGATGGAGTGCGCCTTTGGGATGTGGCGCGCGGGCGCGAAGTCGCCTGGCTGCGCATGGGAGACACCACGTCCGCGGCATTCCGGGCGGATGGCCGTGCGTTGCTGACCTGCGGGCCGACGGATGGGCTGCGACGCTGGCCCATCGACGCCGGAACCAACGTCGGGGGCGGCTGGCAAATGGGTTTGCCCCGTGTGATTCAATTGCCTTTCGCGCCCACGCGGATGACGAGGAGCCGTGATGATCGCACGCTGGCGGTGGCGGGTGAGAATGCCGGGCAAGTCCTGCAACTGGATCTCGCGACGGAGTTGATGCGCGGCACAGCCATGAGCTATCCGATGGCGGCCTTCGTCGCGGTGAGCGGGAATGCGGATCGACTGGCCGCCGGCGGCTGGCATTCGCATCGGGTAAAAGTTTGGGACGGGTCTGACGGCAGGCTGCTCAAGGAATGGAATGCGGGCTCGGCGGCACAGGTCTTCTTTACTCCGAACCAACGTGAACTGGTGGTGGCTCGTGACAAGAGCTTTGTCTTTCTCGATCTGAATTCACTCGTCGTGACCCGGCGCCTGCCGAGAGAGGCCGGCCTATACCCTGGCCACATCGCCTTTACTTCGGACGGCAAGCTGATGGCCTTGGAGATGGCGCCCGGCGTGGTTCATCTCCAGGAAATCGCCTCGGGCCGCACCATCGCGCGATTGGAAGATCCTCACGGTGATCAATCCACCTGGATGAGCTTCACGCCCGACGGCACGCAGCTCATCGTGGTCGCGCGTTACCCCGGCGCAATTCATCGCTGGGATCTGCGCGCCATTCGCGCGCGCTTGAAACCGATGAACCTCGACTGGGACTGGCCGGAATTCTCCGCGCCGTCGCCCGGTGAAGGATCACTTGCGGCAAGTCCTCGCCCAATCCGGGTTCAAGTGGCGAGCGCGGAGCCGTCCTTCACCAATGCTCCGGCCGCCAGCCCATGAGTGATGTTACGCGAATTCTCACTGCAATGGAGCAGGGCGACGTCCGGTCCACCGACGAACTGCTGCCGCTGGTTTATCATGAGCTGCGCCGCCTTGCCGCGCACAAGATGGCGAGCGAACCCGCCGGTCACACGCTGCAGCCCACCGCGCTCGTTCACGAAGCATGGCTCCAGCTCGTGGATACGCCGAGTCAGTCCTGGCAGAATCGCGCGCACTTCTTCGGCGCCGCCGCCGAAGCGATGCGCCGCATTCTCATCGCCCGCGCCCGCCGCAAAGGCCGCCAGCGCCGTGGCTCCGGCGCCGAACATCTGGATCTGAACGATCTCGAGATCGCGGCTCCTGCACCGGATGCTGAACTGCTCGTCCTCAACGACGCTCTCGACCGTTTTGCCGTGCTGGAACCGCAGCAGGCTGAATTGGTCAAACTCCGCTATTTTGTCGGTCTCAAAATTGATGAAGCTGCGGAGGTTCTTGGCATCTCTGAGGCCACTGCCAAACGCTGGTGGACTTACGCGCGCGCATGGTTGTTCAACGAAATCAATGCCGGCCCGTAAGTGGGAATGATGAAGCAATGGTCGCCTTCGAGGCGACGATGCTTCGTGATGATGGTCTTCGTGGAGGATCAGAATCCGCCGTCCGTCACGCCTTTCAACATCCCACTGGTTTCGAGAAAGGCGCGCAGGGCGGGGCGTTCCTCGGCGTCGAGTTTGCCATCGGAGTTTTTGTCGAACGTCGCCTTCATCATCTGAATGCGTTCCGTGTTGCGCGTGTCTTCCAGCGCGCGATCGATGAACAGGTCGATGGAACGTTCGCGCTTGGCCTTCTTGAGCGCGGCGATGTCTTCGTTGCGGGCGGGAATGACGCTGAGAGTGAGCGCCGCCATTTCGTCGGTGGACATCGGACCCCACTTCACTTTCTTCGGGGGGCTCGTCGGGTTATTCGGATTCTCCGCCGAGTTGTCGTAGGTGATCACGGCATCGAGGCGCGTGCCTTTGGGCAGAGGAATGCGGTTCTTGAACTCGCAGTCTTCCTGCCAGTTGAAATCCCAGTTCGCGATCTTGAGCAAGGTCTGCGTCTTTCCGCCGGGCGGCGTGGCGGTGAGGAGGAACGTCTTTCCGAGGTAATGCGCGTGGGGCGAAACGGAGAAGGCTTCGAGATCCACCGGCGTGACAAAGGAATCTTTCACCGTGTAGTTCGTCGCGCCCGCCGGAATGCTGATGCCATTCAGCCGGCCGAAGAGCGGCGGCAGCTGGAGCATTGCGAACTTCCGCGTCGGCGCCTTGTCCGCGAAGTAAATGCCGACGGTCGAGGTTTCGTATTCCACTTTGCCGCTGGGATGGAAATGCGTCTGGATGACGAAGTCGGCATTCGTGGGAAAGTGCCACGCAAGCTCCTGAGGCAACAGCAACGCCTCACCGCCGACGGCCCAGCCGCCGAGCGATTCAAACTGGCGATTCGAACGGCTCATGCCGTTGTAACCTTGCTTCGGATCGCGCGCGTCGAACTTCCGCGCGTCGCCCGAGGTATCCAGATAATACAGCGCGTGATGCACCACCGAGCGGGCGCTGGGACGAAACTCAATCGCACGCACCCACTTGTCCTCGGGGAGGTTCAGCGGCAGCACGAAGTTCCAGTAAATGTCCTTGCCCTCGGCGTAGACTTCAAAGGGCTCGGGCATCTTGAGCACCAGGTCGGGCTTGCCCAGTTGCCAGCCTTCGGGAAATTTCGGCAGAGCCGGAGTCTTTGCCGGATCGCCCGGTTTCGCGCCCTGCTGATGCCAGGCCCCGAGCAGCGCGATCTGATCTTCGGTCAGGCGACGCTCGTTCGCGTATTCCACATGACCGGCCTCCGCGTGCCACGGCGGCATGATGCGCTTGTGGGTGATCTCGGCGATCTGCCGCGAACGTTTCTTCGCGTCGTCGAAATTCATCAGCGCGAACGGCGCGGCTTCACCGGGACGATGACAGCGCGTGCAGTTGTTGAAGAGAATGGGCGCGACGTGCTCGCTGAAAGTGACGTTGTCCGGCAGCGGTTTGAGATTTCCTGCCACGGCAGTGCCGGTCGTCAGGAGTGCAAACGTGCCGGCGGTCAACAACGCCGCGTGCGTGAGGGATGAGTTGATGAGGTTCATGGGCATCTCTTCAATGTTCAGCTTTGAGCGAGTGATCTTCCGGAATGTAGCAACCAATGGCTTTCGTCGTCCGCGCCGGAACCGGCTGGCCGGCGAGCACCGCGTCCAGGGTCAGACGCAAATCACGGCGGGTTGGTTCAACGCGACGACGGCCGAAATCCGACACCCGGTCGTCAATGCGGCCGAGATAGAGCACCTCGCCCTTCGGTGAGAACACGGCCGCTTCGGGCGAAATCGTCGCGCCAGCGGCTTTCGAGAGGCGATGTTCCGGGTCGCGAATGGTGTCCGATTTGAAACCGAAGTCGCGCGCATGAGCGCGGGCTTTCTCTACGGTCAAGTCCGACTCCACATAGACCACGTAGCTGCGCACGCCCTTGGCGGCGTATTCAGTCATGATGCGGGCAATCTCCGGCGCGTAGGCGTTGGCCACGGGACATTCGTGCATCACGAAGAACAAGACCGTGGCCTTTTGCCCGCCATCTGCCAGGGGCTTGATGGATTTGCCGGACAAATCCTGAACTTCAATCTCCGCGGAATTCGTGGCGCGAACGCCAGCCGTCGAAGCTCCGAGCGCCGTCGCTGCCAGCCCGAGAATCATGCCCAGCAACGCCGCGCACCGCGCGCCAGCTGAGGCGCGGTTAACCAAAGGCGAATGGAACCAAGGGGACTTCACAGCTTCGGAAGAATGTACAAAAACCGGGTCGCGCACAAGCTGCATCCCGGTTCGGGCAATGGGTCACTTTCCCTTTGTTCGTCTTCGTTTTGTCGTTGAGCCACGATCGCACAAGAGGTCGGCCACCATGCCGTCGATGACCGCGAGGCCAAACGAGATTTTTTTGAAGAACGACGCGTTGTGCGGTACCAGCACGAAGCGCGGATGCCGCGACCACAGCGTGCGCAGGCGCCGATCCACGGCCAGTGCCTGCTGGATGGTTTCGTTCCGCACCGGATTGCCGCCCTCGATGCCCAGTCCGCCCGCGGCGGCCGTCTCAAAGAAGATTACTGCGTCGTAGCGCGCGAGCTCATCCTCCAGCGTCGAGCCCACCGCCCCAAAGAAATGATGGGGCTCGTCCGGCCAGTACGCCGCGCCGTCGACGGTGCCGCGATCGCACAGGAGAATCCGGCCGGGAAAAAGCGCCGCCTGCGTATCCTCAAGATTCCGTTGCACGTGATAAATCGCCCGCTGCGCCGCGTGGACGGCAAGTTCGCGGTTCGAGCGCGGAAAACCTCCGGAGAACAGCAGGGTCGCCGCCTCGGGAACGATGACGACGCGTTCGCCGATTTCGCGCCGAAACAGATCCGCCGCGGTCGTCTTGCCACCGCCCGGGCCGCCCGTAAGAACGATTCGACAACGGCCGTTGCGGTGGGGAGCGCGTTTGGATTTCATGAGAATCGGGTTTTGAGAGGGTCGCGGCTCAATCAATTGGAACAGCCCGAGCGTAGGTAACTGGCGCGGTGCGCCGCAAGACGAGACTCGTTCCTCGGTTCCGAGCTTCAACTCGCCGTTGCGTCTCGGGAAAGTTCCCGCGACGCTGCCTGAAACGCATGAGTTCCTTTCTCCGGAAAGGCGGCCTCTGGGTCGTCGTTCAAAATGTGCTGACGCTGGCCGTGGTGGTGGTTGGTCCGATCCATGGCGCACGAGATTGGGCGTCGCCGTGGCGAGTCCTTGGAATCGCCCTCTTCGCAGTGGGCGCGATCTTCGGCATCACTGGTGTCCGCACGCTGGGTCGCAACCGCACGCCGTTTCCCGAACCGGTCGCCGAACATGAGCTCGTGCAAACTGGCGTATACGCAGTGGTGCGACATCCCCTCTACAGCAGCCTGATCTTCCTGTCGTTCGGCTGGGCATTGGCTTGGTTCAGCACCGTGACGCTTGCGCTGGCCGGCGGGTTGGCGCTGGTGCTGGATCAAAAATCCCGCGTCGAAGAACGATTCCTCCGCGATCGCTACACGGATTACCACCAGTACGCGCAGCGTGTCCGGCGTTTGATTCCCGGAGTCTATTGAGGTCCGATGGTTCTGGGACGGGACCTGATTAGGCGGATTGCTTTAATCGAGCGACGACTTCGGCCCGGCGGGTTCGACTGAGCGTAAGGGCAGTTCCATTCGTGAGGTGCAATTCTTGATCGCCATTTGAAATGGGCTTCATCGCGCTGATGTGCGCCAGATTCACGACGGCAAAGCGGCTGATGCGCGCGAAGCGATCCTGGGGAAGTCGCGTGTGCAATGAAGCCAGGCTTTCGCTGATGCGCGCGCGTTCCTTCGCTGCGAAGATGTGGCAATGCACGTTATCCGCGATGGCGTAGTAAATTTCCTCGAATGGCAAAACGATGCTGCGCGTGCCGGAGCGAACCGCGATGCGATCCCGCCGCGGAATCTCCCCTTGCTCAAGGTCGGTAATCATCCCGTCCTCGGACGCGCAGTGAGCGCGGGCACGCTCCAAAGCCTCGAGCAATCGTTCGCGGGTGAAGGGTTTCAGGAGGTAGTCCACCACCTGGGCATCGAACGCCCGCAATGCATGGTCGCCGTGGGCGGTGAGGAGAATGACTGCCGGTGGAGTCGGGTCGTCCCTTAACGAGGAGAGAACTTCGAAGCCGTTCAGTCCGGGTAACTGGATGTCGAGCAACATGATTTCGGGGTGATGTTGCCGGACGAGGGAAACCGCCTGTCGACCGTCCGCAGCGCTGGCGACTACTTTGTAGCCGGGCGCCATGTGAAGGAGCGTGTAGAGACGCTGACGGGCCAGCGGTTCGTCCTCAACAATTAGAATGCGAAGCGGCTTCCTAATCATGGCGCAGTGGGATGAATGTGCTGATGTCCTTGCTTGGTGCTCAGATCAAACGCGAGCCGTCGATGTCCCATTGGAACCGCATTCGGGTCCCCCTCGCGAATTCTGTAGGCATGGTTCATCTCGATTCCTGAGATCTTTTGAACAACTCCGGTCGCCGGCCAGGTGATCTCCACGCCGGTAACCGCAGTCGCATTCCCGAGACCAAATTCCTGCCGGAGTGGATTTGCTCCAAAGCTGCTGCCGCCGTTCACCGTCTTGTGAATCTCGCGCGCGCCGGTCGGAGTTGCGATGAGCACTTTGATGCGGGCGCCGATGGAGGCGCGGTTCGAGCGAACGCCCTCCAGTTTCAGCTTCAGCCAGTGATTGCTGTTTCCCGGATTGAGAAAGAGGGAATTGCGGTAGTGGTCGCCGCTATAGGCACCGCCGATCACGGTGTAGATGTCCTGATCGCCGTCGTTATCCAGATCGGCGAAGCTCACCCCGTGGCCTTTCTGCAAGTGTCCCGTTCCAGTCGTCGTTGTCACCTCCTGAAAGAACTTTCCCTCCGCATTCCGGAACATTCGGTTGGGAACCAGTGTGGTGAAGTCTGGATTCCCGGTACCCAGATAGAAATCCAGCCAGCCGTCGTTGTCCAAGTCTCCGAAGTTGCATCCCATCGTGAGGCAGACGCGGTTCAACTTCTTCGCGACCGTGACGTCCGAGAAGGTGCCGTTGCGATTATTGTGATAGAGCCGGGGAACGGCCCCTTGGTGGGGCAGTCCGAGATAATCCGCTGCCACGTCGCCGACGCTCTCGATCATGTAGCCGGACACGAATAGGTCCTCCCAGCCGTCGTTGTCGTAGTCGAAAAACCACGTGGGAAAGCTGATGAGATTGGTGTCAAACACGCCGGCGCTTCGGCTGGTCTCGCTGAACCTCCAGGCAAAGGCATTCGAGCTGGCTCCTGCGACCGGACCATCATTGCGGAAAAGCATGTTCGCTCCCTCGCGTCGGCACGAGAGGTACAGATCGGGGCGACCGTCCTGATCGTAATCCGCGCTCGTAACACCCTTCACAAACCGCGCCACCCGCAACCCCACCGCAGAGGCGCATTCCGTGAAGGTCCCATCGCGATTGTTTCGATAGAGTTCGCAGAGATCGGGATCCTTCCGGTCGGTGCTCTCATTTCCGATGAAGACGTCCAGCCAGCCATCGCTGTCGAAATCGAACCAGACCGACGCTTGCGTGGGGTGAAAGCTCAGCAGGCCCGCCTGTACCGTCACATCGGTGACGGTGCCGTCGCCATTGTTTCGCAGAAGCGAATTCGGAATGCGCCCGGGTTTGCCCATCCACGCGCCGCGCAGGACCCAGATGTCGAGATACCCGTCGTTGTTGTAGTCGGTTTGCTGAATGTTCAGCCCGCTCACGAGTCCGGTGAGCCCGGCTTCACGCGTGCGCTCGATGAATCGACCGGAACCGTCGTTGCGGAAGTAACGGAGTTGACCACGCATTCCCCATGCGGAGGCGACGATGTCCACGAATCCGTCGTTATCAAAATCATCCGCGATGCAGCTGCCAGCGAGATCGTCCACCGCCAGCCCGAGTTCCGATGCGACGTCCGGGAATCGTGGCAGGTCATACTCCGAAGCAAACGCCTTCGGTGGAATGAGGTATTGGCCGGGGACCTGGGCTGGATACTCACCCAACGTCATATACGCGAGGTTGAGCAGCCATCGCGCAGAGAGATCGTTGGGCAACTCCTGCAGGTGAACGTTGAGCAGGGCGATTGCGCCTCGAGAACCACGAGGCAGCTGATGAACAGCCTCGGGAGCCAGGGGAAACAGGCATGACTGGTTATTATGATTGGCCAGACAATTCTCCTGCTCGCCCATGCGCAGGGAGGAGAGAATCTTGCGAATGCGAACCTGCGCCCGGCTGCGCGCATCAATCGTGCCTCCGCCGGCCACAATGGCGCTCTCCATCGCCTCGAACTCCTTCAGCGCTGTCTCGCTTCGGCCCGCATTGAGCAACTGGACACCGAGCTGATATCGAATCGGTATCTGCTGCTGCAAATTCGTTGTTCGCGTCAGGCTGGATTGCAGGATCTGAGCATACTCATCGTTCAGAAACGGAATCATTCGCGGGTCCGCTGCATCCCGAAGCACCTCCAGCTTCTCAACCATCTGCCGGGTGCTCGCGGGCTGCGCCGGATCCGGGCGCAGTTCCCGCAGGATGTTGGTGAGGCTGCACAACGGATCGTTCGTGACCGCCGCGAAACTGGAAACCGCCGCCGACAGCAGGGCAAACGACCAGACGCGACGCCCGTTTTCTATACAACGCTGCCAACGGGTGAACAAAATCATCCCGCCACAGTCGTCGAATTCGTTCTGTGAACAACTGGCGAGGGGTGAAGATCAGGTGAAGTTTTGCGAACTGGTTCGAGAATGGGGCGAACTGCTTCGCCTCTGGCGGAGCCCGCGTTGCTCCCCGCGGAAAGATCCACCGCGGACGCCGCCCTGACTTAGTGATTGCCAAGATTGCGTCATCGTCCGCTATCTTTGCTGCATCATGCCATCATCACTCGCCAGCAAATGGGTTCTCATCACCGG